>Ga0070706_100004712_pt1 | contig 13081 bp, 12 predicted proteins | sample KBSK5501metaG_FD_65476 | JGI IMG/M metagenome (GOLD analysis project Ga0070706, IMG submission 65476) | Corn, switchgrass and miscanthus rhizosphere microbial communities from Kellogg Biological Station, Michigan, USA - KBS K5-50-1 metaG | ecosystem: Host-associated > Plants > Roots >...
GGCGGCCCCCGGCCCGCGCTTCAAGTCCTCAACGCGGGCCTGGAGATGAGCGGCGGCGAGCAGGACGGGGGCCGCGCTCCGGGAGGCGGGCAGGCCCCGCAGGGGGAGCCCGATCCGGTGACTTTGCAGATGATGGCGCGCATGGGGACGAACATGGAATTCTTCATCGGCTACGAGGTGCCGCCGTTCGCCAAGTACATCCCCGACATCGCCGCGCTCCAGGCGTCGCTGGCGCATGTCGTGATGGCGGTGGGCGAGGCGTCGCGAGGCGAGCCACCGTACCGGGCCGCGTTCGCCGTCGCCGAACGGCTGGGGACCGAGCCCGCGGTGTTCCCCGGCGACCACGGAGGCTTCGGCGCCCAGCCCGAGCCGTTCGCCGCCAAACTCCACGATGTGCTCTCAAGCTCCTGAAACGCCGTCAGTTCGCCGCCAAAGCCGCCCGGGTGCTCGATCTCTACGCCAGCATCTGGGACGGCGCCCTGGCGGCATGAACCGCACCCCCGACGAACTTACGGCTAAAACCACTAAGCCCTAGCCGGTGTGGTCGCTGGCCGCGGCCAGCGACGTCCAGATCAAGAGTCACCTGTTGGCGATCAGCCGGATTTCCATCAGTGTGTTGCGGCGCGGGTTCACCCAAGCGTGCACGTGCGTGCCGGGGGTGAACGTCGCGTACTGCTCGCGGGATACCGCAAAGACCCAGGCCTGGTCGCGCTGGCCGTCGTCGATCGCGATGCGCGGGAAGTAGCTGGTGCCGTTCTCACCTGTCTCTTCATCGATCCACGCCTCGATCACTCGTCCGTCGAACTCAGCCGATCGCGGGATCGCGGTGTGCTTGGCAAGCATCCGGAGGACGATCACCACGTCGACCACCATGACAACGAGCGCGACCTCTCGCACCGCCCCACTGCTGACCACCGCAACAGCCAGCGTGGTAGGAGCAAGCGCGAGCAGGAGCACGGCGATGAGGGACAGCGTCGTGCCCCCGGCGCCGCGCCAGCCCTGCGGCGGGGCATCGCCGATGGTGATCTGCCGCCAGGAGCCGGTATAACTCGACCAGACCGTCTTGCCCTCCGGTAGACCAGGTGGCCCGGAGAACAGCTTGACCGCGGCCTGTGCCCCACCGAGGGCGGCGGCATAAGCGACCTGCCGGTCCGGCCAGCCTGCCGGTGCGAGCCAGGTCACGGCCCTGCTGCCCGCGGCGCTCGGGAGCGGCGTCCCGCCGACCTCGGCGCGGCTGGCCCGCCATCGGCGCAGCGCGATCCGGCCCCTGCGCGTCAGCTTCTCGCCCTTGGTCGCGATGCCGGCCACCGCGCAGAGCGCGACCAGGCCAGCCACCGGGATCCAGTAGCTATGGTGGCCCGCGGCGTGCAACGCGAAGCCGGCGGCGACCGCGGGGCCGAAAGCCGCCAGCCACAGCAGACACCCTGCGCCTTCGCTCAGCCTTTTACGGGAAAGGCCGCGCTGGCGCGAATCGGCGATGACCTCGCGCCTGAACTCCGTTATGAAGCTCTCGGTTGCGGATTTCATCTCCCTCTCGCCCGTGCCTAGCGTGGCCGGTCCCGCGAAACCGTCAGACAGCGCTGCGGCCGGGACATCGCGGCGGCTACCGGCCCGCGCTATAACCTGGTCATAGACCCGCCGCTCCCAGGCCGTCAGCTGCTCCTGCGGCTGGTCTGCGGAGATTACGCACATCATTGGCCCGCCCGGCTGCGATTCCAGCCGCAGCCAGCCACGCGCGGCCAGATCCAGCAGGGTCGCCGGGTAACCGAAGGCATCTAACCGCCCGGCCAGCAGGCTGACCACAGCAGGTTGCTCGGCACTTCCCGGCGGCTGTCCATCTACCGGCAGTGAGGCGGCGCCGGCCCGCGTTGGCGCCTTCCATGGAATGGCCATCAGCAGACCGAACAGGGACAGCCACCCTGCAGCGGCGGCAACGGTAACGATGAGCAACATCGCGGCTCACCAGCCCCCCAGAACGAACCTTGACCAACGAACGTAGCTGGCGGGGCCGCTGCTACCAACGATACATCGCTCACCACATTGCGCGAATGGACCGGGGCAGGTGCAGGTCACCTACCGTGGTGCCTTCGGCTACGTCACCGGCGTGCTCCGCGACGGCGAGCACATCCCGCTATGCCGCCTGCGCTACGGCGGCCCGGCTCACTCCTTCGGCTTCGCGATCTACTCCACCGCCCACGACCGCTACCAAGATGCCATCCTGCGCACCGGGTTCCCCACCGGCACCCCGCAAGAAGCCCTCGACACCGTCGCCACCATCCACCTCACCGGACTCGGCCACGAGCCAGACTCCCGACCCCAGCCCCCGACGAACTTACGGAGTCACCCACTTGTTGCGCCACTTGTCATGAGCGCCGAACGTCGCTCCTGATGAATATGGACAGATCATGTGAGGCTGAGGCTGACCGAAACCCTTCGGCGATGGTCACGGTGACGCTGTCATGCTCGCCGTGACGCTTCTGCTTGACCGAGACCTGGGCCTGGGGGGAGGAATATCTCGGCAACCCAGAGTATGACGGCGACGGGCCACCCGTGGACTATGAGAAGGATGAGCCGTTCCGCCCCCTCGACGCAGCGCGGCGCCGGGCGTGATCGCCCGCCGCGCCCTGGAACACCGGGCGGGTTAGCGAGCACCGGGCGGTTGGTGAGGGCAACGCGCCGGTTAATCTAGCCGGCGGGATCTTCGCCTCCCTAATCTCATGGCTACTGCGACGGTGTGGGGAGGGCTAGTGGCCGGAGCAACGGCGGGTTCACAGGGCCGGTCGGTGGTGACGGTGATGCTGTCCGACCGGACGCTGGTGCGCTGGCTGCTCGTCCTGGTGGCCGCGGTCGCGGCCCTTGTCCTCGGCTACATCGGCCTGTCCGGATATCTGGCCCATCAGCCGTCGCCGCCGCAGTTCGGCCGGAGCTGGGCCGACATCCTGTTCTACGACGTACAGCTCTTCGTGTTCAACGCCGCGCCGACGCAGGGCGCCGGGCCATTTCCGGTCGCGCTCGGCATCGCCCGCTTCCTGGCTCCGGCCACCACGGTGGTGGCCACGGTGGAGACCGTGCGCCTGCTGCTCAGCGAGCAGCTCCGGCGCTGGTCCACCGCGTCGGCCGCCAACCATGCCGTGGTGACCGGTGATGGGGCCGTCGCCGTCGAGCTCGCCCGAAAGCTGCGCACTGAATACCGCAAGGTGGTCCTGGTCAGCGCCGATCCGCTCACGGCCGAGCAGGCGCGTCGCCACCACCTGCTCGATGTGTTCGGTGACCTGGCCGATCCCGGCACCCTACGCGCGGCGGGACTCGGCCGCGCCGATGTGCTCTACGCCTGCGGAGAGCTCAGTGCCGCAAATGCCGCCACCGCCCTACGGGGCCGCGAGATCGCACAGTCCCACGACCGGAAGCTGACCACCTACGCTCAGGTCCGCGACGCCGAAATCTGCATGGCCCTGCGGGCACGCCGTATCGGGGCCAACGGTGACATGCGGTTCCGCCTCGAGTTCTTCGCCGTCGAAGACACGGCCGCCCGCGTGCTGCTGGACAGGTACCCGCCGGCCGGCGGGAGCGGCCAGCCGACGCAGGCCGCGATCATAGGTTTCGGTCGGCTGGGCCGGGCCGTGCTCCGCGAGATCGCCCGGCGGCGGGCACCGGACAGTCCGCCGTTCAACGTCAGGATCCGCGGGGCGGAAGCGGGAACCGTCTCGGATTTCCTGGACCTGTTCCCCGTCATACGCCGGAACTGTTCCGTCACGTGTGACGGCGACGCGCCTCCACAGCCGGCTAGCGACGCACCGAGCCTGACCATCGTCTGCCTGCCCAGTAACGATGATGCGCTGACCGCCGGCCTGGCCGCCGCCGATTCGGTGGCGGCGCGCTCCGGCCGGGTGGTGATCTGCATGAGCGAACCCTCACCGTTCGGGGCGGTCCTTGGCGGCGACAGGGCCCTACTGGATGATGTGGAAGGACGGCTGACCGTATTCGAGGTGATCGAGGAGGCCTGCGTGCCCGGACGGATCAGGGAAGACCTGGACGACCAGCTCGCCCGGGCCATCCATCGCACCTACGTGAAGAACTGCGCGGCCCGTGGCGATTCACCGCACGTCAACAAGTCCATGCGGCCCTGGGAGCAGCTGCCCGACGATCTCAAGCGCTCAAATCTCGCGCAGGCGGCGGACATCGGCACCAAGCTCAACGCGATCGGCTGCGCCGTCATCCCGGAATCCGCCAACGCACCGTCTTTCTCGTTCAGGGACGGCGAGATCGAACTGCTAGCGAAACTGGAGCACCAGCGCTGGATGCAAGAGCGGGAGGCGCAGGGTTATGTGCTGGGCCCGACCCGTGAAGGCAAGCAGCATCCGAGCCTCGTGGACTGGCAGAACCTCCCTGAAAGCGAGAAGGAGAAGGACCGGGACGCCATCCGCGAGCTTCCCTCGATCCTGGGCGAGGCGGGATTCCAGATCCTCCGTCTTCCGGCCAGGCCGGTCTGATCTCCGCGTCTGGCTCAGCCGTACGGGTTCGAGGTAGGCGGATGATCGGAAACCGTGGACAGCGGCTGAGCCCACGCGATCCGGGAGGCGGCCGCCGCCTGCAGCTCGGCGAGAGGCCCGCAGGCATCACAGGGATAAATGCTGTTCCCGGCGAGGAGCCGTGCCCCATCCGGCGACCACGGCTGCGCGGGAAGCTCCGAATATGAGGTCGTGGGGGACTCCGCAGCCGTCTGCAGATCCGTTATTAGCTGGCCGCCCGAGATCTGGTAGGCGGCCTCGATCCCGCCGGGCGCCGAGGGCGCCAGGCCCAGGGCCCCCGCGAACAGGAAGTTACCGTCCGTGCTGAGCGCCGCCGCGGGATCGACCGGCGCTTCGCGCGGCGCCGGGGAGCGGTACGCGGCCACCACCTGGCCGGTCACCGCGTTCAGCACGCTGGCGGAGCCCGCCGCGTTGACGCCCGATCCCGTCTGCGGCCAGTCCACCGCGAGCAGCTGTGGCGCACCCGCCGCTGGGCTGAGTTCGACGATCGGCCATGTGGACACCTGTCGGATGGCGATCCGTTTTCCCGTGCTGACATTCCACAGGAAAACCGTGCCGTCGGCATTGCCGGACGCGACGACGTCACCGGCCGCACTGATCGCAACGCGCAGCGGCGTGGGGCTGAAGTAACTCTGCGAGGGGAGTTTCACCGTCCGGAGACTCCGGATGTGCCGGCCGTCGACGACGCTCCACACTTCGACCGTTCCGTCCGCCCCGGCCGCGGCCAGCACGGTGCCGGATTGGCTCACCGCAGCGTCGATGGGCGCGCTGGTCTGCCGGATCACGAGCGCGCGGTGCCCGGACAGCGGCTGCCACAGGTAGATGTCCTGGTCGGTCAGAACGAGCAGATCATCATTGTTGGCGCCGAACGACAGGCCGGTAGGCGTACCACTCACGGGCAGTGCCGCCACCTGGTGACCCGCCGCCGACAGTAACACCACGGAGCCGGCCCGGGCGTAGGCGATGTACCGGCCGTCCTGGCTCGCGGCCACGGCCATGAGCTCGATGACGGCCCCGTATGAGCTCACCGCGACGGGTCTTGGCACGGCTACGGCCAGGACGAGATCCGACGGCGGAGGGATACCGCACGAGCCACCCGACATCATGGCGAGCGCCGAGTCCCTGCCCACGTTCTGCAGTCCGGCGGAGCAGGGCACGGTGGACGCGGCAATGCCCGGGAGACCGACACGGCGGACCAGCCGGCCGTTCTGGGCATTCCAGGTGAGCGCGGAGGCTGAGGTGATCGTCGCGGTGGCTCCGGCCGACGTGACGAAGTTGACCCCGGACACCTGCTGGCCCCCGTTGGTGAAATGGAGGGCGGCCGTCTGCCCCTGGGCGGGACTCTGCAGTCCCGTCGCTGGCAGGCCAACGCCGGTATCCCAGATGCGGACGAGCCCGTCCTGGTCCACAGTCAGCGCGAGCCCGGCAGTGGGCCCGAACTTTATGTTCGTCAGCTGGGCGCCGCCGGTGAGGACGGTGATCACCCGGCCGTTGCTGGCGTCCCAGATCCGCGCGGTGCCGTCGTCGCTCGACGTAGCCAGGTAACGCCCATCGGGACTGGAGGCGATGGCGGTAATAACATCGTTGTGCCCGGAGAGGGGCAGAACTGTCCCGCCGGCGAGGCGCAGCACAACGTTCCCGCTCGCGTCCCCGGACGCCGCCCATTGGTCCGCGGAGTTTGCACTGCACGCAACGGCGTTGGTCGGGCCGACTGGCGTCTGCATGCTTCCGAACTGGGCACCGGTCGCGGCCTTGTAGAACTGCTGCGGACCTCCCGCATCCACCACCGTCGAGGTGACGACGGCCGAGCCGTCCGGGAACCAGCAGTACGGGCCGGGCACCGATGGCGGCGGCGGGGATAGCACTGTCTGCTGGCCGGTCGCAAAGGTGATGATCTCGCCGCCAGCAAGCAATTTGGAGCCGTCCGGGTTCGGGACGACGTCGGTGGAAAGGAGCACGGAGGAGAAATGAACACCCCGGGCAGGCCCGCCGTCGCCGTACCACTTCTTGTTGATTTTCTTCGCGGAGAAGTCCCGCTGCACCAGGTCCGGCGCCTGCTAGCGTCCCTTACCCGGCCGGGTAGTACCGCGCCGGCGGCGCTTGCGCCTGGCCGCCAGGCCCTGCTCGCGCATCAAGACGGCGACGGTGTTCTCGCTCACCCGCCAGCCCGCATCCCGCAGGTCAGCGGTGATCCGCGGAGAGCCGTACCTGCCCCTATGCAGCGCGAACAGGCGGGCAACCTCGGCTGCCAGCGCAGCCCGGCGCGCTGCCCGCGCCGGCAGCCTGCCATCCCTCCACTTGTAAAACCAGGACCGGGACACACCCAGCGCCCGGCACGGCACCGCATACGGAATGCCGTCACCGGCCCTCCGGGCGGCCATCAGCGCGGCCGCGGCTACCGCCCCATCGCGTCCTTGACCCAGAGGGCCACGCTGCGCATGAGCACATCACGCTCTATCGCCAGCTCGGCGTTCTCCTTCCGCAGCCGGGTCAGCTCCGCCCGCTCATCCTCACCCAGCACGCCGTCACCCTCACCGCGGCGGCGCCGGTCGGCGTTCACCCAGTTGCCCAGGGTGCCCTCGTTGATGCCCAGGTCCCGGGCCACCTGCGCAATCGGCTTCCCGGTCTCCAGGACCAGCCAGACCGCGCCCTCCCGGAAATGCGGGCCGTCAGCCGGTCCAGTCCGGCCGCCGGCCGAGGTAATGCAGCAGGGCCGCGATGTCATCGTCGCCGGGCTGCGGGCCGAGCGGGGACGCGTAGGCGAATCCCCGGAGCGGCTCGACGATCTGGGTGGCCGCGGCGTGCAGTGACTCGGCGAGGGCCGGGGTGAGCGGGGATGGCTGCCCGGTTGCCACCGCGATGTCCCAGGCGTGAATGGCCGCATCAAGCGCGCAGGCACCTGCGGCAAGGGAGGCGGGCAGCGGGCCCTGAGGCAGCGGGCTCGGCACATCGTCCGCGTATACGCCGACCGTCGCCCACGCGGCGGCGGCTGTGTGCAGCGCCTCGTCCACCACCGCGAGCGGCGTGCCGGCGAGCTGGCCGGACGGGGTGAAGGGGTTGTCGGCCGGCCCGGGCCCGCCGGTGATCGCGGCTGCCCACGCGAGCTGGTCTCCGGCGGCGTGCTGGAGCACCTGGGTGACGGTCCACTGCTCGCACGGGGTCGGCCGCTCCCCGTCGTCCGGGGCCATGGCCAGGGCCGCCGATCGCAGCGCCCGGTGAGCGCTGTCCAGTACATCCCAGCCGGTCACGGCGTTCTCGCTCATCAGTTCATCTCCATGTTGAGTGGCTGTTCCGGTGCCTGATCCGTATCCGGCGATTGCAGGCCCACGCCGCAGTCAGCGCAGCCCCGCGTAGAAGCGGCGGATGTCGTCGGCCAGGACTTCTGGTTCCATGTGCGCGGCGTAGTGACCGCCTGGCTCCGGGTGCATGTTCCACTGCACAAGGTTCTTGTGGTCGCGCTCGGCGAAGCGGCGGACACCGGAGAAGTCGCCGGCGAAGCCGGCCACCCCCAGCAGGACCGTGGTCGGCTCAGCCTGCCGCGGCGCGTGCGCGTCCTCGTAGTAGAACCGGATCGCCGACCCCCCGGTGTTGGTGAACCAGTACAAGGCGGCGTTAGCCAGGATGAAGTCGTCATCCAGCTGCTTGTCACCCATCGCGTCGGCGGTCATGAGCTGGGCGTTCCACCCGAGCAGGCCGACCGGGGAGTCGGCCAGCGCGTGTGCCAGCGTCTGCGGCTGCTGCGAATGCAGCTGGTTGAACGAGATCTTGCTGTCCATGAACCATTGCAGCTTGCCCATCGCCGCGCCGTCTTCGGCAGACATGCCCTCGAACTCCGCCGGGTCGCCGGAGGGGAACGAGAACACCTGGGTCACATGCACGCCGATCACGTGCTCGGGGTCCAGGCGGCCGACCTCGGGTGAGATCATCGAGCCGGCGTCGTTGCCGGCCGCACCGTACCGGTCGTAGCCGAGGCGGTGCATCAGCCCGGCCCACGCCGCGGCCGTCCGCCGGGTGCTCCAGCCCCGGTCGGCCAGCGGGGCCGAGAACCCGAAACCCGGCAGCGACGGGATCACCAGGCTGAACGCGGTAGCCGGATCCTTACCATGGGCGTGCGGATCGGTCAGCGGGCCGATCACGTTGAGGTACTCAAACACCGACCCCGGCCACCCATGCGTCAAGATCAGCGGGATGGCGTCCGGCTCGGGCGACTTCACGTGCAGGAAATGAATGTCCTGGCCGTCGATCTCAGTGACGAACTGCGGGTAGCCATTCAGCCTCGCCTCGGCAGCACGCCAGTCGAAGCCCTCCCGCCAGCATCCGGTTAGCCGCTGCACCCAGGCCAGGCTCACCCCGTAGTCCTCCGGGCCCGGGCCCGGGACTTCGCTGGCCCAGCGCACCCGGCTCAGCCGGGCATGCAGATCCTCCAGGCTCTCCTGCGGGATCTCGACACGGAACGGGCGGATCTCGTTGTCGGCGTTACTCATAGGTCCCTTTCCTTCTGTCATTCCCCGGCCTGTGCCGGGATGCCCTGATTGGCCTGGCAGAACGGACGGCCAGCCCGATTCGCGCCGGTAGCGGCGATCGAACACCAGCGCGCGAGGTCATCAAAGAGCCCTGCTATCACTTGGGTCATCTCGCCGAGCCGGACGTCGGCCGCCCGGCGCTCGGCGGCCGATCTCGGCCTGGGGGATCTCGATGCGGAAGGACCGGATGCCGTCGTCGCTCATGCGCCTCTCCGTCTCAACGGGCCGGGGCGCCGAACCAGGTGGTGAGGGCGTGGCGCAGCCCGTCGTGGTCCGGGATGCCGGGGGACGCCGCCCAGGCCACGTATCCGTCGGGCCGGATTAGCAGGGCGTCGGCGGGCGCTGCGGTGCAGTGTGCGGCGATGATGTCCACTTTGTCCTCCCAGCCGTGCCCGTTCCCGGCGAGTGAGCCGTTCTCAGTGAGGTCGAGCAGGACGCCGCGGGCCGGGTGCAGGAGTTCCGCGACGGTGGAAGCACCTGTCGGGGTGGTCAGCGCAAGGTCGGGTGCCCAGCGGCCGGCCAGGGGGTGCGGATCGGCGCTGCCTACGTCGTAGCGGGTGTCGAGCGCGTACATCAGGCTGACGAGGTGGCGCTGCGGCTGCTCGTACTGCAGCAGCTGCCTGAGTACCTCGCGGAGCGCGGCGACCCTCTCGTCTCCCCCGGAGCCCATCAGCGCGCCCTGGGCCCGGGTATGCAGGAGGACCCGTTCGCCTTCGGCGTGCCGTTCGGTGTGGTAGGTGTCCAGGAGTCCGGGAGGCGCCCAGCCCCGGACCTCGGCGGCGAGCTTCCAGCCGAGGTTGACCGCGTCCTGCAGGCCAGTGTTCAGCCCCGGCCCTCCGGCGGGCAGGTGAATGTGCGCCGCGTCGCCGGCCAGCAGTACGCGTCCGGCGCGGTAGCGCGCGGCCTGGCGGCTGGAGTCGGTGAACCGGGAAACCCACCGCGTCCCGCTGATGGGCAGGTCCCGGCCGTTCACCCGGCGGATGCTGGCGCGGAGCTCATCGAGCGTCATCGGGGCATCCCGGTCCAGCCCGGCCGGGTAGGGCTCGGTGGTGATCACGCGGTAGAACCCCGATCCGAGGGGAATGAGGGGAACCCGCACGTCGGGAAGATCGTCTGGCGTCAGCTCTCCTTCCAGGGTCACGTCGCCGAGGCGCAGCAGGAACGTCGGGGGGATTCCCGGGAAATCGATCCCGGCCTGCCTGCGGACGGTGCTTGCGCCACCGTCGCAGCCGACCACGAACCGGGCTCGCAGCTGATCGTGCCCCTGCGGGCCGTTGATCTGAACGTTCACGCCATCGGTGTCCTGGTGCAGGGCGGTAAGTTCACAGCCGGCCCGGATCTGGACGCCGAGCTCATGGGCATAACCGCGGAGGATTTCCTCGGTCGCCGCCTGCTGGATGAACACACCGCGCAGGCCGAGGTCGCCGAGCTTCCCCAGGTCCAGCGGGATCAGGGCGAAGTGCGCGGCGTCAGGTATCGCGACGGCGGCGCGGGCGCGGAAGCGCTCGAGCAGGCCCCGGTAGTCGAGGGTGTCCACCGACCGGCCGACGAGCGCAAGCGCTTTGGACAGGCCCGTCGGCTCGGTCAGCCGCTCCAGGACGACCGGGCGCACCCCGGCCAGCCGAAGTTCGCAGGCCAGCATCAGGCCGGCCGGCCCGGCCCCGGCTATGACGACATCGGCGTCCACTGGCGATCTCCTTAATTTCATGCGGGATGCGGCCCCGCCGTGGCCGGCGGCGCGGACGAGGCGGACGGGGCAGGCAGCCCGGCGGCGACGTGCCGCAGGACCTCCCGGAGTACCTTGGGGAACGGCACGCCGGACTCGCTGGCGCGCCAGTGGTCGAAGGCGGTCTGGGTCGCGCTGACGACCACGCCCGCGACCAGGCGCGGATACAGATCGCGGTCGGCGTCGGTGCCGGTCCGGTCGGCGATCGCAGCGGTCAGCGCGACTTCGATCGATGCGTGCAGCCTCCGCTGCGCGGCCGCGAGCTCTGGCGGAAACCTGATCGACCGGGCGTACGCCCGGGGCACCTCGCCGCCGCCGGCGAACTGCCCTGACAGGGCGTGAGCCAGCGCCTCCCACAGGGGCTCACCTTCCGGCCGGGCACGCAGCGCGGCCACCATCCGCGCTCCGCGGTCCGCGCCGACGGACAGCAGCGCATCTTCCTTGCTGGAGAAATAGTTATTGAACGTGCGGGCGGACACGCCCGCAGCGGCTGCGATGTCCTCGACCCGGGCGTGCTCATAGCCGCGTTCGATGGTCAGCCGCCAGGCCGCCTGCCCCAGCGCCGCCCGGGTCGCCAGCTTCTTGCGCTCCCGCAGCCCTATCCGTTCCCCCGGCATGAGGGCCAACGGTACAGAAACTTGCTGATTAATGCAATATTTCGCAGCCATGCAAATTTCCGCTAGTGCCAGCACGCTCCGGTGCCAGGTCAGGCCGTGAAGGGGGGCCAAGCGGCTGCCGGGGAGGCGAGATGGCTATCCACCTGATGACGCGGGGGCCGCCCCGAACTGGCCGATCTGTTCCGCTTGCCCACCGAGAACCCAGGGTCGATAAGGAAGGCATAGTCGGCAGCCTCGCCGGCAGCACCCCCCAGGGAGGTTTGCTCACTCTTCGTAACTACCGCTGGCTCGGCTCAAGGTTTCCATCGGGTCGGCCTGGCAGGCGTGATGCTCACGAAGTTGTCGCCGGCAGCCAGAGAATTACGGTCCCAGCCATCCTCACAATCAACGACGCCGCGTGGTCATGGCGAGTGACGGACGTAACACCCACTTGGTCGGTTAGCCAGCCGGGCTTTCTCGATGACGGGGGCTGGAACCGGGGGGGCCTACAGGGTCGGGTAGCAGGTCCATGCGGGCGGTCAGGGCATCGCGCAGGCTCGCCAGGGCACGGCGGATCATGCCAGGGGGTCGCCTGGGTCGCGGTTGAGGTTGCTGCGCAGGGAGTCGAGATCGGCTGCGACAATCACGCGAGTAAGGCCGTGGTCGTGGGTGACCGCGACCCACGACGTGCCGGGGTCGAGGTACTCGATGTGCCACGAGCCGCCGAAGTCGCGCATGATGGCGGCGAGCTTGCCGGTGTCGTAGCCGTGTTCGAGCAGTGCGCGGAGGACTGGCATGCTCGGGGCGGTAAAGATCACCGGGGGTGCGGGCGGGGGGCGGCGCTGCGCGGTGAAGCCGTGGGGGGTTCTGGTGATGTTCCATAGCGCTCCGTAGTCGCGTATCAGGCCGGTCAGGCTCGCGGCGCCGACGTCGGCGGCCGCCTTTGCCGGGTCGCTGGCGGGCGGGCCGCTGGGGATGGTGTCAGGCATGTCAGTGCTCCGCTGCGGTGGCTGCCTGGTGGTTGGCGGCGATCCGGCGGGCTGCGCCGGGGGGGTCGTTCGCGTCATGGATGACGTAAAGGGGCCTGGCACGGTGCGGGCGGCAGGCTGGCCACCAGTACAGGCCGTGGTGGTAGCCGATGGCGGGGCCGTGTCCGGGGTAGAGCGTCCCCGACAGGCGGGTGATGGCCATCCCGGTGGTGGTGATGCCGTGCGCCGCGAGGGCGTCACGCAGGCTGGCGAGGGCCGGGCCCGGGGTCACGGCTGCCACGGGACGCTGCGCCGGGGCTTGCGGGCCACGCCGCCAAGGAACCGGACCCGCATGGACGGCGGGCGGGCCGGGCGCGGCAGGCTGTCCGGCCGCCACGCCCATACGTCAACAAGGCCGGGCCGCGCCAGGGTAAGCCCGCTGAACCAGGCAGCTATTGCTGCCTCGGAGCGACCGGTGACGAGGGCGGTGCCCCGGTAGGCCTCCTGCAAGGCCGTGATGACCTGTGGGTCGGTACCGGTGGACGTGCCAGCACTGATCACTAGGCAACTCCCGGGGGCCATCCAGTCCCGGAAGGCGGCCACCACCGCGTCGGCCTCGTCGGCCGACATGAAATGCAAGACCGAGACGAGCAGCACGCAAACCGGCTCAGCGAGATCGATCAGACCGGTCAGCGCAGGATCGGCTAAGAGTCCGCCAGGGTCACGGATGTCACCCCCG
>Ga0070706_100004714_pt1 | contig 13077 bp, 5 predicted proteins | sample KBSK5501metaG_FD_65476 | JGI IMG/M metagenome (GOLD analysis project Ga0070706, IMG submission 65476) | Corn, switchgrass and miscanthus rhizosphere microbial communities from Kellogg Biological Station, Michigan, USA - KBS K5-50-1 metaG | ecosystem: Host-associated > Plants > Roots >...
CGACCCACTTAAAACGCTCACCGGTCATGAAGCTTCTCACACAATCGCTACTCCATTTGTCTTTAGATTGCCTCTCGTGGGATGAGCTTCTTGATGAAAGGCGTCAAAATTGCCAGAACCAGTGTCCCAGCCAACGTGATGCCCGCAAATATCGCGAAGCCTTTGGTCAGCACGGCGTTGTCATTTCCTTCAAACAAGCGGGTGGTCAGTCCGGCGATGTAGCTGCCAATTGATATCGACAGGAACCAAACCCCCAACATCAATCCAACCATTCGAGCCGGCGAAAGCTTGGTGACAGTGCTCAAGCCGACAGGGCTGAGACAGAGTTCACCAAATGTCTGCAGCAGGTAGACGAGCACGAGCCACAAGGGACTTACGCGCCCGCCGCCGCCTAGCATCGACGCGATGGTCACTACGACAAAAGCGATGCCGGCAAAAAACAGCCCATAGATAAACTTGCCCGGGCTCGAGGGCTGCCGTTCACCCAGCTTCTGCCATAGCGCCGCAAACATCGGCGCGAAGATGATTACGAAAATCGCGGGCACCGACTGAAACCAACTCGACGGATACTCCCACCCAAAGATAGTGTTTCGCGTCAAACGATCAGCAAAAAGAGTTAGACTCGAACCGGCCTGTTCGTAAGTCATCCAAAACAGGATCGAGAAAATAAACAGGATGAAGATCACCAGTACGCGTTTGAGCTCATCGCCATTCAAAAGTCTGGTGGTGCCGATTAGGTAACCTGCAAAGAAGCCGACCACCCCAGGGAACAGGGCCGAAACAAACCCGGCGTCGCCGAAATAGTAGCCGAGGCCAACGCCGATAAGCGCCCCCACGACTGCTAATGCAAGAGTCACCGCGTCGAAGTTGGTTTCAGCCTTTTGCTGATTTATGGCTTCATGCTCTCTCTTTAGTTGAGGAGCCTTTCCTACTTCATTTAACGGGTGGCCGGGAACGAGCCAAAACAACTTGCCTTTCGGATAGCCTCCGGATTCGTAGGATTCCTTCCGTAAAGAATTTATCCAAACGGCAAGTGCTACTCCTAACACGAGTCCGAGAATGCCGAATACCAAAGTGGGTAGCGGCCAGACAATCCGAAATAAGAGACCGGCGATTTCCCCAACTACAAAACCACCGAAGGCTCCGATTGCAATCGCGAATGCTTTCGGATTCATCTTGACGGTGAATGGCAGCAGATACTGAATCAGTCCCAGAGTCATACCCACCCCGGCTGCGCCGAAGCCCCAATGCCAAACCGAGTTTGGGTCGAATCCCATGGAGGTAACGAAGCGACGAAACGGCGGAGCTTGTGCCAGAAATCCCACGACAATCGGTGATAAAAAGGCTCCAAGATTGATCCCCATGTAGAAAATTGAAAAGCCCGCATCACGTCGCTGATCTTTATCGGGATAGAGCTGTCCCACCATGGCACTAATGTTCGGCTTTAGTAGGCCGGTGCCGCAGGCGATGAGTATCAGACCAGCGTAGAAATTGAAATGAGTGTTGATAGCCATTGAGTAATGGCCGCAAGCGATTATGATTCCCCCGATTAGGACGGCACGACGCGCACCGAAGATCCGATCTGCCAACCAACCACCGATTAACGGCAAATACCAAACCGAGGAAACGTAAGTCGCATAAAGCAGGGCTGCGTATTTCTCGTCAAAGCCAAGTCCACCTTCAGCCAGACTCTTTACCATGTAGAGCGTCAGGATGGCCCGCATGCCGTAATAGCTGAAGCGCTCCCACATCTCGGTAAAAAACAGCGTCGAGAGTCCGCGCGGATGTCCAAAGAATCCGCGATCTATCCCGGACGTTGCACTCGCTCCGCTGGCATCAACTGGTGTGCTCATAGCAGTGTCCTTTTCCGATTATTGTTCGACGCGTAAAACCGGAGACCATCGGCGCGCACTCGCCACTTTAATTAGGGAGATCTTTGACGCTCGAGAATCGCCAAGCGCAAAGGGGAACTAGCAGACGCGAGCATTCAGCCAAAATAAGGTTGGTCTGTCAAGGCGAAGGCCCTGGCCCAGTCGCGGAAACCAATGCTCAAGTAGTTACATTATTTCGGATGGAGCAATTTGATCGTCTGCCCTGCGAGCGTTTCCTATCAGGGCAAAGGTTTTTGTTGAAGGTTCCCCAAGGTTCCCGTGGGTATGGCAGTTGCCATGTCGTCGACGGTCTTGTACTTAATCCAGACCGTAGGAGTTACGACTAATGAAACTGTCATCGATCCGAAAGACGTCGGCTGCTAGCTATTTCTTCATCACCGCCGCACTGCTCTTGTTCTGTTCGCTTCCCGCCGTAGCCCAAGACCAGGACGAAGATCCACCTCGCCCTAAAGCTGAAATACGATTAACAGGAGGCGCGTCAGGATTTACTTCAGACGATGGGAGAATTTTGCACGGCGTTGCCGGTGGATCGTTTCGCGTTTACGTTACCCGTCGAGTCAGCATCGAGCCCGAGTTCCTGTACATGACCAACAACCCTAACGATCGGGACTACCTTACCCAGGTCAGTGCTGCCTACGATTTTGGTGACTCAAGCAAACGATTCGTACCTTATGTCGTAGCCGGTGCTGGTTTCTTGCGGCATCGCAGTCAATTCTTTGGCGTTGACTTCGACACGAGACAACCCCGTGTTTTCGATACTTCGTACACTTCATTGGCCGTTAGCGCCGGTGGCGGCGTGAAGATGTTCCTGACCAAGCGGCTTTTCATTGCGCCTGAAGGTCGCATTGGCTACCAGCCCTCCCTGCGCGCCACAGTCAGCGTCGGGTATGTGTTCTAGGAAGATAGGGTGTTGTGCCCAAGGACAGACCGGTTCGGCTGTTTGCTGTTTACTGTTCACTGTTTGCCCGGCTACTTGACAGTCCCGTTTCGAGCGGCGTATAAGCACAACTGGAAAACGTGGTGAGTTAAGGCGACTTGCGGCCACGTAAAACAAACGGCTAAACAGCTCGGGCACGCCCGAAAGGACCAGACCCGAAAAACTTCAGGAAGTAATGAAGTCCCGCGTTGTTTAGCGCGGGACTTTTTTGTAGTCAACAGCAAACAGCAGACAGCAAACAGCCTGAAGCAGATGCGTTACCCGAAGAAGTTCAGATTAAGCGAAAACCATGACGGTTCGGCTGTTTGCTGTTTGCTGTTTGCTGTTCGCTAGGTATTTATGGAACCCTTCAGAGACATCCTCGAGTTGGATCGGATTCACGTCTTCGACGGCGCGATGGGCACGATGCTGTACTCAAAAGGCATCTACATCAATCGCTCCTATGACGAACTGAATCTCGTCGCTCCGGACCTCGTGCGTGACGTTCACACCGAATACGTTCGCGCCGGCGCCGACATCATCGAAACCAATACCTACAGCGCGACGGCTAATAAACTCCAGCCGTATGGTCTTGAAGGCAGTTTGCGCGAAATCAACATCGCCGCCGCGCGCATTGCGCGTGAGGCGGCCGGAAATCGAGCGTACGTTGCCGGGGCGGTTGGTCCGCTCGGGTTGCGAATTGAACCGTATGGGCCGACATCGTTCGATGAAGCCAAGGAGATGTTTACGGCGCAGATATCAGCGCTGCTCGAAGGCGGTGTTGATCTGTTCGTCCTGGAGACGTTCGCGGACCTTTCCGAATTGCATCAGGCAATCAGAGCTGTCCGGGAACTGTGCGACTTGCCGATCGTGGCGCAGATGACGATTCAGGTCGACGGCAACACCGTGTTCGGCGCCACTCCCGAGTCGTTCACTACCCAACTGGACGAATGGGGCGCCGACGTTATCGGACTCAATTGCGGTGTTGGTCCGGCGATCGTGCTCAATGCGATCGAAAAGATGCGCCCGGTTACAACTCGCAAGCTCTCGGCCCAACCGAATGCCGGCTTGCCCCGCGACGTGCAGGGTCGGCAGTTCTACATGTGTTCCCCGGAATACATGGCGGAATACTCCAGACGGATCATCCAGGCGGGGGCCAGATTTGTCGGCGGATGTTGTGGGACGACGCCGGCGCATATCAAATGGATTGCCGACGCCGTTCGTCAGTTTAGTCCGCGCACTCAGAAAGTTGTGGTCAGCGCAGCGCCCGTGGCGGTTCATGAGTTGAAGCCGCCAGACGTGACCGTCGTACCTGCGGAAGAGCGATCGAATTGGTCACGAAAGATCGCTAGAGGTGAATTTGTCACCACTTGCGAAGTTCTGCCGCCGAAGGGCTGCGACCCCTGGAAGACGCTCGATTCGATCAGGCTGCTCAAAGCCGCCGGTGTCGATGGCGTCAATATTCCGGACGGCCCACGCGCGCAGACCCGCATGGGAGCAATGGCTACCGCGATTCTGGTGGAGCGTGAAATAGGAATCGAGTCGGTGCTCCATTATTGCTGTCGCGATCGCAATCTGCTGGGAATGATGTCTGACTTGTTGGGGGCGGCTGCGCTCGGCTTGCATAACTTACTTTTGATTACGGGTGACCCGCCGAAAATGGGGCCTTACCCGGATGCCACGGCCGTTTTCGACATCGACGCTATTGGTCTGACGAACATGGTGAACAAGCTGAACCACGGACTGGATCTCGGCAATAACCCAACCGGCAAACCGACCGCTTTCTCGATCGGGGTTGGCGTCAATCCTGGCGCAGTTAATCTCGAGGAAGAAATCAAACGTTTCGAATGGAAGATCGAAGCCGGCGCCGAGTACGCCATCACCCAACCCGTGTTCGACATTGAACAATTGAATGTGTTTCTCAAGCGGATCGAACACTGTCGTATTCCGATCGTCGCGGGCATCTGGCCGCTGGTCTCATTCCGCAACGCGGAGTTTCTGCACAATGAAGTTCCCGGCGTACGCGTCACTCCGGAAATCATGGAACGCATGCGCGCCGCCTCGGCGATCAGTAAAGAAGCCGGACGTGATGAAGGATTGAAGATCGCGCGGGAGTCGTTACTGGAGGTGCGCGACGTTATTCAGGGAGTGCAGGTGTCGGCGCCGTTTGGCAATGTGAAGTATGCGCTCGAGGTTTTTGAGGTGCTGGAAGGATTTGGCGAAGCAAAAGAAACAAAAGCTACAGGTGAGGTGAAAGTTTCGCAGCAAAGAGTAGTAAACTAATTCATTTTTCTCTGTGAAACCTTCGTGTTCTCTGTGTCTCTGTGGTAAATAAACTCTAAGCAACGACTCACCACAGAGACACATAGGAAGCACAGAGAGTTAAACTTAGGGCACCACCTATCGCTAACTTAACTCTGCGGTTTTTCCAGAATGTGAACAAGTGCCTGTTCAAGCTGTGGGTAGCTAAATTCATATCCCTCGGCTATCAGACGCTCCGGCGCGACGCGCTGGCCACCCAGCAGCAAGGCCTCACCCATTTCCCCAAACAGGAGCTTGATCGCGAACGCCGGTATCGGGAAGATCGTAGGACGCGAAAGCACCTTACCCAGCGTCTTTGTAAACTCAGCATTTGTCACCGGAACAGGCGCTACAAAATTTACCGGCCCTCTTATTGAATCGTTCGCCAGCGCGAACTGGATCCCACCAACAACGTCATCGAGCGCAATCCAACTCATCCACTGCTTCCCGCTCCCAACCTTACCGCCTACGCCTATCCGAAAAGGCGGCAGCATCTTCTTAAGCGCACCGCCATTCGTATCCAGGATTACTCCGAACCGAGCGTTCACTACGCGGATTCCCTTCTCTGTTGCCAGGGCGGTCGCACCTTCCCACTCCGCGCACACCTTCGCCAGAAAATCATCTCCGGGCGCGCTGCTTTCCGTCAGAAGTTCGTCACCGCGATTTCCGTAGAAGCCGATTGCCGAAGCGCAAACAAGAATCTTCGGCGGGACCGCCAGGTTAGCCAACGCATCGCCGAGCAGCTTTGTACCTTTCACGCGGCTCTCACGGATGCGGCGCTTCTTATCTTCAGTCCAACGTCCCTCGGCAATGCTCTCGCCGGCGAGATTCACAACGGCGTCGAATCCTTCAATACGTGCCAGCGCTATGCTGTAGCGATCGGGACTCCACTCAACTTCAGTTTTTGAAGTGGGCGCATGACGGACGAGACGAAAGATCTCATGCCCTTCAGTTTCCAACGATTTGATTAAGGCCGTTCCTACCAGCCCGTGAGACCCGCCAATCAGAATCTTCATCAGTTACGCTCCTGTTCTCGACTTCAGCTTCCAGCACTCATGCAACTGTTCTTGCAACGCACACGGATCGCCTTCCTCAGCAGTAAGGTTGTCTTTCTTTACGACAACGATAGAATCCGTGTTGCTTCGGCGATACAGGCACTTTCTTTGTCGATATTTTCGTCCGGCTTTTATTCTAGCAGACCTGCCGCTGATCATTTCCGGGAAGAAACCCAACCCTGGAGTTGACCCCGGCTCTTAAGAAACACTTATCCGCTTAACCTCCCGCTCGAAAGAGTTGCGGTAGTCGAATGCATCAACATCGACGCAGAAGTCTCATCTGTGTGTTCCTTGCTGCTGCAGCAGTAGGTGCCATCGTTTGGCAGAGCGCGCGAATGCAGTCTCCACTGCGACGCATCACTAACACCGCTGAGGATGGGATCAGCATCAATCCCTCGATCAGCGGCGACGGTCGTATGGTCGCCTTTGAATCGACGGAAGATGTCGCGGGCTCGGGCGGTGCGGAAGGCTTTCGGGCGATTCGCGCCAACGTCGGTATCGACCCGGCAACTTTCGTAGAACTTAGTGCCACACGCGCTCCCGCGCCTGCTATCTCGCAGGACGGATCGCGCATCGCCTTCGCTTCAAAGGATAACCCGCTGGGAACTAACGGGGATGGAAACTCCGAAATATTTCTTTACGATGGCGCAAGATTGATTCAGGTTACCGACACCTCTCCACGCGATATTTCCAATCGTAATGTCGACGGAAATCTCCAGCCTTCGATTGCCGACGATGGTCGCTTCATTGCCTTCTCTTCAAATCGCGACCTGACGCACCAGAACGCCGACGGCAATCTCGAGATTTTCGTTTACGACTCGGTAACGCTCAGCTTCGATCAGCTGACAAACTCAACGGGAATCGTAGGCGCGAGTGATGCGAAGCTCAGTGGCAACAGCGCGAACGTAGCATATATCCGTGATACCGGAACTGCTGCCAGCGCCAATCGTGATCTACTCCTTCAGAACCGTGTCGGCGCCCCGTCAATTCGTACGCTTGCAGCCAATGCTCCGCAGCTGGCCATGACCTACGGCCGTGCGATCAGCGATGACGGTGCACGCGTGGTATGGTCAGCGCAAACTGCTACCAACACCACCCAGGTCTTTCTATTCGACGCCCGGAATGACAATCAAACGCGGCAGATTACGACCTTGCCGTCGCGTGCTATTGACGTACCGCTGCACCCGAGTATCAGCGGCGACGGAACCAGAATCTCTTTCGCTACACGACGGACCGTAACCGGTCAGGGTAGTAACTCGGATGCGAGCGTTGAACTTTACATTTTCGATATTCCATCGGGGAGCCTGGGACGGGTCACGAATGTGAACGCGTCCGGCGCGAGTGCGGACGTAGTCTCATCAATGAACGATGACGGCTCTGTGGTCGCGTTTAATTTCCCGCGCGTACTTTCTGGTCCTGTTTCACAGCAGACTTTTGAAAACGACTCCGAAATCTATATCAGCGATACGCCGCCCCGGCCGGCTTCCGGGAACATCACCGTTCTGAACCGCGCCTCTCTCGGTCACGAACCGTCCACAACCAAGGCCGTTGCGCCGGACAGCATCGCCGCAGCACTCGGAGGAGCACTTGCCTTCACGACGCAACAGGCTCAGCGACAAGCTGACGGTACTTTCCCAACGACGCTGGCCGGGACGAGCGTCACGGTCAAGGGTCTGCCGGCGCAGATATTTTTTGTTTCCCCCAATGAAGTCCATTTCCACGTGCCCGCGGCAACTGCGCTCGGAATCGCCGAAGTTGTTGTGACAAACTCAGACGGGTTTCAAAGTCGAGGCAGCATAGCCACGCTGAGGGCCGCGCCAGGCATCTTCACAGAAACCGGCGATGGCCTCGGCGAAGGCACAATTCTGAATGCCGACACACTGCAACCCGGACCCTTCGATCCCACCGGCGGCAGCCTGCGCTTGATCGTATTCGCGACTGGCGTGCGCAACGGGACGATCGTGTCGTTAGCTGCGGGTGGCCGCGCGTTAAGTCTGGAGTCGATCGTCCAGACGTCCAACCTGCCGGGCATGGACCAAATTCACGTGCTGGTTCCCGCGGATTTGCGCGGCGTCGGGAAAGTGGACCTGGTCGTAAGAGCTGATGGGCGCGACAGCAATTCCGCCGGTGTTGAGTTCAGCGGTGACGCACTTCGCGAGATTTTGATAAATGAATTTCTGGCCGATCCGCCAGAGGGCGCGGCGGGCGATGCCAACCGCGACGGCGTGCGCGATTCGGCCGATGACGAATTCGTTGAATTAGTAAACACGACAACTCATGACATCGACATCGGTGACTATCGGATTTTCTCGCGCGGCACCGGTTCCGATACGCTTCGCCACGTCTTTGCTGCCGGTACAATCCTTCCCTCTTGCAGCGCAATCGCTGTGTTCGGCGGTGGCACTTCTGCCTTCAATCCAAACGACCCTGCCTTCGGCGGCGCCCAGGTTGTCAAAGCGTCAACCAATGCCCTCTCATTGGTTAACTCCGGCGGCGTTATCTCGTTGCAGGATCGGGCTGGAGCGATTGTTAACCTGGTTGCTTATGGCGGCTCGAGTGCAATCGACGCTGGCAACAATCAATCAGTCACTCGTTCGCCGGACCTCACCGGAAACTTTGCCCCGCACCTTGCCGCCAGCGGTGGAGCGCGCGCCTTCAGTCCGGGTACGCAGATAAGCGGCGCCAGCTTTGCGTCCTGCACACCTGCGATCTCTAGAATCGAAGTCTCGCCACCTTCGGCAACAATTAGCGCCGGCGCGCGGCAACAATTCACCGCGCGCGCGTTTGACGCCGGCAACAATGAACTGCCCGGCGTGCTCTTCTCCTGGCAGTCGAGCGATACGGCCGTGGCCACAATTGACCAGGACGGTCTAGCCAGCAGCGTCTCCGCTGGTGCCACAGAAATTAGCGCCACCGGGCGTGGAGTTGAGTCGCCGCCGGTTATGTTGAATGTAAATCCCGTGGCTCCGCCAAACGTCGTTATAAATGAAGTTGATTCTGATCAAGCCGGCACAGATACAACGGAGTTCGTCGAGATCTACGATGGCGGTACAGGCAACACTTCTCTGAGCGGACTGGTGGTCGTTCTTTACAATGGCTCTAACGACCAGTCGTATGCAGCTTTCGACCTGGATGGGTTCAGTACCAACGCCGCCGGCTACTTCACGCTCGGAAACGCCGCGGTTCCGGGAGTCGATTTCGTGTTCAGCGGTGGAACCATGCAAAACGGCGCCGACGCTGTTGCGATCTACGTCGGGAACGCGTCTGCATTTCCAAATGGCACACCCGTCACCACAACAAATTTGATTGATGCGCTGGTGTACGATACTAACGACGCCGACGATCCCGAGTTGTTAACGCTCCTGAACCCGGGTCAGCCGCAAGTCAACGAAGATGCCGGCAACAGCGGCGAGACGAACTCGAACCAGAGATGCCCGAATGGCTCTGGCGGCCCGCGTAACACATCGAACTACAATCAGTTTGCGCCGACACCCGATGGCGCGAACGTTTGCATCGTGGTGACGCCACCACCCACACTTTCTATTAACGACGTGTCAATGAATGAAGGCGATGCCGGTCCCGCGAAATTCACCTTCACCGTCAGCCTGTCGGCGCCCGCGCCCGCTGGAGGCGTCACCTTTGATATAGCCACCGCTGACAACACGGCCAAGGTTGATAACAACGACTATGTCGCGAAGAGTCTCACGGGACAAACGATCGCTGCCGGCATTCAGACGTACAGTTTTGATGTAATCGTCACTGGCGACGTCGCTGTCGAGTCAAGTGAAATGTTCTTCGTTAACATCACGAATGTGATCGGGGCCACTGTTGCCGACGCAGAGGGATTAGGCATCATTCTCAACGACGACAGCCAAGTTCTCACCATTAACGACGTCGCCGCCAGCGAAGGCGACACCGGCACAACTACTTTCACGTTCATAGTCGTCTCATCTTTACCTGCACCCGCAGGCGGTATCACATTTGATATCGCCACGGCTGACGGCACCGGCCAGGATGATAATCCAGTGACCGAAGATAACGACTACCTGGCGAGAAATCTCACCGCACAGACGATCAATGCGGGCAACACAACCTACAGCTTCAATGTAACGGTCAACGGCGACACGCTGGTTGAAGGCAACGAAACCTTCTTCGTAAACGTGACGAATGTCACCGGCGCGACAATGCCCGATGGGATGGGCCAGGGAACGATTGAGAACGACGACGCTGCGAACCTGGTTATCAGTCAGGTCTATGGCGGAGGCGGCAACGCCGGTGCATCTTTCACCAATGACTTCGTCGAAATATTCAATCGCGGCGCGACTATGGTCAGTTTTGCCACAACGCCTTATTCGGCACAGTACGCCGGCGCGACCGCCAACTTCGGCTCGAACAAAGTCGATCTGACTTCAGGAACCATCGCGCCGGGGCAGTATTTCCTCGTCCGACTCTCAAGCGGTGGCGCCAACGGCTCACCGCTACCAACACCTGACGCAACCGGCAGCGTCAATATGGCGTCCGCAGCGGGCAAGGTCGCCCTCGTCGCGGGCACGTCCGCATTGACCGGAAGCGGTTGTCCGCTGGCCGGGTCCGTTGCGGATTTCGTCGGCTATGGCACCAGCGCCGATTGCTTTGAAGGCTCGGGTCGGGCGGCTGCGCCCAGCAACGCGACCGCAGCCTTACGCAAGGCAGATGGTTGCACCGATACGAACGACAACGCTGCAGACTTTCTGGCGACGGCGCCCAATCCGCGTAACTCCGCTGCCACACTTAATAACTGCAACGCACCTCCAGATGCTACGATTGATAATGTGATAATCGCAGAGGGCAACGGCGGTCCCGCGGTCGCGACTTTTACGGTGAGCCTGTCACGACCGGCGCCCGCAGCTGGCGTAATGTTTGATATAGCCACGCAAAACGACACCGCCACCACCAGCGATAACGACTACGTGGCAAATAGTCTCATCGGGCAAACGATCCCGGCGGGAAATACAACCTACACGTTCGAGGTGACGGTTAATGGCGACACGACAGTTGAGCCTGATGAAACGTTCTTCGTTAACGTGAGCAATGTAACCGGCGCAATACTAGTTGACGGTCAGGGAGTTGGCACGATTCAAAACGATGACAGTGCTCCGCTGCCAAACCTTTCGGTCAACGACGTATCGCAGCGTGAGACTAACAGCGGCACAACCACCTTTACGTTCACTGTGACTTCGTCGTTGCCTGCGCCCTTGGGCGGCATCAGTTTCAATATTGCGACCGCCGACGGCACTGCGCAGGACGATACGCCCCCGACTGAAGACAACGACTACGTAGCGCGCAGTCTAATGGGGCAGACCATAACTGCCGGCAACACGACTTACACGTTTGACGTTACTGTTAATGGCGACACCCTGGTGGAGGCAAACGAGACGTTTGTCGTTAACCTGACGAATGTTTCTAATGCCACCGTGTTTGATGGTCAGGGCCAGGGAACAATCCAGAACGACGACACCGCGAATCTCGTCATCAGTCAGTCTTACGGTGGCGGCGGCAACGCGAGTGCGACTTACACCAACGATTTCATTGAGATATTCAATCGTGGCACAACCATCGTGGATTTCTCAGTAACCCCTTACTCGGTACAATACGCCGGAGCGACGAGCAACTTCTCGACTAACAAGACGGATATCACTTCAGGCATGATGCTCCCCGGTCACTACTTCCTGATTAGGGAAGCCTCCGGAGGTGCTACGGGTGTCGCGTTGCCGGCTCCTGATGTCTCGACCGGCACGATCAATATAGCGGCAACAGCCGGCAAGGTGGCATTGGTTTCCGGCACCGCGGCGCTAACGGGAAGCGGATGCCCGTTGAGTGCAACCGTAGTCGATTTTCTCGGCTATGGAACCACGGCTAACTGTTCTGAGACTGCGCCGATCGCGGTTTCCGGTACCAACTCAAACGCGCGGTCGGTGATCCGAATCGCAAGCTGCAGCGACACGAACAATAATTCTGTCGACTTCAGCAATCCCGTGACCGCGCCCTTGGCGCGCAATTCAACGACGACACCAACTACATGTCCGTAGCCAAATTCAAAAACGTTTGCCGCAGGTCGACGCTGCTGTTGTTGCTCACTTGCCTCTTCGCGCCTATTGCTTTGCCGCAGTCGAGCCGGGCGCAACCAGACAAAAGACCGACGCCGATTGCGGTTCGCGCCGAGTTTCTACACGCCTGGAACGGCTACAAGAAATACGCCTGGGGCCACGACGACCTGAAGCCCCTGAGCAAGGGTTATCACGATTGGTACGCCGAGCCGCTCTTGATGACGCCGGTCGACGCGCTCGACACGATGATTCTCATGGGGCTGAAGGACGAGGCCACGGATACGAAAAACTACATAATCAGGCACCTTTCATTTGACAAAGATATCTCCGTCCAGAATTTCGAAGTCACGATCCGACTGTTAGGCGGGTTGCTGTCGAGCTATCAGCTTACGGGCGACAAGCGACTGCTGGCCCTGGCTGAGGACCTTGGTAATCGTCTACTGCCGGTCTTTGAATCGCCGACCGGCTTGCCTTACCGTTACGTAAATCTCAAGACGGGCAAAGTGCGTGACGCGAAAACTAATCCTGCGGAAGCAGGCACTTTGCTGATTGAGTTTGGCACTCTCAGCAAACTTACCGGCCGTCCGATCTTTTACGACAAGGCCAAACGCGCGTTAGTAGCGATCTACAAGCGACGTTCGGCCATCGGCCTGGTGGGTACCTGGATCGATGTCGAAACCGGTGAATGGAAAGATACAGACAGCCACATCAGTGGTGCGATTGACAGTTACTACGAATACCTCTTGAAGTGTTGGCTGCTGTTCGACGACGAGGATTGCAAACGGATGTGGCTGGATAGCATCGCCGCGATAAACAAGTACCTTCCG
>Ga0070706_100004715_pt1 | contig 13076 bp, 8 predicted proteins | sample KBSK5501metaG_FD_65476 | JGI IMG/M metagenome (GOLD analysis project Ga0070706, IMG submission 65476) | Corn, switchgrass and miscanthus rhizosphere microbial communities from Kellogg Biological Station, Michigan, USA - KBS K5-50-1 metaG | ecosystem: Host-associated > Plants > Roots >...
TGGAAACGCCGCAAGCTTGACGGGGAGAAGCGTTCCATGTAGCGCCTGCTTGGCAGTCCGATATGAAACGTCCGGTCCCGACTCGCACGACCGACTACCTGCTAGTCGATATCAGCAACTCGTATACGAAGTTTGCTTTTGCATCGACAAAGCGAATTTCGACTCCCATCCGGATCGCCACCAACAAACTCTCGAGCACTCTATTCTTGCGCTTCTTGAAACAGCGAAGGGTCCGCCAAGTGGTGGTCTCTTCGGTCGTGCCAGAGAAAAACTCTGCAATCTCGAAAGCTGCCGGAGAAACTGAAGCGATCTGGCTGGATTACAAATTAAAACTCGGGGTCGGGATTGATTATCCTGCTCCGAAATCAATTGGAGCGGATCGGCTGGCGAACGCGGCGGCCGTTGCAGCACTTTACGGTTGTCCTGCCATCGTGGTGGATTTCGGCACCGCGGTGACGTTTGACATCGTTTCCGCTCGCCGCAATTACATTGGCGGAGTGATCGCGCCGGGGCTCGAAGCCATGACCAATTTTCTTTACCAACGAACGGCACTATTGCCAAAGCTCTCTTTGAAAGAGCCGGGACGCGCGATTGGAAGATCGACAATCGGGGCGATGTTGTCCGGCGCAGTATTCGGTTATCGCGGGCTCGTCCGCGAGATTGTTGCGCGGATCAGGGCGGAGGAATTTCCGCGCAGGAAACTTCACATCGTGGCCACAGGCGGTTACGCCCGACTGATCGCGGCGCAGTTGCCGGAGATCACGGCGGTTCGTCCTCATCTCACTCTGGAAGGGCTGCGGATTATAGCCAATCTCAATTCTTGATTTTGGCTGGATGAACGAACCTCTCTTCGCGCAGTTGTATTGGGCACAATTTCTGCGAAACTGGGCGGAATCGATTGGAAATTTGGACTTGTCATCGCGAATGAGGAAAGCTTCTATCGTTACCCGCATGAGAATTTGGAAAATCGCCGCGGTTGCAGCGCTCGCGCTCAGTTCGTTTGCAGCAGAGAATGTCGCTCCGACGAAAACGGAACTGGAGGAGATGTACAACAAAGCGTTCCGCGAGTTCGAAGGGAACAACTTTCCGCAAGCGTTAAAGGAACTCGACGCGATCGATGCACGCCAGCCCGACTTGGCGGCGTCCCAAAATTTGCGTGGCGTGATTCTGATGCGCCAGGGAATCTACGATAAAGCAGAAGTAGCCTTGCTGGAGGCCGGGCGAATCGATCCGAAGTTTTGGAATGCGCGCTTTAACCTGGCGGAAATTCCGTTCCTCAAAAAAGACTGGGCAGAAGCGCGCAAGCGGTTTGAGAAACTCGTCTCGAGCAGCCAGTCCGATCTGGCAAACGAAGCATCGCAGCTCATTCAATACAAAATTCTTTTGACTTACCTGCTCGAAGGAAAGGAGAACATGGTCGATTCCATCTTGGCCAAGTTGGAGCTTTCGCCCGATACGCCAGCTGTTGACTATGTAAAAGCGGCCGTCGCGCTCCAACACAAGAATGGAAAAGAAGCAAAAGACTGGATGGCGGCAGCAGAGAAGAATTTTTCTGCGCAACTGAACAAGCTTTTCGCAGAATCACTGTACGAGATCGGCTGGCTGGAAAAGCCAACTGGACAGGCGCGCGCCTCGCTACCTCTTACGACGGCCGCTGAGCGCTCGGAAAAAACAAAGGCTGTAGCGCGTTCAAAATTCGAGCAAGCGCAGCAGGCTTTGCGCCAGCGTGACTTCGCTGCTTCTGCCAAGCTAGTCGACGAAGCCGATCAGGCGGAGCCGAATCAGCCGTCGACGCTCAATTTACGCGGCGAAATCTTGATGCAACAGAAGCAATTTGATCAAGCCGAAGCCGCCTTCAAACGGGCGGCCAAGCTCGATCCGAAGTTCCGCGAAGCGCAATACAATCTCGCGCAAATTCCATTTAAGAATAAAGACTACGCCAAAGCGCGGGAGCGTTTCGAAGCACTGTTTCAACAGACTCCAGGAGGGGATAAGAACCAGGCCGCACAGCTCATCAAATTCAAGATTTACATGACGCTCTTGTTGGAAGGAAAGGAGAGTCGAGCACAAGCCGTTATGGAGCAGTTCCAGTTCACCGGGGATACGCCAGCTCTCTACTATGCCCAAGCGGCGTGGGAATTTAAGCATAACAATCCAGAGAAGGCGGCCGACTGGACCGCATCAGCGAAAAGGATTTATTCGCCGGCGCTCAATAGCGTTTTTGCAGACGCTTTTTATGACGTTGGCTGGATGCAAGGTCCAGAAATTGCGGCAGCGCCCGCACCTGCGCTTGACACAGCCAGTGTTGTTGCGTCGCCCTCCGAAGGTGGCCCGGCTATTGAGCCGAGCCCGATTCCTGACGCAGTTATTGCCGCAAACAACCGGGCAGAAAAATCGAAGGACGAATCCCTTGCTTCGTCGGCCCCAGCGGCGAACCCGCCGGTTCCTCAAATGGAGGCCACGAGTCCGGGAACAGGGAGTGAACAGCCTGCTGTTCCACCCTCGAATCAATCGGTTGCAACGGGAACAAGCGGTAAGTCAGCGGAGGCGTCTGCAGCTCCGGTCTCGGGATCTGCTTCTACTGTAGAATCCGGGGCTGCGGCTGCGCCTGGTGAAGCTTCTCCTGCGCGACAAAGCGAACAGCCAGCTGCCGGGGAAGCACAAGTATCCGGCGCGCCTGCTGCCGCGACCAGTCCCGCCCCTGTACTTGCTGCGGGCAGGATCGCCGAGGGCCCGCCGCGCCGTGTTGGAGGAATGGTGAGCCGGCAGACGTCGCTTTTTGGTGGTTTGCTGTTGGCCGGCATCTTTCTTTTGGCTTGGGTAGTCGTTCCCGAGCTTCGCCGCTACACATTCAATATTCCGAATTACTGGCAGGCCAGGTCTGACGCCAGAGCGCGCACTTTTGAACCGGGGATTGCGCCGGCGGAAAAGGCGATTGCGCTGAGCAACGACTTTTTTGGCGGCCCGCGCCAGGTTTCGCTGCGATTAACGACGTCGAAGCCTTCGTTGCGGAGCAGCGCTTTGCCATCAGCCAAATCGGGCGTGGCTTTTGACCGGTTGGCCGACCTGAGACGTAAAGGTTCAAAAGGCCCGGCTTATCCCGAAATGGAGCCCAATCGCGAATTGCCGCCGGTGGTTGAGCCAGTCTTTGAGTCTGCAGTGGGTCGAGTTGTCGAACAAGTAACCGAGAGTTCACATATTGGTATCCCGCAGACGCCGGAGACCGAAGCTCCGGCAATTGCTGAGTTGAGCACAGTTTCTGCGATACCTTTAGAAGAGCCGAGTGCAATTCCCGGGATCGCGGAGGAACCCGCATCGCCCACTCTGGTAGAAGCAGCAGTAGACTCTAACATAGAACCCATTGAACAAGGGCAGCCTGTTCCGTACGAAATGCCCGTGACCGCGGTTCAATCTTCCCCCGTCGAACCGATTAATGAGTCGGCATCTGATTCCCCAAGTGACATTTCGACTGAGCCTGTGTTCCCGCAAACAACCAAACCTGCAACCATGCCTGAAACGACCCAAATCCCAACCGCTCCAGTAGCCAAAACTCCAGCGCTCGCCGTGACCAAACCGCAGCCTGCTGGTATTACGCAGACATCCGTACAACTGACGTTCTCGTTTGAGATCGCCGCCATGCAGCTGACGCCGACATTCAAGATGGGTGTCCTGCAGGTGCGGCCTACATCCAAGATCGTGTCGATGCGTCTGGCCCCTTCCCAGCAGCCGCAGTCATCGATGAATTTTCAAGTCAGTTTCGAGATCGCAAAGATCCAGCCTGCGGGAGGCGCCTTAGGCCGCATCCGGATGACTCCTGCGCAAGAGCTAAAGCCGGCAACGACCGGTTTCCCTTCGTTTGGGGTTGACGGATTGCAACTCGTGCCGAATGTCGAGGCGACACCAGTTCAACTTACGACTTCGCAGCAGGGGCAGGCCACCGTTTTCGTTACAGTTCCGTTCCAAATTACCACGATCGAGTTTTCGCCGTCGCTTGAGATAGCGGCGGTTGTGTTGAATTCGAATTCCAAGCAGGTCCTCGTGCAGTTGCCTGGCGCCGGGCCGATCCCAGGCGAAGGAGCGCCCGCGTTCGAAATTATGAATTTGCAACTGAATGAAGGCGGCGAAATCGCCATGATGCAGCTGAACTTGCTCGGCCACGGCACGCAGCCGGCATAGCGAAAATGATTTACCCCGCGGGCGGGTGAATCCTCGCGCGGCTTGGCAGCGATGGGAAGAACACGGTTCGCCAATCTGCCTAGGTACGTTTGCGAAATCGGTTTCGGTTCAGGGAACGCAATTGCTTTGGCAGAAATTCTCCGTCTCGCCGGATCAATTTGCCGTCAAAATAAATTTCTCCGCCGCCGTATTCTGAACGTTGAATGTTTACCATGTCCCAGTGGACCTGGCTTCGGTTCCCATTGTCGGCTTCTTCATACGCCTGTCCCGGAGTAAGATGAAACGAGCCGGCAATTTTCTCGTCGAACAATATGTCGCGCATCGGTTGTAAGACGTAGGGATTAAATCCGAGCGAGAATTCGCCGATATAACGGGCGCCCGGATCTGAATCGAGAATTCTGTTAAGCTTTTTTGTTTCGTTGCTCGTCGCATCGACGATTTTTCCATTCCTAAATTCAAGACGGATTCGGTCGAAACCGATGCTTTCATAAATACTGGGAGCGTTAAACGTTACATGACCCTGAACGGAATCTCTCACCGGGCAACTGAAAACCTCACCATCGGGAATATTGCGATCGCCACCGCAGATCACAGCCGGAATCCCCTTTATGCTAAAGCGGAGATCGGTGTCTGGTCCTTTAATTTCCACTCGATCAGTCTTTTCCATCAACCGCTTGAGCGCCTTCATCCCGGGCTGCAGTTTGCGATAGTCCAGCGTGCAGACTTCGAAGTAAAAGTCCTCAAAAGCCTCCGAGCTCATTCCGGCAAGCTGCGCCATGGATGGAGTAGGCCAGCGTAAGACAACCCATTTCGTTTTTTTTACTCGCTGGTCTTGCACACCGCGCATTTTCTTCGCGATCAATTTCATCTTTTCCGCGGGCACATCAGATAATTCCGTGATGTTGTTGCTGCCCCGCAGAGCGACATAGGCATCCATTTTTTTCATTCGTGCCAGTTCATGGCCCGCCAATAGATTTAGCTGTCGATCAGACGCTTCGAGTGCCAGCGCGCGGCTCACGCGCGCATGATAGGTCTGCACAAAAGGAACTCCTCCGGCTTTCCGCGCCGCACGAATGAGTGCGACTGTCATTTCATCGGGGACGTCGAATGCTTCGATCAAGACCGTTTCGTTGCGCCCGAGTCGAATGGAATATTCCACAAGAAGTTTGGCGAGGTTGTCGAAGCGGGCATCGTGCATAAGACGGTTATGATTCCACTGGCCACGCCAGATGCAACTAAGCTTCTTTGGCAACGTTGCGACTATCCGGTATCGGTGAGCCGTGCGGCAAACGCCCCGTCGAAATGATCTCGAAACGGAAAACAGGATTCTTCGCGCGCAGGTCGCACCCCCGGAAACTCGTTTAGTAAACGTCCGATCAACTCTTCATTTTCCTCCGGTTCGAGACTACACGTGCTGTAAACGAAAACGCCACCCGGCTTCAACAGTCTGATCGCCGCGTGCGCGATCTCGAACTGCTGCTTCGGCATTCGGAGGAAATCTTTGGGCCGCAGTCGCCATCGCACGTCAACGCGGCGTCGCATTACTCCCGTGTTGGTACACGGCGCATCCACCAGAATGCGATCGAATGGGCCAATCGAAGTAACTTCTTTTGGGATGCGTCTCTGCGTCCAATCGAGACGGAAGCTTCGGATAATTTGGATGCCGAGTTGCGTGGCGTTGAATTCAAGAACGCGAAGGCGCTCTGGGTCGCGATCACACGCCACGATTACGCCCCGATTTTTCATGAGCTGGGCGATATAGCCTGTTTTCCCGCCTGGCGCAGCGCATGCATCGAGGATTTTTTCTCCGGGTTGCGGATCGAGAAGCTCACAGGCAATCGCGGTGCTTGGATCCTGAATGTAGCAACGGCCCAGGTTAAGAGCGTCGGTGGGCCACGCGTGAAATTCTACAAACGCAGGATTGTGGACCAGCGCGGGCGATCTGGGATATTTTCGGAGGAAATCGGCACGATCGATTTTTAGCTGATTGATTCGGCCGTAAATTGGTGGAGGCGCGTTGTTCCACCTGCATAGTTCGTTTGCGGCTTCAGCTCCGAAATGCTGCTGCCAGCGTGCGATCAGAAATTGGGGATGCGAGGTTCGAACGAACAGCGGCTGCGCGTTGCCTCGCGTACGTAATTGATCTTGCTGTCTTGCGGCGGCGCGCAGCACGCCGTTGATTACCGCTCGTTGCCTCTTTGGCGCGAGTTCGACGGTTTCGTAAACCGCTGCGTGTTCAGCTGTTTCGAGGAACAATAGTTGATAAAGGCCGAGTCGCAGAAGATCGCGAAGATCCGCATCGATCCGGGAAGCGCGCAGGCAACCGATCCAAAAATCAAGCAAGAGCAGATTGCGCAGGACCCCATAAAACAATTCGAGAGCAAAGGCGCGATTCGAAACAGTAAGCTCCGGTTTCGCAAAAAGCCTCGAGATAACGGAATCGGCAAAACGTCTTTCCCTTCGCCACTCACGCAGAGCTGCCAGCGCAATTTGGCGAGCGGAAGGCTGCGCCATATAGCTCCAGGAAGGACCTACCCCGACTTCACACCAGCGCGGCCAATGGAATGATAATGAAAACCGAGACGGCCCATCGTTTCGGGATCCAATAGATTTCGCCCGTCAAAGACGATCGGCGTCCTCATTTTTTCCTTTACGATCGCAAGATCGACATTGGCAAATTCACTCCATTCCGTGGCGATGATCAGTGCTTCGGCATCGCTCACGGCATCGAGAGCGGACGGAGCAAATTCAACGGCGTCAATTCTTTTTACGGTGCGGGCTTTTTCCATTCCCTTGGGGTCGTAGGCGATGACGTGCGCTCCTTCGCGCAACAGATCCGTGACGAGTTCAATCGCGACCGAGGAGCGAACATCGTCTGTATCTGGCTTGAATGTGAGGCCCCAGACTGCAATTCGTTTTTCCTGCAAGACCCAGAGCGTCTCTCGAATCGTTTTTAGAAATCGCGCTTTCTGCGCCGCGTTTATTCGCTGCACTTCCTTCAGCAAATCAAACGGGACGCCAAGCCGCTCGCTGATTGTGATGAATGCGGCAAGGTCCTTGGGAAAACAGGAGCCGCCGTATCCGACGCCAGCATTCAGAAAATCACGACCGATGCGACGGTCCATTCCAATTCCATCCGCGACTTTTTCAACATCAGCGCCGCTCGCCTCGCAAATCGCCGAGACCGCATTGATATACGAGATTTTCAATGCGAGAAATGAATTGGCGCAATGCTTGATGAGTTCGGCGCTGTTGATGTCGGTCACGAGCATGGGTGCCATGAAAGGTTCGTAAACCTTCTTCATCAGATCGATCGCGTGCTCGCTTTGCGCCCCAATCACAATCCGGTCCGGATGCATCAAATCGGCAACGGCACAGCCTTCCCGTAAAAATTCTGGATTGCTTACAACATCGAACTTCGCGCCGTGCCGATTGTAGCGCTTGATCGATTCAGCCACTTTTTCGCCTGTTTTCACCGGTACTGTGCTCTTATCGACGATCACCCGATAATCGCTTAATACTCCCGCGATTTCGCGCGCCACTTTCTCGAGAAAGCTGAGATCGACATCACCGTTTGGCTGCTGGGGGGTAGGAACGGCAATAAAGATGATCTGTGAATTCTCCACTCCTTCCCGAATACTGCTGGTGAAGCGCAGCCGATGGGCTGAGACATTGCGGTGAATTACCTCCTCCAGGCCCGGTTCGTAGATCGGTACCCTGCCTCCCTGCAATAATTCGATTTTCTGAAGGTCGTTGTCGACGCAAATAACGCTATGGCCGACATCGGCGAAACATGCGCCGGTCACAAGACCGACGTAACCTGAACCGATGATTGCAAGATCCATATCAAGAGAAGTGCAGTGACTCAGTCGGGCCGAAGTGAGCGGTCAGTCGAACTTAGGAAAACATTAACATCGCTCGCGGACATTCGCTCATTGACCTTGGGAGCCGGGATCGAAGTTCAAATCAAAGCCAAATTTCGGGAATGCTTTCAGCGTCAGGGTAAATAGGACGCCGTATTCTTTCACGCCGGCGTTGTCACGTATCACGCCGCCAAAAGAGGCAACCCAGCTCGTCAGATCGCGGTAAATAGAATATCGCTGCTCCTCAAGGGTGCCCGTCGCCTGCTCATATTGCTCTTGAGCGCCGACGCCCCAATTGTCATTGAGACGGTAATATCCCCCAACGATAAACAAGCTGCTATCGACGAAGAAAGGGTTCCCATTCAAATACCGATGGCCGACGGTCACATGCAAATCGGCCATCGGTTGGACAGCCGCGATTGTATCCACTTCGGTAAAGCCCTTGGCGAAAGCCGGCACCTGGGAGTTGACCGAAAACGACACCCAAGGCAGAGGCGTGAAGCGGATATTATTAAAAAAGTTCGAGTACGCTGTGCGATCGTAGGGGTTGTCGAAGTTCACGTCAAAGAAGGTATCGAGTTCAAACCAGGTAATCGTTTTGTCATCGCGCCGAGTTTCCAGCCGATTGCGAACACCTAACCGCCAGACTGTCCAATCAGCAATCGAATCGATTGTAGTGAATTGTGGAAAATCGATCGCCCGCAGTTGCGTGGATGGCTCAAATCGATCGAACTGCAAGATTGACTCGGGGTTCGGACCGTTCTCAGAAACGTACGAAAAGTCTGTAAATGGTTGGACGACGTGCATAAGTCCGTCCAGACCAAACGCGCGACTTTGGACATTTTCCCAGGTACGCGAGAACTTGAAAGAGGCTTCTACTCCGGTGTTAAAAACCGTGCGAAATGTGTCGCCTCCGAAATTGATCGGGTTAGCAAACGTCGGGTTGGGAAGAATGAAATCAGGCACCAGCGGATTTGGATCTGGTGTGAAGATCGTGTTCCCGAGATCGCGGGTGTTCCCATAATACGTTCCGCGAAAGCCGACCCGCGGCACAATCGAAAGCCAGCCAAAATATGTGTTCGGGTAAACTAGTTGATGGAAGGTGTCTAAGCGAGTGCTCCCATAATTCTCGAAGCCGGAACCCTTAGGGAATTGCAACCGCAGGTCAGCGAAGCCGGTTTCGCCTTCATAGAAAATTGGTCCACCAAAGAGTGCGTGACGCTTAATGTCCAATACTACTTCCGGCAAGCGTTCCGTTGTCGTGAAAAACTCGTTTGCTTGGAAGCGGGCGATGCCGGTGAGCGTATAAAATGGGTCAGTCTTCGTCAGCGCGACGACGTTGTCAGGCACTGGATCGAGTCGAAATTCGCCCTGGTAAAAATCCTGCATAACGAACGGATCGCTCATTTTTGTGATGTTCGCGATACCGTAGATACTCTCGGTAAAGTTGGTCCGATCTTCCAAGCTGAGCCGGTATCGTCCTGTAGGAACATCCTTGCGCACCGTAGCTGTTTGATTCACCAACGGGTTTTGATCCTGTATGTAATAGGTTTTGAGCCGGGCCCAGCTGTTGTTGTCCTTTCCATATTCGATGTTGGAATCAAAGCCAATGGCCACCCCCCGCCGCCCCCGATAATCGAGCCGAAATCGGCCCTTGATCTGGTCTGTGATTGGAAAGGTCACCTGAGTGAGAAGCGACGGGCCCCATGAGCTCAGATAGGCTGGTGCGACTGTAAAGCTGAAGGCATCATTGAGTGATTGATACATGTATGGCCACCAAAAAATGGGGACCTTCCCGACGTAAAACGTCACGTTCTGAAAAATCACACGGTCTTGCTCGTAGAGACGAATCGTGCGCGCCCGAAGATGGAAATCGGAGTTTGGTGCATCATGCGTGGTAAAAGTTCCATTCTTTATCACATAGGCATTCTCGGAAATTTCGGTGACACTCTCGCCGCTTAGAAAATATGGTTCCGATTCCGTTTGCCCATTTATCGCCCGAACTTTTTTAGTGTCGACGTTATAAACACCGCTATCGGCGAGGTAGAAGGTTACACCGCGGTAAATCCGCACGTGGCCTCTCAGTTCCACATCGTGCGTGTTCGAATTATATCGTGCATAATCGGCGTAAATGTCTGTGTCGCCGACATGAATGGCGACATTATCTCGCGCCGTCGCCAGGCTGTTTTCATATGTCGTTTCCCCAGTGGACGTGATTTCAATCGGAGCATTTTCCGGAGTCTTAGTTGCTCCTCTGATGAAACCGGCGCTCGCAAGAAGAGCGACGAGCAACAAAACCGGCTTTCGCATGGCCGACGCCGAAGGTACCGCAGCCAAACCTTTCTGCAAAGTCAAAAGCGGTTTGCGCTCAGATCCAGAGAGCTCGCATCGATGAGGAACTGGATCGGTCATCGTTGGATCGGCAACGCCTAGATAATTTGCGTTTCCGACTCCTTTCGAAGCCGCAAACCTGCGATTTGCTGATTGATTCCACAACTTAAAACGATTGCGTGGTCTGCCGTTGCCACGGACATACGCAACGCCGAAATCCGCAGCGGAATCGTTGGAGCTCCATGAAGCACAGGCGGAAGCTCGCCACGACGCAAAGCCTGGGCTCCTACGATGACCTGCCACAGTCCAGCAGCGCCAACACTTTCGCCGAGCGCTGGTTTTGGGGTGTAGACAAACGCGTCCGGGACAATCTGCCTTAGCGTTTTGCATTCCGCTTGATCGATAAACGTGCCGTTGGCGCTCGAGACAACAAGATCGATTTCGGTTTGAGTGAGATCGCACAAAATTCGATTTAAAACCCCGTCTGCTTCCGTGCGTCTCCGGTAATACCCGCCGGGATGGATGTGGTCGATCATTATCGAGCCATGCCGTGCGAGCAAGACCGCTCCCGCCCCTTCGCTCAAAATCATCCCTTGTGAGACGTCGCTGAACGGTTCCACCGGAGGCGCCAAACGAAGCAGCCGCCAGCGTCGATACGCATCGCATAACAGCCAATCGACTTCTTCCGCCCCGACGACAAGGCAATATTCAAGTTCCTGATTCGTCATCAGGTCCTCCGCCATTCTTATCGCGAGGAGACCCACCGCGCTATCACCCACCAGGGTATAGGTGGCGCCGGTGATTCCGAGAATCGCTGCGAGATGGCTTGCCGGTGCATTGAAGACGGTTTCGGGAAACAAGAGCGGACTGGCTCCTTGCGCGCCCGCCTCAACGATATCGCGGTAAAAACGCTTCGTATAAATCACACCGCCATTTGAGATTGCAAAGACGAGAGCAATTCGGTCCGTATTCCGAGGATCGGCCTCCACTCCCGCGGTTTGCAGCGCCTCCAAACCGGCGGCCGCGGCGAAGCGCGAAATCAGACTGGCGCGCCGGAGGCGCGGATGCGGTGGCAGATTGGCCAGCGCTAAATTGGGTACTCGGAAAGCGCTGTAGGATTGTTCACCGAACTGTTCGGTGATTTTTTCCGCAGTCGCCTCTTCTCCTTGAAGCAACCGTTCCCACACAAGATCGACACCGCTTCCCAGAGGCGTAATCCACCCCATGCCCGCAATTCCGAGACTCATGCCTCGAACTTGCGTATCGCAATGGAAGCGTTTGTCCCACCGAACCCGAAGGAGTTCGAAAGAACTGTGCGCAGAGCCGCCGGCCGCGCTTTGTTCGCAATGACGTTTAAATCGATGTTTTCGTCTGGAGCGCGAAAATTGATGTTGCCAGGAAGAAATTGATGTTGGAGCGCCAGCAGACAGACAATAACCTCGACCGCACCTGCCGCGCCTAACGAATGCCCCATCATGCTTTTCGTCGAGCTTACCGGCACGCGGCCAAACAATTCGCTGATTGCTTTTCCTTCGGCGGCGTCGTTAAAGGGCGTAGCCGTTCCGTGCGCATTGATGTAATCGATTGCATCCGCTGAAATCTGCGCGCTCTGCAGGGCCCGCTCCATCGCCCGTCGCGGTCCGATGCCCGACGGATCGGGCTGCGTGATATGAAAATTATCGGTTGACATGCCGTAGCCAGTTACTTCTGCGAGAACGCGCGCGCCTCGTGCTCGAGCGGCATCGAGATTTTCCAACGCGAGAATCGCCGCGCCTTCACCCAAGACCATGCCAGTGCGATCTCGATCAAACGGGCGGCATTTTTCGGGCGTCGAGGCCTGAAGCGAATCAAACCCGACGAAGACCAGTTCCGAGAGTGCGTCGTAGCCACCGGTCAATATGCGCTCATAGCGGCCTGATCGCACGCATTCAAACGCATGGCCGATCGCGTTCGTGCCCGAAGCGCATGCGTTCGCAATTACCTGGCACGGTGCAGAAATTCCGAATGTTTCCTGCGCATCAAGCACCGGCTTTTGTGCAGGGTAATTCGCGATCCAGGTCGGCGAATGTCGCAAGCTGTCACGTCGATTTAACGCCCGCAAATAATCTTCGCCGTACGACATGCCACCGCTGGTTGTCCCGACTATCGTCAGTTCAGGCTTGAATTGCGGCGATTGTGCCAGCGCTTCGCCCAGCGCGGAGATCATCATGTGCGATGCACGGTGTAACCGTTGTGCGCGGTCTGCTTTGCTTCGATTACTTAGCAGGCGTTCATCAGACACTTGACCCGCAGTTTTGCATCGGCATTCAGCCACCGAAAATCGGGTCACGCGAGTAATGCAGTCCCGCGCCTCTTGCAGGGATTCGAGCGTCTCGCTCAGTCCGAATCCGAGCGGGCTAACCACGCCCGCTGCCACCACTGCAACGCGGGCAGTGATATTTCTTCGGTTCGCAACCACAGACTTGGGCAGTTTTGACAAAAATTGATCCACTATTTCCTATTGCTTTCTTAAAAAAGCGTTTTAGTAATGATTCGGAAACGGAAGCTTGGAAGTTGGTGGATTGTCAGTTGAGTTTATTCAGTGGCGATTTGAAATCCGATAAGCGGGAACAGTGACCTGGCTGCGTTTTCCAGAATAAACTCAATGGGAACTAAATTATACGTAGGCAATCTTTCCTTCAACACGACGGAAAACGAACTGCAGGA
>Ga0070706_100004716_pt1 | contig 13074 bp, 10 predicted proteins | sample KBSK5501metaG_FD_65476 | JGI IMG/M metagenome (GOLD analysis project Ga0070706, IMG submission 65476) | Corn, switchgrass and miscanthus rhizosphere microbial communities from Kellogg Biological Station, Michigan, USA - KBS K5-50-1 metaG | ecosystem: Host-associated > Plants > Roots >...
ACGGAAACGCGCTGCCCGTTTACAATCGCGCGTGCGCCGCTCCCCGGCATCGCCTCAAAATTGCTAGCCTGCAGGGGATTCGCGCCGCGGCGATTCGCTCCACTGACGATGGCTTTGGCGATCGGGTGCTCGGAATCGGCCTCTACCGACGCCGCCAGTTTGAGCACTTCTTCCTCGCTTGCACCAGCGACAGCGGCAACCCCAGAAAGCGTCGGAGTACCTCGCGTCAGTGTCCCTGTCTTGTCAAAGATCACGACGTCCAGATCGCGCGACCGTTCGAGCGCGAGCCGGTCTTTCACAAGTAAACCATTTCTCGCTCCCAGTGAAGTTGAAATTGCAATCACCAGGGGAATCGCCAAACCGAGCGCATGTGGACACGCAATGATAAGCACGGTGGCGGTTCTCATGAGCGCATGTGCGCTATCACCAGCCAACCACCAATATCCGAACGTCAGCACACCTGAAGCTATTGCAACATAGAACAAGAGCGCGGCGGCACGGTCGGCAAGAGCCTGCGCCCGCGAGCCGGAAGCCTGAGCGGCAGCGACCAGTCGCATGATTCCTGAGAGGGCCGTCTGTTCCCCAACTGCACTTACTCGGACTCGCAGACTCCCCCCAGCAGCAACCGTGCCTGCGACAACGATCGCACCCGGCCCTTTCAATATTCCCCGCGACTCGCCTGTGATTAGCGACTCATCCACATCGGCGGTGCCCTCAATCACCTTCCCGTCCGCAGGCACTCGAGCTCCGGGCCGCACCAGGACGACATCGCCTACCTGCAATTCCGCGAGAGGAACTTTCTCGACGCCTGACTCCCTTAGGCGCTCTACACTGTCCGGGAGTAACGCGGCCAGCGCGTCCAGAGCGCCTCTTGCTTGTGCAATCGCCTTCATCTCCAGCCAGTGGCCAAGGAGCATGATAGTGATGAGCGTCGCGACCTCCCACCAGACATCGATCTGGAAGAATCCGAATGTCGCAGCAAGCGAAGCCGCAAACGCAACCATGATGCCGAGGCTGATCAGCGTCATCATCCCCGGTTGGCGGTCTGCGAGTTCTCCCCAAGCGCCGCGAATAAACACGCTTCCGCCGTAGAGGAAAACAACCGTGCCAAGAAAGGCAGGGATATATTGGGAGGCAGGAAAAGTGGGAGCGGTGTAGCCAATCCAGTGTTGGAACTCTCCCGACCACGCGACGACGGGTACCGTGAGGATCAGAGTCAGCCAGAATTTGTCCCGGAACATGGCCACGGAGTGTCCGGCATGCCGGTCATGACCCATATGCGGGGCCGCAGTTTTCGGAGGCATTCCGTGTGACATACGCATCGCGTGTTCAGCGTGGCCGTGTTCTAAATCTGTACTTCTCATTAGAGTTCCTCCTTTGTTTAGTCTGAGGCGACTCCCAAGAAATTCTTAGCGGCAATCCGGAGGTTGTCTAGCCGTCAGGTCAGTAACGGGAAACGCGCATCTATTCAGTGGTCTGGTCAGCTTCCGAGTGGTCATATTCAACGCGACTGACGCTCTCAGAGTGTCCCGAGACTTGCACCGCCGTCCACGAACAGCGTTTGACCCGTAATGAATGCGGCGGTCTTGCTGGCAAGAAACGCGATCGCGGCAGCGACCTCACTCGGATGCGCGAGTCGCCGCATGGGCACTCTGCTCAGATACCGGGCCTCACCTTCCCTGCCTTGCGGATTGTTCGAGCGAAACAACTCTGTTTCGGTAGGGCCTGGCGCAACGGCATTCGCGGTGATGCCGTCGGCCGCGAGCTCTATTGCCATGGTGCGTGTGATGCTTTCCAGAGCTGCCTTTGCCGCGGCGTAGCTTGAACGAAACGCGAGCCCGCGCGTCACAAGGCTGGTGATGTTGATGATCCGTCCAAAGCGCGCAGCCCGCATTCCGGGCAGCAGTGCCTGGGTGAGTTGCAGGGCTGGACGCACATTCAAATCCATCACCATCGCGAAAATGTCGGGATCGACTGCATCTACGCGTTCGTGCCGGGCAAGCCCGACATTGTTGACAATCCCTACCACGTTTCCGCGGGCGATGAGGTCATCGGCCAGATCGTGCGTTTTCTTGCGGTCGGCTAGATCAGCTTCGATAAATACTCCTGGGAAATTTGCGGGCGAACTTCTTGCTACGCCAATCACCGACCATCCACCTTCCACCAGGGCATCAGCTGCCGCACGGCCGATGCCCTTTGAGGCTCCTGTAATGACGATGCACTTGACCATGGCTGCAGCTCAACTGCTCTTCTAGCTCCTTGTTTGTCGCTAACCTACCTGGCGATGGCGCGAAGAAACATGCCCGCCAGCCCGCCTCCGATTATTGGCCCGAGCACCGGCACGACTGCGTAGGTCCAATCCGAGGCCCCCTTGCCGGCGACGGGCAGTACTGCATGAGCCAGGCGCGGCCCGAAGTCGCGAGCGGGATTGATTGCGTAACCGGTAGTTCCTCCGAGCGAAAGCCCGATACCCCAAACCAGAGCAGCAACCAGATAGGGGCCGAGACCCGCTGCCGGTCCTGAAGCAGCAACCGCCTTCGAAAAGATGGCACCGACCACAAAAACCAAAACAAAAGTGCCAACGATCTCGCTAACCAGGTTTGCACCAAATCTGCGGATCGCAGGCGCAGTGCAGAAACACGCGAGTTTCAGGCTTTGATCAGGGGTCTCCTTCCAATGTGGCAGAAAGTGAAGCCAGACAAGAGCGGCTCCTACGAAAGCTCCTGCCATCTGCGCAACCAGGTACGGCGCGAATTTCGCAAACTCACCGGAAGAAACAGCAAAACCCATCGTCACAGCCGGATTCAGGTGAGCGTCCCCGCTGCCGCAAGCGATGGCTGTGAACACACCCGCCATAACTGCGAACGCCCAACCGCTCGTGATCACCATCCAGCCCGCGCCTTCTGCCTTTGAACGCTTGAGCAGTACGTTCGCCACCACTCCATCGCCCAACAATATCAATACGAGCGTACCCATGAACTCACCAAAGCATTTTGCAAGCATGCAAAAACTCCTTTTCTCTATAAGACGTTGATTGAACTATGCTGCCCAATCGAATGAACGAGTAACCGCCCGCTTCCAGAGGTTGTACATTTCGTCGCGCTTCCCGTTGTTCAGGTTCGGTTTCCAGGTGTGATCAACGGCCCAGTTCGCGCGCAGATCTTTGAGATCTTTGAAGTAGCCGACTGCCAGACCGGCTGCATATGCGGCGCCGAGCGCCGTAGTCGCATCCTTCGTGACTGGGCGGACCACAGGTCTGTCGAGAATGTCCGCCTGAAACTGCATCAGCAGATCATCGGCGACCATGCCTCCGTCAGTACGCAGCACGTCCAGCTTGATACCCGAGTCCTTTTCCATCGCCTCGAGCACGTCACGGGTTTGAAACGCCGTTGCTTCAAGGACCGCGCGTGCAATGTGTCCCTTGTTTGCGTACCGCGTCAGGCCGGTGATCACTCCGCGTGCGCTGTCTTTCCAGTAGGGAGCGTACAAACCGGAAAACGCAGGAACAAAATAGACACCACCGTTGTCGCTTACGGTTCTTGCGAGCGATTCGATGTCAGAACTCTTTTCGATCAAACCGAGGTTGTCGCGCACCCATTGCACAAGCGCCCCGGTGATGGCGATGCTCCCTTCGAGCGCATAATGGGCCGGCTGCTCGCCTAGCTTGTATCCCATCGTCGTGAGCAAGCCCGACTTCGAATCGACCTTGCGCGTCCCGGTATTCATCAGCAGGAAACAGCCCGTGCCGTAGGTGTTTTTTGCTTCCCCCGCTTCGAAGCAGGTCTGCCCCACCAACGCGGCCTGCTGGTCGCCCAGAATTCCCGCGATGGCTACATTCTTTATCGACGGTTCCTTAGCCAGCCCATACGTCTCGCTGCTGGAACGGATTTTCGGCAGCATCGCATCGGGGATTCCAAATGCACCGAGGAGTTCCTTGTCCCAAGACAGCGTCTCGAGATTCATCAGCTGTGTGCGGCTGGCGTTCGTGACATCTGTGATGTGAACGCCACCTTTGCTTCCACCCGTCAAATGCCACAGCAGGAAGGTGTCAATGTTGCCGAAGATCACCTCGCCTGCCTCCGCCAGTTCCCGCGCACCCTTCACGTGTTCGAGAATCCAGCGAATTTTCAGTCCACTGAAATAAGTGGTCAGCGGCAGCCCGGTCTTGCCGCGAAACCGGTCCTGCCCGCCAGCTTTTGCCATCTCACTGACGTAGTCCGCCACACGTGTGTCCTGCCACACGAGTGCGTTCGCGACAGGTTCGCCCGTCTTGCGGTTCCATACGATGGTGGTCTCGCGCTGGTTTGTGATCCCGATCGCGGACAGGTCCTGCGGCTGAAGGCCACCTCTCGCCATCGCCTCCGCGATCACCTCGCGTGTGTGCTGCCAGATCTCTTCCCCGTTGTGCTCAACCCATCCTGGCTTGGGATAAATCTGTTCGTGTTCCTTCTGGGCCACCGCCTTGACTCGTCCTGAGCGGTCAAACACGATGAACCGTGTGCTCGTTGTACCCTGATCGATTGCACCGACATAGTCTGACACTTGATTCCTCCTTCTTTCAGCGCTGGGCAGCGGCGGATTCACGGCTCGTCGAGGCTTGAGAACGTTTCCGGGTCAAGCCTGCCGAAGCCAGCAAGTGGTTGATCTTCTCGACGTAGTGCATGATTGCCGTGCGTGTGAACGAACTGGTCCAGGACAGTTCTTCTGCCATCAGTGAGCCCACAACCGGGGCGGCTTGAATTGCATCGCGCCACGAATACAGTTGCATTCCAATCCTGCGCGCAAGAACGTCCTCAATGGTTGCCGCCATTTCACGGCGAACCGCATAAACGACCTCCGCCTTGATTTCGGGACGCGCCTCGAGAATTGGGTCCAGCAGCGCGGTGTTCTGACTTCCGAGTGCAAGAACCTTTTCGGCCGCAGTCCCGAATTTGGCGGCCAGATGACGGGCCGTCTTTTTGGGAACTCGGTACTGGCGACAGAGCGTATTCCAGTAGTCATCCGTGAACCCTTTGCCGCCGTAGAGGACGTAATTGCGAGTCTGAGAAATTGCACGAGTCGATCCCAACACCTGCTGCACGCGATCAATCGTGTCCTCGGCCATCGCACGGTGCGTCGTCCATTTGCCGCCCATGATGCTGATGAGCCCGCTGGCCGGATCCACTTCAATCACATCGTCACGAGCCAGCTTTTTTGTATCGCCTCCATCGTCCGAGCCCACCAGAGGCCGCGCGCCAGCAAAGCCGCTCACGATGTCGTCGGGAGTTACCGGGCGCGCCAAATACTGATTGAGATGGCGCAGCAGATACTCAACATCCTCCTTCGTCACTACTAGTTCGGTTTCCGGCGTTACTTCCTCGTCGGTGGTTCCGACGAGCAACCTCCCACCCCAAGGCACAGCAAATAGGACGCGCCCATCTTCGGTTTTTGGAATGAGCAGGGCGTCTTCGGTCGGAAACACATCCAGCGGCAAGAGGATGTGCGCGCCTTTGCTCGGCCGCATGCGCTTTTGCACCGTAGGGGTGGCCAATTGGCGAATGGAATCCGAGACGGGGCCCGTGGCATTGACAATGGCTTTGGCGCTTACAGTGAACGTTTCTTCTGTCAATTGATCTTTCACCACGACGCTGGAGATCATCCCGCCTGCTTCTCGCTTGAAATCCGTAACGCGTACGTAGTTCAGCATGTTTCCGCCAGCTTCGCTGAAGGTTTGGACCAGCGTGATGTTGTAGCGCGCATCGTCGAATTGGCCATCGGCATACGCGACGGAACCGACCAACCCGTTTTGGTTCAAGCCCGGCATGCGCTTCAAGGTTTCTTCTTGCGAAAGATATTTGCTCGGAGAGATGCGGCCTGGTCCCGCCAGCCAGTCGTAGATTTTCAGACCGACATCGAGGTAGGCCACGTCGATCCAGTGGTAGCCGGGCACCAGGAACTCCAGCTTCCGCGTGAGGTGAGGAGCGTTTTCCAGCATCCGAACGCGTTCGTGCAAAGCCCGGACCAGTACGTGGTACTCCTGAAGATCCGCTCCCTTAATCGCTTCCTCCAGGTAGCGAACTCCGCCGTGGATGATCTTGGTGGCGGCACTGGAAGTTGCACCGGCAAAGTCTTCTGCTTCGAGAAGCACCGTCCGAATCCCGCGCAGCTGCGCATCCAGTGCACAAGCTGAACCTGTCGCTCCCCCGCCGATCACACACAGATCAAACTGGTGGCCAGAAATGTTTGTGAGTTCTTCCACTCTGCTTTTCACGAGCGCCCCTGAATCAAAATGTGATCTTGGTCCTGAACCCCAAAACTGGGGCGTTCGACAAAGAGGGATTGCCACCTACGTTTGCGTAATATTGAAATGTGGGTTGCAGGAGCCAGTAAGGCCTGACCTGCAGCGAATAGTTCAACTCGAATGCTTTTTCAGAACCGAGCGGCGCGCCACCCAGTAACGTTCCGAAATTTCGGAAAGGATCGCTGATCTTGCTGTACACGAAACCAATGCCGATGCGGTCCTGCGGACGGCGCGCAAAGGGAGCATTGATGCGGGCCCCGGCCGTGATCTGAACGTTTTCGCGGCTTACATCGCCCGGGCTGTAGTCAAAGCCAATCGTTGCATCCAGCCCGCGGTTCGAACCGGCGTCAGGACGGTACAAAGCCTGGCTTGCCATTCCATAGATCAGATAGTTGCCGCTGCTCTCGGTGCCGGCGGGATTCGGAAACTTGCCGCCGTTGTACACACCGCCGAACTTGTATTCACCGGGATAAGTTTTACCCGTCAAATAGCCGGCTTCGAACAGAAAGTTCGCAGAATTGCGAATCGCGAAGTTGGTGCCGGTAGGATCCTGCTGATAGGGATTCCGGTTGCCAGCCATTACGGCGCTCTTCACGTAGAAGTGACTCGTTGGCGCAACGAGAATTTCCGCTCCGGGCGTACCTGCAGGGTTGAACGACTCGAATACGGAACTGAACAGATTGCCGAACGCATAGCCGAGGGGCTCGATAAGCCAGGTCCCGCCGTATTCCTGATTGCCATAAAAATCCAAACCGGCCAACTGTCCCGCTCGGATTCTCACTTTGTTGTGCAGAAAGAGCTGCTGCACCCAGAAGGAATCCAGGCGCGTACTGTGTTGACTCACCAAATCGCTCGGGTTGGCGAGAGTCCCGATCTTGCCGCCTAGGTTGGCTCCCGACTGCCAGAGCCCCGTGGCGTGAAAGCTAAGTCCCTGCCACTGGATCATCTTGTCGAAATTGATGTCTACCGTTCCTCGAATTCGTTCCCATCCGGCATAGGTCTGTTGTATTCCGCCGCTGGGATTGGCCTGCATATCCGTGATGTAGAAAAAGTCGAAGGTGACACCTTTTTCCGCCAAGGCACTTCTCTCGCCCCCCCAATCTCCGAAGAGATACTTTCGCGATGACAATTCGAGAGACGGCGTACTAGCGTCTGACGGCAGTGCGCTCTGTGCCTCCGCCGAAGCGCCCAACATCAGCAGCAGAATGAAGCACAAAAGAATGTTATGTGTTTGCGCCCAGAACTTGGAGTAGCACTGAAGAAAAGCTGTTGCATCGCTGCAACGGCTAATTGCTGCGCCAATGAATGAACGGCTGAGACTGAGAAGTGTATGTTTGTTTTTCATAGCAACGCGAAGTAAGGCACTTGCATTGCCAAACGCGCGCGCCCAAATGCGTTTTGCTCGATGCACGTTTTTTCCAGAGTTTGCGTAGTCCGAGGTCAGAAGAAATTGATGTTTCCGAAGCGCTGCCGCGTCACTGCACGTCACGATTTTGACAACGAGTCCACTGGGCGTCGCGAGGTGGTTGCTATTTTTAAGAATCGCAACTTTGTGCCGACGGGCGCATCCAACCCGCGACAGGCTCACAGGCAGAAAGCTCAGAAGCTCCCGGTAGAATCAGATCTGCTTGACGCGGGATTCTCGGAATTCCATTCCGATTCTTGTGGAGGCGTCGGCTTCACCCGCGTTACTGACGTGCGAAATCTATGGCACTACACTTGCTTCCAGGGCTTCATCTAGGAGAATCAAGCGATGAAAAAATTTATTAATCGCCCGGAGAATGTCGTCGAAGAAATGTTGCAGGGGTTGGCCATCTTGAATCCTGGTGCCGCGCGATTGTCGGGACACAAAGTCCTGATTCGCGCCGATATAAACGAAATCCGCGATCAGCACGTGGCGATCATCTCGGGCGGTGGCAGCGGGCACGAGCCGGCCCACGCAGGCTACATCGGCGAAGGCATGTTGAGTGCCGGAGTGGCGGGAGAAGTCTTTACTTCTCCGGACACCGACTCCATTCTCGCCGCAATCAAGGCGGTTGCGGGGAAACCCGGAGCTCTCCTTGTGGTCAAGAACTACACCGGCGACCGGTTGAACTTCGGCTTAGCGGCGGAAATGGCGCGATCCGAAGGCATTCCAGTCGAGATGATTATTGTCGATGACGATGTTGCACTCAACGGATCAACCTCTGCTACAGGCGCCCGCGGTCTTGCAGGAACGATCTTCATTCACAAGCTGGTGGGGGCCGCCGCGGCGCAGGGCAAGAACCTGGCTGACGTTGCGACCATCGGCAGAGCAGCGATCAAATCGCTGGCCACCATGGGCGTTTCGTTTTCCGCCGGCACCTCGCCTACTATCGGAAAACCCAGCTTCGAGCTGGGCGCTGATGAGATGGAGCTTGGCCTCGGTATTCACGGCGAACCTGGCGTGACGCGTACGCACCTGCAGTCTGCCGATCAACTGACGGAAACGTTGTTAACGGAGATCTTGAAACATGGACATTTCAGCAATGGCCGGCGCGTCGTGGCAATGATCAATAATCTCGGAGCAACCACCGAGATGGAACTCGCCATTGTCGCTCGCCATGCGCTGGCTTTTCTCGAACGAAACGGATTTACCGTGGAGCGAATTTACGCAGGGACTTTTCTGTCATCGTTGGATATGGCGGGAATCTCAATCTCAATTCTCGCCCTCCACGATGGTTGGCTGCCCCTGCTCGACGCGCCGACTTCTGCTTTAGCATGGCCGAACGCTCCGAAACAGCGCTCGGCAAACCGGGCAGCAGAAGTCGCGCCGAGTGTCAGGTCGAACTTGAGCGGCCCGACCCATCAGGATGTGCGCACGGAAACAGGCCGGCTCACAAAACGCGCCATCGAGGTTGCTTGCGACGCGCTGATCGCGTCGGAAAGTGAACTGACGGAAATGGATCGTATTGTGGGCGATGGCGATCTCGGCACAAGCATGAAGCGTGCGGCAGCGGCCGTGAAAGACGCAGTGGCGACATATCCCCTCGATGATGTTGCCGACACGTTGAAGGCCCTCGGCCATACGCTGCGGCACGAGCTAGGTGGATCTTCCGGGCCACTCTACGGTGTGCTCTTTCTGCGCGCCGGCAATGTAATGGAAAACTCCGGTCGCACGGGACTGCCGCTTTGGACCGAAGCACTCGAGGAAGGCTCTCGCGCTATCAGTGAGCTTGGCGGCGCGAAGCTTGGCGATCGGACAATGATGGACGCCCTCTATCCCTTCGTCGCGTCCCTGAAAAGTGCCGAAGCAAATTTCTCGCGTGAAGCGCTTCTCGCAGCAGTTAACGAGGCACAGCTGGGCGCCGAGGCGACTGCCCAAATGAAACCCAGGTTAGGGCGGTCAAGTTATCTTCAGGATCGCGTATTGGGCCACCCAGATCCAGGTGCCATAGCAGTTGTTATCTGGCTGCGTGCCGTCACGGCTGTGCTGGCCGGAGCCCTTACTTCGGTCTAAGCCCGTTCAACAAAATTGCGAGGAATCTCGATCCCCCATTCGTGGTTTCGGAACCCTTGGGGTCCAGGTCCCTTTTCCATTGTGGATCGATCTTCCCGTGTGAGAGCCTTCGTAAAACGTCAGCTCAAAGACCCTAAGCTGCACGAACGCTCTGCTCCCTTGCCAGGCAAGGCGGCAGTGTTTTTTTACTCCGAGAAGCTGCGCGGCGATGTTGTGTTTTGCCGTTGAACCTGAGAATCAATGACCGCCGGGCATGATGTAACCGGAGCTTTAAGGTATTCATGGGTACCCCGAGTGTCCTGGCAGCCTCCTTTAGCGAACAATCCCTCAGTTTGCAAAGTTGGATGGCACGACGATGATGCACTGACAAATGCCGAAGCGCCTCTTTGAACAGTCTCCTACGTTCTATCTGTTGGTATATCTGTTCTGGAGTTGGCTTCTGGTCTTGAATAAATTCGCTCGAGAAAGATTCTTCATTTCACCATTCGCTTGGTCCCAGGAGATAGCGGGCTTCGATCGCGTCTTCCGAATTTGCATCAGAGCAGCATTGATGACGATTCTCGTGGCCCAGGTCAAGAAGTCTGCCCGACCTTGAAACTTATGCAAATGGGTAAACGCTGTCAGCATGGCATCCTGGACTGCATCCTCAGCATCCTGTCGCCTGGGAAGAATACGAAGCGCGCGGGCAAACAGCTTGCCGCGGCAGGACTCGAACAGCAGATTGAGAGCCTCGGGATCGCCTTTCTGCGCGCGCTGAAGGATCAGTCCTTTCTCTCGAACGGAAATTACCACTGTCTCCTCGCTCAAGGATGCCCCCTTTTGTTCTTTTTTCTTGCGGCCGAAATCTCATCCGCGTGTATTCCGGTCACGAGAATTGGAATAAGCATTCGTCTTGCCAATCCTCCCAATGAACATGGCCAAGGAAAATGACGACTCATCGCGCTGTGCACGGAAGCGACCTCGCTCACTTCAACGCGAGGGCCGTTGAAACGAAGTGTCGACACGACGAAACACCGTCGACATAAGGTCGCGCCAGTCAATATGTCAACACGAACGGTTCGTTGCGATTCGAAGAGCCGGTGATTTCTGAGCGCACGCGATTCGCGACGAAGCTATCCCCTTGAATCCGTGGCATCACAACGAAGCAAAGCCCAATCATTCATCTGCAATCGCGATGGAACATGAGTTGCTCATATGTGCTGAGTGGCCGCGCGAGGGTCACCCGGGACAATTTGATGCTGCGGGGAGAGTCGATCCCCAACAAAACAGGCGGCGTTTGCAAAAAGAGATTCGGAGAAATCGAGTGACAAAAGAAGAGCATGAAAAATGAAAGCTAAAGTTCTGCTGGCGTTTGTGGCGTTGTCATACTCGCCGTTGATGGTGGTCGGGAATGAGGCCACATATCCCAAAGAAAAAGTAACGGCATTCGTCGTCGAGAAACTGGATTTGACTTCACTGCCGTCTGCGTTCCGGCCGAGGAAGGAAAAAGGAAAGAAGACCCTTGCGGATTACGGATTCACAGCCCAGAGGATTGACGAAAACGAAGCCATCATCGAGGCGGGTGGAGTGAGGAAGTTGGCGATCCAGCTTCTCGACCAGAATTCCTCGGGAATCTACGTGTGTGTTGCGGAACCCGGAGATAAGGGAGGCGATACAAAGGCGCAAAGCGTCCTACTTCTAAAGAGGAAGAATCCGAATTCGTTGCTAAAGGGGCGCGAGTCGTTTCGAGAATTTGCTGCATGTCCCGTGATTGGTGGAAGTGACTTCGCGACGAACTCAGACGGAGATTGAGGAGTTCCTTCGAATTGGATTGGAATGGCAGTTGCTGCTTTGTCCTGCGCCGTGAGTCAGCGGACCGATCGTGGAGACAGTCTCCAAGGGCTAGCGTCGGCAACTCCAACGGGACCACGGTTCAAACACTGAGTTTCAACAAAGGAGCAGATAAATGAATTTCGTCACAAATATATTGGTGAAGCTCGGCATCCTCAAAGAGGACCTTGATTACCATTTCGTTCGCACTTCAATGGTGATCATCTTCTTGTTCTTTGGATATCAGAAATGGTTTGACTATGAAGCGCAGGCATTGATTCCGTATATCAGCAATGGCCCTCTGATTTCCTGGCTGTACCCTGTTTTCGGCATTCGAGGCGCCTGCTGGTTTTTGGGAGTTGCGGAATGGTTTTTTTGCGCACTTCTGTTCGCGGGATTCTGGAATAAGAAGTTAGGGATCTTCGGCGCGCTCGGCGGTATTTTTTCGTTCATCTCAACCATCACGATTATTCCATTCATCCCGAATGGATGGGCCCCGTCTGCCGGCGGGTTTCCAGCGATGACCGAAACCGTTGCTTTCCTGATGAAGGATCTGGTTCTTCTGGCCGTATCCGTCTATTTGCTGCGGCAGGACGTTCTGAGAGTGTCACAGTCCGCCAAAGAATCTTCTCCGGCAATCGCCGCACAGCCGCAGCACATCTGATCGTGGCCTCTTAATTACGAGAACGTTTCGAGCATGGGCTTAAGAGGGTGGGGACATCATGCATCTGCAATTCTGGCTCGTACGTCACGGAGAGACTGAGTGGAGCGCCTCTGGTCAACACACCGGAAGAACGGATTTGCCTCTGACGCTCGAGGGGAAACTGCATGCACGGACAGATTGCCGTATTTCTTGGCAGCCGTGTTTTCGCTCTTGTCCTAACCAGCCCGCTACAACGAGCCCGGGAAACATGTCAACTCGCCGGGTATGGCGATAGCGCGATCATCGACGCAAATCTGCGGGAATGGGACTACGGAGAGTACGAGGGACGCACCACTCCCCAGATTCAAATCGAGCGGCCCGGCTGGTCCCTGTGGAGAGATGGAGTAATCGGTGGTGAAAACCTCAAGCAGGTTGCCACCAGAGCGCAAATGGTAATCGAACGAGCGCTCTCCAGTTCGGGCGACGTTCTCGTGTTCGCGCACGCACATATTCTTCGGGTCTTGGCTGCATGCTGGCTGGGTTTGCCGCCCGAGGCGGGCCGTCTCTTTGCGCTTGGGACGGCCTCGGTGAGCATATTGGGATACGAGCACGATACGCGGGTCATCACGCAATGGAACGGCGGCGCAAAGGAACGAGCTCGCCCACGAATCAAAATGGCTTCTCCCGAAAGATCAAACCAAAGCGCAACCGAGGGAACCGAGATTGCAAGCGTTCGTTGCTCAAGCGGCGCGAGGGCAACTAAAGGAGAAATCCGTGGAAAAGAAACGCACGAACAAAGTTACTGGAGTCAGCGCGGGTATCGGCCTGAGCGCTGCCAAGCGTGGGCGCCGTCAATCGGAACGG
>Ga0070706_100004717_pt1 | contig 13072 bp, 11 predicted proteins | sample KBSK5501metaG_FD_65476 | JGI IMG/M metagenome (GOLD analysis project Ga0070706, IMG submission 65476) | Corn, switchgrass and miscanthus rhizosphere microbial communities from Kellogg Biological Station, Michigan, USA - KBS K5-50-1 metaG | ecosystem: Host-associated > Plants > Roots >...
CGCGTGGATTCGGAACGATCGCGCTGTCGAATGACGCCTTGTCGTGCGAGTACACCGCCTGCATAAATCGTCGAGCGACGTCCTCAGGACCTTCGTCGGCCGCGACAGCGGGGAAGAATGCCAACAACGAAATCGCAAGGCTCATCCCGATTCGCATTGCTGCCAGTTTAGGCTGCTCCTCCCTTTTTGATGTACCCTTAAGGCCTAAAACAGGCGAGGACCATGCGGCTCACGGCGTTTTTCGTCGTCGCTATCGCGTTCGCTACCGCGGCACCGGCGGCCTTCAAGAATTCTGCGCCCGCGCCCGCACCGGCGCCTCCGGTGACGCAGTCCACGCGTATCGTCCGCTTTTTCGCATTTCGATCGCTGTTTGCCCAGCTCGACAATCACGTGGTCGCGAATCTCCTGACCGAAAGCCCGGTGCGCCAGAGCGATGCACCGCTGCTGGTCGTGACCGGTGAGATCACGCGATGCGGGTCCGAGACCTGCACCGTTCCGCTTCTGGTGCGCGTCTCCGGCGCGCAAGGGCCGGTGACGATGGCGATCGCCGTGGCAGACTCGAAAGGCGAGTTGTCCGAGGTACGGCATGCCGACTGCGGAACAGGAGCGTGCAACATACTGCTGGTGCTCGAGCGCGGCCGCAACACCGTTTCGGTCGGAGTCATCGACGGCCTCTCGCAGGCCACCGCGTACACCACGCTTCGCGTCAATGCCAATCGGGCGGTGGCGCGGGTGGGGAAGACCGAGTGGTTTTAGTTAGGCGTTAGGCGTTGGGCGTTAGGCGTTAGTTAAGTATCCACGTGCAAGAAGAGATAGACTGCCGCGATCGCGAAGAGCACGTTCGCACTCCACGCTGACAGAACCGGCGGCAGATTTCCGACCTCACCGAATTTTGTGAAGACCGCAAAGATCATCCAGTAGATGATTCCGACCACCAGCGCGATGCCGACGCCGTACAGTGCGCCGCGCTTGCCGGCGCGGAAGGCGAACGGCAACGCGATCAGCGCCATCACGACGCTGATGAACGGCCAGGAGGTCTTCTCGTACAGCTTCACGCTGAGCTCTTCGGCCGCATAGCCTGACTTGCGGATCGTGTCGATGTACCGGCGAAGCTGCGCGAAAGTCATCTGATCCGGCGACTTGATCTCGGTCGCAAAATCCTCCGGTCGCTCGCGATAGAACAGCCGCAGCGGCATGGTGATCGGGGTGTACACAACAGTCTTGTTGTCGCCGAACGAGCGCATCCACCCGCGCTCGAACACCCAGCCCTGTCCGTCCCACTTTGCGCTCTCGGCGTAAACGCGGCGCGTCAGGCGGAACGCGATGGGATGAAACTCGAAGACCTGCACCTGCGAGAGCTGTCGCGAGTTGCGATCGTAGGAGAGGAAATTGATGATGTAGCGGCCCTTGCCGAGAAACCAGAGCTTCTGCTGGTTCTGAGCGGAAACCGTCCGCTGCCCCTTGATCTTTTTTCGCAGCTCGTCGACGCGTTGATTGGAGTAGGGGAGAACGTAATCGAGCATCAGGTACGAGAGCACGCTCATCACGGCCGCGATGCCGACGATCGGCGCCGCGACCCGGTAGAGCGAAATGCCGGCCGACTTCCACGCCGTGACCTCGTTGTTCTTGGAGAAAAGGCCGAACGTGATCAAGGTGGCCACCAGCACACTGATCGGCAGCGTCCAGTTCATGATCTGGAACAACATGAAGCGGTAGTAGGCGAACAGCGTGTGAAAGGCGATGTGGTTCGATTGCACGTCGCCGCTGATCTGGGTGTAATCGACGACGATCGCCAGCACGGCCACCGAGATCAGAACCAGCGCCAGGATTTTCAGGAATTCGCGAAGGATGTAGCGATCCAGAAGATTCGGGAAGGTGATATCGAACCGGCGCAGAACCTCGGGCTCGTCTATCTCCGCCGCAGCGATTTCTACCTTGACGGCAGCCTTTTCGGCGAACAGTGCGCGCACGCCGTTGATCATCGTCGTCATGAAACTCGCGCCGGTGCGCTGCGCGCCCGCTTCACGATTGGCCCGGCCGAGCAGGTAGATGCCCAGTGCCAGCAGGATGATGTTCGGCGTCCACATCGCGATCCACGGCTGCAGCCTCCCGTTTGCCGCGAGATGCTCTCCGTTGTTGAGCATGATGTAGTAGACCAGGATAATCACCACGCTCAGCGAAAACCCCGAGCTCCTTCCGCCTCGGCGATTCGTGATTCCGAGAGGCAGGCCCAGAACGCCGAAGACCAGGCAGGCGCACGGAATCGCGAACTTTTTGTGGATTTCCACGTGGGCCAGGTTGTAGTTCTCCCGGAGGTCGCTCGGGTTCTTCAGCCGCGAGCGGGCCATCGCCGTGTCCGCAACGCGAGCCTGCTGAAAAAGCTCGCGGAGATTCATTTCGCGAAAGGAGCGGATGTAAGCCGTGCTGGCATCCATACCGGAGCGATCCGGCAGACGCATGCGCTGAAAGTCGTTGCTGGTCCAGTCGTACTTGTCGGGTCGCCGGGGATCCCAGAGGTGATTGTCGGCGTGATAGAGGTTCAGCCAGACCTGCTTGGATGGCAGGATCGAAAGACTTCCGTTTGCGGCCACGATGATCTTCTGACTGGACCGCTGCGTGCCGAATGGCGAACTTTCGGCTTCGCGCGCAGCCTGAACCATCTGCGCCGGCGTGATGGCCTGCTGTTGCGACTCATCGGTCCGGCTGTCGGCGACGAACACGCCTTTCCAGCGTCCGGTGCGCGGCTCGATATCGTTCACGTAAATCATCACGTTTGCGTATTCGTCATAGAAGACGCGCGGGCGCAGCTCTTTCTGGATGGATGCGGTGTAGATCTCCGCTTGCAAGGCTCCCAGCTTGCTGTTGCCCTGCGGGAGCACGACGTTCATCAGATAGAAGTTGAGCAGGAACGCCACCACGCTGAAGACAAACACCGGGCGGTAAATCGTGCGCGTGGAGATACCGAGGGCGCGCATGGAGATGATCTCGGAATCGGCGGAGAGGCGGCCGATCGCGATCAGGATGCCGAAGAGCAGCGACATCGGCACCGTGAGCACGATGATGTTGGGAATTGAGAGCCAAAGCAGGTCGAGGACCGTTGATGCCGGCAGGGAGCGCTTAATGATCATGCCGGCGAAGTCGAAGAGCTGGCGCATGAGGATGATGAAGGTGTAGAAGGCGAAGCCCAGCGCGGTAGGGCCGACCATCTCCTTGAGGATGTAGCGGGTAAGGATCTTCATAAATCAGGCGTCAGGCATTAGGCGTTAGGAGTGATTATCCACAGAGTCCGATAAGATAGATTATGTTAAATTCAGCACAGGGGCCGGCTTCACGCGGCCGGCGATCTCGATGACGTCCGACAGCACTGCGGCCGCTGTCGGCAGCGACCCCGCCCCCTTTCCGACGAATAGCATCTCACCAACTGCCTTTGCACGAACGATGACCGCGTTGTTCTCATCGCGCACCGCGGCCAGCGGATGACTCTCCGGAAGCTCACGGCGCTCGACGCAGAGCTCGACTCCTCCGGGCTGGCGGCGAGCGCTGGCAACGTGGCGAACGACGCATCGCCGCGAGCGGGCCTGCTCGATCTCCTCTCGGTTGATGTCGTCGATGCCGTGCAGTCTTTTGCGCACGTGCGACGCTCCGAAAGCCAGCTCGGCGAGGATCTGCAGCTTCTGCAGCGCGTCGGCGCCGGTGATGTCGAGGGTCGGATCGGCTTCCGCGAATCCGCGTTCCTGCGCCAGGCGCAGCGCGGACGGGAAATCGAGTCCCGATTCCTCCATGCGGGTCAGAATGTAGTTGCAGGTTCCGTTGAGGATTCCGGTGATGCTTTCGATCGAGTCGCCGGCCAGGCCGCGCTCGATCGCGCGGATGATCGGGATGCCGCCGCAGACGCTGGCCTCGAATCCGATCTTCGCACCCGACGCTGCCGCGGTCGCGAAAAGCTCGCGCCCTGCGTCTGCGAGCAGCGCCTTGTTCGCGGTGACGACATCGCATCCGCTGTGCAGCGCGCGCCTGACATACGCCCCCGCGGAGTGCACGCCTCCGATCAGCTCGACCAGCAACTCGCACTGGTCGATCACCTCGATGGCGTTCGTGGTCAGCAGGCGGCGCTCCACACCATCGCGTTGTTTGTGAAGGTCGCGCACGAGAATCCTGCCGATGCGCAGATCGACTCCGTCACGCGCTCGAATGCGTTCCCGCTCGCGGTCGATGAGGCGTACGAATCCCTGCCCCACCGTTCCGCATCCGAGCAGACCAATGGTCACCTCGCGCATGCCACCCTCCTCGCCACCAGCGCCTGCTCGAGGTCTTCGATCAGATCGCGCACGTCTTCCAGGCCGACCGACAGCCGGATCAAGCCATCGCCGATGCCGACGCTCTTGCGGACATCGGGATCCATCGAAGCGTGCGTCATCGTCGACGGATGACAGAACAGGCTCTTCACGCTGCCGAGACTCTCGGCGAGCGTCCACAGCTTGACGCCAGCCGCGAAGGCCAGCGGATCGTCGGTCTCGAATGAGACGATGGCACCGAAGCCGGGATAGTAGACCCGCGTGACCGCCTCGTGATTTCGAAGAAACTCGACGACCTTCAGCGCGTTTTGGCAGTGGCGCTCCATCCGCAACGACAGCGTTTTGATGCCGCGCAGAATCAGAAAGCAATCCTGCGGACCGGGAACGGCGCCGATGGCGTTCTGGAAGAACTTCAGATTGTTATAGAACAATGGATCGTTTGTAATCGTACAACCGCCCAGGCAGTCGCTGTGCCCGTTGATGTACTTGGTGGTCGAATGCACCACCACATCGGCGCCGAGGGCCAGCGGCTGCTGCAGGACCGGCGTGGCAAATGTGTTGTCGACCACGGTGCGAATGCCGTGACGGCGCGCGATCGTCGCGCACGCGGCGATGTCGGTGACCTTCAGCAGCGGATTCGACGGCGTTTCCAGCCACAGCAGGCGGGTCGTCGATCGGATCGCGTTTTCGACCGCGGTCAGATTGCTCGTGTCGACGAACGAAAAGCTGACGCCGAAGTTCGCGAAGTACTTCGTGAAGATGCGCCAGGCGCCGCCGTAGAGGTCCTGGGTCGCGACGACGTGATCGCCCGCGTGCAGCGTCGAGAGCACGTTGTGGATGGCGGCCATCCCGGTGGAAAACGCCAGGCCGTACTTTCCGCCCTCGAGCGCGGCCAGATTCTTCTCCAGCGCGCGACGCGTCGGATGCGCGGTGCGGGAGTAGTCGTAGCCGCGGCTCACGCCCGGCTCGAGCTGTTGGAATGTAGAGGTCTGATAGATCGGAACGGTGACTGCGCCGGTGGCCTCATCATTCGGTTGACCGGCGTGGATCGCCAGAGTGTCGAAACGGTAGGACATGCGTCCCCTCCTTCAATGTTCTTTGCGTGAGTTGAGGAAAAACGCGGAGGGACCCGGGTCGAATGTGGCGCCGGCTCTCAGCCGGCGATTGAGCCGACTAAGAGTCGGCTCCACATGCGCCCGGGCGGCGCATCACCATTCGGCCCGTCGGCATCGTGATGCGGTGCATGTTGACCGGGCAGGATATGGATTCGCGTGTTGGATGTCAACCGGTGACGAAGGTAAGGCCCGAAGGCTTGCTCAGCGCAATTGTGCGTCGACGAACGCCAGCATTTGTCGCCACGAGTCTTCCCGCGCATGAGCCGTCCCCGCCGGTGTGCCGCCGAGGTGCATGACGCGGCCGGTCAGGGGATGGCGCACGTTATCGATGTCCGTGGTTGGCATGCCCGGCCGTCCGATGGCATGTCCCGCATCGTCATACGCGAGATGCGCGTACGGATAGGCAAAGTGATTCCGGCGCAGGCGATTGACTACGGCATCGGCCATCTCGGTCGAGTGCCAGACGCCATCCTGTTTTCCGGAGATCAGGAGGACGCCGCCACGAATTCGCTCGACCGGAATCGCCGCGCGCTGCATGGCGATGAAATCATCCCGGCGGGGATTCGCCCACGCGACCGGCTGTCCGCCTAACATCCAGGACGGCTCATTCAAGCCGCTACAGCAGCCGCCCCATACCAGGTTGCTGGGCATATAGGCGACAACCGTCCGTATCTGCTTCGAGTAGAGGGAGCCGAGGAGTAGCGCGAGCTCGGCGCCGCGCGAAGCGCCGACGACGCCGATGCGCCCTGGATCAACGGCCGGTTGGGCTGCCATCCAGTCGAGCGCGGTCTTGAAATACTCGAGTGGAATGCGCGAGAGCGATGGCGGCAGATCTTCGACGCCGAAATATGCCAACGCCAGGACGGCGTAACCGTGCGAGGCCAGGCCGCCGGCATACGACGCGGCAGGTGGCACGCCCCCGCCGGATCCGCCCAGCACCAGGATCGCGGGATGCCGCCCCTCCCCTGCCGGCTGATAAAAAACGCCCACCAGCCCTTGTTCACGCACCACTTTCATGGCGACGTTTTCCGCGACGTCGCGCCGCAGAACGGTGGTCGTCGCGACGATCGATCCATGCACGGTGGCGGTGAGCTGCCACGGCTGCGGCGGATTCTCAGTCCTGGGCAGCGGCGAGGAGGGCGGAGGAGGCGGGATGGATCGCTTGGCCGACCAGAAGAGTCCCATCGGGTCGATCCCTCTGTACGTTCCCTGGCTCGGCGCCATGCGGGCGAGGTCGACGACGCCGGCGGAGTCCGCGGTCACGGTCACGTTTGACAACCATTCGCCGCGACTTCCTCCCCGCAACCCAACTGTGATTGTTTCCCCAGCCGGCAGACCGGAGATGATGATCGGGATCGGTTCGTCGATTAGAAAGGTCTCTCGCGGCAGCTCGAATCGCGCTCCGAACGCCGGCGCGATTCCGCCGAAGGTCAGAGCAATCAGGGCGAAGGCGCGGCGTGCGCGCACGGCGGCTATTCCTTCTCGAGCCGCCGCAACAGCTCGCGCAGAGCGTCGATGATCTCGCGCCTCTCGACCCTCGGCTTGCGGAAGGAAAGATTGAGCGTGAACGGAAGCGATTTGTCCTTGAAGTTGAACCTGTAGTTTTTCGGGCGCCCGGCCTTCTTCGGCTGGTTTTTTGTTTCCTTGCGCAACTGCTCGCGCGACAAATCGCCGGCCGCCAGCCTTCGGAGGGCCTGCTCCATCGCCTGCTCGCTGCCGGCGCGCGCGATCTGCACCAGGATCGACTTGTTCGCGATCCCGACCTCGCGGCACATTGCGCGGATCCGGTCGGGTATGTCGTTGATCAGCAGCGTCTCGGTGACCGTCGTTCGCGATTTGCCGATCACCTGCGAGATGCGGTCGTGCGTGTAGCCGAATTTCTGCTGCAGCACCATCAGCCCTTCCGCTTCCTCGAACGGGGTGAGGTCCTTGCGCTGGATGTTCTCGACCAGCGCGATCTCGAGAGTCTCCTGATCGTTCGCGTCGAGCTCGATGGCGGGAATCTCGTCCAGCCCCGCCAGGCCCGCAGCGCGGTACCGGCGCTCACCCGAGATGATCTGATAGTGATTCGGACCGGTGCTCCGCACGAGGATGGGCTCGAGCACGCCCTTCTCGCGGATCGACGCCGCCAGCTCCTCGATGTTGCCAAGGCTGGTTCGGGGCTGTTCGGTGTTGGGCTCGATCAGCGAAAGAGGAATCATCGTTCCGATGTGGCGTCCGGAACGGCGCGTCAGCTCTTCCACGAAATGCGCGTCGTGACGCATGGAGGAGCGTTCAGGCAGACCGCGTTTCATGGCCATGTTGACCTCAACGATGAACGATGAACGATGAACCAGACCAGGCGGAGTTCATCGTTCCGCGTTCATCGTTCGAATTAGACACGGGACAAAATCTCCTCACTCAGCGAGTAATACTCCATCGCGCCACTCGATTTCGGCGCGAAGGTGAAAATCGATTCCTTGTACGCCGGACTCTCCTCGAGGCGGATGGACTTCGTGATGACGGTGTTGAACAGGCGGTCGCCGAAGACTTCGCCGATCTGATTGTGGATGTCGCGCGCCAGCGTGGTGCGCTTGTCGTGCATCGTAATCACCACGCCCAGGAGCTGCAGATTTGGATTGGGGCGGGCTTTGATCTTCTCGATGGTCTCCAGCAGATCATCCGTTCCTTCGAGCGCGAAATACGAAGATTGAATCGGCACCAGCACGTGCGTCGACGCCACCAGGGCATTCACCGTGATCATGCCGAGGGTGGGCGGCGTGTCGATGAAGATGTAGTCGTACTGCTTGGCGGTCTCCTTCATCTTGTCTTTGAGGCGGAACGGCCCGTCGAGCTCGCCGATCAGCTTGGACTCGAGCTTCGCCAGGGCGATCTTGGACGGCGCCAGGAAAAGATTCTCGACGCTGGTCGGAACGATGACATCCTTGAACGACAGCTCCTCGCTGACCAGCACGTCGAACATCGAGCGCGACACCGTTCGCGGATCGACGAAGCTCATGGTGGAGTTCGACTGCGGATCGAGATCGATCAGCAGCGTTTTGTTTCCTTTGTTGGCGACAGCAGCGGATAGGTTGATGGCGGTGGTGGTCTTGCCGACTCCACCTTTTTGGTTGGCGACGGTAATGATCATTCGGTGCTGATCAATTTTACCAGCACAATCGTCATCCTGAGCGTAGCGAAGGATCTCCGCCTGCGAGATGCTTCGCTCCGCTCAGCATGACGGCTGCCCGCTACATCTTGTATTTGCCGAGATCTTCGGGGTCGATCTGCTCAAAGAGCTTCTTGACCTTTTCGTCGGGATCGTCGCCGTCGGGCGTGATGGTCTGCGCCTGATCGAGCACTTCCTGCGCCACGAAGATCGGCGCCTCGGTGCGCAACGCCAGCGCAATGGCGTCGCTCGGGCGGGCGTCGAGCTCCAGGGTGCGCCCGCCGGTGATCAGCCGGATCTGCGCGAAGAAGGTCGAATCGCGAAGGTCGTTGATGACGACGCGAATCACTTGCGCGTCCAGCTCGGAGATCATGTTGCGCAGCAAGTCGTGCGTCATCGGCCGTGGAGTGGTCACGTTTTCGAGCTGCAGCGCGATGGCATTGGCCTCGAAGATGCCGACCCAGATCGGAAGGAAGAACTTCTCCTCCTCATCCTTGAGCACCACGATCGGTGAATTGGACACCGGATCGAGCATCAAGCCCTTGATCGACATCGGGACCAACTGTGTCATGCGACCGCCTCCCCGCGGAGTGTGTGGTGCTGCGCCTGATCGATGCGCACACCAAGCATACTCCCGAGTGGTGTTGCCGGGTCAGCGACGAAGTTCACAACAAAGTTGTCATCCGTGCGGCCCGAGAGCATCGCCGGGTCGTGCTTGCTCGGTCCTTCCACCAGCACCGGAAGGATCCGGCCCCGATACGATTGCAGGCGCTGCTGTTTGATCCGTTCATGCAGCTCAAAAAGCCGCGTCAGCCGCTCGGTTGCCACGTCATCGTCGACCGGCGGACCGATGCGCGGCGCGGGCGTTCCAGGCCGCGGCGAGTATTTGAACGCGAAGAGCGAGCCGTATTGCACTTCCTCGATCAGCCTGAGGCTCTCCTGAAAATCTTCTTCCGTCTCGCCCGGGAAGCCCACGATGATGTCGGTCGAGAAATGGATTTCCGGAATTGCGGCACGAATGCGGCCGATGATCTCGACATATTTCTCACGCGTGTAGAGCCGCTTCATGCGGCGCAGGATCTTTGAGGACCCCGATTGCACCGGCAGATGCAGATAGCGCGAGATGTTCGGATGATCGCGCATCGCCGCGATCATGCTGTCGTTCACTTCCGCCGGATGTGACGTCATGAAGCGCAGACGGCGCACGTGTTCGATCTCGGCGACCGCGGAGAGCAGCGCGCCGAAGTCGCGGCCGCTGGCCGGACAGCGATAGGCATTCACGGTCTGGCCGAGGAGCTCGATCTCCACTCGCCCGCTCGCGACGGCGGCGCGTACTTCGTCGAGCACATCCTCAAACGCCCGCGAGACTTCGCGGCCGCGGGTGGTCGGAACGATACAGAAAGTGCAATTCTTGTTGCAGCCTTCGATGATCGTCACCTGCGCCTTGGTCGCCGATGGACGATCGACGGTCAGGTAGTCGTAGCGGCGATCTTCCGGAAAATCGATCGCGATCGTTTTTCCGCCGGCCAGGACCTGCTCGAGATATCCGACGTTGCCGGGACCCATCACGAAGTCGACCCAGGGCGCGCGCGCCAGGATCCGCTCGCCTTCCTGCTGCGCGACGCAGCCGCAGACGCCGATCTGCACGTTGTCGCGCTTCAATTCGCGCAGCTCGCCGAGCCGCGAGTAGACCTTGTTCTCCGCCTTCTCGCGAATCGAGCAGGTGTTGAGCAGGATCAGATCCGCTTTTCGCTCATCGTCGACCCGCCGGTATCCGCGCAGCTTGAGGCTGCCGGACAAACGCTGGCTGTCGAGATCGTTCATCTGACAGCCCCACGTTTCGATGAAGAAGGTCTTAGTCATGATGATGTGCGGAGAGCGGCCGTCCCGGCCGCGGTGAGCGGGCGTCTCGCCGATCACAGATTCTCACCCGTCGACCGAGACGGTCGACGGGGGCGGGCGAGACGCCCGCTCTCCGCTCGGAATGACATTTTGTCATTGTGACTTGTTCTTCTTCTCCGCGTCGCGCGCATCGGCCAGCTCTTTGCGAGCATCGTCGAGCTGTTGCTTGGTCTGATTGAATCTCTTCGCGATGTCCGAGTCGCGGTAATTCGGATCGTTTTCGGCGTAGTACGCATCTTCCAGGCGCCGCAGCTCTTTCTCCAGCTCCCCCACTTTTTTCTCCGCGGTGGAAACACGAACCGCCGCTGCGCTGGCGGCTTTGCGTTGTTCGTCCTGTTTTTCGAGCGAGCCTTTCGATGGCGCCGCGGCGACGGTCGGCTGACCCTCTTTCGCAGGAAGGACGACCAGCTTGCCCTTCGATTTCTTGACGTCCTCGTTGGTGATCACTTTCTTCGTCGGCTTTTTCCGCGGACCGCCGCCGGCCTTGGCCGCCTTGACGAGCGGCGAGTCTTCGGGCTTCTTCGTCGCTTCCTGGCCGGCGGCCGAGACGGCCGCCGCTACACAGAGCGCCGTGATCAGCATTCTCATGGTGTCGAAGTTCCTGCGCGGCCGTAGCGATCCTCGAGCCGGACGACATCGTCCAGCTCCGGAGTCGAGACTTCCGCGACATCCGTATCCTCCACCGCTTCCATTCGATGGATGAGCCGCGGCGGAATATGGAAGGCCTGACCGGAGCGCAGCGCCAACTCGCGCCGTTCGCCGTCGTATTCGATCGTGAGCTTCAATTCGCCTCGGACAACAAACAGCGTCTCCTCTTTCATTTCGTGATATTGCAGGCTGAGCGATTCGCCACGATTTATGTGCAACATTTTTCCTGCATATTTGCCTGTTTTCGCGAAAATCAGCTCGTAGCCCCACGGCTTCGGCACGCGGTGGACGTCGCGGTGCTGGAAGAGCTGATCGTGACTCATAGCGTTTTGTTGATCAGCCCTTCGGGGAATCGCATCGCCACGCTCTCGATCACGAACTCCTCGATCTCCTGCGCCGTGCGTTTCTGCAGCGCCATCTCCGCGATGCGACGGCAGTCGCGATAGCGCACCGAGCGCACGATGTTCTTGATGATCGGGATCGAGGATGGATTCATCGAGAAGATTTCCAATCCCAATCCGAGGAGCACGACGGCGTAGATCGGATCGGAGGCCATCTCGCCGCACAACGAGACCGGAATGCCGGCCGCCTTGCCGGCGTCGATGATGCCTTTGATCAGTCGCAGCAGCGCCGGATGCAGCGGCTCGTAGAGGTAGCTCACGTTCTCATTCGACCGGTCGATGGCCAGCGAGTACTGAATGAGATCGTTCGTTCCGATCGCGAAGAAATCCGTCTCGCGCGCCAGGATGTCGGCGATCAGCGCCGCCGACGGCACCTCGACCATGATGCCGATCTTCATGTCGGGGTTGTATTCGATGCCCTCATCATCCAATTCGGCTCGCAGCTCACGGATGAGAGTTTTGACCTGTCGCAGCTCCTGCACTCCGGTCACGAGCGGAAACATGATCTTCAGATTTCCGAAGGCGGACGCTCGGAGCAGCGCCCTCAATTGCGTGCGGAACATGTCGCGATGCTTCATGCACAGCCGCAGTCCACGCAGCCCCAAAACCGGATTGTCCTCGCGCGAGCCGATGACTTCGCGCGCAAGCTTTTTCCCGCCCAGGTCGAACGTCCGGATGATGCAGTCGCGCGGCGCCAGCGCCTCCACCAGCGCGCGATACAACTGCAGATGCTCCTCTTCGGTCGGCAGCACCGGGCTTTTCGAAATGTAGAGAAACTCGGAGCGATAGAGGCCGATGCCTTCCGCGCCGAATCGGATGGCGTCTTTCAGCTCCTCCACCAGCTCGATGTTTGCCTGCAACACGATCTGATGGTTGTCCTTCGTGATCGCCGGCTGCGTGCGGTTCTCGAGCAGCTTGCGCTCCGCCTCTTCATGGCGAAGCACCCGGCTCTGATACTCCGCGATCATCGCCTGGGTCGGATTGACGATCAACGTCCCTTCGTAGCCGTCGATGATCACCATCTCGTCGTTGTCGATCATCTTCGTCAAGCGCGGAACGCCGATGACTGCCGGCATGAACAGCGACTTCGCGATGATCGAGGTATGCGAAGTGCGGCCGCCCGCTTCGGTGGCGAATCCCACGATCGGACGGCGATTGAAATGGATGGTGTCCGACGGCGTGAGGTCATCGGCGAGGATGACCACGTCGTGGGTAATCTCCGAAAGATCGTGATGCGCGATCCCTTGCAGATGCGTCTGCAGGCGGTCGGCGACGTCTTTCACATCGGCCTCGCGCTCGCGCAGATACTCATCTTCGAAGCTCTGGAACCTCGCCTGCAGCTCGTCCTGGACCTCGGCCAAGGCCCATTCGGCGTTCACCTGCTCCGATTCGATCTTCTGGACCACTTTGTCGGCGAACGAAGGATCGCTGACCATCATGGCGTGCGCTTCGAAGATTGAGGCGTATTCGTCGCCCATCGAACGGCTGACCTTGTGCTTCAGCTCCAGGAGCTCGTCGCGCGTTTTCTCGAGGGCCTCGAGGAACCGGTTGACTTCCGATTGA
>Ga0070706_100004718_pt1 | contig 13070 bp, 7 predicted proteins | sample KBSK5501metaG_FD_65476 | JGI IMG/M metagenome (GOLD analysis project Ga0070706, IMG submission 65476) | Corn, switchgrass and miscanthus rhizosphere microbial communities from Kellogg Biological Station, Michigan, USA - KBS K5-50-1 metaG | ecosystem: Host-associated > Plants > Roots >...
CTCGCCGCGCTGATCACCGCCGAGCACGGCAAGGTCGCCGCCGACGCCGCCGGCGAGGTCGCGCGCGGCCTCGAGGTGGTCGAGTTCGCGTGCGGCATTCCGCACCTGCTGAAGGGCGGGTTTTCCGAGAACGTCTCGACCGGCGTCGACGCCTACTCGATCCGCCAGCCGCTCGGCGTCGTCGCCGGGATCACCCCGTTCAACTTCCCGGTCATGGTGCCGATGTGGATGTTCCCGGTCGCGATCGCGGCAGGCAACACGTTCGTGCTCAAGCCGTCAGAGAAGGACCCGTCGGCCTCGGTCAGGATCGCCGAGCTGCTCGCCGAGGCCGGCCTTCCAGACGGCGTGTTCAACGTCGTGCACGGCGACAAGGAGGCGGTCGACGCCCTGCTGACTCACCAGCAGATCAAGGCCGTCAGCTTCGTCGGATCGACCCCGATCGCCCGTTACGTCTCTGAGGTCGGGACGGCGGCCGGGAAGCGGGTCCAGGCGCTGGGCGGCGCGAAGAACCACATGGTCGTCCTGCCCGACGCCGACCTCGACCTGGCCGCCGACGCCGCCGTGTCGGCCGGGTTCGGCTCGGCCGGCGAGCGGTGCATGGCGATCTCGGTGCTGGTCGCGGTCGACCCGATCGGCGACGAGCTGGTCGGAAAGATCCGCGAGCGGGTGGCGAGGCTGCGGGTCGGCCCTGGCGACGTGCCGGAGTCCGAGATGGGCCCGCTGGTCACCAGGGCGCACAGGGATAAGGTCGCGTCGTACCTGGACGCCGGGGCGGCCGCCGGCGCGACGCTGGCTGTGGACGGCCGCGGGCACCCGGTGAGCGGCGAGGCCGCCGACGGATTCTGGCTCGGCCCGAGCGTGCTCGACAACGTCACCCCGCTGATGAGCTGCTACGTGGACGAGATCTTCGGCCCGGTCCTGTCGGTCGTCAGGGCCGAGTCGTACGAGGACGCGCTCGGCGTCGTCAACGCCAACCCGTACGGGAACGGCACGGCGATCTTCACCAACGACGGGGGAGCGGCACGCAAGTTCACCAGCGAAGTGCAGGTCGGCATGGTGGGCATCAACGTGCCGATCCCCGTGCCGATGGCGTTCTACAGCTTTGGCGGCTGGAAGGCCTCGCTGTTCGGCGACACGCACATGCACGGCACCGAGGGCGTCCACTTCTACACCAGAGGCAAGGCCGTCACGTCGCGGTGGCTCGATCCCAGCCACGGCGGCGTCAATCTCGGCTTCCCAGTGAACGAGTGACGGGAGAGATAGAGCATGGTTGAGTTCACCCCCGACCCAGCCAGGGGCGCCGCGGTCTACGCCGCCGACCGCGCGCATGTGTTCCACTCCTGGTCCGCCCAGAAGGCGCTGAACCCCATCGTGGTGGCCGCAGCCCAGGGCTGCTACGTCTGGGACTTCGACGGCAACCGCTACCTGGACTTCTCCAGCCAGCTCGTGAACATCAACATCGGGCATCAGCATCCGCGCGTCATACGGGCCATAGCCGAGCAGGCCGCGAAGCTGACGACGATCGCGCCGCAGCACGCCAACGAGGCCCGCGGCGAGGCAGCGAAGCGGATCGTCGGGCTGGCGCCTGAGGGCTTCTCCAAGGTGTTCTTCAGCAACGGTGGCGCCGACGCGAACGAGAACGCGATCCGGATGGCCAGGCTGCACACCGGCAAGGACAAGGTGCTCAGCTTCTACCGGTCCTACCACGGCAACACCGGCGCGGCGATCACCTCGACCGGGGATCCGCGGCGCTGGCCGAACGAGTACGCGACCGGGCACGTGCACTTCTTCGGCCCTTACCTGTACAGGTCCTCGTTCTGGGCGACGTCCGAGGCGCAGGAGTGCGAGCGGGCGCTCGAGCACCTGGAGCAGGTGATCCAGTTCGAAGGGCCAGGCACGATCGCGGCGATCCTGATCGAGTCGATCGTCGGCACCGCGGGCGTGCTCGTCCCGCCGGCCGGCTACCTGGCCGGAGTCAGGGCGCTCTGCGACCGGCACGGCATTATCTGGATCGCCGACGAGGTGATGAGCGGGTTCGGCCGGGCGGGAAGCTGGTTCGCGTTCGGCCCGCACGGCGCGGTTCCCGACCTCATCACCTTCGCCAAGGGCTCGAACTCCGGGTACGTGCCGGTCGGCGGCGTGATCATCTCCGACCCGATCGCCGCCACATTCGACGAGCGGGTGTTCCCCGGCGGGCTGACCTACTCAGGCCACCCGCTGGCCGCCGCGTCGATCGTGGCGACCATCGACGCCATGAAGGAGGAAGGGATTGTCGAGAACGCCGCGCGGATCGGCGAGCAGGTGCTCGGGCCGGGCCTGGCCGAGCTGGCCGAGCGGCACCCGGTGATCGGCGAGGTGCGCGGGCTCGGCGTGTTCTGGGCTCTCGACCTGGTCTCCGACCGGCGGAGCAGGGCCATGCTGGCGCCGTACGGCGGCGGGTCGGAGGCGATGGCCACGCTGGCAGCGCAGGCCAGGGCCAAGGGCCTGCTCACCTTCATCAACTACAACCGCCTGCACGTGGTGCCGCCGTGCACGATCACCGACGCCGAGGCCAAGGAGGGCCTGGCGATACTCGATGACGTGCTCGCCGCCGTCGACCCCTACTACCAGGGCTAGCCGCGCGTCAGCGCCCGCGCGGGCACGGGAAGAACACCCGCCCGTCGAGGTTGACGCCGAACTTGACGGCGGCGAAGCCGAGCGGGCCAGCGTAGACGGCGCGGCAGAACGCGGCGAACGAAACCATGCCGTGCGGGCATCGCTCGCCAGGGTCGCAGACGTAGTGGTCGGCGCCGTACTCGGCCTCGCCCACCCACTTGCCGCTCGGCTGCGCGGCGGTCTTGTCGGCCGTGAACACGTGCCAGGCGCCGCACTGGTGGTAGACGAAGCACTCCTCGACCACCGCGCCGTCGGTGTACCTGGTGCCCCACCTTGCCAGCCGGGGATTGTTCTTCCACAGCGCCGTCATGCCGTAGGAGTGGATCAGGTTGAACGCGAACGCGAGGTAGTTCTGCGCGTCGCCGGCGGTCAGGAAGAAGCCGGTGGTCTGCGGCGGATCGAAGCTGTCGATGTCGTCAAGCTCGACCGCGTCGAAGCCCTTGCGCGCGCACATCGCGATCCGCCGCGTGAGCATCGGCTTGAGCGCGTCGAGCTGGCGGAAGTCCACCCAGCGCTCCTGCGGGAAGCCGAAGTACACCTTGCCGAGCGCGGCGGCAGGGAACAGCGTGCTGGCGTCCGGGCGGTAGTCCTCCCAGGCCAGGTCGAGGTAGCAGATGGTTCTCGGGTGCGCGAGCGTGGCGGCCTGCCATCCGGAATGGATGCTGCGGATCTGCGCGCGCGTGGTCAGGAACCCGTCGACGTCGTAGATGTCGACCGCCCGGCTGCCGGTGCGCTGGCGCGGGAAGGTCCGGCCGATCTGCCAGTCCCACCGCATCGGTCGCCCCGCCTTGTTCAGGTGCGGCGGGTACCAGCACGAACCCCGGCAGCGCAGCGGCGCCGGCAGCCTGGTCACCTGCCAGCCGAAGCTCAGCGTGCTGTGCCCGGCCCGGTCGGCGGTCAGCACGCTGACCCGGTGCGGTCCGGGGCGCAGCCGTCCTGTGTAGAACACGCGCCGCCGCGGCATGGCTCGCCATGGCCCGCGGTCGACTCGGAATTTTTGGATAACGGGACCGTCCGCGGAACTGTAGTGCGCGGGGTCGATCTGGAAGTACTCCTCGGCCGATCCGGTGCGGGGCTCGGGCAGGCCGTTGACGAACTCGCTGACCGGGCGGCGCCCGCGCGGATAGCCCGCCACCTGAGCCGCCGCCGTGTAGCTGCGGCGGGTGCGGAGAACCAGGAACGTGAAGCGCGCGGCGCGGGTCTGGACCACCTCGGTGGCGGTCTCGGTCACCCGCAGCAGGCGGCCGGTGTCCGCATGGCCGGCGATGTACCGGCTGGCGGCGAACCGGGTCGCGGTCGAGTCGGCGCCCCTGGCGCAAGCCCGCCTGCCGCACGACACCCAGGCGTAGCCGACCTCGAAGCTGAGCAGCCGGTCGCCGGCCGGCAGCCGGCCAGGCCGCCAGGACAGGCCCCTGGCGGTGACGGTGCCGCCGTCGCGGAAGTGTCCTGTGATCCGCAGCCGGCCGCGCGGCACGGGCGGCTGGATCCGTGGCGCGCCGCCGTGGCGCGCCGCCGCAGACGCCCCGCCCGCCGTTACCCCGATGCTCAGCGCCAGACCGGTGGCGAGTGCCAACACTTGCGCCTTGCGAGTCAACTGCCTGGCCATGGCCGCTCCCTGGCGAGGTACCTGGCGGAATGATAGACCACAAGCGGGACGCGCCGGGCAAGTCCGGCCGCTTCACGGCAGGTGACTGATGCGAGGACTTCGCGACAGGGGTGTGCTGATCAGCGGCGGCACCAGCGGGATCGGTCTGGCTACGGCCGAGCGCTTCATCGAGGAAGGCTCCCGCGTGTACGTCTCTGGCCTGGACGAGGGAGAGGTCAGCGCCGCCGTGGCGGTGCTCGCGCAGCGCGGCACGGTCGCCGGGCAGGCGTGCGACGTGAGCGCGGAGGCCGACGTGCGGCGCCTGGTCGACGCCGCCGAGCAGGCGCTTGGCGGGATCGACGTGCTGATCAACAACGCGGGCACCGCGCGCCGGGTCCGCTTCCTTGACATCGCCGTGGCCGACTGGGACCGGATCATGGCGGTCAACCTCCGCGGCATGTTCCTTGTCGCGCAGGCGGTCAGCAGGCGGATGGCCGAGCGGGGCCGCGGCGTGATCGTGAACATGTCGTCGGTCAACGCGCTGGCGGGCGAGGAAGACTACGCGCCCTACAACGCGTCGAAGGGCGGCGTGCTCCAGCTGACGAGGACGATGGCGTCCGAGCTCGGCCGGCAAGGCATCAGGGTCAACGCGCTCTGCCCCGGGTTCATCCACACGCCGCTGAACGACGCGATCTCCGCCCAGCTCGGCGCGGACGAGTTCGAGGTCGCCTACGCCGAGCGGATACCGCTGCGCCGGGTCGGCCGCGCCGACGAGGTCGCTGCCGCGTACGCGTTCCTCGCCTCGGACGACGCGTCGTTCATCCACGGTGCCGCCCTGGTCGTCGACGGCGGCCAGCTGGCCGCGATGTAGGGGCTAAAGCGCGGCGAACGCGTCCCCGAGTATCGACAGGCCCTCGGTAAGCAAGTCCTCGCTGATCACCAGCGGCGGCAGGAACCGCAGCACATTGCCGTAGGTCCCGCAGGTGAGCAGGATCAGCCCGGCCGCGTGGCAGGCCTTGGCGACCTTCGCGGCCGCCGCGGCGTCCGGCTCGATGGTGCCCGGCTTGACCAGCTCCACCGCGAGCATCGCGCCGCGGCCGCGGACATCTCCGATGACCGGATACTTCTCGGCGAGCGTGCGCAGCCTGGGCAGCATGACCTCGCCGATCCGCCGGGCCGCGGCGGGCAGGTCCTCCTTGCGCATCGCCTCGATGGCGCCGAGCGCGGCCGCGCAGGCGACCGGATTGCCGCCGTACGTGCCGCCGAGACCGCCGGGATGCACCGAGTCCATGATGTCGGCACGGCCGGTGACGGCGGCGAGCGGCAGCCCGCCCGCGATGCCCTTCGCCGTCGTGACGAGGTCGGGCACGACGCCTTCGTGATCGCAGGCGAACCAGTCGCCGGTGCGGCAGAACCCCGACTGGATCTCGTCGGCGATGAACACGATGCCGTGCTCATGGCAGAACTCGGCCAGCCCGGGCAGGAAGCCGCCGGGCGGCACGATGAAGCCGCCCTCGCCGAGAACCGGCTCGATGACGACGGCCGCGACCCTGTTCTCGCCAACCTGCGCGTGGATCAGGCCGGTGACCACGTCGAGCGCCTCGGCGGCGCAGCGGGCGGGGCCGCCAGGCCAGCGGAACGGGTACGCCATCGGCGCCCGGTAGACCTCCCCGGCGAACGGCCCGAAACCGTCCTTATAGGGCATGTTCTTGGCCGTCATGGCCATCGTCAGGTTGGTCCGCCCGTGGTAGGCGTGGTCGAACACGACGACGGCCTGGCGCCCGGTCGCGTGCCGCGCGATCTTGACCGCGTTCTCCACCGCCTCAGCGCCGGAGTTGAACAGGGCGGAGCGCTTGTCGTGCGCACCAGGCGTGACCCGGTTCAGCTCCTCGCATACCTCCACGTAGCCTTCGTATGGCACGACCATGAAGCAGGTGTGGGTGAAACGAGCGACCTGCTCGGTCACCCGGGTCACGACCAGCTCGGCGCTGTTGCCCACCGAGGTGACCGCGATACCCGAGCCGAAGTCGATCAGCGAGTTCCCGTCCGCGTCGACCAGGACCCCGCCGCCGGCCGCGGTGACGAATACCGGCAGCACGTGGCTCAGGCCGCGCGCGACGCTGCGCTGCCTGCGCTCCAGCAGTTCGCGGGAGGCCGGACCGGGTATCTCTGTGACGAGGTGGCGCTGCTGGGCCAGGCCAGGGCCGCCGAGGCTGGAGTCCAGGTTCATACCGCGAGGATAGACCGGACGCGAGCACCCATGCGGGGCCGGCCGGGTGATCCCCGGCGGCCGGGAAGGCGGTGACGGGCTGTCGACGTCCTTGCAGAGGAATTTGCATAACGATGCCCGCAGGCTTCCGAGTCTGTAGTATCTGCATGACCGAATCGATCGGGCACTTCGGATATAACGCACATCAGTAACAGAACGGCTAGGTCGGGTGCTAAATCGTATAGACCTATGACCGTGTAGAGTACAGACCCTTTAGTACGAGCCACGGAGTTTACCGACCCGGCAAAACGGTATGTGGAGCCGGAATGGCCCGCCCCGATCTCGAGGAGAGCCTTATGCTGACACATGAATGGTTTCGGTCAAACAGCTTCAATTACCGTGAGTTCGGCAGCGCTCGCCAGCTGGGCCGGGTCAAGCGTGACCGGGAGCTGTCAGTATCGCTGATCCTGCCTACCCGCAACGTCGCGGAGACGATCGGCTCGGTTCTCGACGAGGTCGACTACCTGCGCCGTCCCGAGATCAGCCTGATCGACCAGGTGATCGTCGTGGACGCGGACTCCGTGGACGGGACCGCGGACATCGCCGGGTACCACGGCGTCGAGGTCTTCTCGGAGAACGCGCTGATGCCCGAGTACGGCAAGGCGCACGGCAAGGGCGACGCGATGTGGCGCGGCCTGTCGGTCGCGACCGGCGACATCATCGCGTTCGCTGACACCGACACGGGCAACTTCTGCCGCCAGCTCGTCACCGGCGTGGTCGGCTGCCTGATCACCAAGCCGGACATCCAGTTCGTCAAGGCGGCCTACCGCAGGCCGTACACGCAGGAGACCGTGTACGTGCCCGACGGCGGCGGCCGGGTCACCGAGCTGACCGCGAAGCCCGCGCTGAACCTGCTCTTCCCCGAGCTGGCGGGGTTCGTCCAGCCGCTGGCCGGCGAGTTCGCGGGAACCAGGGACCTCTTCTACTCGGTCCCGTTCCTCACCGGGTACGCGGTTGAGGTCGGCATGCTGATCGACGTGCTCGAGGAGTGCGGCCTGCAGGCCATGGCGCAGGTCGACGCCGGCATGCGCAAGAACAGGCACCAGGACCTGTCCAACCTCTCGCGGATGGGGTACTCGGTGCTGCGGGCGGTGCTGACCCGGGCGATGCAGGGCAGGGCGGCGCCCGCGCTCCCGGCGACGGCGTGGAGCGGCGCGGAGATGAGCTCGTACCTGCACGCGGTGGCGGCGACGCGCGGCGTGCAGCTTGACGAGTACTCCGAGGTGATGATCGAACGTCCGCCGATGCGGGTCGCCCTGATGAGCGGCAGGGAGCTGACCGTCGCGGCGGCAGGAGAGCGGTAACCGCCTCACGACAGCGCGGGCGGCCGCCTCGATCGTGGCTTGCGAGAGCAGGACGGTCGCGGCGGCCTCGCCGAGCGGCACGAAACTGTCTTCGCTGGCGACCCGTGCGACCGGGCCGGGGAAGCCGCCGTCGATCAGCGCGGTGACTATGCCCTCTGAGACGCCGCCCGTTCGCCTGGTCTCGTCGGCGACGAGCACCGCCCCGGTCGCGGCTGCCTCGCGCAGCAGGTCATCGGTCGGAAGCGGGGCAAGCCAGCGCAGGTCGAGCACCCGGCAGTCGATGCCGTCGGCGGCCAGCCTGGCGGCGGCGCGCAGGCTCAGCCGGAGCCCGTTGCCGAAGGTCACGATCGTCAGGTCGGCGCCGGCGCCGTGCACCCTGGCGCGGCCAACGGGAACGTGCTGGGCCCGCCACGCCGCGGGCGGGCCGTACGGTGCCAGCCAGCCGCCGTCGCCTGGCTCGTGCAGGTCGCGCTCGTGGTACAGCGCGATCGGCTCGAGGAAGACGCAGACGCTGCCGTCGGCGCGGGCGCTGGCCAGGCATGTCCGCAGCAGCGGCGCGGCGTCGTCTGGCCTGGCCGGGCATGCGATGATGAGCCCGGGGATATCGCGGAGCGCGGCGAGCGCGTTGTCGTTGTGGAAGTGCCCGCCGAACCCGCGCTGGTAGGCCAGGCCCGCGATGCGCACCACCATCGGGTTGCGGTATGCGCCAGAAGAGAAGAACGACAGCGTCGCGGCCTCGCCCCGAATCTGGTCGGCGGCGTTGTGCAGGTAGGCCAGGTACTGGATCTCCGGGACGGGCAAGAGCCCGGCAAGGCCCGCCCCGAGCGCGAGGCCGAGCACGGACTGCTCGTCGAGCAGCGTGTCGAACACCCGGCCGCCGCCGAATGCGGCATGCAGGCCCCTGGTGACGCCGTACACGCCGCCCTTGCGCGCCACGTCCTCGCCGAAGACGAGCGTCTGCGGACGCGCCGCGAGCTCATCGGCGAGCGTCCGGTTGATGGCCTGCGCGAGCGTCAGCAGGCCCCCGTCCTCCGGCAGCCGGCCGCCGAACGCGCTGACCCTGGCCGGCCCGGGCGCCGCGGCGACGGCGGCCGCGACGGCCGCGGGCCGGGAAGGCGCCAGCGGCGCCATCACCTGGGCCGCGGAAGCCAGCCGTGGCGCGTCCTCGAGCCGCGCCGCGAGTTCGAGCGCTCCGGCGCGCGACCGCTCGTACCGCTCGGCCACCTGCGCCGGGGTGACCAGGCCGGACTGGACGAGCAGCCGGGCCGTGCCAAGCAGCGGGTCGCGGCGCAGGTCGGCGGCGATCTCGGCGGCGGGCCGGTAGGCGGCCTCGACGTCGGAGCCGGCGTGCCCGCCGATCCTGACGACGGACAGGTGCAGGACAGCCGGCGAGCGCCGGTCCCTGACGTACTCGGCGAGGTCCGCCGCGGCGTCGTAGACCGCCGCCAGGTCGGTGCCATCCGCGCGCTCGTACCTGATGCCAGGCCTGCCGCGCAGCGCCGCCGCGGTCCACCCGGCCGGCGTGCGGACGCTGATCCCCAGGCCGTTGTCCTCGCACACGAGCAGCAGCGGCAACGGCAGCCGCTGGTGGGTGCAATAGCCGGCGGTGTTGATGGCGCCGACCGCGGTTGAGTGATTGACCGATGCGTCGCCGAAGCTCGCGACCACGATCGAGTCGGCCGGCCATGGCGTCCGGCAGCCGAGCCGTGCAGCCCGGCCGAGCGCGAAGGCCAGTCCCACGGCCCTTGGCAGGTGCGAGGCGATCGTGGAGGTCTGCGGGATCACGTTCAGCTCGCGGTGGCCGAATACCTTGTGCCTCCCGCCGGCGATCGGCTCGTCGGCCGCCGCCACCGCGCCGAGCAGGATATCGCTCATGCCCTCCTCGGCCCGACCCGCCTTCGCGGCCCTGACCAGGTAGAACGCGCCGGACCTGTAGTGCAGCAGCGCGGGATCGGTGAGCCGAAGCGCGGCCGCCACCGCGGCGTTGCTCTCATGGCCGGCCGACCCGATCGTGTAGTAGCCGCTGCCGCGCTCGCGCAGCCAGCGCGCCGCCTCGTCGAGGTGGCGGGAAGCGAACTGGGCGTCGAGGAGCGCGAGGCAATGCCCGGCGAGGAGCCGGGTGCCGGCCCGCACGGGCAGCGCGGCGACGTCCGCGCTCGGCTGCCCGGCCGGGCGCAGGGCGCGGATCTCCGCAGCCAGGTCGAGCGTCCGCGTCATGCCAGCAACCTAACCGGGCGCGTCAGCCGCCGAACCACGCGGATCCGGCTTCCGTTACGCGGCGCCCTTCGCGCGCAGGCGCTTATGGCCAGATGCCGGCCGCCGGGTCCGTCGCGTTGAGGTGGTCGGATACCCGCGCGAGGTGCACGCGCATCGCGCTGACCGCCGCCGCCGAGTCCCTGGCCTTGAGCGCCGCGACGATCTCGTGATGGTCGGCCTGATACTGGCTCCTGCGCTCGGCCGACGCGCTCCTGCGCTTCAGGTCCCCCCAGATGTGCCCGTGCCTGGCGGTCTCGATCGCGGCGTACAGCGTGCCGAGCAGCGGGCTGTGCGTGGCGGCGATGATGCTCCTGTGCAAGGCGAGGTCCCAGGTCTCGAACTCCTCGTAGCTGGCGGCGCGGTCGCCGCCGGCCAGGCACCTGTCCATCTCGGCGAAGTCAGCCGCGGTCGCCCAGGCGACGGCCAGCGGCATCGCCGGGGGCTCGAGCAGCCGCCTGACCAGCATCACGTCCGCCGGCGCGAAGGCGGCCTGACCGTCTGTTGGCTCAGCCGCGCGGGCCGGCTGGCGCAGGTAGGTTCCCCGTCCCACCTCGCGGGAGACCTCGCCGCGCGCCTGCATGATTGCGAGGGCGTACCTGATCGAGGATCTGGTCACGCCGAGATCTTCGGCGAGCTGCCGCTCGGTCGGCAGCCGGCCCTGCCGGCCGACCCCGACCGCCTGCGCGTGGGCCGCGATCTGCTCGGCGAGTTCGTGCCCGCGGCCCGCTCCCAGTTGCCCTGCCATCTCCGCCCGTCCTGTCAGCAGCAGCGCCGCGGTCGCCATCGCCCGTCCCGCCGCATCCAACCAATCGTACCAATCGCCGATTGCATCGCCCGCGATTCGCCGACCAGTGCGTACATCGCGGCTTTCGTCCGCCCTATCGCGCCTCACTTGACCCCACTTTGCCGACGGCCCTATGCTCAACCAATCAGCCATTGCGACCAATTTGGGCCCACTGTGTCTGAATGCACGGGGCCTGAATCAGGAGGCTGGGCATGCGGCTGGCGACGATCCTCACGGCACGCGGTCCGCGGCTGCATGTCGCCGGGGCCGACGGCTATGTCGACGTGGCGGACGCGACGGGCGATCCCGGACTTGCCGCCCTCGGCAGCGTGCTGGCGGCAGGCGCATCGGCCCTCGACGCGATCAGGCGGGTAACCGGCAGGGAGGGCACCACGCCGCGGCCGGCCGACTTCGCCCCCGCGGTTCCCCACCCGCCGCGGATCCTGTGCCTTGGCGTCAACTACCGCGAGCACGCGATCGAGGGCGGCCGTGAGGTGCCGACCTGGCCTGAGGCGTTCGTCCGTGGCGCGGGGAGCGTGATCGGGCCGTACGCGGACCTCGTCAGGCCCGCGTTGACCACGCGCTTCGACTACGAGGGCGAGCTCGGCGTCGTGATCGGCGCCGGCGGCAGGTACATCGAGGCCGGCGAGGCGATGGCGGTCGTCGCCGGGTTCGTCGTGCTGAACGACGCGACGGCCCGCGAGTGGCAGCGGGCGGCAACCCAGTGGACGGCCGGCAAGAACTTCGAGGGCAGCATGCCGATCGGACCTGAGCTGGTTACGGCCGACGAGGTGGACATCAGCGACGTCGCGCTGACCACGACGCTCAACGGGCAGGTCATGCAGTCCGCGCGCACGTCGCAGATGATCATCGACGTGCCGAGCGCGATCGAGTTCTTCTCCTCATTCACAAGGCTCAGGCCCGGCGACGTCATCGCGACGGGAACGCCGGGCGGGGTCGGCTTCGCCAGGAAGCCACCGGTCTGGCTGCAGCCGGGCGATGAGATCGAGGTAACCGTGGAGGACGTCGGCACGATCCGCAATCGCGTGGTCGCCGAGGATGCCGACGTCGCCGGCTGGCGCTGGCGGCCCGATGACGCGGTGCCAGCAGGCTTCTAACCCCTGTCCTCCCGTATCGAGGTGAGAGCGATGTATGAAACCTTGTTCCCGGCCAGGCCGCGCGGCCGGTCGCTGCGGTCCCTGAGCGTCGTCGCAGCCGCGGTGCTGGCCGGCGCGCTGGCGGCGTGCGGCGGCTCGTCTTCCGGCTCGCATTCGACGCTGGTCTTCGCCGACTTGGCACCGTTCAGCGGGCCCGATGCCGCACTCGGGCCCATCTACCTGGTCTCCTGCGACGGCACGACGAACGCGATCAATAAGGCCGGCGGCATACTCGGCCACAAGGTCAAGTGCACGAGCGCCGACACCAGGGGCGAGCCGGCCGACGCGGTGCCCGCCGTCGGCAGCCTGCTGGCCACCACCAAGAACCTCGCGCTTGTCATCGGGTGCACGTCGGACGAGGCGGCCTCGGTCGTGCCCGTGATCGACAAGAACAAGACCGTGATGTTCTGCATGACCGGCCAGTCGGAGTTCGACCACCTCAAGTTCCCCTACTTCTACCGGCTGGTGCCGCCGGACCTCGCCGAGTCCTACGCGATGACGGTCATCGCGCAGAATCTGGGCTTTCAGAAGATCGCGCTGGCGTTCGGCAACGACATCGGGTCGCAGACGTTCGTCCAGCCAGCCATCGCCGCCATCGCCAAGGCCGGCCTGAAGGTCGTGGCCAACGAGACGCTTGACCTGCACGCCACGACGTTCAGGACCGAGGCGGCGAAGATCGTCGCGGCTCATCCTGACGCGATCATGACCGAGGCGCTCGGTAACGCCGATCCCACGCTGTTCGCCGAGATCAAGCAGCTCAACGGCGGCAAGATGATCCCGATCATCGGCACGTCCGCGGCGATCTCGCCGGTCTTCTACACGGCGTGCGCCAAGGCCGTCGGCGCCGCTGACTTCGCAGCGAACTTCCACGCCGACAACCTGGTCACCGCCACCAGCGGGCCGGCGTACACGGCGTTCACCCACGCGCTGCTCACGGTGAAGGGCAAGGTCGCGGGGGCTCAGACCGGCGACTTCACCACCTACTTCACGGCCCCCGGCGCGGTGCACCTGTACGACGGGATGAACCTCGCGGCGCTGTCCATGGTGGCGGCGGGCAGCA
>Ga0070706_100004719_pt1 | contig 13069 bp, 10 predicted proteins | sample KBSK5501metaG_FD_65476 | JGI IMG/M metagenome (GOLD analysis project Ga0070706, IMG submission 65476) | Corn, switchgrass and miscanthus rhizosphere microbial communities from Kellogg Biological Station, Michigan, USA - KBS K5-50-1 metaG | ecosystem: Host-associated > Plants > Roots >...
GTGGTGGTGAACAACGCCGGCATCCTGCGCGACCGGATGATCGTCACGATGACCGAACCAGACTGGGACTCAGTCATAGGCGTGCACCTCAAGGGCACCTTCGCGGTGCTGCACCACGCTGCCGCGTACTGGCGGCAGCGGGCCAAGGAGGGCCACGCCAACGACGCGCGGGTGATCAATACCACCTCGCCGTCGGGGCTGTTCGGCAACCCGGGCCAGGGCAACTACGGCGCGGCCAAGGCCGGCGTCGCCAGCCTGACCGTCATCGCGGCCCGGGAACTTGACCGCTACGGCGTCACGGTCAACGCCATCGCGCCGACCGCGCTGACCCGGATGACCGAGGACATCGAGATGATGCGCGCCGCGGCGGCCAGCGCGGACCTGAGCCCGGAGGCGATCTCGCCGCTGGTGGTCTGGCTCGGCTCGGCGGAGTCCCGTGCGGTGACCGGGCGGGTGTTCGGCGTCTGGGGGAACGCGATCACCGTGCTCGAGGGCTGGGCGAACGGCCCCAGCGTGTCCGCCGACGCCCGCTGGGACCAGGCCGGGTTGTCTGAGGTCATACCCGGCCTGGTGGCGAAGGCCGCCCCGAACGCGGATACCCTGGGCACCCGCCAGCCGCCCGGCTGAGTCTCGCCCCCGCCGAAGCGCCCCAGCGGAGTCGGTGTGCCCCCGGGTATGTTCTTAGGTACCCGGGGGCACACCGACCTACGCCGGACCAGGGCTATACAGACGCCTGCTGGGGCGTCTGGGCAGGCACCCGGAACAGCTCGTTGAAGGTGCCGCTGGTGACCCGCTCGCGGACCTCGTCGCTGACGCCGGCGAACAGACCGCGCAGCGTCTCCTGGGTGTGCCCGTACGTGCCTTCCAGGTGCGGGTAGTCGTCCCCCCAGAGCACGTTGCGGTAGCCCGTCGCGGGCACGACCTGCACCGCGCTCTTGTCGTGCTGGAAGGACGCGTAGACCTGCTGGCGGATGATCTCGCTGGGCAGCCTGCTCAGCTTGGGCCGGACGAACATGCCGTGCTGCCGGTACGCCTCGTCCATCCGGTCCCCGATGGCGGGGACCCACGCGGCGCCGCCCTCCGCGATGAGGATGCGCAGACCAGGGTGGCGATCCAGGGCACCCCCCGCCACCAGGTGCGACACCACCCGCATGCCGGGATAGGTCGTCTCCATGTAGTTGATCACCGCGCCGCCCGGGCCGCGGAACACCACCGTGTCCCCGCCGGTGCCGATGTGGAAGCCGAGCACGACGCCGGCCCGCTCCGCGGCGGCCCAGAATGGCTCCCACCGGTCGAGTGCGTATTCCTCGCCGTCGCGGGTCTGGCTGGGCAGGAACACGGCCTGGAAGCCGAGCCCGGCGGCGCGCTCCAGCTCGGCCACCGCGTCGTCGATGTCCACCGTGGACACGCACGCGGTGGGGATGACCCGCTTGTTCCTGCTCAGGATCTCGGCGTGCGCCCAGTCGTTCCACGCCCGCACCGTCTCCCGGGCCAGCTCCCGGTCCTTGATCTTGACGGTCCAGAATCCCATGGACGGGAACGCGAGCTGGCCCCAGACGCCTTCCTGGTCGAGGTCCTTCAGCCGGATGTCGAGGTCCCGGGCCCCCGGCGGGCGTATGGCGTCCATGAAGTCGTTGAGCTGACGGTCCATCCGCTCGCCGTCGATGTAGAGGATCTCGTACTTGTCGCCGCGCTCGGATCGCGGGGCCCGCTGCGCCAGCCTGGGCGGAAGCGACTGCAGCCACAGGTCAGCGGGTTCCAGCACGTGCGAGTCCGCGGAGTTGGCCCAGATCTTGGTCATCGTGTCCTCCTGCTCCAACCGTACCCTGGCATGTTGCCGTCATCATCGGGTATAAAGATTTTACATAGTTATCTGTATTGGAGCTAGGCTTCCGGACAGGGAAGCACGGCGGGCAGGAGGGCTTGGCGATGACCGGATCCCGGCAGGTTCCAGTGGCGGAAGGCCTTTTCACCTGGCCCTCGGACGAGCCCAGGCTGATCGGCGCGCGGTGCGCGGGCTGCGGGCTGGTCGGGTTCCCGGCCGGACCGGCCTGCCAGCGGTGCGGCGGGACCGAGGTCACCGAGACGCTGCTGCCCGACCGGGGCACGCTGTGGACGTTCACCACGCAGGATTTCCGGCCGCCGAGCCCGCCCTACGACGGCACCGACACGGCCGAGACCTTCCGGCCGTACGCGCTGGGCTACGTGGAACTGGCCGGCGAGGTCATGGTCGAGGCCCGGCTGACCGAACCGGATCCGGCCCGGCTGGCCATCGGCCAGCCGGTGCGGCTGGCCATCGTGCCCTACACCGTCAGCGCGGACGGCACCGAGGTCATGACGTTCGCGTTCGCGCCCCTAGACGGCGAGAGCCGGGCCGACGCCCCTAAGGAGGCATGATGGAAGCAGTGATCATCGGCGTCGGGCTGCACCCGTTCGGCCGATTCCCCGGCAAGTCCGCGATGGACATGGCCGCCGATGCGGTCCGGGCCGCGCTCGGCGACGCCGGGGTCGGCTGGCCGCAGGTCCAGGCGGGGTTCGTGGGCAGCCTGGAGGTCTACAACCCGGATGCCATCGTGGGCCGCCTCGGGCTCACCGGCGTGCCGCTGCGCGGCGTGTTCAACGGCTGCGCGACGGCGGGCACCGCGGTGGCCATGGCCGCGCGGGCCATCGAGACCGGCGAGCACGACCTGACGATCGCGATCGGGATGGACAAGCACCCCCGGGGCGCGTTCGCGGCCGACCCGTCGGTAGCCGGCCTGCCCGCCTGGTACGGCCAGACCGGCATGTTCCTGACCACGCATTTCTTCGGCATGAAGATCAACCGCTACATGCACGACCACGGCATCAGCCACGAGACGCTGGCCCGGGTCGCGGCCAAGAACTTCCGCAACGCGTCCGCCAACGAGAACGCGTGGCGGCGTACCCCGCTGTCGGTGGCCGAGATCCTCGGCTCCCCGGTGCTGAACTACCCGCTCAGGCAGTTCATGTACTGCGGGCCGGACGAGGGCGCCGCGGCCGTCGTGCTGTGCCGCGCCGACCAGGCCCACCAGTACGCCGGGCGCCCGGTCCGGGTGCGCGCCTGCGCGCTGCGCAGCCGGCGGATCGGCGCGTTCGAGGTGCAGAGCCCGTCGCTGCCGGTGGGTGAGCAGGCGCCCAGCCCCACGGTGGACGCCGCGCGGGAGGCGTATGAGATCGCCGGGATCGGGCCGCAGGACGTGGCGGTGGCGCAGCTTCAGGACACCGACGTCGGCTCGGAGATCATCCACCTGGCCGAGAACGGGCTGTGCAAGGACGGCGAGCAGGAGCGGATGATCGCCGACGGCGAGACCGAGATCGGCGGCAGGCTGCCGGTCAACACCGACGGCGGCCTGATCGGCAACGGCGAGCCGATCGGCGCCTCCGGGCTACGCCAGATCCACGAACTGGTGCGGCAGCTTCGCGGCACGGCGGGAGCGCGGCAGGTGCCAGGGGAGCCCGCGGTCGGCTACGCCCACCTGTACGGCGCCCCGGGCGTGTCCGCGGTGACCATCCTGTCCAGGTGATCTGATGACCGACGAGATGGGAGAGTTCACCCGGCAGGCGCGTGAGTTCCTCGACGCCCACGCCGCCCGGGCCCAGCGCGCCCAGTTCCGCTGGGGCGAAGGCGACGACCGGGTAACCTACTTCGGCGCGGACCCGCCGGAGGTCGAGGAGCGGAAGCTCCGGGCCGCCCGGGAGTGGCAGCGGACCAGGTACGAGAACGGCTTCGGCTGGATCTCCGGGCCGCCGGAGTACGGCGGCCGTGGCCTGACCCCGGTCCATGAGCTGGTCTACGACGGCATCGAGTCCGAGTACGACGTCCCGGACACCGGCACGCTGAGCGTGATCGGGCTGGGCATGATCGGGCCGACGATCCTGGTGCACGGCCAGCAGCCCGTCAAGGACCGCTACCTGCCGGCCATGTACCGCGGCGACGTGATCGCCTGCCAGCTGTTCAGCGAGCCCGAGGCCGGGTCCGACCTGGCCAGCCTGCAGACCCGCGCGGTCGCCAGCGGAGAACACTGGATCCTGGACGGGCAGAAGGTCTGGACGTCGGTGGCGCAGCACAGCCAGATCGGCATGGCGCTGTGCCGGACCGATCCGGACGCCCCGAAGCACAAGGGCATCACCGCGTTCCTCGTCGACATGAGCGCACCCGGGGTGGAGGTGCGCCCGCTACGCCAGATGAGCGGAGGCTGCGACTTCAACGAGGTCTTCCTGTCCGGCGTCCGGGTGCCGGACGACCACCGGCTCGGCGAGGTGAACGGCGGCTGGCGGGTCGCCCTCACCACGCTGATGAACGAGCGCGCCACCGTGGGCAGCGAGGGCAGCGGGCCGGTCGCCGAGGCCTTGTCACCGGAGCGGCTCAGCGCGCTCATGCGGGCCACCTGGACGTGGGACGACCGGGCGCTGCGCCGTGACCTGAGTGAGCTGCTGGCCGACATGACGGCGACCGGGCACCTGAACAGAAGGGCCTTCCGGCAGATGCAGGCCGGCGTGGCCCCGGGGCCGGAGATGTCCGTCGCCAAGCTGATGTACGCGCAGAACCTGACCCGTTCGGCGCATTTCGTGTCCCGCGTGCTCGGGCCGCGGATCATCGCCGACACCGGGGAGTGGGGCACCTACGCCTGGGCCGAGCTGCTGCTGGCCACCCCGGCCCTGCGGATCCTCGGCGGCACTGAGGAGATCATGAAGAACATCCTGGCCGAGCGGGTTCTCGGGCTGCCGAAAGAGCCGGGCATCGACGCTGTTTCTCCGTTCCGCGAGCTGCCCAAGTCCGGGGCCGGAGGTGCGTCATGAACGACGGCAAGGAAGAGCTGGACGAGCTGCGCGAGGCCGTCCGCGAGTTCCTGGCGGCCAAGTCCCCGCAGAGCGCGGTCCGCGCCGCCATGGAGACCGAGCAGCGGCATGACCCGGCCGTGTGGGACCAGATGGCCCGCCAGCTCAGGCTCCCGGGCCTGGCGCTGCCCAGTGACTACGGCGGTGACGGGTTCGGCCTGACCGAGCTCGAGGTGGTGCTGGAGGAGATGGGGGCCGCGCTGCTGTGCTCGCCCTTCTTCGCCACCGTGGTGCTGGCTGCCCAGGCGCTGCTCGCCTCGGCCGACGAGGCGGCCTGCGCGCGGTACCTGCCCGGCATCGCCGCCGGGCAGACCATCGCCACGCTGGCCGCGGCGGAAGGCAATGCGTCGTGGGACCCGGCCCTGGTCACGGCCCGGGCCGAGCGCAGCGCCCGCGGCTGGGCGCTGAGCGGAAAGAAGAGCTTCGTCATCGACGGGGCGATCGCGGACCTGATGCTGGTCGTGGCTCGCACCATCGCCGGGCCATCCCTGTTCGCGGTGGACCGCGGGGCGCCCGGCCTGCGCGCCGAGCCGATGACCACGCTCGATCCCACCCGGGCGATGGCGGCCCTGACCTTGGACCAGGTGCCCGCGGTCCTCATCGGCGCCGAAGGCCAGGGGGGCCGGCTGATGAGCCGGGTGCTCGACCTGGCCTGCGTGGCCCTGGCCGCCGAACAGGCCGGAGGCGCCAGGAGGTGCCTGGAGATGAGCGCCGGGTACGCCAGGACCCGGTTCCAGTTCGGCCGGCCCATCGGCTCCTTCCAGGCCGTCAAGCACAAGTGCGCGGACATGCTGGTCCGGGTGGAACTCGCGGAGGCGACGGCCCGCGAGGCGGCCCGCCTGGCGGATGAGGCCGCGGCGGAGTTCGGAGTCGCCGCCGCCACGGCGCACATCTGCTGCTCACAGGCTTACCTGTTCGCCGCGGCCGAGAACATCCAGGTGCACGGCGGCATCGGGTTCACCTGGGAGCATCCCGCCCACCTGTACTTCCGCCGCGCCAAGTCCTCCGAGCTGCTCTTCGGCGGCCCGGCCGTTTACCACGAGCGGCTGCTCGACCGGCTGGGCATCTGACCTGCGATATCGAGGTTGTTATCGGCGCGGCGTTTCCGCGGGAACGCCTGTCACCGCGTCGTGACGGACTGTCACCTCGCGCCACCAGTGAGGAGGCCGTGTCGTGGGTACAGAACTGCAGCCGGAACCTCGCGGCGGCGCTTCGGCCCATACCCTATCGTCTCGCCGGCCAGCCGCGCAGCACGGCATTCCGAGGGATCTGAATATGACTACCGTCCGCCATTGCCGACACTGCTGGGGTGACTGCCCGGGCGAGTGCCTCCTGGGGGATACGGGAATGTGCATCCACGGCTGGAACAGCAGGACACGGCGGATGCGGGCACAAAGGCTCCTGAGCCGGAAGTGGTGGCGGAGGGTGTTCTGGGGGGTCGGGTAACCGGTCGACGCGTGGCCACTTCCGCCGACCGCCGCCGCCGAGCAGATTAGGCCTGGGCGGACTCCGGCCGGGGCCGGCGAGGGTCCCTGCTGTCTGGGCCGGCTGGTGCCAGCATCAAGCCGACGGCCGCCTCGAGCAGGTCCTCGGTGAAGCCGGCGCGAGTGCCCAGCTCTGGCTCGCCCGAGGCCTCAGCGTTACCCCGGGCGGCCAGCGCGCCGACCACGAGCTGGATGAGCAGGTCGCGCCGATGCCGGAAGCGGCGCCGGTCAAGGCCGGGCAGCTGCCTGGCCAGCAGCGCGGAGACCTCGCGGAAGCTGGCGGTCGAGGAATCATCCAGTTCCGCGACCCAAGGCGCCCGGTGCCGCTCGGCGGCCAGGCGCGCCAGGAAGCCGACGTAGTGACCGCCCCGGTCCAGTTCCTCGATCAGCGGGACGATCAGCACCCGGACCAGATCCTCGGCCGGGACGGGGCCGCGGCCCGCGGCCCGGTCCCTGGCCTGGTCAAGCAGCGCGGCCCGGCGGCTGTTCAGCGTCGGCGCGCGCCGCGCCACGATGGCGCGGACCAGCCCCTCCTTGCCGCCGAAGTGGTAGTGGGCGACCGCGGTATTGCGGGAGGTCGCCGCCTTGGCCACCTCGCGCAGCGAGACCGCCTCCACGCCGCGCTCCGCGAACAGCCGCTCGGCCGCGGCGACGACCTGCTCGGCCGTGGCCCGGCCGTCCGCCCGGGTTCCCCCGGCACTTCGCCCGTCCGTTCGCGTTCCCGCGCCGCTCCTGGTTGCCACGCCCTCAGTATTGCCGTTCAGGTCTACGCCCCCTGTCGCCCCGGCTCAGATTTATGTCGCGCCCTCTAGCGCCCGGAACTAGTTGAATCATATGCTTTAGTTAATCAGTTTACGGATTCCGGCGCAGAGCGCCGTGGAGGTGCGCGATGACGGTGCTACGCGGAGGGCTTCTGGTGGACGGGACCGGGGCGCCGCCCCGGCCGGCCGATGTGATCATCGACGCGGACCGGATCACCGCCGTCGAGGCGCCGGGCAGCGTATCCGGGGACGGCGACGTCGTGGACCTTGACGGCCTGGTACTGGCCCCGGGGTTCATCGACTGCCACACCCACTACGACGCGCAGGTGCTGTGGGACCCCGACCTCACCCCCTCGTCGTGGCACGGCGTGACCACGGTGGTGATGGGTAACTGCGGGTTCGGGATCGCCCCGACCCGGCCAGCCGGCCGCGAGACGATCGCCAGGACGCTGGAGAACGTCGAGGGCATGTCCGTGGAGGCGCTGTTCGCGGGCATCCCCTGGACCTTCGAGACCTTCCCCGAGTACCTGGACGCGGTCGAGCGGGCCGGGCCGAAGCTGAACGTGGCCGTCATGCTCGGTCATACCCCGCTGCGGCTGTACGTGCTGGGCGAGGAGGCGGCCGAGCGGGACGCCACCTCAGCCGAGATCGAGCAGATGCGGCGGCTCGTCGGGGAGGCCCTCGACGCCGGCGCGATCGGCTTCGCGTCCTCGCGCCAGCCCGCCCACGCCGGGGCGTGGGGCAAGCCCGTGCCCAGCCGGCTCGCCACCGTGGATGAGCTGATGCGGCTCGCCGAGCCGCTCGCCGAGCGCGGGCGCGGAACGTTCGCGATCACCCACGGGCCTGACTTCGGCCCCGTGGAGCTCGCCGATCTGTCCGTCAAGACGGGGCGGCCGGTCACCTGGACGGCCCTGAACGCGTCCCCGGGCGCCTTCCGCCTGCTAGATAAGGCCGCGGCCCGCGGCGGCGAGGTCTGGCCCCAGGTCGCCTGCCGCCCGATCGTCTTCCAGGTCACGCTGGCCGAGCCGGCGCCGTTCGCCCGCGCCGACGCGTTCGCGGAGGTGCTGTCCGTGCCCGCCGCCGAACGCGCCGGATTCTACCGTGACCCGGCCTGGCGGGAGCGGGCCCGGGCGGATGTGGCCAGGCAGTGGTACTACGGCTGGGACAAGGTGTTCGTGCAGGAAACGGTGGCGCACCCCGAGCTGGCCGACGGGCCCTCGCTCGCGGAGCTGGGCGCCCAGCGTGGCGCCGACCCGCTCGACGTGCTGTGCGACGTGGCGCTCGACGATGACCTCGGGACCCGCTTCCGGGTCGTGGTCGCCAACGATGACGCCGAATCACTGGCCGGGCTGCTGCGGGACGACCGCACCCTGCTGGGCCTGTCCGACGCGGGCGCGCACGCCAGCCAGCTCTGCGACGCGGTCTTCGCCACCTACCTGCTGGAGCACTGGGTCCGGGAGACCGGCACGCTGTCCCTGGAGAAGGCCATCTGGCGGATCACCGGGCACCCGGCCGCGGTCTTCGGGATCCCCGGCCGGGGCCGCGTGGCACCCGGGTACTTCGCCGACCTGGTCGCGTTCGATCCCGCCGCGGTCGGAGTGGAGCGGATGGAGCGGGTCTGGGACCTGCCGGCCGGGGCGGACCGGCTCGTCGCCCGCAGCCACGGGTTGCACCAGGTCTGGGTGAACGGCGAACTGACCGGCAACGGCGACGGCGGCCCGCGCTCGGGCAGGCTCATCCGCGACGGCGGAACGTTCGCGGGCCCAGCCCCGCGATAGAGAGGACGTCATGGAGATTCCGCGCATCATCAGCGTCGACGACCACGTCATCGAGCCCGCACACGTCTGGCAGGACTACCTGCCGGCCGCGTTCCGGGACGCCGGGCCGCGGCTGACCCGGGTCAAGGGGCGGCTGCGCTTCGAGCCGCGCCATATGGCCTTCCGGGAAGATCCGGAGGGGTACTGGGCGGACTGCTGGTCGTACGCGGGGCTGCTGTTCCCGGTCACCGGCGGCTTCGCGGCGGTCAGCTTCCCCCGCGACCAGGCGCACAACCGGGCCGTGCTGTTCGACGACATCCTGCCCGGCTGTTACGACCGCGCGGCCCGGCTGGCCGACATGGACCGTAATCACACCGACGCGTCGCTGTGCTTCCCCACCTTCCCGCGCTTCTGCGGGCAGACGTTCCTGGAGCGCGGCGACCGAGACCTCGCGCTGGCCTGCGTCCGGGCCTACAACGACTGGATGATCGGCGAATGGTGCGCCGACGAGGCCCGCGGCCGCCTGATCCCGCTCACCCTCGTCCCGATGTGGGACCCGGACCTGGCGGCGCAGGAGGTACGTCGCTGCGCGGCGCAGGGATCGCATGCCATCGCCTTCTCCGAGAACCCGGCCGCACTCGGCCTGCCCAGCGTGCACACCGACGCCTGGGATCCGCTGTGGGCCGCGTGCCAGGAGACCGACACCGTGGTCAACATGCACATCGGCTCGTCCTCCACCTTCAGCAAGACCAGCGACGACGCGCCGCCGCTGGTCATCATCGCGCTCACCTTCGAGGGCGCGTCGCACGCCCTGGTGGACTGGCTGACCTGCGGGGTGCTGGCCCGGTTCCGGTCGTTGCGCATCGCCTTGTCCGAGGGCCAGGTGGGCTGGATGCCATTCCTGCTGGAACGGCTCGACGAGGCCTGGGACCACGCCCGTGGCTACGCGAAGACCCAGGAGAAGGTGCCGGAGCCGCCCAGCAGCTACGTCCCGGGCCGGGTCTTCGGCTGCGTCTTCGACGACCAGGTCGGCCTGGCGCTACGGGATCGTATCGGGATGGCCCAGATCATGTTCGAGACCGACTACCCGCACGGCGACTCCACGTTCCCGCATTCGAAGGACACCGCCGCCACCATCGTGTCGAAGGCCGGGCTGTCGGAACAGGAAGCCTGGCGGCTGCTGCGCGGCAACGCGATCTCGTGCTACCGCCTGGATCGCTACGGCATCACCCAGTGACGCGGCCGAAGATCCTGGTACTTCACCGGGCACCTGTACCCAGGCCGGCAGGCGGCTCAGGGCAAGGTCCCTGTCGCTTTCGAAGTGCACCTCGGCAGACATGCTGAGCCGGGTCCAGTCGGCACGGTGGAGCAACCCGATCACGCTCTGCAGGTCTGCCATGGCAGTACCGCCTGTCAGCTCAGGAACAGCCAGACCCTAGAGCTGAAGTATGCATTGAGCTCAACCTCAAGCCCCGACGCTCGCCCTGCCTTCGCGCCGGTCCGCTCTAGCTGGCGTACCGGGCCGGGGTGGTGCTGTAGCGGCGTCCGCTGGGGGCCTGCCAGATCATGATGGCGTGCAGCCGGTACCGCAGCGCCCGCGCCAGCTCGACCTGCCGGGCGGCGCCGCCCTTAGACAGCCGCAGCACCGGCATGAGCTCGCTCAGATAATTGACAAATCCGGCCAGGTGAAATGTCAGGATTAAGGGGTTTGTCGCGTTCGAACCGGGCGCCGAATGCTACCAGCCGGAAAGGCGATGAATCCGCAGGCCCCCGCCGGCCAGCCCTCAACGCTGTTCCGGGCCAGTAGCGGCGGCCTGGGGCACCGCCCCAGGTTCGAGCAGGCGCTCCGTGGGTTCAGAGCCCGCTGCGGCGGCGGTCGTCCCGGCTTCCGCCGCGCCGCAGGACGCTGCGGCCGATTCGCCACCGGACACACCAGACGGCTCTGCTGAACGGGCTCAGGCCAGTCCGCGGCAGGTGGTCAGGGATCGGTGCGGCTGGCGTCCTGCGGGTCCAGCGCCTCCCGGGTCACCGGCGGCCCGGGCGGTGCCTGCCGGGCGTCACCGGGCCGTGCCTCGCGCGCGACGGCGGCCGCCGCACCCGTGTCCGCGTCAGGCCCTCCTGAGCCGGCCTCGGGCCACTGCTTGAGTTCCACCTGCGGGATCAGCCAGGTGGCCAGGAATGCGAGCGCGGCGATCGGCACCGCGACGAGGAACACGGTCTGGATCGACTGGGCGTAGCCGGCCACGAAGCCCTGGTGCACCGCGGCGGGCAGGCGGCTGAGCAGCGCCGGGGTGGCGTCCGCGCTGCTGAAGCCGTGCGGCAGGGCGACCCCGTGCAGGTGGCTGGCCAGGTTGCTGACCAGCACGTTGGAGAAGATCGCGCCGAAGATCGCGGTGCCGAACGATCCGCCGATCGAGCGGAAGAAGGTGGCACCGGAGGTCGCGACCCCCAGTTCACTGTGCGGCACGCCGTTCTGCACGATGATCACCAGCACCTGCATGACGCCGCCGATGCCCATGCCGAGCACGAGCATGTACAGGGCGTCCAGGGCGGTCGGCGTGCCGACCCCCATCAGCGAGAGCAGGTACAGGCCGACGGTCATCACCGCCGAACCGGCGATCGGGAAGAACCGGTACTTGCCGGTCTTCGAGATGATCTGGCCGGACGCGATCGAGACCGCGAGCAGCCCGGCCATCAGCGGGAGCAGGTACACCCCCGAGATGGTCGGCGAGATGCCTTTGACGACCTGGAAAAACGCGGGCAGGTAGGTGATCGCGCCGAACATCGCGAAGCCGACGATGAAGCCGACCACGCTGGTCACTGAGAAGGTGCGCAGCCTGAACAGGTGCAGGGGCAGGACCGGTTCGGCGGCCCGCCGCTCGACCAGCGCGAACACGCCGATCAGCAGCGCGCCGGCCACGCCCAGGATGTAGATCGGTGTCGACCGCCACGGGTAGGTAGTGCCGCCCAGGCTGGTCAGCAGGATCAGCGAGGTGGCGGCCAGCGACAGCACGAGGGTGCCGAGATAGTCGATCACGTGGTGTACCCGGCGCAGCTGCCCGGGCACCTGGCTGGCCACCACGAGCAGCGCTATCGCGCCGATCGGCACGTTAATGTAGAAGATCCACCGCCAGGACAGGTTGTCCACGAAGACGCCGCCGAGCAGCGGGCCGACCACGCTGGCGAAGCCGAAGACCGCGCCGAACAGCCCCACGTAGCGGCCGCGCTCCCGAGGGGAGACGATGTCGCCGACGATGGCCTGCGCGCCCACCATCAGGCCGCCGCTGCCCAGCCCCTGCGCCGCGCGGAACGCGATGAGCATGACCATGGACGTGCTCAGGCCGGACAGGATCGAGCCAGCGAGGAAGATGACGATCGCCGCCTGGAAGAAGATCTTCCGGCCGTACTGGTCGCCCAGCTTGCCCCACAGCGGGGTGGACACCGTGGTGGCGAGCAGGTAGGCGGTGATGACCCAGGCGATGTGGGAACCGCCCTTGAGGTCACCGACGATCGTCGGCAGCGCCGTGGACACGATCGTCTGGTCGAGCGCGGCGAGCAGCATGCCGAGCATGAGCGCGCCGATGATAACCAGGATGCGGCGGCGGCTGAGCCCGGGCAGGGCGCCGTCGCCGGCGAGCTGCGGGCCGCTGGCGGACGCGGGAGTGGCTGAGGCCATCAGCGGTTGTCCTTCCCCGTGACTTGACGTAGGGCGCAGCGCTCGGGCAGCCCGTCGGCGAGCGCCCGGAACGAAAGGTCGACAAGCCGGTCGAGCGGCACCGTGCCGCCGGAACCGCCCCAGAACGTGATGCTGGCGCGGAAGACGCCGGCCGCCACGGCGGCCAGCAGCCCCGGATAGGGATCCCGCTCCGGATCGGTGCCGAGCCGCTCCGCAAGCCCTTCGGTGATGGCTCGCTCGACCATCGCCATCTGCGCCGCGCGGGCCGCGCGCAGGTGCGGGTCGCCCCGCACTTCCTTCATCCGGCAGAGCCAGTCCGCCGGGTCGCCGCCGAGCTCACTGAGCTCATCGGCCACCGCCTGGGCGTCGGCGGCCATGACCATGCGCAGCACATCCAGGACCGGCTCGCCGGGCGCCTGATGCACGATTCGATCGCGCAGTGCCGCAACCCGCTCAGGATCCGCGCCGAACAGTGCGGCTTCCTTGGACGGGAAGTAGTTGAAGAACGTGCGCGGCGACACGTCCGCCGCCTCG
>Ga0070706_100004723_pt1 | contig 13058 bp, 7 predicted proteins | sample KBSK5501metaG_FD_65476 | JGI IMG/M metagenome (GOLD analysis project Ga0070706, IMG submission 65476) | Corn, switchgrass and miscanthus rhizosphere microbial communities from Kellogg Biological Station, Michigan, USA - KBS K5-50-1 metaG | ecosystem: Host-associated > Plants > Roots >...
ATGCCCGCGGCGAGGGCCAGCGCGCCCGTCCCGATACCGCCATGGTGTACCAGGGCCGCGCTGCGGGACAGGACGCGGCTCAGCGGGACGTAGTCGAAGCGACGGACGCCGTCCGGCAGCCACGACGGCACCAGCTCGGCCAACGGCGTGAGCAGCGCCGCCTGGCGGCCCAGCTGCCGGCAGGCAGCCACCGCGTGCTCGAAGAATCGACGCGCGTGCGGCACCGACGGATGCCCAGGCGTGACCCCCGAGCTGGTCGTGAAGACGATCGGCACGTCCGTCCCATCGAAGAACGCTTCGACCTCCGCTGATAACGGACCTCCGTCGTCGCCGTCGTAGAGCGGAAATCCGGTCAATCGGGTCTGGGGCGGCCAATCCGGCTGAGGCGGAGCAAACCAGTCGGGAAACAGGCCGATGATCCGCTGGGCGACGGCAGCCAGCGCTCGAAGAGCCGTCGCACCGGCGGCAAGCCGAGCTCGGCACGGAAGGTGTTGATCGGCGGCGCGAAGACCCGGTCCAGATACACGGTATCGGCCACTCTGTAGAGGAGTCGCTTCCAGGCACGCGGCGACCAGTCCGGCATATACAGCCACGGCAGGATCGGCGCCTGGTAGACGCTTCGAACCGGTCGATGCCGTCGACGAATCCCCCCGAGCGCGTGTTGATCTTTCCGGGCTTTCCGGCTTCGGGGTCGTAGAACTTGCGGAGGTCCCACCGGTCCGGCGGAACGTCGCCGATCGCGTTCACGCCCTCCGACAGGAGCTTCCAGAACGAATGCGGATCGTTGGCGCCCCCGGGAAAGCGACAGCCGATCCCGGTGATGGCGATGGGTTCATGCGGGACGTTGGAATCCACCGGAACCTCCCCCCTGTCTGCCTCGTCTCGTTCCCGGACGTTGTCGCGATTCGTCAGATGCACACGCCCGTCGCCGCCGGACATCCTTCGCGGCGCGGCTCACGTCCTGCACTCGGAGGCTCCGCTCGGCAGACGAGGGGCCGAGCACGAGCCAGACGACTCACGGAGCGATGTCTCGAGGTGAGTGCGCAGGTTGCGACGGGAGACGGCTGTGTCGAGTAGAAACCCACGGCACGCCGGGCAAATCTAGTCAAGGACCCTGGGCGGAGTCAAGCACAATCGGTCAGTGCTGTGCCGCGTGCGACGACGCGGTGAAGGGCTATAATCCTGGCGCCCACGAGCCGGCGGCGTGAGCGGAGGCGGACGTTGCCCGTACAGGATATGTGGTCGACCACGTTCGAGCGGTTCTCCGCGGAGACCGTTCTGCTGCTCGGTGTGGTGCGCGTGGCCGTCACCGACTGGACGCAGCCACGATCCGGACCCTCGCGGATCTTCGACCGGGAGTGGATGGAGCGTCTCACCTGTACGCGCCCCTGGATGCTGATCACCCTGTATGTGCCGATGAGCGCGGCGCTGCTCTGGTGGGGCGTTCGACAGGGCGTGGACGTGCGGTCGCTGGTCGCCTGGTATCTCGCGGGGGTCGTCGTCTGGTCGCTCGTCGAGTACCTGATCCATCGCTGCTTTTTCCACCGCGCGCCGACCACGCACCGCCAGGTGGCGATCGGCTATGTCACGCACGGCGTGCACCATGCGTATCCGGAGGATCCCCGCCGGCTGGTGATGCCGATCATCGTCACGCTGCCGCTGGGCACCGTGGTGCTTGCCCTCCTCGAGCTCATGCTCGGGCAATCGGCGTACCCGTTCTTCATCGGCTTCATGCACGCGTATCTGCTGTACGACCTCGTGCACGCCGCGATCCATCGCGGCACGCTCGACACCGCGCTCGGGCGTTCGCTGCGCCGCTATCACCTCCAGCATCACTACGCGGCGCCCGATCGCCGGTTCGGTGTCTCGTCGCCCCTGTGGGACGTCATCTTCCGGACGGGCGGACCGCGATAGACGCCTGCCTCGGACCCCCCGGCCCCGGTGGTCTCATTGCCCGTGACACGCACCACGCCATTCCGCCACGGCTGAGATGCGGGCTCTGGTCACTGGCGCCACCGGCTTCATCGGCTCGCATCTGTGTCGGGCTCTGATCGCGCGCGGGCATTCGGTGCGCGCCTTCCATCGGCCGACGTCGCCGCTGGTGGCGCTCGGCGGCGCTCCCGTCGAGCGTGTCGTGGGTGACGTGCTCGACGCGACGTCACTGCGGCCGGCGATGAAGGACGTCGACTGGGTGTTTCACGCCGCGGGGCCGGCGCTGGCCTGGGGGAAGCCCGACGCGCTCGTGGAGACGATCGTCCGGGGCACGGTCAACGTGCTGCGGGCCGCCGAGGAAGCGAGCGTGCGCCGCGTCGTGTTCACCAGCTCGATCGCCGCGCTCGGGGTGCCCGTCGACGGCGCGCTGCTCGACGAGCGGCACCGGTTCGAGTGCCCGCCCGGGGGGTGGCCGTACGGTCACGCCAAGTCCGAGGCCGAGGACGAGGTGCGCGCGGCCGTGGCGCGCGGCCTGGAGTGCGTGATCGTGAACCCGTCGGCCGTCTTCGGGGCGGCCGACGTGAATCGCGTTGCCGGCACGCTCATCCTCATCGTTGCGCGCCGCCGCCTGCCCATCGTCACGCAGGGGGGACTGAACGTGGTTCATGTGAGCGACGTCGCGTCCGGCCACCTGGCGGCGGCCGAGCGCGGACGGCCGGGCGAGCGATACATCCTCGGCGGAGAGAACCGGAGCCACGCCGAGATCGCCCGCATCATCGCCGCCGAGCTGCGTGTGCGGCCGCCACGGTGGACGCTCGCTCCGGGTCTGGTGGACCGCGTCGCGATGGCCGTGGACCTGGTCAGCGGGATCGCGCGGCTTCCGTACAACGGCGATCTCCTCCGCCTGAGCCGCTACCGGTTCTACTGCGACACCGCCAAGGCCCGGCACGAGCTCGGGCTGGGCGCGCCGCTGCCGTTCGCGCAGGCGGTCCGCGACGCGGTGGCGTGGTACCGGTCACACGGATATCTGGGCGGTGCGTCATGACGAGATGTCTGCTGATCTCGCCGCGATTCTCCGAGCACACGTACTGGAGCCTGCGCGAGGTCTGTGGGCTGGTCGGCGCGCGGCACCCGAGCCAGCCCCTAGGCCTCATCACCGCGGCCGCCCTCCTGCCGGAGGACTGGGAGCTCCGTCTCCTCGACCTCAACGTGCGGGACATGGATCTCGACCTCGTCGATTGGGCCGACATCGTGATGATCGGGGGGATGATCGTCCAGCGCTGGGAGGCGCTCGCGCTGATCGATCTGGCGCACGCGCGCGGCAAGCCCGTCGCCGTGGGGGGGCCGGATCCCACGAGCGTTCCCGAGGCTTACGCGTCGGCGGATTACCTGGTCCTGGACGAAGCGGAGATGACCATGCCCGCGTTTCTCGCCGATCTCGGCGCCGGGGCGCGGCGGGGGATCTACCGGTCACAGGACAAGCCCGACGTGGCGCTGAGCCCCATGCCCCGCTTCGATCTCGTGGAGCTGGACCGCTATCTCTGGATCGGCGTGCAATTCTCGCGCGGCTGCCCGTTCAACTGCGAGTTCTGCGACATCATCGAGCTGTACGGCCGCAGGCCGCGCACGAAGAGCCCCGGCCACATGCTTCGCGAGCTCGAGAGCCTCTATCGGATGGGCTACCGGGGCCACGTCGACTTCGTCGACGACAACTTCATCGGCAACCGGCGGGATGTCCTGGCCTTCCTGCCCGAGCTGTTGACCTGGAGCCGGGAGCGCGGATTTCCCTTCTACTTCAGCACCGAGGCTACGATCAACCTGGCCGACGACGCGAAGCTGCTGACCCTGATGGAAGCCGTCGACTTCCGCGTCGTGTTCGTGGGGATCGAGACGCCCGACGAGCGCATCCTGGCCATGACGCAGAAGAAGCAGAACGTTCGCCATCCGGTCGCCGACAACGTCCGCCGTCTCAATCGTCGCGGGTTGCTCGTGACGGCCGGGTTCATCCTGGGCTTCGACGGTGAGGGGCCGGCCGCGGCGAGCGCCATCGCGGACTGCGTGCAAGCCTCGGGGATCGCCATGGCCATGCCGTCGCTCCTCACCGCCTTGCCCAATACCCAGTTGACCCGACGCCTGGGGCGCGAGGGACGCCTCCTCGATCAGCACTGGAATCCGAGTCGCCGCGCCATCACGGACCAGATGACGGGCGGGCTCAACTTCGTTCCCTCGAGGCCCCGGCGCGAAGTCCTCGAGGACTTCGCATGGATGGTGCGACAGCTCTACGCGCCGAAGGCGTACTTCGATCGTTGCCTGCGCTCCGTCGTCTGGCTGCGACGGCGGCCGAAGCATGGGGGAGTCACCCGTCGGTGGCTGCGAGAGCGCATCGCCTTTCCCTCGCTCGTCTGGCGTCTCGGCTGCGACCGCGAGACCGCGTGGTACTTCTGGCGAAATTTCCTGAGGATCATGCTCACGAGCCCGGGGAAGCTGGAGCCGCTCGTTCAGCTGATGGCGCACTTCCTCCACTATCGCGGGCAGACGCGTTATGTCCTGCAGACGCTCGAGCGCGAGCTGGCCGCCCTCGCCCCCGACGACGCCTCGCCCGTCGTGACCCGCGCCGCCGGATCGGACGAGGCGACGTGAGGGCCGATGTCCGAGGCGGCGGCAGCCCGGCCATGGCCGGACCGTTGCCGCTTCCGCTCGTCGCCTTCGAGCGATATATGCTCGCCGACGACCGGCCCGAGCATCCGATGACGTTCGTCATGCGCCTGGTGTTGTCCGGCGAGTTCGAGCGTCGGGCCTTCGCCACGGCGGTGGAGCTCGCGGTCGGGCGTCATCCGTTGCTCGGGGCGCACGTCCGGCGTTGCGGCGGGCGGGGACTCGCGTGGGTGCCCGCGCTCGACCCGCGCCCATGGATCGATTACGGCGCCACGTCGGACCCCCGCACGTTCCCCGGCGCCGAGCGGATCGATCTGGGATCCTCCAGCGGTGTGCGCCTCTGGGTCCGGACGGCACCGGGGCGCACCGAGATCTCGGCGCAGTTCCATCACGCGTGCTGCGACGGCCTCGGCGCCTTCCGGTTTCTCGAGGATCTCCTGGTGGCGTACGACCGGGCCGCGCGGCCGGCGGCCGATGCCGCCTTTCGCCCGCTGGACGTCGGCCTGCTGCGCCACCGCGCGCGGTTCGGACTCAGCTGGCCGAGGATCGCTCTCCGATTGCCGGTCGAGCTGGCGGGCATCGTGGTCGGGGTGGCCGGTCTGCTTCTGATCCGTCCGGCTCCGCTCGCCACGCCCTCGCGACCGGTGCTCGACGCGATGGCCCGGCTGGCCGTGCTCGATTGTCCTTCCCACACGTTCGAGCCGGCCGAGTCGGAGGAGCTGTTGAGGGCGGCCCGGGACGCCCGCGCCACGCTCAACGACGTGGTCCTTCACGACATGCTGGTGACCCTGCACGCCTGGAACGTCCGCCACGACTCCGCCGCGCGCCGCCGTGGTCTGCGGATCGTGTTTCCCGTGAATCTGCGCGGACCCCGCGACGGAGCGCTGCCCGCCGCCAATGTCGTGGCGATGGTCTTCCTCGATCGGCGCGTGGATCGCTTTCGGGACCGAGGGCGGGAGCTCGGACGGATCACGCTCGAGACGCGATTGGTGAAGAAGCTCCGTACCTCGCTGGCGTTCGTGCGGTGCGTGGCCATGCTCGCGGCGATCCCGGGCGCGCTGGACGTCCTCACCCGCGCTCGCCGCTGCTACGCCACCGGCGTGTTCGCCAACCTGGGTGAAGTCTTCGCCGACGCGCCCCTGCCACGCCGGCAAGGCCGGCTGATCACCGGCCGATTGGTGCTGGAAGAAGTGCACTCGACGCCTCCGGTTCGGCCGTTGACCGGTGTGGCGTTGAGCCTGCTGTCCTACGCGGGCCGGATGACGCTGGATCTGAACTACGATCGCCACCATCTCACCGCGGAAGCGGCCGGTCAGCTGCTCCGCCAGCTCGTGGCGCGGCTCCGCCCGACGGCGGTCTCGACGGCGCCGGTGCAGGCGGCGGAGCCGGCGGCCGTCCGCTGAGCCCGGGCTTGCGACGGCGACCTCGAGTCCGGCTCGCCCCGCCGCCGGCCTGGCTGGGCGCGACCATGCCCGTCTGGCTCAGGACGATGCGGCGCCATCGATTTCCGGTGGCCACCGATCGCCTGTCACGCGTCCTCCTGCCGTCGGCGGCGTCTCCCCTGAACTCGCTGGCGGCGGCGATACAGACCGTCGTCTTCGGCCGCCGGATCGACGCCACGGCGCTGGGCGACCCGCCCGTCGTGATCGTCGGCTTCCTGCGCACGGGCACGACGCTGATGCACGAGCTTCTGGCGAGCGATCCCCGGCACACGGCGCCCACGATGTTTCAATGTATGGCGCCCCAGCACTTCCTGGTCACGCAGTTCCTGAGCCCCGTGGCCGCCCGCCTCCTGCCACGGCGGCGCCCGATGGACGAGATGAAGTTTGGCGTGGGCCGGCCCTTCGAGGACGAGTTCGCGCTCTGCCTGCTCGGGCTGGATTCGCCCTACGACTTCTTCTTCTTTCCGCGCAGCCCCCACGACGAGATCGGGGTGTACGACGACGAGATCGCCGATGCCGGACCGAGCGTCGAGCTCTGGCGGACGAGTTTCGTGCGCTTCCTCAAGGCCGTGTGCATGGCGAAACCGGGGCGCCTCGTCCTCAAGTCGCCGCCGCACACGGCTCGCATCGCGCCGCTCGTACAGACGTTTCCGGAGGCACGCTTCGTCCACATGACGCGGGATCCCCTGGCGGTCGTGCCCTCGGCCATCCACACCGTGCGGCTGATCAACGCGGTCTGGGGTCTGCAGCGTGCCTCCGACGCGGCCATCGAGGACTGGGTCTTCCGGCACTTCGAGTTCGTGCAGCGTCGATGGGAGGCCGAGCGCACGCGCCTGCAGCCGGATCGCTTCATCGAGGTCAGGTACGAGGAGTTCGTCGCCGATCCCATCACCGGCCTGGAGCGGATCTACGCCACGCTCGGGCTCGGGCCCTTCGCGCCCGCCCGCGCGCTGGTCGAGCGCTACCTGGCCGAGGCGGCCGGCTATCGCACGAATCGCTTCACGCTCGACGCCGGGCTGCGTCGACGGATCCTGGAGCGCTGCGACTGGAGCACGACTCCCAGCTAGAACGCGTACAGGGCACAGCCGATCTGGATGCCCGAGCCGACGGCGATGATCAGCCCGAGATCGCCGGCGTGCACCAGATCGCGGCGCGCGGCGTCCCGCAGCGCGTAGGGCAAGGATGAGGTGAACAGGTCGCGCCCCGGGATCGTCGCGTCGATGCAACGGGCGGGGTCGACGTCGAGGACGCCGGCGAGTCGGGCGATGAACGCGGTCGAGATCTGCGGCGGGAAGATGGCCTTGATGCGCGACCGGTCGACCTGCTCGAGTTCCAGCAGCTCGCGCACCACCTCCGGCACCCGGGCGAGATAGTGGTCATCCAGCCGGGGATCGTGATGGAAGAAGAGCTGGGCGGCCCCGGCCTCGTACGTCGCGTACACCGACACGGCCTCCAGGTGCTCGGGGAAGCTCTTGAACACGAAGCGGCCGAACCCGGTCGTCCCGTGGCCGTCATCGAGGATCAGCGCGGACCCGAGCTGGGCCCACGGGGGCCGGCCGCTCACGATCTCGATGCCCGCGTCGCTCTCGACCTCGGACGCCACCACCATCGCCGCGGCGACGCGTCCCGCGCGGATCGCCTGGACGGCCACGTGGCATGCCTGGAGTAGGCCCACGCCGCCATTGAGGATGTCGAAGGCCAGCGTGCGCCGGGCGAGGGGTGGCTCGAAGGCGTCGTTGATCTCGAGCGCCCCGGCGATCAGCGCGGCGATGGCCGGCTCAGACACGCCCTCGGTGCGATAGATGCCCGTGTGGACGATGAGGCCGATGTCGTTCCGGTCTCGCGACGACCGGGCGAGACAATCCTCGGCGGCCACCCGGCACAGCTCCAGGGTCGAACCGAGGCCTGCGTCCGGCGGGACGACACCGATCGCCTCGATCCGGACCGGCGAACCCTTCGCCGTCGCGAGGGCGCCGCGCTGCGGCAGGGAGGGACGGCTGCGGGTCGTGCCCGGCGTTGCGCGGGCCCGGCGCACGCGGTCCGGCAGATCGTCGAACGTGTAGACCGCCGCCCCCACCGTCTGGCCCGAGCCGCTCACGCCGAAGACCACGTTGTCACCGGTGCGGATGCGTCCGCTGACGATCTCGTCCATGACGGCGACGAAGTGCGTGGTGGAGGCGGTGTTGCCACGCTCGGTCAGGTTGTCCACGACGTTGGCGTACTCGCAGAAGCCGGGGTACGAGGTCTGGAGCGCCCGCGTGACGTCCCGGAGCGTCGTGCGTGAGGTCTGGTGCATGATGACGTGCTCGACCGAGCGGACCGACGCGCTCGCCCGCTCGAGGACCTCGAACGCGCTCATGGCCGCGGGCAGCACGGCGATGTCGGTCGTGCGGATCGAATCCGTGACCATGATGGGTCCGGCCTCGGCGAGCTTGCCGATACAGTAGGCGCTGTACCGGCCGAGCGTGAACAGGTCGATCCCGTGTAGGCCCATCGTCTCGTCCGGCGTGGGCTCGAGCATCACCGCGGCCCCGGCGTCCCCCAGCGTGAGGCACGCCAGCCGCGGGTCCATGAACCCCTCGATGCCCCGCTGCGCTGTGCGCGTCAGGTGGGTCACGTACTCTCCGCTCACCACCAGGGCACACCGGGCGAGCCCGAGCTTGATGAACGTGTCGGCCACCCAGATCGCCGTGAACATGCCCGTGCAGGCGCTCGACACGTCGAAGGCGAGCGCGCGCGAGAAGCCGAAGATCTTCTGGAGCCGGACGGCCGTGCTCGGCTCGAGGCTGATCCGGAAATCGGCGCCGTCGCAGCGCGAGATGCTGGAGGCGATCACGAGGTCGACGTCCTCGGGGCGATAGCGCGAGCGCGTCAGGCAATCCATCACCGCGTGGCGTGCCAGGTCGATCGAGAACTCCGTGTCGCCCGCCATCCGCCGGGAATGGATCCCCGTGAACTTCTCGAGCGGGAAGCGGATCTCGCTCCGGCACCCCCGCAGCACCTCGTCGGTGGTCACGGCCCGTGGCGGCAGGTAGACGCCCAGGCTCTCGATGAGGGTCTTCACCGATTCGGGAGCGCCGCGGCCAGCTCGGCGATCGTCTGGTGCTCGAAGAGCATCTCGGGGGTCAGCGAGAGCCCCGCCTCGTTGGCCTGAGTGACGACCCGCATGCACTGGATCGAGGCCCCGCCCAGGTCGAAGAAGTTGTCATCGATACCGACCGCGTCCATGCCGAGCACGTCGCTCCAGATGGCGGCCAGCCGTCGCTCGGTCGGGGTCCGTGGCGGTACGCCGGCGGCGCCGGCGGCCGAAGGCGAGGGTTCCGGCAGCGCGCGATGATCGACCTTGCCGCTCGTCGTCAGGGGAAGCTCGCGGAGCGTCACGAACGCGCTCGGCACCATGTACTCGGGCAGCCGCTGCTTGAGATGCGTGCGGAGCTCGGCCGGGGTCGGCCGCGGCTCCGCGCTCACGACCACGTAGGCCACGAGCCGCGCCTCACCGGCCGCGTCCGGCCTGGCATCGACGACGGCCCCCCGTACGCGCGGGTGCGCGGCCAGCGCCGCTTCGACTTCGCCCGGCTCGATGCGGCAGCCACGGATCTTGACCTGACGATCGGCACGGCCGAGGAACTCGATGCAGCCGTCGGTGTGGTACCGCGCGAGATCTCCGGTCCGGTAGACGCGTGCCGAGGGCTCACCGAACGGATCGGGCAGAAAGCGCTCGGCCGTGAGGCCGGGCCGGCCGAGATACCCGCGCGCGAGCGCGGTGCCGCCGATGTACAGCTCTCCCGGATGCCCGACCGGCGCCGGGTGGTGAGCGTCGTCGAGGAGATGGATCTGCGTGTTGGCGATGGGCCGGCCGATGGACACCGCTCCCCCGGGGTCCTCGCGGCGGCAGGTCGAGGCCGTCACGTCGATCCCCGCCTCGGTCGGGCCGTAGAGATTGTGAAGCGCGGCGGCGAGGCGTCCGACGAAGCGCCGGACGAGATCGGGCGTCAGCGGCTCTCCGCTGCACACGACGTGGCGCAGCGAACGACAGCGCGCCTCGAGGCCCGGTTGCGCGAGAAACACCCGCAGCATGGTCGGAACGAAGTGGGTCACGGTGATCGCCCGCTCCGCGATGAGCCGGGCCAGGTACGGACCGTGCCGGTGACCATCCGGCCGGGCCACGACGAGCGTGGCGCCGGCGAGCAACGGCCACAGGAGCTCCCACAGCGACACATCGAAGCCGATCGGGGTCTTGTGGAGCACCCGGTCAGCCGCGGTCAGCGGATAGGCGCGCTGCATCCAGAGGAGACGATTGCCGAGCGCTCCGTGGGCAACCATGGCTCCTTTCGGCGCGCCCGTCGAACCCGAGGTGTAGATGATGTAGGCGAGCTGCTCCGCCTCGGCGAGCCCGGGCAGGTCCCCCGTGTCCTCGACGGCGGAGCCGGCATTCGCGTCCACCGCAATCACGTGCGCGGCGTGGGACGCCAGCCATGCGCTCGGCGTCAGTCCCGTCAGCACCACGGGGGCGCCCGCCTCGCGGAGAACCACCGTGAGACGCTCGGGCGGGTCCGTGGGGTCCAGCGGCAGGTACACGCCCCCGGCCTTGAGGATGGCGAGCACCGCGACGACGAGCTCGAGCGAGCGCTCCATGTAGACGCCGACCGGGACGTCGGGCCGCACCCCGAGCCTGCGCAGACGACGCGCGAGCCCATTCGCGCGGGCGTTCAGCGCACCGTAGGTCAGCCCCGCGTCCTCGAAGACGACGGCCATGGCATCGGGCGCGCGCGCGACCTGCGCTTCGATGAGCGCATGCACGCCGGCGGCGCGCGGCCACTCGACCCGCGTGTCGTTCCAGCGGCGGCGCTCTTCCCACTCGGCCCCCGTGAGGAGCGGAGCGTGCGATAAGGGCCGCCCGGGCGCGCGGAGGACGCCCTCGAGCAGCGTCTCGAAATGTCCCGCCGTGCGGGCGGTCGTCTCGGGATCGAACAGATCCGTGTCGAACTCGAACCATCCCCAGAAATGGTCGTCGCCTTCGACGACCTCGAGCGAGAGGTCGAACTTGGCGGTACCGGTGTGGATCTCGAGCTCGTGCATGGCCGGGGTCAGCACGGGCGGGCGATGGAGCACGAACATGACCTGGAACACGGGCGTATGACCGGGGTCGCGGTCGGGCCTGAGCTTCTGGACCAGCTGCTCGAAGGGAACGTCGTCGTGGGCGTAGGCGTCCAGCGCCACCTGGCGGCTGCGCCCGAGAAGCGCCCGGAAGCTCGGGTCGCCCCCGAGATCCATGCGCAGGACGACCGTGTTCACGAAGCAGCCGATCAGCCCCTCCAGCTCGGGCCGCTTCCGCCCCGCCACCGGCGTGCCGATCAAGAGGTCGCGCTCGCCGGTGTACCGGAAGAGCAGCGCCGAGAACGCCGCGACCAGCACCATGAACGGGGTGACGCCCTCGCGCCGGCTCAGGGCCTTGATCTCTGCCGATGTGCGCGGCGAGAGCGTGAACCGGTGGATCGCGCCCCGGTGGCTCTTCACCGCGGGTCGCGGCCGATCGGTGGGAAGCTCCACCACGGGCAAGGGGCCGGCGAGCGTGTGCACCCACGCGGTGAGGCCGGCCCGGTGCTCGGAGCTCTCGAGCCGTTGTCGCTGCCACGCCACGAAATCCGCGTACTGCACGGACGGCTCGGGCAGCGGCGAGGGCTCTCCGCGCACGAAGGCCCTGTACAGCGTCACCATCTCGTCGCAGAACACGCGGAGCGACCAGCCGTCGACGATGAGATGGTGCATCGTCGAGAACAGCACGTGATCTTCGTCGTCGAGCCGGGCCACCCCGACGCGCAGCAGCGGCCCCCGCGCGAGATCGAAGGGCCGCCGGGCGTCGGCGACGATCAACCGTCTCGCCTCCTCCTCACGCTCGAGCGCTGGGCGTCCACCGAGATCGACGACGTCCAACGACAGGGCCAGCGTGGGCACGATCGTCTGGACCGGCCGGCCATCCTCGGTCTCGAACGTCGTCCGGAGGGTCTCGTGACGTCGCACGACCTCGTCGAGCGCGCGCTGGGCGACCTTCGGGTCGAACGGTCCGATGATCTGAAGGGCGACGGGAATGTTGTAGAGCGGGGTCTCGGGAGCGAGCTGGTGCAAGAACCACAGCCGCTCCTGGGCGGCGGAGACCGGAGCTCGCCGCGGCTGCATCGCCTCTCGCCGCAGCACGTCCATCAGCAGCGCGCGCCGCTCCTCGGCGGAGAGCGCGGCGAGGCGATGGGTCATCCGTCGACGACCTTGTCCTGGGGCAGGGACGTGAGCGATCCCTCCCGGGCGCCGTTCACGGCGGCACGAAGCAGCGAGTCGATCTCCGCGTCCGACAGCTGGTCCATCCGCGCCAGCAGCCGCTCCGGGGTGGCCTGACGGGCCACTGGCGGCGGCCCCTGCTCGGGTCCGCGGAGCTGACTGACGAGGTGGGCGGCCATCTGGGCGAGCGTCGGCCCCTTGAGCAGGAGGGCGACGGGCACGGTCAGCTCGAGATCGGACTCGACCCGATTCTTCATCTCGACGGCCATGAGCGAATCGATGCCCAGCCGATTGAGCGGCAGGTGCAGGTCGAGCTTGGAGGGGGAGATCCTCAGCACGCGGGCGAGCTGCTCCCGGAGAAACGTCTCCACCATCTGGGGACGGCTCGCCGGATCCGCCTCGGCGAGCCGCTCGCGCGTGAGGCCATCGCGACGGCGCGACGCCGCGGAGGAAGCCACACTTCGGCGGGTCGCGTCCGCCAGCGTCGACAGCAACGGGGCCGGCATCCGATGGGCGAGCAACCGCTGCCAGTCGATGTGGGCCGCCATGACTTGCGTCGCCTCGCGGGTGAGCAGCAGGCCGAAGATCGAGAGCCCCTGGTCTCGAGAAAGGGAAAGGATCCCGTGGCGGCTGAGCTCGGCGGCCCGCTCGGATCGAGTGGCCATGCCGACCTCGGCCCATGCGCCCCAATTGACAGCGAGCGCGGGCAGACCCAGGGCGCGGCGGTGGTGGGCCAGCGCGTCGAGGAACGCGTTG
>Ga0070706_100004724_pt1 | contig 13058 bp, 10 predicted proteins | sample KBSK5501metaG_FD_65476 | JGI IMG/M metagenome (GOLD analysis project Ga0070706, IMG submission 65476) | Corn, switchgrass and miscanthus rhizosphere microbial communities from Kellogg Biological Station, Michigan, USA - KBS K5-50-1 metaG | ecosystem: Host-associated > Plants > Roots >...
CCCGCGGGAGAAATTGATTGCGGAAATTCCGGCACAACCATGCGACTTTTGGCCGGCCTCCTTGCCGGACAGACTTTTGAGACCCGGCTGGTCTCAGACGCTTCTCTTTCTCGGCGTCCGATGGAACGGCTGATTGCACCTTTGCGAAAAATGGGAGCCAACATCGTAGCGGAGGGACCGGAGTACACGCCGCCCCTGCGCATTCATGGCGGGTCGTTGCGGGGGATTCATTACAGTTCGCCGATTGCGAGCGCGCAGGTGAAAAGTGCGATTTTGCTGGCCGGTCTCTACGCCAAGGGGAAGACCACGATCAATGAGCCCTCGCTCAGCCGCAACCACACCGAACTTCTCTTTAATTATTTCCTCGTTCGCACGGTGAAGAACGACAACGGCGCGGTCAGTGTTTTTGGCGATCAGGTACCCGAGTCACGCGACTTCAAAATTCCGGGCGATATTTCGTCGGCTGCTTTTTGGCTGGTCGCGGCCGCGGCCCAACCGGGTGGGCATTTGCTCGTGCGCGATATTGGTTTGAACGACACGCGCACGGCCTTGCTCGGAGTTTTGGTTCGGATGGGGGCTCAGGTGCGCGAGGCTGTCGAGGATGTCACTCAGCTCGAGCCGCGCGGGATAGTCGAGGTCACGGGTGCTCCGCTCAAAGGTACGGTCATACAAGGCAAAGAAGTGCCGCAACTAATCGACGAGCTTCCCATTCTGGCCGTAGCCGGCGCCCTCGCCTCCGGCACCACCATCATCCGCCATGCTCAGGAATTGCGCGTTAAAGAGACCGATCGCATCGCTGCCATCGCACATAATTTGCGCATCATGGGTGCTCAGGTCATTGAAATGAATGACGGCCTTGAGATTCATGGACCTGCGCCATTGCGTGGCGCGCGCGTGGCCAGTTTCGGTGACCACCGCATTGCCATGGCCTTTGCCGTCGCCGGTATGTTTGCCGAGGGCGAAACGGTTGTGCAGGATGTTGACTGTATCAAGGAATCGTACCCCGGCTTTGAGATCGCGCTCGAAGAGTTCATTAATCCGAAGCGCATGCACTCAAGCACTCGGGTCATCGGTTCGCTTTCGGCGACGCGGCTCGACGAAGAGTGATCGGTCCGGGCGCTGTCTAATCACGCACAGCATGTCATCGGATTTCCATCGCGTCATCGCGATCGATGGTCCCGCCGCCTCGGGCAAAAGTAGTGTGGCCCGCGAGCTGGCGCGCCGTCTTGGCTTCGCCTACGTCAATTCAGGTGCAATGTATCGCGCCATCACATGGTATATCCTCGAGAACGGCGTCGATCCTAACGATAGCGATCGGATCGTGCAACTTGTCCAAAACGCTGCCATTGATTGTGAGCTCAAAGACAAGCAATCGCGTATCCGGATCAATGATCTCGATCCCACGGCCCATTTGCGTGAGGACAGGGTTAATAACGAGGTCTCCCAGGTCAGCACCGTGCCGCAAGTTCGGCAAATTCTTGTCGAAAAAATGCGCGACTACGCACGTCACGACGACTTGGTTACGGAAGGACGCGATATCGGTTCGGTGGTTTTTCCCGAGACGCCTTATAAATTTTACATTGACGCTTCGCCCGAGGTGCGTCTACGGCGCCGCGCTGCCGAAGGTCAGCGGGACGAAATCGCGGCGCGCGATCGGGCCGATTCGTTGCGCCGCGCCTCGCCCCTCATCATCGCTGAAGACGCGCTTGTTATCGACAGTTCGAATCTGACAATCGACGGCGTCGTTGGCGAAATCATCGGGCGACTCAAAAACAAAGGCTTGAAGGTCCCGGACTCCATTCCTGTTTGATCGTCCTTTTCGCGCGCTTCAACCCCGCAACGTGAATTTATATTACTGGGTCGGTTATCATTTTTTCCGCCTTCTCGCCCACCTCTTTTTCGGGTTTAGAATTCTTCATCGCGAGCGCATGATTCAGAGCGGACCGGCGATTCTCGCGATGAATCACCAGAGCTATCTCGATCCGCCTCTGGCCGGCAATGCCTGTAATCGCGCCATCTACTTCCTGGCGCGTCGTTCTTTGCTCAATGTGCCGGTGCTGCGCTGGCTCTTGCCGAAACTAAACGTCATACCAGTCAATCAGGAAGCGATCGATCGGAGCGCGCTTAAAACATTGATCCAAGTCATCAAGGCGGGCAATGGTGCGCTCGTATTCCCGGAAGGTTCGCGCACCCCTGATGGTCATCTTCATCCGGGCTTGCCGGGTGTCGGCCTCCTGATCGCAAAAACGCTCGCCCCGGTCGTGCCTATGCGGATTTTCGGCGCATATGAAGCGTGGCCCATTGGCGGAAAAATTCATCGGCATAAAATAACTGTCGTCGTCGGGGAGCCGATTCATTTCACGGCCGCGGACGTAGAAGACGGGGGAAAAGATGTTTATACGCAATTGAGCCAGCGCGTGATGGATGCAATCGCCGCGCTGCGCCTGGAATAGCCATGGGCGTCTGATTTGTCATTTTGACCCGAGTACTTTGGCGGAATTTCGGCGGACCCATCCTGGCGAAGCTTTTGGAGTGCGCCAGTGCTCTGGCGCTTTGACATTCGTTTTCACCATCGATGAACCTCGTGATCCTAGCTTTAAAGCTGGATTTGCACAGCCGATAGCGACATTGATAATTCGCCTGTGAAGCTGCCCGAACCGCCGCCGGAAAATCCGCGCTGGTCCCGCGCTCCCAAGAGTGCCTTAGTGATTATGATTGTGATTGTGATCGCGATGGCGCTGGTTTCTTTCTATTCCAACGTGCAACGTTGGCGTCGCGATAAAATCGAGACAGTCATCGTTACACCGGTAGCTTCGCCGTCGCCGACGCCCTGAATGTAGGAGGAACGGGCTCCGTCTCGTCCCGTTATGACTGCGGGACACCAAATGGTGTTTTTCCGAAGTTTCGAATAAGGAAAAACAATAGTGGTCTAAGCGTAACATGAAGAGATTTTTTCATCTGTCGGTGATGATCGCGGTAACGCTTTTTTCGTCCTGTCAGAAGCAGCAAACCGAAGAGGAACGCAACGCTGAGGTGGAACGCCAGGTCCAGCAACGTTTGGCGGCAGAGCATCAGGCCGAGCAGCAGCAACAGCTGACACAGCGTCAATCCGAACTCGACGCGCGGGAGAAAGAGCTGGCCGATAAGGAATCCGCAGCCGCTAAAGCCCCGCCGAGACAAACTCCGTTCAGTTCCACTACCAACCGAATGCGCAGTGCTTCGGGCGATAACGCGACCGCCAGTTATTCAACCTTTTACACAAAACTCGAGCCCCAGGGTGTCTGGCGTGAAACTTCAACCTACGGCTACGTCTGGCAGCCGCGGGAAGCGCAGGAATCGCGGAGCTGGCGTCCATACACCAATGGCCATTGGGTTTACACCGATGTTGGTTGGACCTGGGTGTCGGAAGAGTCGTTTGGCTGGGCAACCTATCATTACGGACGGTGGACACGTTTGCGCAACATCGGTTGGGTTTGGGTTCCGGGTGATGAATGGGCGCCAGCGTGGGTCTCGTGGCGCAAGAGCGACGACTACATCGGTTGGGCGCCGCTCCCGCCCGAAGCACGATTCGATCGCGCCAGGGGCATTCATAACTGGGCCGATAGTTACTACGATATCGGACCCGACCAGTACTGCTTTGTTTCGACGAGCGAATTAGGCGCACCGCGAGTTGAGCGCGTGATAGTGCCGCCGGAACGAAACGTGACGATCGTCAACCAGACAACCAATGTCACTAATATCACATATAATAATACGAACATCGTTAATCAGGGACCGAATTATGACGAGCTGCATTCGCGTACACACCAACCAATCCCGCGGCTACGTCTCGAGCGGCAAATCAATATCAGTGTCGAAAACCCACGTTCGATTTTAAAGGGTGAAGTGCTCGAAGTGCCCGCTCCTGTCATCGCGAGAGCACAACCAGTCGAACGCCCGCGCAGTGTGAAGGAGACAATTACGCAAACGGTTGTCGATCACGGCTGGGAGGCGATCGCCGATCGTCAGGCGGCCGAGAACGTGCGCGTGAAAATCAAATCTGAAGCCACTCCGCCGGCAGATGCGCCGTCGAAAACATTTGTAAGGCCAGCTCAGGCCAGCGCGGAGACAACGACTTCCACACCATTATCGCCATCTCCAACTCTCGCTTCGCCCACCGCGGCGACGGAAGCGGTGTCGGCATCATCTCCGACACCAAGCGCCACGCAACGCGCGCCCGCAGCGCCCAGACAAACTCCGGTGGCAAAATTCCGTAGCCCGCGTCCGCTGGAGTCAATCAGCCCAGCGCCAACAGTTTCTGGCCCTGTCTCACCGGCACCATCTGTAACGCCGAGTCCAGCACAAGCCGGAGCGGAAAATCCGAAGCCTACTGCGGTAAGGAGAAGCCCGACGCCTTTAGGCACTCCGCAGAAAATCGCGACACCAACTCCGTCGGCAGCCGCATCTGCGCCGGAAGCTTCCGCCACCGTCTCGGTCAGTCCTTCCTTGGGCGCGACGATTTCAGGACCTTCCGCGCAAGGCAGAGATCAACGGGTAGCTCCAAAAGAACTGAAAAAGCAGGAGAAAGCCCTGGAAAGGCAGCAGAAGGAAGAGCAACACGAACAAGGACAGGCGCGTCCGCATGAAACTCCCGCGAGCGCGACCTCAACGCCGGCGAATTCTCCATCTGCGTCGCCCAGCGCCACTGCTTCTCCTTTCACGTACGATGCGCGGCAACTCAGGAAAGAAGAGAGAAAGAAAGAAAAGCATCAGCGCGAACAAGCTGCCGAACCGGGCGCAAGTGTGGCGCCTTCTCCCTTGGCGACGCCATAATTGGCTTCTGCAATCTGGGAGCGGCCTTCAGTGCCGCGATTTTCTCGGAATCGAGGGCGATCGCCCTTCAGTGCTGCGATTCGGGGTCTTAGCGCGTTCCTAGCGAATTGTCGGGGCACTAAGGCCCCTCCCACATTCATTTCGGCGCGGTCTTCGCGTGCTCCGCCACGAGCTGTTTCGCATAAGTTAGCGTGTCGATTGCGTCAACAGTTTTGTCGCGCCGAATCGCTTTGATCCGCGGAAAACGCAGCGCCAAACCGCTGGCGTGACGTGTGCTCGGTTGAATGGAATCGAACGCAACCTCGAGCACGACGTCCGGTTTGACTTCACGATAACGGCCGCGATCAACCAAAGTATTTTGTTTGAAATGCTCCGTTAGCTCCGCGATTTCGACGTCGGTCAGGCCGCTGTACGCTTTCCCTATCGGCAACAATTCGCCGGTTCTTTCGTCGCGCACTGCGAACGTATAATCGCTCAGCACCTTGTTGCGTTTACCGTGTCCTAATTCGGCGGCCACGACCACCACGTCCAGAGTCGCTAGCTCCTTTTTCAATTTGAACCAGTAGAGACCGCGACGGCCTGGCGAATAAAAGCTCTCCGGGTCTTTAACCATCAGCCCTTCATTGGAGCGTTTCTTACGCGCTTGTTGAAAAATTTCCTCAATCTCCTCGGCAGAATGCGCCGGGAAAATTTCCGCGGCTTGGAATTGCCGGGGTAATTTGACGCCACGGAGAAGTTTGCGTCGTTCCCGCAAGGGACTTTTCAGAAGCGAGCAGCCGTTAAGCCAGAGAAGATCGAAAATAATAAAAGCAACCGGCACGTCGGCGGCTGCGCCGGCGAACAAATCAGCGCCATCAGTCTTACGACCGAGACGCTTTTGCAGGTCAAAAAACGTAAGCTTGCGGCCTTGTTCGAAAGCGACAATTTCGCCATCGACAATGAGATCGGCCGTGAACTTTTGCGCTTGATCGGCTATTTCCGGGAACTGATCTGTAATTCGCCTCAGGTCGCGCGAGAAGATCTCAACTCGTTCGCGATTGCGATGAAGTTGCGCGCGAATGCCGTCAAACTTGTCTTCCACATAAAGTGTAGACGCGGCATCTGGCCGCGTTTCTTTTTGATCCAAGCGGCTGGAAGCGGCTTCTACATTAAACCTTTCCCAAATCGCTTGCGCGGTTGGTTCCGGACTGGCCAGCATCGATTTAATCGGCCGAAAAATCGACAATTCCGCACGATCAAGTTCATTACGCGAGGCGAGCAATGCTGTGGCCCCAATGTCGCCCAGCAACATGTTCGTTTCTTTAACCGCATCCAGTGAAGCATTGAACGCCGCCGCGATCGCTTCTTCAACCAATCCTTCGCGCAGTCCGATTCGTAGATCTCCCGTCAAGATCTTGACCACGTATTCGCCTTCTCCGGCCGATAGTCGTTGCAGACGCGATTGAAGCAGCTGCGTTTTCACAATAGGGCCGCGCGTCTTGTGCAACAGTTCAAAGAATTCGTGCGACTCTCGAATTGTGAATGGCTCGGGATTGCTGCGGTTCTCTAATGCTTCGAACGCAGTCTTGCCCGCGTCTCCGTGACTGTGCGCAATGCGGTGAAATTCTGCATCGTTCAGCCTTGCCGCTCCCATGATGGCTCGATAGATAATCGAGCCGCCTACTTGGAGGGTGCGCAGATCGCTTTGCGCAAAAGCTCGGCCGGTAAAATAAGTCGTTGCAATCCCAAGCCGGTCGGGCCGGAGGGTGCGCAAGTATTCTGATAGCAGCCGAACTTTTTCAAGCTTCGCCGGGGTTTGACCGATCGCTCCACCTACCTGCGCGAATTCAGCGAATTCGGATCGGGCAGGGGACGAATCTCGCTTGCCAGCGTCAGCCCGGCTCGGACTTTCGCCGTCCGGCCGAAACGAACTTCGCGAAGGTGTGCCGCCTGTGCCAACAGCCGGAAAGGGTGTCCCCGGAAATCTCGTCAATCGCAACTCCATCTGATTTTCTTCGCTCAAAGCCCAGGCCTCAATTCCACGTTCGCGCAAATCGCGCGCAAACTCGGCTGCGAAACCATGCAGAGTTAACACGCGCTTTGGCTGGACGAGGTCGACATAACGAACGAGGTCGCTGTAATCGGCGTGGTCAGACAATGGAAACGCGGCATCGACCTGGTAACGATAAATGGCGTTCGGATCCATGGCCCATCCGCTGATCATGGCGACCCGCTTGCGATCAATTTTTGCCAACATACGCGAGCCATTCACACTCGGGGGACAAATGAGAACTTTACCCGCCGTCGCATTGGCGTTGTATCGCTCAAACTGGCAAAACGACTGACCGAATTGCTCATAAATTCGCGTCATTGCGTAAACCGAGCCATGCAGCATCGGTCTGAGGCTGGCGCCCTCGAGCGCGCATAAGATTTCCTGGGCTTTGCCTAACGAATACCCGAGTAATACCGGAATCTCACCGTCATCGAGCGCCTCACGGCAGAAGGCGACAATTTGCGCCACGACTTGGTCGGTCGGCGGAAGCCGATATCGCGGCAGGCCGTAGGTCGTTTCCATGATCAGCGTGTCGGCCTGTTTCCATTCCGCCGCTTCGGCGGATTTTCCCCGGCGTAGTTTGAAATCGCCGGTGTAAAGCAGGGAATCAGACTCAGTTTGCACAAAAATTTGGGCCGAACCAAAAATGTGACCGGCTGCTAGCAACGTGACCGGGATATCGTGCACGGTGCGCTTTTCGCCGAACGGCAACACGTGCTCGTTTCTTTGACCGGGCATTCGCGCCCGCATCAGCCGGGAGGTACGCTCCGACACGATGATCTCGGCATGCGGAGCGATGTGATCGCTATGAGCATGCGAGACGAAAGCGAACCGTTTCGCCTCCCAGGGATCGAGCCACAAATCTTGCGCCGGTAAATAAACGCCACGGTCGTACCGAACCTTTATCACGCGGCAATTTACGCGTAGAGGTTACTCGCGAAAGCGCGGGAACAAACACTGCCCGGCCCTACCCATCCAGAGGGCGCGATTCGCTTCTCACATCTCGATTGTCCAAGCCAACCCTGTTGACACCACGCCGATCAACCGCTTTCACTAAGGAATTAATGAAAGTTCTTAGTTTGATTGTGCTCGCGGCTCTCTCGCACAGCGCGATCGCCCGCGTCGTGCCAGAACCTAAACTGTTGGCAAAAGTGAAGCCGCTACCGCTGGCACTCGATCCCGACTTTCAGTTTCGCAAAGCAAAAATATTCGCCCTCACGGAAAAGGCCCCGGCCTTGAAGCAAAAGGGCACAAAATCGGGAGAGCAGGCCACCAATGCTGCCAGCTCTTCAAAATCGACCAGCGTCTTGCAAGAGGCATCCATCACATTCGAGCGCCAATATCGCCTCTTCGGCGCGGTGACCAGACTCGATCAACATCAGCGGTTCGGAGATTATTTCGATTTTTTTTGGCGGGCCAAGCGGCCAGCTGATCTCACCGTCCGTTTCGAGTACCGGCAGGACAAACTGCATGCTCACGTGCAAGCGCAGGAGATTTCCTATGGGAACGTGCGGGGAAATCACAAGTCGGAATTTAAGGTCATCGGCGACGATTACTTTGACGGTGGTCGCGTCCTGGCCTGGCGTTGCTCCTTAATCGAAAGTGGTCGAATCGTGGCGGAAACCCACTCTTTTTTGTGGGATTGACCGGCAAACCGGTCGGACGGTACTAAGGCGATTCACCGCTCCGCCCTCTCGTTTAAGAGTCCGTCCCGGATAGCGACGATTGCCCGTTGTTGCTGTCGAAACCTGTCGGGTCAGCGAGGCCGGCTCCTACATCGTCCCTCGCAAACGCCCTGCCTGTTTGACAGTGAGCCCGTCAATCCTGTATCCTACTCTGTTAAGCCGTGCAGTCATCGATTCAAGTTGGGGTGAACGGTCCCGCTGTTTGGGTCAGGGTGGAAGGAAAGGGCAGTTTCCTGAATAGCGGAAACTTGAAAGAGTTCGCTCAGGAAATGGTAAATCGCGGGTACCGCGAATTCGTCATTGATCTGGAGCACTGCGCGATGATGGATTCAACCTTCATGGGCACAATGGCCGGCGTCGCTTTGCGCCTGAAGGAACTCGGACACGGCCATCTTCACGTCGTCCATTGCGGAACCCGGAGTCGCGAGCTTCTTTCCGGGCTGGGGCTGGATCAAATCTTCAGCATTCACACCAACGGCTCGACTGCCCCCGAATGTGAGTCGCTCGAGGGCCAGGAGAAGGCCGATATGCCGTCGGAACAAAAGCGAGAGCAGGCGCAAACGATGTTGGAAGCGCACGAGGCGCTTTGTCGGGCCGCGCCCGAGAACATAACCCGATTTAAGGACGTCCTCGATTATTTAAAACAAGACCTTCATCACGAGAAAACCACGAAGTAAGCTGGCCCAGCTGTGATGTGGCCAATCTTCCTCCTCGTGGTGCTGTTGGTGTGTCTCCTCGGCTGGTTTGTCACAGCACGGGCCCAAACCCGCCGCGTTCACGCCCTGGAACGCTCAAAGGAGGAAATCCAGGTCGAGGAAACTCTCGTTTTTGATTTCCTCCATGGACTCGGCGAAGCGTTCACCGAAACCATTCGGCCTAACGACCTGCATCGATTGATCGTTGAAGGCGGAACCCGTATCCTAGACGCGCATGGCGGGGCACTTTATTTGGCCGATCGTACCGGTACTAAGCTCGTCCCCGCTTTTATTTCCAAGGGTTGTCCCCCGTTGGTCGAGGTCCCGCCACACATTTTGCAGCAGGCGGCCGCCACCCCGGTCGCCTTGGAGAGCTTTTTGCGATTGCACAATGTTATTCCCGGAGAAGGAGTTATTGGCCGGACATGGCAAAGTGGACAGCCTGCCTGTTTGAATGAACTTTCCCAAGCTCCGGAGTTGTCCAAGTTGCGCGATACTTCGCTGGCCACGGCGTCTGTCATGGTCGCGCCCCTGCTTTACGGTAAGCAAAACATGGGCGTGCTTGCGCTCGCCAATGGCCCCATGGGTACGCCATTTACCCAGAGCGATTTTGTAGTGTTCAAGTCAATCTCCGAGCAATCCGCTTTTGCGCTTTACAATGCGATCATTTACTCCGAGGCCAACGAAAAGAAACGGCTCGATCACGATCTTGAAATCGCGCGCGACATCCAGCGCATTCTTCTGCCGGCCGAAGCGCCGTCCATTAACGGATTTGAGATTAGCGGACTTAACGTGCCGGCTCGCCAGGTGAGCGGCGATTACTTTGATTATATTAAGATCGACGAGGATCGCCTCGGTGTCGCCATCGCCGATGTCTCGGGCAAAGGTGTTCCAGCATCTCTTATTATGGCCATTTGCCGAAGCGTCTTGCGCAGTCAGGCAACCCAAAATTCCTCTCCTTCCGATGTTTTAAGAAAGGTCAACCGGCAGCTTTACCCCGATATTAAAGAGGACATGTTCATCAGTATGGCTTACGTCATCCTCGATCACGCCCGCAACGGGGTGACGCTGGCGCGCGCCGGCCACGACGCGCCTCTGCTCTACAAACGCGAAACGCAAAAAGTTAGTCCGTTGAAGCCACCCGGCCTGGTGCTCGGAATCGACAGCGGCAGCGTCTTCGACCGGATGGCAAATGATTTTAACATCTCACTCGAGCGTGGCGATGTTCTCGTCCTTTACACGGACGGAGTTACCGAAGCGCTCGATGCCGAAGGATATGAATTCGGCCTCGAGCGCATGATCCAATCCGTTCGCGCCAGCGCACCTGAGGGCGCTTCCGCCATGGTTACGCGAGTGATTGAGGACGTGCGCAACTTCGCCGGCTCACAACCCCAAAATGATGACATCACCCTCATCGCTATTCGTAAGACATGAAGAAAAGGCCCGCTCCGGAAGAGACTAACAAGCGACCGATTCCGCCCGCGGAATCATCACCCACTTCGCCGCCGACTGACCAAAGCGATGGTGAAGATCCCATGGCCGGTTTGCAGGCTGATCTTGACCGTTTTCGTGATCTCGCCCTTCGCAGCCAGGCTGATTTCGAAAATTACAAAAAACGTTCCGCCCGCGAGAAAGATGACGCGATCAAATACGCCAACAGCTCCTTGCTCGAACGGCTGCTGCCGATCGTTGATAATTTCGAGCTCGGTCTCGCAGCCGCGCGCGGCCAAGGTGAGGCCTCGCCAATTTTTTCCGGAATGAGCCTGGTCTTTAAACAACTCAATGATTTCCTCGCCGATAACGGTTTACAACCGATTGACGCCGTCGGAGAAAAATTCGATCCCAATCTGCACGAGGCCATCGCGCACGAGCCAAGCGAGGAAGTCCCGGAAGGCTCGATTATCCATCAAACCCGGCGCGGTTATCGTTACAAAGATCGTTTACTTCGGCCGGCAAGCGTAGTTGTTTCCAGCGGGCGGGGGCGGCGGGGTGGATAGTGATAAGTGATGAGTGATTGGTGACAGGCGCCTCGGAAGACAACCGTCTCGGCTGTCAGGGCAAATAGCCGTCCTCGGCTGTTCGATAGGCTGGAGACCCTGTCTTCCATCAGCAACCAGCTATCACGTTAAATCTCCCTCGTGCCGCTTGATTCTAATCGCTAGTCACTTATCACTCATCACTATCTGAAATGGCAACGAAGCGTGATTACTACGATATTCTGGGCGTCGCACGGACGGTTTCCGGCGAGGAGATCAAACGCGCTTATCGCAAGCTTGCTGTAAAATTCCATCCCGACAAAAACCCGGACGATCCACACGCCGAGGAGAAGTTCAAGGAGCTCGGCGAAGCCTACGACGTTCTCATGGATCCCGATAAACGCTCGGCCTATGACCGTTTTGGTCACGCCGCCTTTGCCCAGGGAACCGGCGCCCGCGGCGGGTTCCATGATCCTTTCGATATCTTTCGTGAAGTCTTCGGAGGCGGCGGCGGAATTTTTGAAACGTTTTTCGGCGGCGGCGGCGGCGGCGGCATGGCCGGAGAAGACCGCCAGCGCGGCTCCGATTTGCGCTACGACATGCAGATCACGCTCGAGGAGGCTGCCTTTGGCGTCGAAAAAGAAATCGAAGTTCGCAAACTCGACACGTGCGACAAATGTCACGGGACCGGGGCCGAGCCAGGCTCGCGTACGATCAACTGTCCGACCTGCGGCGGCCGCGGTCAGGTTATCAGCTCGCGTGGATTCTTCCAGGTCTCGCAGACCTGTCCGCGCTGTCACGGGGTTGGGCAGATTGTGGAGAAACCGTGCCGGCAATGTGACGGCGAAGGGCGGGTGGAAAAAGCGAGCCGCATTAAGCTGAAGATTCCGGCCGGCATCGCCGCTGGCTCAAGACTGCGGTCCTCGGGCAACGGTGAGGCGGGAATTCGCGGTGGTCCTCACGGTGATCTTTACGTCGTTATTCACATCAAAGAGCACAAGGTTTTTCAGCGCGATGAGGACAATCTTTATTGTGAACTGCCGATCCCCTTTTCTGTGGCGGCGCTCGGTGGCGAGCTGGCCGTGCCGACGCTCGAAGGCAAAGCGCAGGTGAAAATTCCGGCGGGAACACAAAGTGGACAGATGTTCAAGCTTCGGGGCAAGGGCATCGTCAACGTGAACGGCCGGGAGCGTGGTGATTTGCTCGCGCGCGTCATTGTCGAAGTCCCGACGCATCTGAACGCCGAGCAGCGCCAAAAACTCGCCGAATTCGCCGACTTATGCGGCGACGAAAACACCCCGATGCGCAAAAGTTTCTTTGAGCGTGCGAAAGAATTCTTTCAATAGTGATGAGAGACTTTCACCGCGGATTACCCGCCTTCGCCGAGGCTACGGCGTGGCAGGCGCGGATATCGCGGATGCTAGATGCTAGATTCTGGATGCTGGTAGCGATGACTTCCCTTTCCTCTCCCCCCGCGAGGGGATTAAAGTGGGGTTTTCTTGATTGTGATGTTGGGCGTTGGGCGTTGAGCGTTGAGCGTTGAAGGCGCGGAACAGGATTTCGGCGTGCATCCAGCGGTGAAGTTTGGCGCTTAAGATTTCTTTGGATGTTGGAGCTTGGAATTTGGAGCTTAAAACATGCATCGCTTTTATATTCCGCCCGAAAATTGGAACCCCGATGCGCTCGTCTTGCGACAATCAGAGGCCCATCATGCCCGCGATGTTTTGCGGATGAAGCGCGGAGACAAGGCGATTCTTTTCAACGGAGAAGGCCATGAGATCACCGCAGAGATTATTGAACTGCACCACGACGAAATCCGGCTGCGCAAATTGCACGAAACCGAAACGCCGCCTTTCCG
>Ga0070706_100004726_pt1 | contig 13056 bp, 11 predicted proteins | sample KBSK5501metaG_FD_65476 | JGI IMG/M metagenome (GOLD analysis project Ga0070706, IMG submission 65476) | Corn, switchgrass and miscanthus rhizosphere microbial communities from Kellogg Biological Station, Michigan, USA - KBS K5-50-1 metaG | ecosystem: Host-associated > Plants > Roots >...
GTCGTCAAGAACATCACCGAGTACGGCGCGTTCGTCGACCTCGGCGGCATCGACGGCCTGCTGCACATCACCGACATGGCGTGGCGCCGCGTGCGCCACCCGAGCGAGGTGGTGCAGGTTGGCCAGGAACTGCAGGCCAAGGTCCTGAAGTTCGACGCCGAGAAGAACCGCGTCTCGCTGGGCATCAAGCAACTGGGCGACGACCCGTGGCACGGCGTGTCGCGCCGCTACCCGCAGGGCACGCGCCTGTTCGGCAAGGTGACGAACATCGCCGACTACGGCGCGTTCGTCGAGATCGAGCCGGGCATCGAAGGCCTGGTGCACGTGTCCGAAATGGACTGGACCAACAAGAACGTCGCACCGAGCAAGATCGTTTCGCTCGGCGACGAAGTCGAAGTGATGGTCCTCGAGATCGACGAAGACAAGCGCCGCATCTCGCTGGGCATGAAGCAGTGCAAGGCCAATCCGTGGGAGGAGTTCTCCGCCACGGTGCAGCGCGGCGACAAGGTCAAGGGCCCCGTCAAGTCGATCACCGACTTCGGCGTGTTCGTCGGCCTGGCGGCCGGCATCGACGGCCTGGTGCACCTCTCCGACCTGTCGTGGAACGAGCCCGGCGAGACCGCGGTTCGCAACTACAAGAAGGGCCAGGAAGTCGAGGCGATCGTGCTGGCGGTGGACGTCGAGCGCGAGCGCATCTCGCTGGGCATCAAGCAGCTCGACTCCGATCCGTTCACCAGCTACACCTCGGTCAACGACCGCGGCCAGACGGTGACCGGCAAGGTGAAGACGGTCGACGCGCGCGGCGCCGAGATCCAGCTCAACGACGACGTCACCGGCTACCTGCGCGCTTCCGAAATCAGCCGCGACCGCGTCGAAGACGCGCGCAACGTGCTGAAGGAAGGCGACGAAGTCACGACGCTGATCATCAACGTCGACCGCAAGATGCGTTCGATCCAGTTGTCGATCAAGGCCAAGGACAACGCCGACAGCCAGGAAGCGATGCAGCGCCTCGCGCAGACCAGCGAGCGCGAGAACGCCGGTACGACGAGCCTGGGTGCGCTGCTGCGCGCAAAGCTCGACAACCAGAAGGACAACGGCTGACCGTCAGCCGCTTCTGATCCGTCGACCGAATGACCCGCTCCGATCTGGTTGCGCAACTGGCCGAACGTTTCGGCCAGTTGACGCACCGCGACACGGAGTTCGCGGTCAAGACGATCCTCGATGCGATGTCCGCGGCGCTCGCCAAAGGGCACCGCATCGAGATTCGCGGATTTGGCAGCTTCTCGATCAACCGCCGCCCGCCGCGCGTGGGCCGCAACCCGCGCAGCGGCGAGCAGGTGGTGATTCCCGAGAAGCTCGTCCCCCATTTCAAGCCGGGCAAGGCGCTGCGCGAAGCGGTCGATGCCCGGATTCCGGTCGAACCGGATTTGCCCGATCCGGCCGGCTGAGCGCCGGGTGCGCGCGTCGATAGAATCGGCCCGCCCTCACCCTCTCTTGCCGATGCGCATCTTTGTCTGGCTCGTTCGAGCCGCCATCTTCTTCACACTGTTCGCCTTCGCGCTGAACAACCAGCACGAGGCTGCGATCCGCTGGTTCTTCGGCCAGGAGTGGCACGCCCCGATGGTCTTCATCGTGCTCGGCGCGTTTGCGCTGGGCTGCGCGTTCGGCGCCGTCGCGATGGTGCCGAGCTGGTGGCGGCATCGCCGCGTCGCGCGCAAGCATGCGACCGTGATCACGCCGCGCCCGGAACCGGCCGCACCGCCCGCTTCGGCCGAACCGGTGGTGCTGCAGCACCCGCCGCGCGATGGACTTTGATCCGCAGTGGCTGCTGCTCGGCGTCCCGGTCGTCTTCGCGCTCGGCTGGCTCGCCTCACGCTTCGACCTGCGCCAGTGGCGGCGTGAGCAGCGCGATTCGCCCAAGGCCTACTACAAGGGCCTGAACCTGCTGCTCAACGAGCAGCACGACAAGGCGATCGACGCGTTCATCGAAGCCGTCCAGCAGGACCCGGACACTTCCGAGCTGCACTTCGCGCTCGGCAACCTGTTCCGCCGCCGCGGCGAGTACGAGCGTGCGGTGCGCGTGCACGAGCATCTGCTGCGCCGCGCCGACCTCGCGCGCACCGAGCGTGACCGCGCGCAGCACGCGCTGGCGCAGGACTTCATGAAGGCCGGCCTGCTCGACCGCGCCGAAGCCGCCTACCAGGCCCTCGAAGGCACGGCGTTCGACACCGAATCGCGACTCGCGCTGCTGAACCTGCACGAGCGCGGGCGCGATTGGCGCGCCGCGGTCGACGATGCGCAGAAGCTCGAGCACCGCGGCATCGGCTCCTTCGCGTCGCGCATCGCGCACTACTGGTGCGAGGTCGCACTCGAGGCCGATGCGAAACAGCAGACCGACGAGGCGGACGCCGCGGTACGCCGCGCCCGCGAGGCCGCGCCGCAGGCCGCACGCCCGCTGGTGCTCGCCGGGCAGCGTGCGGCGCGCGCCGGCGCGCACGCCGAGGCGCTGAGCCAGTGGGGCGTGCTGCTGATCACGCACCCGACCGCGTTCAACCTGGTCGCGCGCGACTACGCCGCCAGCGCGATCGCCGCCGGCGAATCGGCCGCGGCCCACGCACGGCTGCTCGAGCTGTACCAACGCGCGCCGACGATGGATCTGCTGAGCGCCATCGGCGCGCTCGAACCCGATGCGGCTCAGCAGCGCGAGCGCGTGCGCAGCCATCTGCGCAACTACCCGACGCTCGCGGCCGCTCAAGCCTTCCTGAGCCAGTCGCCCGAAGATGGCCAGGTCGCCGCGGCCTGCGCGCCGGTGCGCGAGGCGGTGAACCGTGCCGCGCAGCCGCTGCACCGCTACCGTTGCGCTGCGTGCGCATTCGAGGCACAACACTACTTCTGGCAATGCCCCGGCTGCCTGAGCTGGGACAGCTACCCGCCGCAACGCCTCGAGGACTTGTGATGAAGTCGCCCGCACCCGATCGAAGCCGCATCGCCGCCGCCCGCGTGCTGATCGTCGGCGACGCGATGCTCGACCGCTACTGGTTCGGTGCGGTCGAACGCATCTCGCCGGAAGCGCCGGTGCCGATCGTGCGGGTCGACCGCGAAGAAGAGCGGCTCGGCGGCGCCGCGAACGTCGCGCTGAATGTGAAGGCGCTCGGCGCCGGTGCGACGCTGCTGACCGTCGTCGGCGACGACGAGCCGGCGCGCAAGCTGCGCAGCCTGCTCGAGAGCGACGGCGTCACCGCGGTGCTCGGCAGCGACCCGAATCTCCACACGATCGTCAAGCTGCGCGTGATCGGGCGCTCACAGCAGCTCATTCGCGTCGACTTCGAGAACCAGCCCGACCACGAGGTGCTGGCCGGCATGCTCGCCGACTACGAACGGCTGCTGCCCGACCACGACGCGGTGCTGTTCTCCGACTACGGCAAAGGCGGGCTGACCCACATCCCGCGCATGATCGAGCTCGCGCGCGGCGCCGGCAAGCCGGTGCTGGTCGACCCGAAAGGCAGCGACTACGGCCGCTATGCCGGCGCGACCGTGATCACGCCGAACCGCGCCGAACTCGCGCAGGTGATCGGCGCCTGGAGCAGCGAAGCGCAGTTGCAAGAACGGGCCGAAGCGCTGCGCCGCCAGCTGGGGCTCGAGGGACTGCTGCTGACGCGCTCGGAAGACGGCATGTCGCTCTTCGATTCGCGCGGCCATGTGCGCGTGCCGGCGCAGGCTCGTGAGGTGTTCGACGTGACCGGTGCCGGCGACACCGTGATCGCGACGCTGGCCGCGATGCTGGCCTGCGGCCTGGGCCTGCGCGATGCGATGCCCATCGCGAACCGTGCCGGCAGCATCGTCGTCGGCAAGTTCGGCACGGCGAGCGTCTCGTACGACGAGCTGTTCGCGCACGACACGAAGCAAGACACGAAGGAAGCCCCCCGATGAAAGTCGTCGTCACCGGCGCCGCCGGCATGATCGGCAGCAACCTCGTCCACGGCCTGAACGCGATCGGCATCGACGATGTGATCGCGGTCGATGACCTGACCGACGGGCCCAAGTACCGCAACCTGCTCGGCGCGCGCCTGAGCGACTACTTCGACAAGAGCGAGTTCTACGCGCGCTTCGCGAAGGGAGACTTCGGCAAGGTCGACGCGGTGCTGCACGAAGGCGCGTGCTCCGACACGATGGAGCACAACGGCCGCTACATGCTCGACACCAACTACCGCTGCTCGAAGGACCTGCTAGACGCCTGCCAGGCGCAGGGCACGCGGCTGCTGTACGCGAGCTCGGCGGCGACCTATGGCGCAAGCAGCTCGTTTCGCGAAGAGCCGGAGTTCGAGCAGCCGCTGAACGTCTACGGCTACTCGAAGCTGCTGTTCGACAACGTCGTGCGGCGCATGCTGCCGGGCCCGCAGTCCGGCAAGACGCCGCAGGTCGCGGGCTTTCGCTACTTCAACGTCTACGGGCCGCGCGAGCAGCACAAGGGCCGCATGGCCTCGGTCGCGTTCCACCACTTCAACCAGTTCCGCGAGACCGGCAAGGTCAAGCTCTTCGCCGACTACGGCGGCTACGGGCCGGGCGCACACAGTCGCGACTTCATCTACGTGGCCGACGTGGTCGCGGTCAATCTCTGGTTCCTGCAGAACCCGGCCAAGAGCGGCGTCTTCAACCTCGGCACCGGCCACGCGCAACCGTTCAACGACGTGGCGCTCGCGTCAGTCAACGCGGCGCGCGCGCTGAAGGGCACGGCGGCGCTGCCGCTGTCGGCGCTGGTCGCGCAGGGCCTGGTCGAATACGTCCCGTTCCCCGACGCGCTGGTCGGCAAGTACCAGTCGTTCACGCAGGCCGACCTGACGCGGCTGCGCGCCGCCGGCTGCGAGCACGCGTTCGCCGATGTCGCGACCGGCGTGAAAGCCTACGTGGAGTGGCTCGCGGCGCAGCCTTGAACGCGGCGCTCTCACGCCAGGGCTCCCACTTCCGAGGGCCGCCTTTCGGAACCGCCCACGATGGCGATGGTCGGCGCGGCCGTGCGCCGGAACACTTCGGTCCAGGCCTGCATGTCGCAGCGCCTCAATCGAAAGGAAGGGAGAACAACCCATGAAGACCATCGTCAAACCGTTCGTCGCCGCGCTGCTCGCCATGCTGTCCGCCGCCGCCTTCGCCGTGGTCGACGTCAACAAGGCCTCGCAGGCCGAGCTCGAAGCCGTCAAGGGGATCGGCCCTTCGATGGCCGGCCGCATCCTCGAAGCGCGCAAGGCGGGCGCATTCAAGGACTGGAGCGACCTGCAGTCCCGCGTGAAAGGCGTGCGCAACGGCAACTCGGCGAAGTTCTCGGCCGACGGCCTGACGGTCAGCGGCGCCGAGTTCAAGCCGGTTGCGACCGAGGCCACGGCGACGCGCAACGCCAAGGCGCCGAAGACCGCGAAGGTCGACAAGGCCGACGCTGGCACCGCCAAGAAGTAAGGTGCCCAGCCCTGCAACGCCCCGGCGCCACCGGGGCGTTTTTCATTGCGCCGCGGCCCAGCCGAAGAAGCGCAGCACGTCGTCGCGACGCGCTTCGGTGTCGTGCTCGCCGAGCGCGATCAGCTCGCGCGTGTACGGCGCCTCGAACAGCAGGTAGCTCGCCAGCGCGGCACCGCGCGCATCATCGCCCCGCCCTTGCACGCCGAGCGCGCGCAGCATCGTGCGGATGGTCAGCGGCAGGCTCGCGAGATGCTTCGCGGCGATGTCGTCCAGGCGCTGACTGGGCGCGATCACCAGCACCTCGAGCGGCTTCAGCGACGTCGCCGCGCGCGCTTCGGGCGTCAGCAGCGCCAGCGTGCTGTTGATGCGCTGCAACCGCTCGACGTCGACGGCCAGCGCGTCCAGGAAGATGTTCGACAGCGCGTGGCCGGCGATCTGCGCGAGGTTCGGGTATTCGTCGCTGCCGGCGCGCTGCCCCGGCGGCTCGTGCATGCGGCCCGCGCCGACGACCAGGATGCGCTCGGCGCCCAGGTGCACGGCCGGCGAGATCGGCGCGGCCTGGCGCATCGAGCCGTCGCCGCAGTACTCGGTGTGGCCGTCGATCTTCAGCGGCACCGCAGGGAACACGAACGGGATCGCCGACGACGCGAGCAGGTGCGCGACGTTGATCGCGTCGCGCACGGCAATGCGCTGCGAGCGCGTCCACGGCACGATGTCGTCGATCGCGTCGTAGAAGGTCACGTGCAGGCCCGAGCCGTAGCTCGAGGCGGTCACCGCGAGGCCGTGCAGATGGCCGGCGCGCATCATCGGGTGCAGCCGCTCGATCGGCACCAGCTTTCTCAGCAAGATCTCGAGCGGCGAATTGTCGAGCAGCGAACGCGGCCGCGCGCGGCGCCAGCGCGCAAGCGCCCAGCCGACCGACATCATCGTCAGCCAGCGTGCGCCGGTGCGGATCACGCCGAACGAATCGGCGCGGTAGACCTGCTCGGCATGGAAGTTCTCCCAGACTTCGCAGAGGACTTTGACCGCGTGATCGAAGTCGTCGGCTCGGCAGGCCAGCGCAGCCGCGTTGATTGCGCCGGCCGACGTGCCGGCGATCACCGGGAAGGGATTGGTCTTGCGCTCGCCGGCCTGGCGACGAATTCGCATGACGGCCTTCAGCACGCCGACCTGGTAGGCCGCGCGTGCGCCGCCGCCGGTGAGCACGAGGCCCGTCATCGGCGGCGCGTGCACCGCCGGCGCCAGCAGGGACACGGCGGGCGCTGTCTTCGTCATGACATCGTCATGGCCGATGGCACCGCGCCGCGCGTCATTCGTAGACCACCATCGCGCGGCCGTTGTGGGCACCGGCGCGCCAGCGGTCGATCGCCGCGTCGGTCGGGTAGAAGCGCACGTCGTCGCCGAGATCGAGCGCCGCGGTCGCGCCTTGCGGATGCACCTGCAGCTGCACCGTCAGCCCTTGCGTCAGGCTGCCGTGCTCGGTCGCGACGCGGCGCGACGGGAAGTCGCGCAGCACCTCGGCGACCGGCGGCACGCTGCCGTTCACGTCGACCCACAGGTGCTTGCCGAAGCGGCAGCGCGCGCCGGCCAGATCCCACACCTGCGCGACGTTCAGCCGCAAGCCGCCCGAGAAGCGATCGGGCTGGACCTTGCCCTGCACGATGATCAGCTCGTCTTCCTTCAGCAGATCTCGGTTCGCGTTCAGCACGTCTTCGTTCGCGACCGCCTCGATCGGTTCGGTCTTGTCGTCGAGCTTGAAGATCGCGACGCGGCCGCGCTGGCCGTTGACGACACGCAGATCGCTGACGATGCCGGCGAGCAGCTGCGGCTCGCGGCTGTCGAGCAGGTCGGCGATGCGCCGCTTCGCGAAACGGCGCACCTCGTCGGCGCTCTGATCGAACAGGTGGCCCGAGAGATAAAAGCCGAGCGCGGCCTTCTCGAATGTCAGCCGTTCCTTCACGTCCCACGGCTCGGCCGCGACCAGCTCGGGCTCCTGCGTGCTCGCCCCATGTGCATCGGCGCCATCGTCGGCGAAGTCGAAGAGGCCGCCCTGGTCGGCATGCGCCGCCTTGGTCGCGGCCCAGTCCAGCGCGAGGCCGACGCTCGCGAGCAGCCGCGAGCGCTCGGGGTGCAGCGCGTCGAATGCGCCGGCCTTGATCAGCGCTTCGACGACGCGCTTGTTGATGCGCTGCCGGTCGACGCGCGCGCAGAAGTCGAACAGGCTCGTGAACGGGCCGCCTTCCTGGCGCGCCGCGACGATCGCCTCGATCGCCGATTGCCCGGTGCCCTTGATCGCACCCAGCCCGAACCGGATCGCGCGGTCGGACACCGGCTCGAAGCGGTGCACGCCCGTGTTGACGTCCGGCGCGTGCAGCACGATGTCGAAGGTCTTCGCGTCCGACAGCAGCACGCGCAGCTTGTCGGAGTTGTCCATTTCGATCGTCATGTTGGCCGCGAAGAACTCGGCCGTGCAGTGCACCTTGATCCAGGCCGTGTGGTACGCGAGCAGCGAGTACGCGGCGGCGTGCGACTTGTTGAAGCCGTAGCCCGCGAACTTCTCCATCAGGTCGAAGACCTCGTCGGCCTTGTCGGCGGAAATGTGCTTCTTCGCCGCGCCGTCGCGAAAGATCTCGCGGTGCGTGGCCATCTCCTCGGCCTTCTTCTTGCCCATCGCGCGACGCAGCAGGTCGGCGCCGCCCAGCGAATAGCCGCCGAGGATCTGCGCGGCCTGCATCACCTGCTCCTGGTAGACGAAGATGCCGTAGGTCTCGGCCAGCACGCTTTCGAGCAACGGGTGCGGGTAGCTCACTTCCTCCTTGCCGTTCTTGCGCGCGCAGAAAGTCGGGATGTTCTCCATCGGCCCGGGGCGGAACATCGCGTTCAGCGCAATCAGGTCCTCGATGCGGGTCGGCTTCGCATCCTTCAGCATGCGCTGCATGCCGGCGCTTTCGAACTGGAACACCGACTCGGTGCGGCCTTCGGAGAAGAGCTTGTAGACGCGCGCGTCGGTCAGCGGCAGCTTGTCGTAGTCGAAGGCCTGGTGTTGAGGCCGGCGCGCGACGATGAACGCCTTCGCGAGCTCGAGAATCGTCAGCGTCGCGAGGCCGAGGAAGTCGAACTTGACGAGGCCGATCGCCTCGACATCGTCCTTGTCGAACTGGCTGACGGCGCTGTCGCTGCCGGGCTGCATGTACAGCGGGCAGAAGTCGGTGATCTTGCCCGGCGCGATCAGCACGCCGCCGGCGTGCATGCCGACGTTGCGCACGATGCCCTCGACCCGCGCCGCCAGTGCGAGCAGCTCGGCCACTTCTTCCTCGGCGGCTTCGCGCTGTTCGAGCTCGGGCGCTTCGCGGCGGGCGTAGATGATGCCGGGGTCCGGCTTCTCGGGCACCTTCGCGAGCGTGACCGTCTTGCCCGGCGGCGCCGGGATCAGCTTCGCGATCGAATCGACATGGCCGTAGCCCATGCCGAGCACGCGGCCGACGTCGCGCAGCGCCGCCTTCGCCGCCATCGTGCCGAAGGTCGCGATCTGGCTGACGGCGTCGCGCCCGTACTTGTCCTTCACGTAGTCGATCACGCGGTCGCGATTGCCTTGGCAGAAGTCGATGTCGAAGTCCGGCATCGAGACACGCTCGGGGTTCAGAAAGCGCTCGAACAGCAGGTTGTATTGCAGCGGGTCGAGGCCGGTGATGTTCAGCGAGTACGCCACCAGCGAGCCCGCGCCCGAGCCGCGACCCGGCCCGACCGGGCAGCCGTTCTTCTGCGCCCAGTTGATGAAGTCGGCGACGATCAGGAAGTAGCCGGGGAAGCCCATCTTCAGGATGGTCTGGATCTCGAAGTCCAGCCGCTCCTCGTAGCGCGCGCGCTGCGCCTCGCGCTCGGCCTCGTTCGGATAGAGCTGCGTGAGCCGCGCCTTCAGGCCCTCGTGCGACGCGACGCGGAAGTACTCCTCCATCGGCATCGGCTTGCCGTCGATCAGCGGCGTCGGGAAGTCCGGCAGCTGCGGCCTGCCGAGCACCAGGCTCAGGTTGCAGCGCCTCGCGATCTCGACCGTGTTCGCGACTGCGCTCGGCAGGTCGGCGAACAGCGCCTGCATCTGCGCCTGCGTCTTGAAATACTGCTCGCGGCTGAAGCGCTTGACGCGCCGCGGGTTCGCGAGCATCTCGCCTTCGGCGACGCACACGCGCGCCTCGTGCGCTTCGTAGTCGTCGGGCGCGAGGAACTGCACCGGATGGGTCGCGACGACCGGCAGCTTCAGGCTCGCCGCGAGCGCGACCGCGGCGCGCACATGCGCCTCGTTGCCGGGCAGTCCTGCGCGTTGCAGCTCGACGTAGAAGCGGCCCGGGAACAGCTCGGCCAGCTTCTGTGCGAGCGACTTCGCGCGCGCCGCATCGAGCGCGACCAGCGCCTGCCCGACCGGCCCCTGCTCGGCACCCGACAGCACGATCAAGCCGTCGCCCAGCTCGGCGAGCCAGCTCCACTGCACCGACGATTGCGCGCGCTGCCCGCCGTGCAGCCAGGCGCGCGACAGCAGCTCGCACAGGTGCAGGTAGCCCTGCCGGCTGCACACCAGCACGACGATGCGCGCGAGCGCCTTGGTGCCGTGGCTGCCGACGCTGCCCGCGTCGACACCGCCTTCGGGCTCGAGCCACAGCTCGGCGCCGATGATGGGCTTGACCCCAGCCTTGCGCGCCGCGCTGTACAGCTTGATCGCGCCGAACAGGTTCGACAGATCGGTGATCGCGAGCGCGCCCTGCCGATCCGCCGCGGCCGCCTGCACCGCATCGTCGACCCGCAAGGTGCCGTCGACGACTGAAAACTCGGTGTGCGTGCGCAGATGAACGAAGGCCATGGCGGGCATTTTAGGGAGCACGGGCGGCCGGTAAAATTTGCGCCGTGATTCCGGTCCTCAACGTCTCGGCCTATCGATTCGTCAGCCTGGACGACCCGGCGCAGTGGCGCGAGCGTCTGCACGCGCAAGCCGCGGCGCGCGCGCTCAAGGGCACGGTCCTGCTGGCCGGCGAAGGCATCAACCTGTTTCTCGCGGGCAGCGCCGAGCCGCTGCGCGGTTTCGTCGCCTGGCTGCGTGGGTACGTCGAGTTTGCCGATCTCGACACGAAAGAGAGCTGGTCGCGCACGCCGCCGTTTGGCCGCCTGCTCGTCAAGGTCAAGCGCGAGATCATCCGGATGAACTGCCCGACGATACGGCCGCAGGCGGCGCGGGCGCCGGCGGTCGATGCGCCAACGCTTGCACGCTGGCTGGAGGCCGGTCACGACGACAGCGGCCGGCCGGTCGTCACGCTGGACACGCGCAATGCGTTCGAGGTCGGGCACGGGCGCTTTCGCGGCGCGCTCGACTGGAGCCTCGAGCGCTTCAGCGACTTCCCGCAGGCGCTGCAGCGGCATCGCGCCGAGCTCGAAGGCAAGACCGTCGTCAGCTACTGCACCGGCGGCATCCGCTGCGAGAAGGCCGCGCTGCTGATGCGCGAGGCCGGGGTCGAGAACGTGTTGCAGCTCGACGGCGGCATCCTGCGCTACTTCGAGCTGACCGGCGGCCAACACTTCGACGGATCTTGTTTCGTCTTCGATCAAAGGGAATCCTTGGACGTCACACTGACGCCGGCGCAAACGGTGTAAGGTGAGCCGCTCGTGCAACGACCTCCGCGTTCGATCTTCGCGGCGCCTCCGGCATGACCCCCTCCCCCTTCCCCTCGCCTGCGCGGCAGGCACAGCCGTCCGCATCCGGCCACGCCGAGCGGCTGATCGAGAGATTCGGCGCGATCCGCCAGTATTCGCTCACGCTCGCCGCGCCGTTGTCGGCCGAGGATTGCCAGGTGCAGTCGATGCCCGATGCGAGCCCGACCAAGTGGCACCTCGCGCACATCACGTGGTTCTTCGAGACCTTCATCCTCGAGCGTTTCGAACCCGGCTTCAGGCCGTTCGATGCGAGTTTTCGAGTGCTGTTCAACAGCTACTACCAGGGCGTGGGCGAGCAGTATCCGCGGCCGAAGCGCGGGTTGATCACGCGGCCGTCGCTCGACGAGATCAAGCGCTACCGGGCGGATGTCGACGCGCGCATGCTCGCGCTGATCGGCGCGCGCGGCTGCGACGCGGAATTGAACGAGCTCGTCACGCTGGGCCTGCATCACGAGCAGCAGCACCAGGAACTGCTGCTCACCGACATCAAGCACGCGCTCAGCTTCAACCCGGCACGCGCCGCCTATGCGAAGCGCTGGCCGATGACCAGCGTGCGGCCGCAGCCGCTGCGCTGGTTCGGCTACGCCGGCGGGCTGATCGAACACGGCCACGACGCCGCGCTCGATGGCGCGTTCTGCTTCGACAACGAGACGCCGCGGCACCGCACCTACGCCGCGCCGTTCGAGCTCGCGTCGCGACCGGCGACGTACGACGAGTACCTCGCGTTCATCGACGACGGCGGCTATCGCCGGCCCGAGCTGTGGCTCTCGATGGGCTGGGACTGGGTGCACCAGGGCCGGCGCGAGGCGCCGCTCTATTGGCAGCGCCTTGACGGCCGCTGGCTCAATCACACGCTGCAAGGGCTGGTCGAGATCGACCCGCACACGCCGGTGTGCCACCTGAGCTACTTCGAGGCCGATGCGTATGCGCGCTGGGCCGGCGCACGGCTGCCGACCGAAGTCGAGTGGGAGCACGCGGCCCGGCAGTTGCGCGCACCGGCGGCAGCGCCGTCACGCGCCGGCAACTTCGCCGACCGCGGCGCGTTCCACCCGCTGCCGGCCGGCGATGCGGCCGCAGACGAGCCGCTGCAGATGTTCGGTGACGTCTGGGAATGGACGGCCTCGAGCTACGCCCCCTACTCCGGCTACCGGCCGCTGCCGGGCGCGGTCGGCGAGTACAACGGCAAGTTCATGAGCAACCAGTACGTGCTGCGCGGCGGCTCGTGCGCGACGCCGGCCGGGCATGTGCGGGCGAGCTACCGCAACTTCTTTCCGACCGACGCGCAGTGGCAGTTCAGCGGCGTTCGCTTGGCGCGCGATCTCTAGCTCCCACGGATGTATGCGCTACGAGGTCAGCACCTCCAGCACCTCCGAGCGGAACTCGCGCTGGTACAGCACGTAGATCACGCTGGCGGTCGCGCCCATGAATGCGAGCGGTGAGAAGAACCAGCCGATCGCCGCGATCGCGAAGTAGTAGCCGCGCAGCCCGTCGTTGAAGGTCTCGGCCGCGAGCCCGACGACCCGCCCGGCGCGGTCGGCGAAGGCTTCGCGCGACACGACGCCGGCATCGAACTGCGTCGCCTCGGGCGCCGCCGCCACCAGCAGCGCGCCGAACGTGTACTGCCGCATCGACCACGTGAAGCGGAAGAACGCGTAGACGAAGATTCCGAGCAGAAGGATCAGCTTCACGTCGAAGATCAGCGCACTGGTGCGCTGCGCGAAGGGCAGCTCGCGCACGAGATCGTTGGCGCGGTCGCTGGCGAGCACCGCGAGCAGGCCGCCGATGATCAGGATGGTCGTCGACGCGAAGAATGACGGGCTGGTCGACAGGTTCTGGATGACCACGCCGTCGACCACCCGCACCTCGCGGAACGTGGTCTGCAGCATCCACTGCCGGCGCACCGCGTTGGTC
>Ga0070706_100004728_pt1 | contig 13055 bp, 10 predicted proteins | sample KBSK5501metaG_FD_65476 | JGI IMG/M metagenome (GOLD analysis project Ga0070706, IMG submission 65476) | Corn, switchgrass and miscanthus rhizosphere microbial communities from Kellogg Biological Station, Michigan, USA - KBS K5-50-1 metaG | ecosystem: Host-associated > Plants > Roots >...
GGAGACCTCGCCCCGGTTGGCGAAATGAAACACTCCCGCCGCGCCCGCCTCGATCAGCGCGATGAGCGCTTCGGAGAGATCCGTCGTCGCGGTCGGACGGCCGACCTGGTCCGAAACCACCGCCAGCCTCTCCTTCCCGCTCTCGATCTGCTTGAGGATCGCCTCGACGAAGTTCCAGCCCGCTCGGCCGAAGAGCCACGACGCCCTGACGACCAACGAATCCGGCAGCCTCAGAGCCGCCTCCTCTCCCGCGCGCTTCCCGCGCCCGTAAGCAGAGAGCGGGTTCGGAGAATCGTCCTCACGGTAGGGCTCGCGCTTCTCTCCATCGAACACGAAATCCGTCGAGATGTGGACGAGCCGCGCGCCGACGCGGCCGCAGCCCTCCGCCAGGGATTCCACCGCCCGGGCATTGACGGCGAATCCGCGGGGGTCGGTCTCGCAGGCGTCCACCTTGGTGAACGCCGCGCAGTTGACGACGACGTCGGGCGAAAGCTCCCGCAGCGCCCGTTCGATCTGGCGCTCGTCGGCGACGTCGAGCTCGTCCTTCCGCCGCGCGACGACCTCGTAACCCGCGGCCGCGAGGGCAATCGAAGCGTCCGAGCCCAGCATACCGGCCGCTCCCGTGACGAGAACGCGCCGGCGCGGGCGGGGGACGGGTCGAGGAGCCGAGAGGACCGCCGCCTGAGGTCCGGCGACGCCGTCGCTAGACACGCTCGAGACGCGTCATCCCGGCGGCTTGGCGCTGGCAGACGAGGTCGCCAGACGGCGGCCGTACTGCGACTCGTAGAACTCGCGGTACGCCGTATCGCGCTCCTTGATGGGTCGCCACCAGTCCTCGTGGTCCCGATACCAGCGGATCGTCGCCCGGAGCCCGTCGTCGAAAGGCGTCGCGGCGGCGAAGCCCAGCGCCTTCAGCTTCGAAGCGTCGAGCGAGTACCGGCGATCGTGACCCGGCCGGTCGTCGACGAACCGGATGAGGCTCTCGGGCTTGCCGAGCTCCTGCAAGACCGAGCGAGTGATCTCGATGTTCTCCGCCTCGTTACCGCCGGCGATGTTGTACGTCTCGCCGGGCTCCCCCGCCTCCAGCAGGAAGTCGATCGCGGCCGCGTGGTCGCGCACGAAGAGCCAGTCCCGAACGTTGCGACCGTCACCGTAGAGCGGCAGCGGGAGGTCGTCCAAGGCGTTGGTCACGAAGAGCGGGATCAGCTTCTCCGGATACTGGTAGGGACCGTAGTTGTTGGAGGCGCGCGTGATGACGACCGGCATCCCGTAGGAGGCCCAGTAGGAGTACGCCAGCCGGTCGCCGCCCGCCTTCGACGCAGCGTAGGGATTGCGCGGGTTTAAGGCGGCGCCCTCCGAGAACGAGCCGCTCGGAATCGATCCGTAGACCTCGTCCGTGGAGATCTGGATGAAACGGCCGACGCCCCGGCGCTTCGCCTCCTCCAGCAGCACGAACACTCCCCGCACGTCGGTCTCGATGAACGAAGCGTCACCGAGCAGGGAGCGGTCCACGTGCGTCTCGGCGGCGAAGTTCACGACGGCGTCGCAGCCGTCCATGGCCTCGCGCACGATCTCCGGATCGGCGATGTCGCCGCGCAGGAAGCGGTAGCTCGCCCGGCCGGCCACGTCGGCGAGGTTCGCGGGATTGGCCGCGTAGGTGAGCTTGTCGAGGTTCACGATCGAGACCGCGTCGCCCCGGCTCTCCAGGATGTGGCGGATGAAGTTGGAACCGATGAAGCCGCAGCCCCCGGTCACGAGCAGCTTCATACGATTCCGACCTCGGCGTTGTCGCCGACGAGGAACCGATGGACTCGGGGGCGCTCGAGCCCCGGATGGATGCGGACGTTCTTGCCGATCAGCGAATCGGCGATCCGCACCGGTATGCGCTCGAGGCGGGATCCCTCGAGGACGATCGAGTTCTCGATCTCGCACCGGTCGATCAGGCAGTCCGCGCCCACCGCCGTGTAGGGGCCCACGAAGGCGTCCCGGATCTCGGCCCTCTCGCCGATGACGGCCGGGCCGCGGATCGTGCAACGCTCGAGCCGCGCACCGGGCTCGATGACGACTTTGCCCTCGACGCGGGAGCCGGAGTCGACGCTGTCGAGCCCGCGCGCGTCGAAGGTGTCGAGGATGATCCGATTCGCCTCCAGCATGTCCTCGATCTTGCCCGTATCTTTCCACCAGCCCGACACCAGGTGGGGATGGACGCTCTTGCCGTGGTCGACCAGCCACTGAATCGCATCGGTGATCTCGAGCTCGTTGCGCGCGCTGGGCCGGATCGCCTTGACGGCCTCCCAGATCGAATCGTCGAACATGTAGACCCCGACGAGCGCGAGGTCCGACCGCGGCTGCTTGGGCTTCTCCGTGAGGCGGACGACGCGCCCGTTCTCCAGCTCGGCGACCCCGAACTGCTCGGGGTTCGGCACCCTGGCCAGCAGGATCTGCGAGTTGCAGCCGAGCTTCCGGTACTCGTCGACGAGGGTCGAGATCCCGTCGGCGATGACGTTGTCGCCGAGGTACATGACGAAGGGCTCTCCACGGAGGAACGCCTCCGAGATCAGGACCGCGTGCGCGAGCCCACGGGGGGAGTCCTGCTCGATGTAGGTGATGCGTGCTCCGAACCGCGCGCCGTCGCCCAGGGCCGCCTGGATCTCCTCGCGCGTGTCCCCCACGACGACCCCGATGTCGCGAATGCCGGCGGCGACGATCGATTCGACACCGTAGAAGAGCACCGGTTTGTTGGCGACCGGGACGAGCTGCTTCGCACGCGTGTACGTCAGCGGCCGCAGGCGCGTGCCCTTGCCTCCCGAAAGAATGAGACCTTTCACTGGGGAAAGATCATACCGAACCGAGCCGGTAGAACGGCAGTACGGGAACGCGGCAGGGTGGCTCGCGAATCCGCCTCCCAACACCTACCCCGCCTATCGCCTACCGCCCCAGAAGCGCATCCAGCGACCCGTTGACGTCCAGCAGGGTTCCGACGTCCTTCAGGTTGACCACGATTCGATAATCGCGGCGCGGCGCCGGCGGGAGGCGCAGCTCCCGGACCTCGAGATAGATGGTGTAACAGGAGCCCTTGTAGGTCAAAAGCGAGCGGTCCTCCTGGAAGAGGTGTTGGCGCGCGTCGTAGCTGACGTTCGTGTCGATGCGGAAGAATTTGCCGAGATCGATTCCTCCGGAGAGCTGGACCTGATCGGAGTTGGGCGAGGCGCTGCCCGGCGGCAGAGCCGTCGTGAGCACCGGCCGGCTCCCAAACCAGCTCGCATTCAAGTAGTTCAGCTTCCAGGACGCTCCCGCCGTCACCGACGCCGAGGTCAACTGCGAGTTCATCGTGTCGTAGTCGATTCGGCCGTCGGCATGGAAGAGGCCGCCCGACGCGATGCGGAGGATTCCTTCCACGGGACCCTCCTTCTGGGCCACGGGCACGCCGACAGCCGTCGTGGGCAGCGTCGTCTGGGGGAGCGTGAACGCGTAGGTCTGCGCGATCTCGAGCGAGGCGATCTCCTGCGCGGATCCAGCGGCGCCGCCGGCGGGCCGCGCCAGCAGCCGGTTGACGATGGCGTAGCGCACCTGGTTCTGGCCGAGGGCCGTGTCCACGTCGTCGAACGCCGGAATCCGGGCGGGATCGCCGACCTCAGAGACGTAGGCGTAGTCGACCCGCGGCTCGATGACGTGCTTGAACCGATCCCAGGGGCCGATCCGCGCTTCGTAGATCCGGGAGAAGGAGGGACCCACCAGCGAGACTCCGCCTTCGCCGTAGGCGCGCCGGATCGATTCGTCGACGAAGCGAGTCTGGGCGTCGTCGGTGGAGTTGGTGTACTCGGTGTATCGCCCGCCCGCGCTCGTGGTCACCGAGAGCCACGGAATCGTCTTCCAGGGAAATGAGAAGACGGGATGCAGATCGAAGCGCCCGTAGCTGCCGTGCGGGAGATTCGCGCCGCGGTTGATGAACAGCCCGGACAGCGACGACTGCAGGGAGAGAAAGAAGGGGCTCGACCCGATCGGCGCGGTTCGGTGAAACAGCTCGACCGATGGGAAGCGCTCCTGCAGCACGGTCGAGGAGTAGAACGTCTCGCTCCGCTCGAAGCGGACGTTGAGAGAATCGGCGCCGACGTTCCTCGTCAGAAATCCGCGCGAGAGGATCTGGCGCGCGGAGTTCAAGACGAAGCTGCGCTCGAAATCCTGCAGGAACTGCTGGTCCGAGTAGTCGCGGATCGACAGCACTCCCCTGAACCCGTAGGGCAGGTCGTCAGAGACGTGGTCGAGGCGGACTTTCCAGCGCGTCTCGGGGCGAAACACGAAGACTCCGGGCGAGCCGTCCGGGAGGGTGCAGAAGCCGGAGGCGTCTGCGGGCGCCTGCGCGGCGGGGATGCAAACGGTCGCCTCCCGGTCCCGGACCAGGTAGCCCTGGAAGAGACCCGCGGACTCCTCCGTCGGTCTCCATCTCGCTTCCTCCGCAAGGCCGATGGTGCCGTCGGTGTACGCGTCGACGTGCGTCGTGATGTCCGTCGGCCGGCCGGTGACCCAGAAATAGGAAAGCCCGAGGTAGCCTCCCCGCCGATTTCCGAAGCCGACGCCGGGCACGAGCAGCCCCGAGGCCCGGTCCTCCTTCGTCGGCCAGACGAGATAGGGCGTGTAGAGCACCGGCACCGGGCCGGCGCGAAAGGCGACGCTCTTCATTCGCGCGTAATCGTCCAGGGTGACCGTCGCCTCCGACATCGCGAACGACCATTCCGGACGCGGCATGTCGCATGCCGTGAAGACGCCGTGATGGATCCTGTAGGTCGCCTCGCCGATCTTCTCGATCGATCGCGCCACGATGTGGTACGTGGGCGGCAAGTCGGCCGTCGCGTCTTCGAGGACGCCCGTCTTCGTGTCGAGATGGACGGTGCCGCGGCTGCCGGACAGCCGGGTGGGTCCCTGATCCATCACGACGTGGCCGGTCAGCGTCGCGGTCCGCGTCGGAAAGTCGTAGTGCGCCTCGTCGGCGGTGATCTTTATGTCCTGATATTCGATCAGCACCTCCTCGCTCCCCTCCCAGAATCGATCCTTCTCGAAGTGCACGGGCTTCTTTGTGTAGAGCCGGACCTCGCCCCCCTTCTCGGGAGCCTTGAACTTGATCTGAAAATTGGGACGCGTCCTGAAACGCGCCTCGAACGGGTCGGCCTGGCTGAAAGGATCCTGCGCGAGCGCCGCGAGCGTGGAAAGAAAGAGTGCCGGAATCGCGAGAAGCTTCACGCGTCCATGGAACGAACCGCGGACGCGATTCCGAAGGCGGCCTCCGTCTTCTCCCGCACGTCCTGGACGGTCACGTCCGGAGCGAGCTCCACGAGCTCCAGTCCCGCGCCTTCGGGCAGCACGTCGAACACGCACAGATCGCTGATGATCCGGTGGACGCACCGGCGGCCGGTCAGCGGCAGGGTGCAACGTCTGAGGATCTTCTTCTCCCCGGAGCGGGCCGTGTGCTCCATCGTCACGACCAGGCGTCGCGCGCCGGCCACCAGATCCATCGCTCCACCCATGCCCTTCACCATCTTCCCGGGAATCATGTAGTTGGCGATCGAGCCCTGCTCGTCCACCTGCATCGCGCCCAGGATCGACAGATCGATGTGGCCCCCTCGGATCATCGCGAAAGAGTCGGCCGAGGAGAAATACGAAGCTCCCGGCTTGACCGTCACGGTCTCCTTGCCCGCATTGATCAGGTCGGGATCGATCTCGTCCTCCGTTGGGTACGGCCCCAGCCCGAGAATCCCGTTCTCGGACTGCAGGATGACCTCGATGTCCGGCGGGATGTGATTGGCGATGAGAGTCGGCATGCCGATGCCCAGGTTGACCGTGTAACCGTCCTTCAGCTCCCGGACGGCCCGGCGGATGATCCCCTGCCGGTCCAGCACTCAGCCGGCCTTCCTGACGGTGCGTCGCTCGATCCGCTTTTCGCGCGGCGCGACGATGAGCCGTTTGACGAAGACGGCGGGCGTGTGCACGCACTCGGGATCGAGCTCGCCGACCTCGACGAGCTCTTCGACCTCGGCGATCGCGACCCGACCCGCGGTGACCGCCATCGGGTTGAAGTTGCGGGCGGACTTGCGGTAAACGAGATTGCCGAGGCGGTCCCCCTTCCACGCGGCCACGATCGAGAAGTCGCCGACGATCCCGCGCTCCAGGAGATAATCGCGCCCCTCGAAGCTCCGCGTCTCCTTCCCCTCGGCGACGAGCGTCCCCGCGCCGGCGGGGGTGTAGAACGCCGGGATTCCGGCGCCGCCGGCCCGCATCCGTTCGGCGAGCGTTCCCTGCGGCACGAGCTCCACCTCGAGCTCACCGCTCAAGAACTGCCGCTCGAATTCCGCGTTCTCGCCGACGTAGGAGGAGACCATCTTGCGGATCTGGCGGGAGCGAAGGAGCAGCCCGAGGCCCCAGTCGTCCACGCCGCAGTTGTTCGACACGACGGTCAGGTCCCGGACGCCGCGCCGTACCAGCGCCGCGATCAGATTCTCCGGGATCCCGCAGAGTCCGAAGCCTCCGACGACGAGCGTCGCCCCCTCGAAGACGTCGCGGACCGCCTCGTCGGCGGACGCGACCACCTTGTCGATCATCCGCGGCGATGATACACGTCGCCCTCGCACGTCGCCCTCGCACGTCGCGCTGCTGCGCGATCGCTGCGGGCTCCCGCGCCGCGAGCCTCCTCCCTCGCTCCGCTCGGGAGACTTCTCGCGCCGCGAACTGGGCATCCTCGCCTCTAAGGGCGCCCTCTCCCCGCAACGGAGGAGAGAGTCGGGGTGAGGGGGCGCACATTTCGCTCGCGCCGAACGACATTCACCTCGTTATTTATCCGTCGTGAAGGTGGGCTCGGCGACCGCCAGGAACTCGGCGACTTCGAGGTCCTCCGACGCGCCGGGCACGGAGCGCAGCTGCGCGAGGCGTGCCGCAGCCCCGGGATGAGCTGGCAGCGCCACCGTGTCGAGCCGCCGTACCCGATAGCCCGATGCGGAGAAAAGATCCTCGAGCGTGCGCCGGGTGAAGAGCCGGAGGTGAGTGCCGGAGAGGATGGAGTAGGGGACGTAGTCGAAACGACCCCGCAGGAGATCGTCCAGGATCGACCAGTGTCCCGCGTTGGGAACGGAGGCGATCACGACGCCGTCGGCGGACAGGTGCGCGCGGACGCGGACGAGCGCGTCCGAAGGGTCCTCGAGATGCTCGAGCACGTCGCCGAACAGGACTGCGTCGAACGGCCCGCGGAGGGCCTCCACCACGTCCTCGAGGCGTCCTCGGTGGATTTCATCGTAGAGACGCGAAGCCGCTGCAGCGTCTTCGCCGTCGGGCTCGATGCCGACGAGGAGCTCCACGCCGCGCGCGCGCAGGAGCGGCCCGGTCGCGCCGCGTGCGCAGCCGACGTCCAGGACACGGCGAGCCGCCGGAGGGACCCTCGCGGCGAGATCCCCGCGCGGAGATGCGTCCATGGCGCCGTATCGGTGAACGTAGGCGCCCGGATCCACCGCCGCGCGCAATCCGTGGGAGTGTGCCGCCTCGGGCACGCGGTCGAGCAGCGTGTCGGCGGGCAGCACGCGAAGGGCCCGCCGGCGGATGGCAAACACCGGAGAGGACGGAGCCTCCGCCGGCCGGATGGGGCCGCCCGAGGAGGCGATCGCCGCCACGGCCTCGCAGAGCCCGGTCGGCGTCGCGTACTGGAAGGGCGGGTCTCGACGCGCTTCCTCGGCCCACGGCTCGTTGGAGACTGGAAGGATCAACTCGAACCCCTCTCCGGAGTCGAGCGCGCGAATCAGTCGTTCGCCGACCTCCGGCAGCACGTAGGCTTCGGGGTCGGAGTCGACGAGCACGAGCTCCGAGTCCCCCGGGATTTCGGAAACGGTCGGGAGACGGCCCGCTGCCTCGGTGCGACGGCGCGCCGGCAGCCGTCGAAGATAACGCGAGAGCAGCCGCCACGCCCACGGCGCTTCCGCCGCGAAGCGCGGCACGCCGCAGACGATCAAATCGAATTCGGGAAGATCCATCTCCGGCCGGAAGACGGCAGACGTTAGGAGGTCGACGGGAGACGAGAGAACGTCTGCCGACTCAGACCGTCTCCACCAGCATCGCCGTGGCCTCGCCGCCTCCGATGCAGATCGCTGCGACGCCGCGTTTTTTCCCGTCCCGGCGCAGCGCATGAATCAGCGTCGTCAGGATGCGGGCGCCGGAGGCGCCGATGGGATGCCCAAGCGCCACGGCGCCGCCGCGCACGTTCACTTTCGCCGGATCGAGCCCGAGCTCGCGGATCGCGGCCATCGCCACGGCCGCGAAGGCCTCGTTGATCTCGAAAAGATCGATGTCGGAGATCGCGAGCCCCGTCTTCTCCAGCAGTTTCTGCATCGCGCCCACCGGAGCGGTCGTGAACCACTCCGGCGCCTGCGCGACGCCGGCCGACGCGACGATGCGCGCGATCGGCTTCCAGCCTTTCTCCCGCGCCTTCTCCTCCGAAGTCACGACGAGCGCGGCGGCGCCGTCGTTGATCTTCGAGGAGTTCGCGGCCGTCACCGAGCCGTTCTTCTGGAAGGCCGGCTTGAGCGTCGACATCTTCTCGAGCGGCGCGGCGAACGGCTCCTCGTCGGTTTCGACCTTCAGCACGTCACCCTTCTTCTGCGGAACCGAGACGGGCGCGATCTCGTCGGCGAAGAGACAGGACTTCGACGCGTTCTGCGCGCGCCTGTAGGACTCCAGAGCGAAGGCATCCTGCTCCTCGCGGGTGAAGGAGTACTTCGAGACGCAGAGCTCGGCGCAATTCCCCATGTGGGTGTCCTTGTAGGGATCCCAGAGGCCGTCCTTGATCATCGAGTCCACCAGGGTGCCGTTGCCCATGCGGAGCCCCGTGCGCGCCCGCTCCAACAGGTAAGGCGCGTTCGACATCGACTCCATGCCTCCGGCGACGGCGACGTCGTACTCGCCGACCTGGATCGCGTTGCCCGCGTCCATGACGGCGCGCATTCCGGAGCCGCAGACCTTGTGTACCGTGACGCAGGGGACGCTGTCGGGAATACCCGCCTTGATCGACGCCTGTCGCGCCGGGGCCTGTCCCTGCCCCGCCTGCAGAACGTTGCCGAGGACGACCTGCTCGACCTCGTCCGGTCGGACGCCGGAGCGTTCGAGCGCCGCGCGGATGGCGGCGGCGCCGAGTTCCGGGGCGGGGACGGCGGAGAGCTTGCCGAGAAAAGAGCCGATCGGAGTCCGAGCGGCCGAGAGAATCACCAGGTTTTTCATAGGGCTGGAGATTCTACCGCTGCGGCGGCGAGCGAGGGCGGACTCGACACGACTGGACTGCCCGAGCGGCTGGCGGCGCGGCCGGATCCCGAGCGAGCGAAGCGACACGGCCTGCTACTCTTTCGGCGTGAGCAGGATCCTCGCCGTCGACTTCGGTGAGAAGCGCGTCGGGCTGGCGACCTCGGACGCCAGTGGAAGCCTGGCGACGCCGCGCCTGACGCTGCGCCGAGGGCGCGACGGCGCGGTCCTCGATGCCCTGGCACGCTTCTGCCGCGACGAGGAGATCGATCTCGCGGTTTTCGGGATTCCGCGGTCGCCGGAGGGCGTCGAGAGCCCCTTCGCCTCCCGCATCCGCTCCTTCGCGCGAAAGTTCGAGGATCAAACCGGGATGCCCGTTGCCTTCCACGAAGAGACGCTGACCTCGTACGAGGCGGCCCGGCGGATCGGCCCCGGGCGAGGCCGCGAGGCCCTCGACTCGACCGCCGCCGCGGTCCTGCTGGAGGACTTTCTGAGGAGCACGGAGTCCCGACGATGAGCGCCGGGCGGCGGATTCTCCGCCTGGGACTCCTCCTCGTCCTGCTCGTCCTGGCGGCCGGATTCTACGTCTACACCCGCCTCGAGCACCCGCCGCGCCCGGCGACGCCCGGCGAGGTCACCGTCTTTTTCCCGTTCGGCACTCCGACCTCCGAGATCTTCAGGGTGCTCGCCGACCGGGGCGTGGTGACGAGCGGCTGGCTCGCCGAGATCGCCTACCGCGTGACGCGAAGCGCGACGCCGTTGCAGGCCGGCGAGTACCGGTTTCGGCGTCCCACGGCCCTCTCGGAAGTCGTCGATCGGATGGCTCGCGGCGACGTCGTTCAGTACGCGATCGTCGTTCCGGAAGGACTGACGGCCGAGGAGACCTTCGAGCTTTTCTGGAGTCGAGGCATCAGTCGCCCTCAGGCGTTTCGCAACGCGCTCAAGAGTCCGCAGCTCGTCTCTTCGATCGGGCGGGACGCGCCGGATCTGGAGGGTTTTCTCTTTCCGGACACCTATACCGTCACCCGGTCGACGTCGGCGCGGCAGATCGTCGAGCGGATGGTGGCGAACTTTCGGAGGCATTTCGCTCCCGAGCTGCGTGATCGGGCGCAGGCTCTCGGGCTCAGCGTGCGGCAGGCGGTCACACTCGCTTCGATCGTCCAGAAAGAGACCTCACTCGATCGCGAGGAGACGTTGATCGCCGGCGTCTATTGGAACCGCCTCAAGCGAGGCATGCGGCTGCAGGCCGATCCGACGGTGGCCTACGCGTTGAAGCGCGACGGCAAGTGGACCGGCGAGCTCTTCCGCAGCGACTACGGCTACGAATCCCCCTTCAACACCTATCTGAACGATGGCCTGCCACCCGGCCCGATCTGCAACCCCGGGCTGCGCGCGCTGAAGGCGGCCGTGTCGCCGGCCCGAACCGAGTTCCTCTACTTCGTGGCGGACCGCTCGGGCGGGCACACGTTCTCGCGGACCTTCCAGGAACATCTCGACGCGATCTCCTCCTCACACCGATCGCGAGAGGGCTCGGCCGGCTCGGAGCCGCGGAGCCACGGTTCCGCGCGCTGAAGGGCCTTTCCCCGGCTTGACCCGACCCACAGGGCGCGCCACAATCTTCCGAGTCCCCAGAGATGCCAAACGAAACGCTGCCGCGTCCGTTCGGAAAGTATGTCCTGACGGCGGCGCTCGGAGAGGATGCGCTCGGGCGGGTTTATCGAGCCCTGCGCATGGAGGACCGCGCCTTCGTCCGCCTCCGGATTCTCGAGACCGCGGAGCTCTCGAACGAAGCGCTGCTCGACGCGATCCAGGAGAACGGCGAGATCCATGGCTTCCTGAAGAACCCGGCGATCGCCCGCGGAGTCGACATGGACGCCGTCGAGGGCGTGCCCTACATCGCCTGGAGCGAGCCCAGCGGACGAACCCTCGACGCCCTGTTCGGGAAGAGCCGCAGGGCGGCTCGGAAGATTCCCGTCGAGCATGCGCTTCTGATCGTCGAGAAGATGGCGACCGCGTTGGAGCACGCGTACAACACGGCCATCGATGGAGACCGGACGTTGCACGGCCTCGTCTGGCCGGGTTTCGTGATCGTCTCCGACGACGGGGAGATCCGGCTCTCCGGGTTCGGTCTCGCCGAGGGTATCCTTTCCTCCCTCAAGCAGCCGCGGCTGGCGCACGACATCGCTCCGTATCTCGCGCCCGAGGAGAAGGAGCGGTCGGAGGTCGGGAAGAACTCCGACGTCTTTTCCGCGGGCGTCATCCTGCTCGAGTTCTTGACCGGAAGGCCGACCTCCGCCGATCCCCTGGGGTCGTTGAAGGGCGGCCAGGGCCTCCCGCCTCCGCCGATGCTTCCGGAGATCGCGGCCGTACTGCGCATGACTCTCGGGCCTGCCGAGAGCCGTTACAAGTCGAGCGGAGACCTGCGCCGCGAGCTCGGCAAGCTCCTCTTCTCCGGACCCTATTCGCCCTCGACCTTTAATCTCGCGTTCTTCCTCAACGACCTCTTCCGCGACGAGATCGAGGCCGAAACGTCGGCCCGCGCCGCGGAGCAGGCTTCGGTGGGCACGAGCACGGAGATACGAATCGGCGCTCCGACCTCCGAGGGATCGGAAATTCCGGGGGAGCCGACACAGACGCTGGCTCGAACGCCGGCGCTGCTTCCCGAGGCGGATGCGGCCGCGTCGGCGCGCCGCGGTCCGGTGGCTCTCATCGGCGCTCTGGTCGTCGCGGCGGCGATCGCCGGCGGATTCTTCCTCCTCTTCCGCCGGCCGCGCGCTCCCGCGCCCTCACCGCGCCCACAACCCACCCGCGCCGCCGCCGTCCTCGCCACCCCGACCATTCTCCCGGAGCTGGCCGCAACGCCCGAGGTTCCCACGACCGCGATGTCCGACGTGCAATTCCGCGACGAGGTGTCGAAGCGGCTGGCTCTCGAGGTCGACAAGCTCGAGGCCGAGATGCGCAGGAAGGCGGAGCCCACACCCGCGCCGGCGCTCGTGCCGGCCGAGCCGACTCGGATGGAACCCACGCAGCCGAGCGCCGAGACGACGGCGGCTCCCACCGCGCCTCCGGTCGACGCGGAGAGAGCGGCTCCCACCGCCCCGCCGGCGCCGACCAGAATCGTCGCCCGGGAAGGGACTCTCGTCCCGCTCGAAGAGGTCGATTCCCCGCCGAAAATCGCACGCATCGTCAAGCCGTCGTATCCGCCGATTGCCCTGAAGGCGCGCGTCGGCGGAATCGTCGTGCTCCGCGTCCTCGTGTCGGAGAAGGGGGCGCCGGCCGAGATCGAAGTGCTGCGGTCTGCGCCGGCCGGGCTGACGGAAGCGGCGACCGCGGCCGTCCGCAACTGGACTTTCGAGCCGGCGAGGAAGGCCGGAGTCCCCGTGCGAACCTGGATGACAGTGCCGATCCCCTTTGAGCCGTGAGTGGAAGACGGTAGGACGGTAGGACGGTAGGACGGTAGGACGGTAGGACGGTAGGACGGTAGGACGGCGCAGGATTGCGGTTCGCCTACCGCCTCCCGCCTCTAAGGCTTGGCCTCGTAGCTGATCGACTTGAGGTTCGGGTCCTTGGTCCGCAGAAAATCCTCCATCACCTTGTCCTCGACCCACGTGATCTCGGTCCCGTCGACGAAGTAGGTCGGCGTCGAGCGGACGCCCAGCCGCTGTCCCTCCTCCATGTCCTTTCGGACGTCGGCGAGACTCTCCTCTCTCAGATAGCAGTTGAGAAAATCCGTTCGCGGCACCCCGGACCCCTCGGCGAAGGTGATCGCGAGCTCGTCGATGCCGGAC
>Ga0070706_100004729_pt1 | contig 13054 bp, 8 predicted proteins | sample KBSK5501metaG_FD_65476 | JGI IMG/M metagenome (GOLD analysis project Ga0070706, IMG submission 65476) | Corn, switchgrass and miscanthus rhizosphere microbial communities from Kellogg Biological Station, Michigan, USA - KBS K5-50-1 metaG | ecosystem: Host-associated > Plants > Roots >...
CGCTTCACAGTGGTGCGCTCGGCCGGGTCACGCGGAAGGGAGATCGCCCGTGAAGAGCTATTCATATCGCGAGCGGGACTATGGCTTCGGGCAGCTGATTCTCACACTGCGCACCCGCATCGGCTTGACCCAGGAGGGCCTGGGCGAGCGGCTCGGGGTGTCCCGGCGAGCGGTGGCCCACTGGGAGGCAGGTCTCAATTATCCGGACATTGAACATCTCCAGGCCTTGATAGCGTTGGGGGTCCAGCAGCGCATCTTTCCCGCCGGGCAGGAGGCCGAGGAGATCCGGACCCTCTGGCGGGCGGCCCACCAGAAGGTGCTGCTGGATGAGGCCTGGCTTGCCAGCGTGCTCGGCCGCACGCGTCCTCCGCTGACCCTGCTGCATCCTGAGCTGCAGGAGGCAGCCCGACCGGGTGAACTGCCGAGAGCTCAGTCAACGCCAGCGCCACTGCTGGATTGGGGCGAGGCGCTCTCTGTCCCCAGCTTCTATGGCCGCGAGGCGGACCTGGCCACGCTCCTCGGCTGGGTGGTCGAGGAGCGCTGTCATTTGGTGAGCGTGCTGGGCCTGGGCGGCATCGGCAAGTCGGCGCTGGTGGTGCGGACCATGCGCGAGGTGGCGAGCCACTTCGAGGTGGTGCTCTTTCGCTCCCTGCGCGACGCTCCCTCCTATGAAGCGTTGCTCTCGTCCTGCCTGGCGGTACTCTCGCCCGAGCCGCAGGATCTCGTGCACGAGCCATTGGAGCGGCGCCAGAATCGACTGCTAGAGAAGCTGCAAAGCCTTCGCGTGCTGCTGGTGCTCGATAACCTGGAAGTGCTGCTGGAAGAAGGCGAGGCGCTGGGGCGGCTGCGTCCTGGCTATGAGGGCTATGGGCAGCTGCTGGAGCAGGTGGCCCACACGGAGCACCAGAGCTGCCTGCTGCTGACCAGCCGCGAGCAACCGGCCGCTCTGCGCGCCCTGGAGGGCCGGCGCGCCCTCGTGCGCTCCTTGCGCCTCTCCGGGCTGGAGGCTTCGGCCTGCGCGCAGTTGTTGGGCGAGCACGAGCTGGTCGGCGCGCCAGAGGAGTACGCCCGCCTGGCAGAGCGCTACGCAGGCAACCCGCTGGCGCTCTCCATCGTGGCCGAGACCATCGCCGACCTCTTTGGCGGGGCCATCTCCCCGTTCCTCTTGGGAGGCACGATCCTCTTTGGCAGCATCACCCAACTCCTGCAGGAGCAATGGGAGAGGCTCTCGGCGCTGGAACAGATGGTGCTCTCGTGGCTGGCCATCCTGCGCGAGCCGGTGACGCTGGAGGAGCTGCAAGCGGTGCTGGTGGCTCCGCTCGCGCCCGCACAGGTCCTGGAAGCCGTGGATGGGCTGCGCCGGCGCTCGCTGGTGGAGCGAGGGCAGCGCCCGGGCAGCTTCACCTTGCAGTCGGTCGTGCTGGAGTTCGTGACCGACCGACTGATCACCACGGCTAGCCAGGAGATCAGGCAGGGGCAGCTCGCGCTTTTACGTGAGCATGGCCTCTCTCAAGCACAAGCCAAGGACTATGTGCGCCAGAGCCAGGAGCGCTTGCTCGTGGCTCCCGTGCTCTCGCGCCTCGAGAGCGTACACCGGGGGCAAGCCGAGGTGGAGGGGCGCTTGCGCGAGCTGCTCTCTGTGGTGCGCAGTTGGGCCGAGGGCACGCAGGGGTATGCACCAGCCAATCTGATGGCGCTGCTGCGCGTGCTGCGCGGACACCTGCGAGGGCTGGATCTATCGCGGCTCGTGTTGCGCGGCGTGCATCTGCAAGGCGTCCAGCTGCAAGATGCGAGTCTCTCCGGGTCGCTGATCCAGCAGAGCGTCTTTACGGAGACCTTCGATGCCATCTGGGCGGTCACCGTCAGTCGGAGCGGGCAGTACTGGGCCGCCGCTGGTCGGCGTGGGGAAGTGCGGCTGTGGCGCGAGTTCGGCCAGACCTTGCACCTGGCCTGGCAGGCGCATACAGACATCGTAATGTCTCTCGCCTTCAGCCCGGACGAACGGCGGCTTGCCAGTGGGAGCTTCGATGGCAGCGTCAAGCTCTGGGACGTCGAAAGTCGTGCCTTGCTCTGGTCGGGCCGTCATCCGAAGAGCACCCTCTGCCTGGCCCTTGCCCCCGACGGCCAGCAGCTCGCCAGTGGGGGGTCTGATGGCACCGTGCGGTGCTGGGAGGCGCAGCTGGGCACCCCCGTGCAGGAGCTGCCGCATCCCGGTGCGGTCTTCGCGCTGGCCTGGAGCCCCGATGGGCGCCTACTCGCTAGTGGCGACACATTGGGCACGATCCGGCTGTGGCAGCGGCAGCCGAGCGGACCGGCTCGGCTCTGGCAGGCGCTTGAGGCACATAGCAACTGGGTGCGCGGCCTGGCCTTTGCCCCTGACGGCCGCCTCCTGGCCAGCGCGAGCTGGGATAGCAGCGTCAAGCTCTGGGAGTGGGGAGAGGCAGGCCGCCTGCGCCAGCGCCAGCGGCTTTTGGGGCATACCGGGCAGGTGAATTGCGTGGCGTGGAGTCCGGAGGGAGCCACGCTGGCCAGTGGCAGTAATGACCGCACCATCCGGCTGTGGGAGGCCCAGGAGGGACGCACGCGGCTGGTGTTCTCGGGCCATAGCGGAGTGGTGGAAGGCCTGGCCTTCACGCCTGACGGCGGCAGCCTGTTCAGTGGTAGCGAGGATGGCACGCTGCGGCTGTGGGACGTGCAGCGGGGCGAGCCGCTGCGCGTGCTGCAGGGCTACACGGCCGCCCTCAACGACCTGGACTGGCGTCCCGATGGCACCGCCATTGCCAGTGCCGGCTCCGATAGCGAAGTCATTCTCTGGCAGGTAGAAGACCTTGGAGGGGGAAGGCCGCCAGAGTTGTTGCGCGGCCATGCGTGGAGCGTGTGTGGCGTGGGGTGGCGTCCCGATGGCGGCCTGCTGGCCAGTTCCGGGTGGGACAATGCCATCCGGCTCTGGGACGGGGCCACCGGGCGCCCTCTGCAGATCATCGGCGACCGCGACCACCCCGACACCCCCTTCTGGGGCCTGGCCTGGAGTCCCGATGGCACGCGGCTGGCCAGTGGCACCTTTCGGCGTGGCGTGCTGCTGTGGGAGGGGGGAGCAGACGCTCTTCGCTGGATCGGGCGGGAGCTGCCTCTCTGGATCCGTCGGGTGGCCTGGAGCCCCGATGGCACGCGCCTGGTTGCCGGGGGCGATGATGGCCACGTCTATGTGTGGGACGCGGCTGATGGGAGGCTGCTCCTGCAGTTGGCGGGACATCAGGGGGCCGTCATGAGCGTCGCCTGGAGCCCCGATGGCTCCAGGCTGGCCACGAGCTCGGGCCTGGGCGACAGCGGGGAAGTGGTGGTGTGGGATGCCTCCAGTGGGAGGCGCGTGCGAGACGTTGGAGGGCATCCGGCAGTGGCTACTGCGGTGACCTGGAGCCCGAGTGGAGAGCAACTGGTCAGTGGTGGCAGTGACGGCAGGCTACGCTGGTGGCAGCTCCAAAGCGGAGAGTGCGTGCGGGTGCGCGAGGCCCATCTGGGGACGGTGCAGACCCTCAAGGTGAGTCCTGATGGGAGCACTCTGGCAAGTTGCGGCGATGACGGGGCCATCCAGCTCTGGAACCTCCAGAGCGGCGAGCTGCTGCGCACGCTGCGTCGCGACCGGCCCTATGAGCGACTCAATATCACGGGCATCCGCGGCCTCTCCGAGGCGCAAAAGGCCTCGCTGCGCACCTTAGGGGCGTTCGAGGAGACGAGCGTTGGCGGGTAAAGGGATGCACTTGCCCAGGAGAAAGGAGATCGCCTCTCCCCGCAGTGGGTTGGGATTCAGCCGCCTCCTACCAGTGGCAAGAGCTTTTCTTCCTACTCACTTGCGCTTCTGTTGCACCCTCACTATAGTAGCCGAAGCAGGACCTCCTCTGCTGGAAGCCGAGCCGAGGGGTGTACCCGAGAGAACAGAGGAGCGGAAACGATGGTCGCCATTGAGCGAACAGCCTATCCCCGCATGAAGCGGGCACCTAACGCCAAGGAATTGGCCGACTGGTATACCCCAACCCAGAAAGAACGCGAGCACGCGGCGGCTACCTGTCGGGGTGAGCAGTCCATCCTCAGTTTTCTCGTCCTCTACAAGGCGTTTCAACGCCCGGGGTACTTTCCTTCGCCCGACGACATTCCCGCAGTCATTGTCGAGCATATTCGTGCCTGTGTGCAGGTTTCGTCAGAGGTGACCGTGAGCTATCCTCCTCGCACGCTTTACCGCCATCAACGGGCGATCCGCGCCTACCTGGGGGTGAAGCCCTATGATGAACAGGCCGAGCGTCTGGCGAGCGAGACCATTATTCGTGCGGCCCAGGTGATGGACAACCCTGCCGATCTGCTCAACGCGGCGATTGAAGAACTGGTGCGCGCCCATTACGAGTTACCCGCCTTTAGCCGCCTTTCCCGCTTGACGGCTCACCTGCGCACGCAGGTCAACGACCAGTACTTCCAGATGGTGGCCGCGCGGCTCGGAGAGGAGACCTCCGCGCCCCTACACACGTTCTTGCTCACCCGCAACGTCTCCACTCGTCACTCCGAACTCCAGCGGCTCAAAGCCATTCCCAAGAGTGCAACGCTCTCGCACCTGCAAGACATGCTCGATCACCTCGTGTGGATCGAATCGTTCACCGGGATAGAGCGCCTGCTCGACGGCATCCCACGTGCGAAGATCAAGCATTTCGCAGCGCAGGCCCGGGTCCTGGACGTCGCGGAACTGGAGGAGGTCGCGCTTGCCAAACGGCAGACGCTGGTCTGCTGCTTGCTTCTCGAGACCCAGGTCGCCACCCGCGACGCCATCATCGAGATGTTTCTCAAACGCATGGCGCGCATTCATACCCGTGGCAAGGAGGCGCTTGAACTCCTTCATCAACAGCATCGCGCCACGACCGAACACTTGCTCTCGGTTTTCACCGATGTGCTGCATACCACGCAAGAGGTCGCAGATGATGCCGCTCTCGGCAAGCAGGTGCGAGAGGTGCTTGAACAGGAAGAGGGAGGCATCCAAGGGCTGCTGGAGAAGACCGAGAAACTCGCCTCTCACAACGGGAACAATTACTTCCCGCTCCTCTGGCAGTTTTATCACAGCCATCGCCGGACGCTCTTCCGGCTGGTGCATCTTCTCGATATCCGTTCGACGACCCAGGATCAGACGGTGAGAGCTGCCCTGACCTTTCTGGTGGAGCATGAGCAGCACCGCGGTAAGTATCTGCCCAATGTCATCGATCTCTCGTTTGCTAATGAGCAGTGGCACCGCACCATCTATGTCCGCCGCAAGAAGCAGGTGTTGCTGGATCGGCGGCACCTGGAAGTCTGTATCTTTACTCATGTCGCCGCCGAACTCAAAGCCGGGGACTTCTGCGTCGTCGGCTCCGAGCAGTTTGCCGACTACCGGGAGCAGCTCCTGCCCTGGGAAACGTGTGAGCCACTGGTGGCCGAGTACTGCAGCGAGGTAGGGCGGCCCGCGACGGGGAAGGCGTTGGTCGAACACCTCAAGACCCAGCTGACCAGGATCGGGCGAGAGATTGATCAGGGCGTGCCGACCAACGGAGGGCAACTCAGCATTTCGCCGAAGGGGGAACTGATTCTCAGACGCGGCGAGCGCAGAGAAGCGCCGTGCGAGGTGATCCGGTTGGAGGCCAAACTCACCAAAGAACTCCCCGAACGCAACGTGCTCGATATTCTCTGCAATGTGGAACATTGGGTCCACTGGACGCGTCACTTGGGCCCAGCGTCTGGGTCGGACCCCAAAATCAAGGATATCATTGAACGCTATATCATTACGGCGTTTTGCTATGGCTGTAACCTCGGGGCACGTCAAACGGCCCGGCATATGCGCGGGATCGTCACCGCGCATGAACTCTCCTTCACCCATCGGCGTCACATCACCGCAGAAAAGCTGGATGCAGCCATCCGTGATATTATCAATTGTTATAATGCCTTCCCGTTGCCCAAGCTCTGGGGGACAGGTAAGCTAGCAGCTGCTGATGGGACCAAGCTCGACCTGTATGAGGAAAATCTGCTCTCGGAGTACCACATCCGCTACGGGGGATACGGCGGCATTGCCTATCATCACATTTCCGATACCTACATTGCCCTCTTCACCCACTTTATCGCCTGTGGGGTGTGGGAGGCCGTCTATATTCTGGATGGCCTCTTGAAAAATACCTCAGACATTCAACCGCACACGCTGCATGCTGACACCCAGGGGCAGGCAACGCCGGTCTTTGCGCTCGCGTATCTGTTGGGAATCAAGCTGATGCCACGCATCCGCAACTGGAAAGATCTGGTGTTCCATCGACCGAGTCGAGATGAGCATTACCAATATCTGGACATGCTCTTCCGAGGTGTGATTGATTGGGCGCTGATCGAGACGCACTTTCAAGATCTGATGCGGGTGGTCCTGTCCATCAAAGCTGGGAGGGTCCTCCCCTCCACCTTGCTGCGTAAACTGGGCATCTACAGCAAGAAAAACCGACTCTACCTGGCGTTCCAGGAACTCGGACGCGTCGTACGAACGGTGTTCCTCCTCCAGTATATCTCCGATCGGACCTTGCGTGAACAGATCACGGCAACCACGAACAAGGTGGAAGCGTATAACGCGTTCAGTAAATGGCTCTTCTTCGGAACGGAAGGGGTGATCACCGATAATGATCCGGTCGAACAAGAAAAGCACGTGAAATATACTGACCTAATTGCCAATGCCATCGTGCTGCAAAATGTCGTCGATATGACTGCGGCCCTGCGACGGCTGGATCAAAACGGAGAAGACCTCTCCGCCCACACGATTGCAGCGCTCAGCCCCTACCTTCGGCACCACATCAAACGCTTCGGGGATTACGTGATTGATCTGAGTATCCAGCCGGAACCCTTAGAAAAGCAGATGGCACTCCCTCTCCGGGCACTCTTGCCAGCCCCGTCTGAGGAAGCCGCTCACCAAAAGCACCAGGGCTGAAGGGTCGCTCGTGTCGGAGTGCCAGGAGAGGAATGCACTCGTTGTGCATGTATTACGCCTTTTGCCTATGGCCTAGTTTTACACGTATCTCGGCACAATCCCGACTAGTCTGCTGTTTGGAAGATCGTCTGATGCTGCGCATGCCGATAGGAGTGGTAGGGGCAGGACATTCTAGTGAGAGAATATTGAGCCTCTAGAGCAATTGACGAGGTAGTAAACCTGATATATAATGAGTCAAGGCATATCAAATGTTCCATTGCCGAAAGACCCAGGCGGTCCAAGGCAATCATCCAGGCGGTGCCTCAACGACCCAGGCGGTCAGCGAGATCAGGGAAATGACGATATGAAACAGATCCTGTTTCACTCCGTCGTTTTTGGCTCGCATGAGGCCCGAAAAATAAGCATACATATCAGGCGTTCCATTGCCGAAAAAGAGTATCTGGTGGAAGCGAGACGCAACCATGAGAGAAGCCCGAGACGGGCTTAGGCAATCGCGAGACGCGCCTCAAAGGCCGAGACGGTCAGCGAGACTAGGGAATAGCGGATATGAAGCAGGTTTGGTAATCCTTGCTTCATGCTGCATGGTTTCTTTTAGTCTCGCTGACCATCTTTTTTGGCTATTTGTCCTGAAAATGAGCAAAAAGAAAGCCAAGCGTTGGAAGCGAATTATCTGAATACACCTGCATCATGAAAAAAGCGTTCATACAGGAGTTTTGTGTGGATCAAGATAATAGCAACCGAACCGGCGATAACAATCGCATAATCCGTTATCTGGCTAGCATAATCTGTTTGGCCGTAGCAGTGTATTCTTTCTGGATCATGCGAGATCTGGTAGCTTTTATAGTGTTGGTCGGGGTAGCTACTGGTCAGATCGGGATCTGGGAAGCGATTGGGTGGTCAGGACCGCATACACGATCGGGGAACATCACTCGGGAGAATAGCCAAGAAGGAAAGGGGGAAACAAAGAATCTAAAATAATCACGTGAACTATGAACAGATTTTGTGAAAGTGTGTAGAAAGCAAAATCACGCTGGAACTGTAACCTGATACATACTTCAGGTTACAGTTCCATGTTCCGGCAGATCGTCTTTGTGCTCACCTCGCATGTTCAAACGACGGGATAACAGCCAAGAAATGCCAACTGTGTGCTTTGTCACGTTTCCTGTCCTGTGAGGATGCCTTATCGTTCAAAGGCAGAGTTGGACAGCTTATGGTAACAAGGTGCAAATTGAGCCCATTGAGGCGGGAGCTACCGAGGCCGGGGTAAAGCTAAAAAGATCGGGAGTCGTGCGGAGGATCAGCTCGTGTGACAACACGCTGGATTTTCTTGGGGCCTCACACGCCTTTTTCCCATAAAGTGAATCTTACGCAACCTTGCTGATCAGGGATGTGGTATAGCGAGAGCTTGAACATTTTTTCTTTTACTGACTTTTTCTCAAGGATCGAACAGCTACCTTTGCTCCCGCCATACCTTCCTGTCCCCCAAACAGCGCAGGGAAGCGGGAGTGTGCCTGCGCTGCGGTTCGTCTGTTACCTGAACATCATCCCATGCGCTGGAGGTGCTCCGGCGCTCTTGAAAGCGAGGTGATGATCATACCTGTCCGAGATCTTTCCAAACGGAGGGGATCGGTCAGCGGCGCCGTCCCGAGTCGGAAACTCGACCGGATGGTCCACTATGAGAGCCTGATCGCACGAGGGTGCATCTACATCTTTGAGCATGACCCGCGCGTGCATACCTACGAGGAGGAGCCATGCACCATTCACTATCGCTTCGACGGCAGTGAACGTCGCTACACCCCGGACTTTGCTGTCACCTGGATCGACCGCAAGCCAACGCTGATGGAATGCAAGCCAGTAGCGCATATGAGTGATCCGGAGAACGCACCGAAGTGGACGGCTGCCCGCTTGTGGGCCGTTCGTCACCGGTACGAGTTCGTGCTGGTGACCGATGCAAGTCTGCGAGCCTATGGCGCCCTGCTGCCGAATCTCGAACTGCTTGCCGTTCACGGTTACCAGCGCATTCCTCCTCCGGCGCGCGAGTACCTGCTCAAAACGGCACAGTCTATCAATGGACCGTTTACGCCCAATGAACTCGTGCGACAGACCCCGCAGCTCGAACCGATCCGCACCAGGTCCTACATCTGGCATTTACTGTATGTCGGCGAATTCTCGACCGATCTGACGCGGCCCTTACATTTCGATGGTACCGTTTTAAGCTGGAAAGGAGCTTCCAATGTCGAAACCAAGCCCATTGAACAGAGTAGAGATTGATGCGACAGAACTCGACTTGTTCGTCGTGGATGAGCAGGAGCGGCCTTTAGCCGGACGAGCAATCGTTGTATGTGACGTTGATCCTCTTACGCGAGCCATCACCACATGCTCGATCCTTCAACAGGCGGCAAACGATGAGCCAGACGAGCCTCTCTCTTCGCAAAATCCTGCTCATCCGCCCCTCGCGGAGTTCTAAAGTGGCGTAGGGGACACCGATGCAAAGACGGAGGGGGATGGCCTCAGCGGCGAAAAGAGCAACGTGCTCGGATTGCCTTTCGCCACAAAGGCGCTCATGCGCCTGGCGCCCCTCCTCCTGCAGAAAGGAGACATCTCGTGGATAAAACATCGTTCCATCAAGATGAGCCCGTGAATCCAAAACACTGGCGCAGATTAACCAGCCAGCAACGCACTACCCCCATCGACCAGCTCTCCGTTACTTACAGCCGCCTCGATGAGCTTTCCTGCGCACTCACCGCGTTCGATGCGGCTGCGTGCTCAAGGGAGGGCGCGGGAGCGAGCGCTGTACAAAGCCTCGGTATCGTTGGTCCGCCAAAGACCGGAAAAACCCAGCTGGCTCGGAGGTGGGTGGCACATGCGACAGGGCGGTGCGCAGTGATGCCAGCAGGTGAGGACATCCCCTACCTCTTTGTTGAACTCTCGTGGCTGACAACTCCCAGGGACATCGCAGCGCGATGCCTTGCAGCACTCGGCGATCCATCCGCTGCTCGCGGAACGCTGCTCTCCATGGAATACCGACTGCGGGTGCTTCTGCACACCCGCGCCACTCGCCTGCTCGTGGTGGACCAGCGCGAGCGTCTCGTCAGAGACGAACGACACCGTCTGCTGGATGACTGTGTCGATCTTCTCAGGCACATGATCCTGAACGCAGAAGTATCGGCAGTGCTTCTCGGAGAGCAGCAGGCCACCGCAGCCATGTTCTCCGTCTGTCCTCGCCTTGAGCGCCTGGTGGGGGCTCCGTCTGTCCTCGCGCCCTTCGCCTGGGACGAGCAGCAGCCCCGGACCGTCGAGGAGTTCCGTGCGCTCCTGAGGTCAATCGATGAGCAGCTCCCGCTCGATGATTCCGGGTTAGAGGAGAAGGATATGGCCCATTGCACCTGGTACGCCACAAACGGCACGCTCGGGTGGATTATGGCGCTCATTCGCCAGGCTGCGAAATACGCCGTCGCCAGCCAGTCTGCAGTACTCGACAGGCGATTGCTTGCGCGAGCGTACGACGCCTGCATCGCAGCAACACCCATAGGGCAGGGAAAGGTCAATCCTTTTTCCGGATAAGAGTTCGACGAATCAGGGGGGATGGCAGCGACATTCCTCCAGTGAACGAAGGGAGATCACTATGCCGAAACCGGTGACCTTTGAACCCGGTGCGAAGTACGTACTCGATAGAGTCGGATATGAAGTGCTCGACCTGCTCGAGGGCGGTTCTTTTCTCGTCCTCAACGTGCAGAATCAACGCAAACTCGTGCAGGGCGCCGCTGAACTTTGGAAGCGCTGGGAAGACAACGCGTTAGAGTTCGTCATCTCAGGTGAGAACCTGCGAGAGGAGGAGGGGACCCCCTTTAAAACGTCCTATGCCTTTGCTGACCTGGCATCCCTCCCCCCCGCTGTACAGAAAGAAACCTGGCATCGCTACCTGCTCATTCAACCGCTCCTGGACCTCCCGTCGCGGAAGCGAACGCTGCCGGTTATACAGCAGCGCATTTAACAGTTTTATACAGACCCGGAGGAGGTGCAGAAGCGCGAGGGGGAGCCGGTCCAGTTCGGCCAACGGGTCGGGAAAGGTCGGAAATACAAAAAGCGCGCGCCGCCCCCGCGCCCTTCTCGAAAAAAGGGGAGCGCGCCCGCCGCGGCACACGGCCGCCAGCCAGAGAAAGCACAGGGGCAGCACTATCCCGACCCTCGCACCGTCCGCCGCTGGCTGCGCCGCTTCGAGCGAGGATACGATATTCGCAGCCTCGCCCCCTCCTACCACGATCGCGGCCCGCAGGAGCGCCATTTGCCCCCGGTCGTAGAAGAGTTGCTCAAACAGGCGCTCAAGGAAGTATATTACACTGAGCAGCGAGCGTCGGTGCTGCAGATCATCCACAGGCTCAAAGCGCTGGTGCTGCAGGCAAACCAGTCGAAACTGCCGGATGAACAGTTGAAGGTCCCCAGCGATGCAACGATCTATCGCTACGTCGAGGATTTGGATCAGATGGAGGTAGCAATTGCGCGTTTTGGGCGCGCGCAGGCGGAGCGCATGCATGGCCAGACCTGGCAAGGACCACGCCCAACGCGCCCCAACCAGCGCTGGCAGTTCGATTTCACAAAACTCGACGTCCTGGTAGTCGACGGGGCCGACTGGCTGCCCATCGGTCGGCCGGTGATTGCGGCCATCCGGGATGTCTATACCGGGTACCCGGTCGGGATCTACATCAGCTTTGACCCTCCCTCCTACCGCCTGGTGATGGAGTGCCTGCTCTATGCCTGCCTGAGGAAGGCGCACGTGAAAGAGATGTTCCAGACGACCAACGATTACCTGGCCTACAGCATCCCCGAAGTGCTGGTCGTCGATAACGCCATCGAGCTCAATCGAGACCTCGAGTGGGCATGCCTGCAACTGGGCATCGAACTGCAGCACGCCCCGGTGAGAATGCCCTGGTTTAAGGGCGCCATCGAGCGCTGGTTTCGCACGCTGAACCAGGAGCTGATTCATAACGCCCCCGGGACGACCTTTTCGCGCTGCTGCCAGTGGAGAGGCTACGATCCCCGCAAGCACGCCTGCATGACGCTCGATGGGCTGTGGGAGGCGCTCCATCTCTGGATCGTGGACGACTACACGCAGTCGGTTCACCACATCGGCGAGGAGAAGGGCATTCCAGCGAAGCGCTGGCTGCGCGCGCTGGAGAAGGATTTTGTGCCGCGCCTGCCCCCCAGTCGCAACGACTTGCTTGTGCTCGTTTCCCGCCGGACGACGCGCACTGTCGGCCCCCACGGCATCGAATTCGAGAATCTGTATTATCAAAGCGAGGCCCTGAGACCCCTGCGCAGCCGGCTCGAACGCCGCAGGCAGGAGCAACACGAGCACGGGGAAGAGCAGGACCGGCACGATGCCGTTGTCGAGGTGAAGTACCATCCCGGTGACCTCGGGCGCATCTGGGTGCTGGACCCCTTCGAGAAGGAGTACATTGAGGTCAGAGCCGTGAACTGGGAGTACGCGCAGGGGCTCTCGCTCTGGAAGCACCGTGTCATCAAGCGCTATACACGACGAGAGCTGCAGATGGACGTGGATGACGAGGCGCTCATCCTGACCCGGGCAAGGCTGCAAGCCCGCCTCCAGCAGGAGTTTCGCGTGGCACGCACCATCCGTACGCGGGTCGGCTCAGCGCGCTTTCTGGATATCCAGGTGTCCTGCTGGATGCGGGGAATCCCCTCCACTGCATCCGCGATCCAGGTAACGGAGGTGATGGGCGAGGAAAGCGCCGCTCTCACCATACTGGCGCCGGGCAGTGCTTCTCAAGGAGCCCTTCCGCAGGAAAACGCCACGTCGATGGCCCTCGCGCTCGTCGAGCATGCCGCCGCGCCTCCCCCGCCTGTGCCCGGCGTGACGCTCCTGGCAGAGCCGGAGAGCGGTAGTGCGGCAGAGCCGCCTCCTCCCGCCGTGTCACAGCCAGTGGCCCCGCAAGGGGAGAGGAGTCAGGGGAAGAGCAAAGGCGGTGGCAAGCGAGAGCCCGCCAGGCCGCAAGAGGCAGCGAGGAACGAGCCAGAGGTGGTGGACTTCTCGCAGTTTGGGATCACGGCAAGCTATATCCATCCAGA
>Ga0070706_100004732_pt1 | contig 13046 bp, 10 predicted proteins | sample KBSK5501metaG_FD_65476 | JGI IMG/M metagenome (GOLD analysis project Ga0070706, IMG submission 65476) | Corn, switchgrass and miscanthus rhizosphere microbial communities from Kellogg Biological Station, Michigan, USA - KBS K5-50-1 metaG | ecosystem: Host-associated > Plants > Roots >...
CCCTGGCCGAAGGATCAGTACCCCGCAGAAGGTCTCTAAGTGCGGCTTGCTGGGCCTCGGTTCGTCCCTTGGTGTCCAAGCACAGACAGGCGCAACGGGCACCAGAAGGAAGCGTTGTAGGAAGAAAGAGGGACCTCGCGATGCGCGGATTAACGTTGGCACAGGCAACCCAGATCGCCGATGGCGCGTTGGCGAAGGCTCGCGAACTTGGATGCAAACCGATGACCGTAGCTGTTGTCGACCCCGGCGGATATCTGCTGGTCCTGAAGCGTAAGGATGGGAGTGGGAATCTCTGGCCGACATTGCCTTGGCCAAGGCATGGTCGTCTCCTGCACTGCCAAGCACGCTCTAAGCAGCCTCTAGCGCATCAACACGCTGCTTCAGACCGGCCACGTCCTCATTTGTCGCAGTCACCGCAGCCCGAATCAACCGCACCTCTTGCCGCAGCTCGTCAAACTCATCGCGCTTCGGCACGTCCGCGAGCTGCTCTTGTATGCCGCCCACCGCTTCGTGCACCGCGCGCAGCTCGTCGCGCATCTGCTCCATAAGCACGAGTGCATAGTCTTTATCGTCTGCCATACAACCAGGCTAGCACCTATTTACTGAAAAACACAATAGCTAGCAATCTGATTCACAACATCCGGTGCACACCGGAACGCCGATGTAGCGCGCCCCACAGACCTCCCGCGCCGAGGCGAGAGCGCCAAGGGGAACGACAGCCAGCTCCCGCGTCGCGGCGCCGTTCTGGACCGGGTTAGGGTGCAGCCGCGTCGGGCGGCAGCTCGACGGGGTACGGCTCAGCGAAGTCGGCCGAGCGGCTCACTGCGGACCAGTCGGTGGCTTCGGCGAGCTGTCGTTGCGAGTAGGCCAGTGCCATCGTGACCGCGTTGACACCGACCAGTAGATGGGAGGGCACACGCTGCCGTTCCACGACCCGCGCGATGATCTCCGCGGCACGCTTCGGGTCGCCCGCAGGAGTAGCGAGACCGCGGCGGCTGCTCATGATTCCGACTGTCGCCTCGTACTCCGCCGGGACCCGGTCGACCCGCATCGAGGTGCCGGCCCAGTCGGTCGCGAAGCCGCTCGGTTCGACGACCAGCACGCGGATGCCGAACGATGCCGTCTCCGCGGCAAGCACACGGCTAAATCCGTCGACTGCGAACTTCGCCGCTTGGTAGCTCGCGATGCCTGATGAGCCGCCGACGCGTCCGCCGATCGAGGAGAACTGCACGATGGTCCCGCCTCCCTGGGTGCGCAGCTGCGGGATCGCCGCCTTCGAGACGTGGTAGACGCCCCAGAAGTTCGTCTCGAATTGTGTCCGGAAGTCGGCGTCGTCGCCGGTCTCGATCGGCGCGACGTTCGCGTAGCCGGCGTTGTTCACCACCACGTCGAGGCGCCCGAAGCGCTCCACTCCCGTACGGATCGCTACCTTCACGGCACCGGCGTCCGTGACGTCCAACGGGAGCGCAAGCACGTCGTGCGGGTGGGCGGCGACGACGTCCTGAAGTTGCTCAGGCCGACGAGCTGTGGCGACGACGGAGTTGCCCCGCTCCAGCGCCGCGTGGACGAGAGCGCGGCCGAACCCGCGGGATGAGCCGGTGATCAACCACACTGACATCTGTACTGATTCCTCCTTTTCCCCCGTGCCGTCGGAACACGAAGCGACTGCGCGAGCGAGGAAACGAACCACGAAGACCAACGGCCTTCCCGTCGCCGTCCGCATCGTCACTGAACCCGACGCCATGCGCGCCGAATTGTTGCGCGGCGTCTACCGGCGCCTCTTCCCGCCGATCCCGAGTGAGCGCGCAGAGGCGCCCGAAGGTGTGGCCGTGTCACGCCGGGGTGGGCTTACATGCGCGACGTTGCAGGCGCCGTACATGGAATGACGAGTCGGTAACAAGCATGCCTTAGGGGGACAGCCTGTTGGGCATGCATGCGCGTGGCGAGACTTCCCGACAGCAGACTGGCGCCACACACTGCCGCTCCACGAGCCAGGTGAGTCGTGGCTGTCTCGCCCGACTCCGGCTCTGCTTACCTGAGTACTCGTTACCTGAGTACTCGCAAATTGCCAAACACGCTCATAGAGCGTGTTGTGCATTGGAGTGAGTGACCGCATGAACTATACCTCACTTCATGAGCGCAAACTATCCAAGCGACCTTACTGATGCCGAGTGGGCCTGCCTCCAACGACACCTTCCGACAGCGCCCAGACGTGGCAGGTCCGGTTGCTGTCGAAGGGCGCTGGCTGTGGTCGAAGCTCTGACTCGAACGTCGGGCAGCTTCCTCTCTCTACGAGGAGGCTGCATGTACGCGCTGAGTGCGGTCAAGAGGCGTTGCGCCCGCGCTCCCATTCGCGTATGCTGGGTGGCGACCGTTGTCCGGTAGATCGACTCGGCTGAGCGACGGGAGGGTTGGCAAAATGACACTTGACCCGCAACTCAAAGCCTATGCTGATCGGCTAGCAGCCAAGGGCGACCCGCCACGCCACACCCTCTCACCGGAGAGGGCGCGCGCGATGAGGGCCGCGGATCTGGCAGCTGACCTAGAGGCTGGTCTGGTTGCGCTGGAGCCGGTCGCCCGTATCGAGAACCGCACCATTGCTGGGCCGGAAGGTGAGATCCCCATCCGCATCTACACGCCGCATGGTGACGGCCCCTTCCCGGCCGTCGTCTACTTCCATGGCGGTGGGTGGGTGATCGGCAACCTCGATACCCATGACAGCCATTGTCGCAGCATTGCGAACGGTGCAGGCTGTGTGGTCGTGGCGGTGGCCTATCGGCTTGCCCCCGAGCACAAGTTCCCCGCGGCTCCGGGGGACTGCTACGCCGCCACCTGCTGGGCAGCGGCGCACGCCGTGGAACTCAATACCGACCGGGCGCGTCTGGCGCTGGCTGGGGACAGTGCGGGCGGCAACCTCGCCGCAGTCGTGGCATTGCTTGCGCGCGAGCGCGGCGGGCCGGCGATCGCCTTCCAGCTGCTGGTCTATCCGATCACCGACCTCCGCATGCAGACCACTTCATACACAGACAACGCCGATGCGCCGATGCTGACCAGGGACGACATGAATTGGTTCTGTGGCCACTACATCCGCCGTGACGAGGACCTGGTGAATCCACTGGTCTCGCCCCTGCTCGCCCTGGACCTAAGCGGCCTCGCCCCGGCACTAATTGTGACCGCCGAGTACGACCCGCTGCGTGACGAGGGAGAAATGTATGGCGAGCGGCTGCGGTTGGTGGGAGTGGCGGCGACGGTGCGGAGGTACAAGGGCTTGGCGCATGGTTTCCTTGGCTATGACTTGATGGTGGAACGGGCCAAGGATGCGAAAGCCGAGACGATTGCCACCCTTCGAACTGCCCTCACCGCGGCGATGCCTCGACCGGACCCCGCTGGCTAACCGGGACCACCCAATGTATGGAGATGTTGCAGGAGTCTGACACGCTGCAAATGAGTATGACGCAACGAAGCATGGCGTGCATCGCGGCGATGGCACAGCTAAAATTGTGAGAAAATAGGGCCGTCTATGCCGGATTAGCTCTTGATGATCGAGGCCATTGCCCATGCACAACATGCTAGAAGTCGCACGTCGCGCAGGTGTCTCACTGGGCACTGTCTCAAACGTGCTCAATCACCCTCAGCTTGTCTCCGAAGAGACGCGGGTGCGCGTTCAGCGCACGATCGACGAGCTGGGCTTCGTGCGTAACGGCTCAGCGCGGCATCTGCGCATGGGATACACCCAGAGCATTGGACTCGTGGTCCTCGACGTGTCGAACCCGTTCTTCACGGAGGTCGCCCGCGGCGCAGAAGCTGCTGCCAGCAAACGCGGCTACATCGTCATCCTGTGCAACTCCGACAACTCGTCGCGCAAAGAGAAGCATTACCTCAGGACACTGGAGGAACAGCGCGTTGCCGGCATTCTGATGGTGCCCGTCGAGGATAAGGCGAACTACGCGCAGACCCTGCGGCGCAGCGGCACCTCCATCGTCCTGCTCGACCGTGAAAGTCGTGATGCCAGCACCTGCTCGGTGTCGGTGGATGATGTCTACGGCGGAGAATTGGCGGGTCGCCACTTGCTAGAGCTTGGCCATCGGCGCCTCGCCTATATTCATGGCCCCTTCACCAGCACGCAGTACGCAGATCGCCTCGCGGGCCTGCGCCGGTCGGTGATCGCGGCTGGGCTGGACCCGGAGCGCGCGATCGTGCCAATTGCCGCGGAAACCGATAACGCGCACGCCGGTGCCGCGTGCGTCGAGGTGTTCATCCAGCTGGAGGACCGGCCAACGGCGATCTTTTGTGGGAACGACTATCTGGCGGTTGGGGTGATGTACGCGCTCGGACAGCGTGAGATGCTGGTGCCGCGGGACGTGGCGGTGATCGGCTACGACGACATTGATCTGGCCCCGATGTTGGCAGTGCCGCTGACGACGGTTCGCCAGCCCAAGTACGATCTTGGCTTCGCGGCGACGGATCTGCTGCTCGACGAGATCACGAATCGGGAGACGCACATCCACAAGCATATCGGCTTCCGCCCGGAGCTTATCGTGCGACGCTCGACTGGCGCGGCCTGAGACGGTCGGGGCGGAGCAATTTCTTGTGACCCCTTGACAAGGGGCGTGATCGTCAGTATTCTTGGTGGAAATGAAACGTTTCAATTCCATTCGAGCGTCATTACCCCCACCGTTTGCTGAAACGTTTCAGCGTCCGATGCCAAGCTCCCCGACCCTGGTAATGCCATCCCTGGTAATGTCAACGCTGAGTGTGTGGCGATTGTGTCAGGAGTAGGGCAATGGCGCCTACCCCGGCCCTGGTCGAGCTGCGCGACATCACCAAACGCTTCGGTGACGTCGAGGTGCTCCACCGCGTCTCCCTCCCGCTCTATGCCAGCGAGGTGCATGCGCTCGCGGGCGAGAACGGCGCCGGCAAGAGCACAATGGTGAAGATTCTGGCCGGGGTATACGCGCCCGACGCCGGCATGATTCTGCTCGACGGCGCTCCGGTCGTGCTGCACAATCCTGCCCAGGCGCAGCGCCTCGGTTTCGCCGTGATCCATCAGCAGCCGTCGCTCTTCCCTGACCTCGACGTGGCCGAGAACATCTACATGGGCCGGCAGCCGCTCGGCGCGCTGGGACGCGTTGACTGGCGGCTGATGTATCGGGATGTCAATGCTCTATTGCGCCGGCTGGACGCCCGGTTCGACGCGCACACGCCTGTGCGCAGCCTCTCTATTGCCGACCAGCAGCTGATCGAGATCGCCAAAGCGCTCTCGATGCAGACACGCGTGCTGGTGATGGACGAGCCCACGGCCGCGCTCTCCACACGTGAGGTTGAGGACCTCTTCGCGATCGTCCGGCAGCTGCGATCTCAGGGCGTGGCGATTTTGTTCATCAGCCATCGCTTCGAGGAGATCTTCGATATCGCGGACCGTGTGACAGTGTTGCGCGACGGCACGCACATCCTCACCAAGCCCAGGGCGGAGCTGACCCAGTCGGAGACGATCAGCGCGATGGTGGGCCGCGAGATGAGTGCGCTCTTCCCCAAGCAACACACGGACATTGGGCCGGTGGTGCTGGAAGTGCGTAGGCTGACGCGCCCGGGCGAGTTTCGCGACGTCAGTTTCGCGGTGCATCAGGGCGAGATCCTAGGCTTCGCTGGGCTGGTGGGCGCGGGACGCACGGAGGTGGCGCGGGCCATCTTTGGGATTACCAGGCCGGAGGCGGGAACAATCCTGCTGGATGGCGAGGTGGTCAGCTTCGCGTCGCCAGCGGAGGCGATGCGCCGGGGCATCGCGTATGTGCCGGAGGATCGCTATCAGCACGGATTGGTGCGCGAGTTCCCGATCGCGACCAATGTCACGCTGCCGATCTGGCGCTCGATTTCGAACTGGCTGGGGATCGTGGATCAGCGGCGCGAGCGGGCCATCGCCAGCGACTACTTCCAGCGGCTGCAGATCCGCGCGACCGGCATCGAGCAGGTGGCGCAATCGCTTTCCGGCGGCAATCAGCAGAAGGTCGTCATTGCCAAGTGGCTGGCCACCAAGCCGCGCGTACTGATCCTGGATGAGCCCACGCGGGGTATAGATATCGGAGCTAAGGCCGAGGTGCACCGCCTGATCTCGCAACTAGCGAGCGAGGGGATGGCGATCATCATGATCTCAAGCGAGCTGCCTGAGGTGCTGGCGATGTCCGACCGCATTCTGGTGATGCACGAGGGGCGCATCACTGGCTCATTTGACCGCAACGAAGCCAACCAGGAACGGGTGATGTACGCAGCGATGGGACAAGGCCAGGGGCAGGTGCGACATGGAAACTGAGGCCACAATCGCAACGCAGGCTTCCGCCCCGGCCTCCTCGCGCACGCTGACGCGGATGGTCGCGCGGGTGGGGCAGGTCCGCGAGTTGGGCCTGCTCGTGGTGCTCCTCATCGTCGTCGCGTTCGTGGGGGTTCAGCAGCCGCGCTTTCTGGCGCTCGGCAACATTGAGCAGATCCTCCAGTCCATCGCGATCATCGCCATCGTCGCGGTGGGCGAGGCACTGGTGATCCTGACGCGCAACGTTGACCTCTCGGTTGGCTCCGTGGTAGGCCTGTCGGCTTTCGCCTGTGCCGACCTGCTCAAGACGCATCACGACCTCAATCTCTGGCTGGTCTTTGCCTTTGGGTGTGCACTGGGGGCAGCCCTGGGCGCTCTGAACGGCGTACTCGTCAGCTATGCGGGCATCCCGGCGATTGTCGTGACACTGGGCACACTCAACATCTATCGCGGGATTGACTTTGCCATCGCGCAGGGCAAGCAAGTCAACGCGTACGACGTGCCGGATAGCTTCCTGGGCATCGCCGCCGGGCATGTGCTGGGCGTGCCGCTGCTCATCCTGGCCGCCGCCGTGATTGCCGTCGTCGCCGCGTATCTGTTGCGCTTCTCGAGGCAGGGGCGGCAGATCTACGCGATCGGTAGCAATCCGGACGCGGCGCAGATCGTCGGCATTCGCAAAGCGCGCATCGTCTTCACGGCGTTTTTGCTGAGCGGACTGTTGAGCGGGTTTGCCGGGGTGCTGTGGGCATCGCGCTTCGCGCTGGTGGACTCGCGGGCGGCTTCGGGCCTGGAACTCTTAGTGATCGCGGCGGTGGTGGTCGGCGGCGTGAATATCAACGGCGGCTCCGGCAGCATCGTGGGGGCGATGCTGGGAGCGATCATCCTGGGCACGATTCAAAGCGGGCTGGAAATCTTGCGCTTCTCGCCCTTCTGGCTTCAGGCGATCTACGGCGCCGCGATTCTAGTCGGCGTAACCGTGGACGCGCTGATTACGCGACGGGTGCAGCGCGTGTTGATGGCGCAGAGGCTCAGATGAAGCTGCTTCGATCAGGTGTGCGGCGGTTGGACATCTGGGATCTCTTGCTGGTGGGGCTCCTCATCGTGATCCTGGTGCTCGGCAGTCTCCAGTCGCCCTACTTTCTGAACGCCACGAGCTTCTCGTTGATTTTCAGCAACTTTAGCGAAAAGTCGATCATGGTGCTGGCCATGATGCTGATCATCATCGTGGGCGAGATTGACCTCTCCGTGGCATCCATACTTGGCCTCGCCAGCGCCGCGCTCGGCTTCCTCTTTGCCGCGGGCTGGCCGCTCGGGCTGGCGATGCTGGCGGCGCTCGCTGCCGGCGCGCTGGCGGGACTCGCCAATGGCTTGCTGGTGACGCGCGTGGGTCTGCCTTCACTCGTGGTCACCCTCGGCACGCTGGCGCTCTACCGCGGCGCTGCGTCTATCGTCCTCGGTGATCGCGGGATCAGCAATTACCCCGACGCCTTTACACAGTTCGGGTACGGCTCGATTCCCGGCACTCCTATACCCTGGACGTTCCTGGTGTTTGTCGTCCTGGCGGGGATCGTCGGGGTGGTGCTCCACGGCAGCTGGGTGGGGCGCCAGCTCTACGCCATCGGCAACAACCAGGATGCGGCACGCTTTGCGGGTATACCGGTCGCTCGCATCAAGCTGCTGCTGTTTGTCGTGTCCGGTCTGGTGGCGGCCCTGGCGGGCATCATCTTCACGGCGCGGTTCTCCAGCTCGCGGGCGGATAACGCCCTGGGCTTCGAGCTCGACGTGATTACAGTGGTCCTGCTCGGCGGGGTGAATATCTTCGGCGGACGCGGCTCGCTGCTCGGCGTGCTGCTGGCACTGTGTACGGTGGGGGCGTTGCGCAGTGCATTGGGGCTCGCCGACTACCCGGATCAAGTGCAAAGCATTGTCGTCGGGGTTCTCCTCATCGTGTCCACGCTCGGTCCCAATCTGGTCAGGCGCGTTCAAGTCGCCTGGTCGCGGCGCCGTGTGGCCCCCGAACAGGCCCTATCGCAAAGGAGCACACCGTGAAACGTATCACGCGCACTCTTGCCGTCTCCGCCCTGCTCGTGCTGACGCTGATGCTAGCCGCCTGCGGCGGTTCCGCGTCTGGCGGTGGTGGTACCAACAGCGCCAAGCTCGATGTCGCCTTTTTGCCGAAGGCGATCAACAATCCCTATTTCGACGCGGCGGCGGACGGCGGCAAGAAGGCCGCGGGGGAGCTGAAAGGCACCTTCAAGCAGGTCGGCCCCTCGCAGGCCAACGCTGCCGACCAGGTGCCGTTCATTCAGACGCTGACGCAGCAGCAGGTGAGCGCCATCGTGGTCTCGGCCAACGACCCTAATGCACTGGCTCCGGCTTTGAAGCAGGCACAGAGCAAGGGCATCAAGGTCGTCTCGTACGACTCAGATGTGGCGACCGACGCGCGCTCCGTCTTTATCAACCAGGCGGGCACAGAGGACATCGGCCGGACTGAAGTCCAGGTGCTCGGTGCGCAGCTCAACTACACCGGGGACATCGCCATCTTGTCGGCAACCAGCACGGCGACGAACCAGAACGCCTGGATCGACTTCATGAAGCAGGAGCTTTCCCTGCCGAAGTATGCCAACATGAAGCTGGTGAAGATCGCCTACGGCAACGACGACGACCAGACCAGCTATAACCAGACGCAGGCGCTCGTCCAGGCCTACCCGAACCTCAAGGGCATCATCTCACCGACGACAGTGGGCATCGCGGCGGCGGCGCGCTATCTGGAGGCCAACAACCTCGGTGGCAAGATCGCGCTGACGGGCCTGGGCACGCCGAATGGGCTGCGTAAGTATGTCAAAGACGGCACGATCAAGCAGTTCGAGCTGTGGGACGTCGGCCACCTCGGCTATCTGGCGTACTACGCTGCGGCGGCCTTGGTGCAGGGGAAGATCACGGGCAAGCAAGGGGATACGTTCACCGCTGGCTCGCTCGGGTCGTACACGGTGGGTGCGAACGGCGCTGTCCTGCTCGGCAAACCTACTGTCTTCGATAACTCGAATATCGACCAGTTCAACTTCTAGTCCCATGTCCTATCCGAGATGGCCGGAGGGTACTCCTCGTCCCCTGGCCATCTCGCCCCGGCGGCACCGCGCCCTCGCCAGGCGCGGACGCAGGGAAACGGAGACGACTCATGAACGCCGAGAGCGCGGTGGCAGCGCTACGTGCCACGCTGGACCAGCGGCGCCTGGAGCTGGACGAGATCGTCCGTCGTATTCAGGCGCTCGCCATTGAAACCCCGTCCTGGGGCTACGGCAACTCGGGCACACGCTTCAAGGTCTTTGGCTGGCCGGGCGCGGCGCGCACGCTGCACGAAAAGCTGGCAGACGCCGCGATGGTGCACCGCGTGACGGGGGCGTGCCCGACTGTTGCGCTGCACATTCCGTGGGACTACACGGACGATTGGCAGGCGGCCCGCCAGGAAGCCGAGCGCCTGGGCGTGCGCATCGGCGCGATCAATCCCAACCTGTTCCAGGATGACGACTACAAGCTGGGGAGCCTCGCGCACCCGGATGCCGCGATTCGTCGCCGGGCGATGGACCACGTGCGCGAGTGTATCACGATCGCCACGGCGACCGGCTCGCAGCTGATCAGCCTGTGGCTGGCAGATGGGACCAACTATCCGGGTCAGGACGATCTGCGCGGGCGCCGGCATCGACTGCTCGATTCACTCAAGTCGATCTACGGCGAGCTGCCGCCGGGGCTGCGGCTCTTGATCGAGTACAAGTTCTTCGAGCCAGCTTTCTATTCAACCGACCTACCGGATTGGGGCACGGCACTGCTCATGGCGACCAAGCTCGGCCCGCAGGCGGACGTGTTGGTCGACACTGGCCACCATCCACAGGGGACGAACATCGCGCAGATCGTCGCGCAGCTGCTAGATGAGGAGCGGCTAGGCGGCTTCCATTTCAACGATCGCAAGTACGCGGACGATGACCTGATCGTCGGCTCGGTTAACCCGTTCGAGCTGTTCTGCATCTTCAACGAAATTACTGGCGCGGCGGCGGAGGGCAACCCAAACGCGGGGCGCATCGCCTACATGATTGACCAGTCGCACAACATTGAGGCGAAGGTTGAGGCGATGGTGCAGAGCGTCATCAACATTCAGCTCATGTACGCGAAGTCGCTCTTGGTGGACCGTTCAGCGCTGCGCCGCGCGCAAGAGGCCGGCGACGTGCTGGCGGCGTACCGGGAGCTGCAGGCGGCGTACGAGACAGACGTTCGCCCGTTGCTGGCGGAGGTGCGGCGGCGCCAGGGACTCGATCCCGATCCCATCACGGCGCTGCGGGCGAGCGGCTATGCCGAGCGGGTGGCCCGCGAGCGTGCGGTAATGGCAGTGAGCTCGGGGTATCCCGGCGCCTAGGCGCACTTGCCCGGTGGGCAGGCGAACGGGGAGACAGGGATGCGGAGGGTTTGGCATGCAGCGAGTCGCGTTTCTGATGCGCATCGCGCCGGGCACGGAGAAGGAGTATGAGCGGCGCCACCAGCGGGTGTGGCCTGAGATGCTGGCCGAGCTGAAGGCGGCGGGCGCACACAACTATTCGATCTTCCGGTCCGGTCTCCAACTCTTCGCCTATCTGGAAGTGGACGACCTCGATCGCTACCGCGCCTCCCTGGCGGAGAGCGCAGTGGCCGCCAAGTGGGAGGCGCAGATGAGTGATATCCTTGTGCGCGAGGTTGACCCAGCGACGAATTTTCCTCGGCTATTACCTGAGATTTTCCACCTGGATTGAAGGAAGCAGCAGCATGAGCGGAACGACAGCTCTCTCGGCGCTCGATCAATTGGTCGCGCGGTCGCGCCTGCTAGGCGCGGATCGGACGGTCTGTAACTGGGGCGGCGGGAATACGAGCGCGAAGTCCGACGAGACAGACTTTCGCGGGAGGCGCGCACGCGTTCTGTGGGTGAAGGGGTCCGGTTCGGATCTGGCGATGGTGACGGAACGGTCCTTCACTGGGCTATATCTGGACGATATCCTGCTGCTGTTGGAGCGCGAGCGCATGAGCGACACCGAGATGGTGGAGTATCTGGCGCACTGTTTCTTTGATTCCAGCCGCCCCCGCCCTTCCATCGAAACGTTGCTGCACGGCTTCCTGCCCTTCGTGCACATTGACCACACGCACGCCGACGCGACGAATTACTTCGCCTGCGCGCAGGACGGGGAGGAGCTTGCACGTGACTGCTTTGGCGACGCGCTGATCTGGATCCCCTATCGGCGGCCAGGCTTTGGGCTGGCTCGCGAGGTGGCAATCGCCATGCGCGCGAAACCGGAGGCGCGGCTGGTGATCCTGGCCAAGCACGGGCTGATTACCTGGGGCGAGACCGACAAGACATGTTACGCGGCGACGCTGGCGACCATCGCTCAGGCGCGCGAATTCGTGGAGGCGCGCATTGCGCGCGCCGAGCGCGCGATCTTTGACGGGGTACGCACAACCATGGCGGAGCCAGCGCGCCGGCAGGAGATTGCCGCGACCGTGGCGCCGCTGCTACGGGGACTCGTCTCCGCGGAGCAGCAACAGATCCTGCGCTTCGAGGACGGCGACGACGTGATGGAGTTTGCCAGCGCCGCCGCAGCGCCGCGGCTCACCCAGATCGGCGCCGCGTGTCCTGATCATCTGGTGCACACGAAGCCGTGGCCGCTGCTCGTGAGTTGGACGCCAGAGCAGGACATCGCGGCGCTGGCGCCCGCGCTACGCGTGGGCGTCGCGAACTATGTCGGGAAATACCGAGCGTATCTGGATGCCAACGCCGAGCAAGACCTCGATCCGGACGCGGCGGAGCCGGTGACGCGGGCGGCGGATGCAGCGAGCGATCCCCACCCGCGCGTGATCCTTATCCCCGGCGTGGGTATGTTCACCACGGGCAAAGATTGCGCCATGGCAGACGTGGCGGCGCAGCTGTACCATCGCGCCATCGCGGTAATGCGCGGCGCGGTAGCCTGCGGCGGCTTCATCTCGCTGACCGATGCCGAAAGCTATGCGGTGGAATACTGGCCGCTGGAGCAGTACAAGCTGAAGCTGGCGCCGCCCGAACGCGAGTTTGCGCGCCAGGTTGCGCTCGTCACCGGTGCGGCGGGCGGCATTGGGTCCGCGATCTGTCGTAGGTTGGCGCGCGACGGTGCGCACGTCATCCTGACAGACATCGACCTGGAGGGTGCGCAGCGCAAGTCTGACGAGATCATCGCTGAATTCGGCGCGGGGCGTGCCGTGGCGGTGCGCATGGACGTGACGGACGAGGAGACCGTGCGTGCGGCATTCGCGCAGGCAGCGCTGGCTTTCGGCGGCCTGGATATCATTGTCAACAACGCGGGACTCGCCTCCAGCGCACCCATTACAGAGACGAGCGTGGCGGAGTGGAACCGTAACTGGAATGTGCTCGCTACTGGCTATTTCCTGGTGGCGCGTGAGGCCTTTCGGCTGCTCCAGAAGCAAGGGCGGGGCGGCCAGTTGGTCTTTGTCGCCAGCAAGAACGCGCTCGTGGCCGGCAAGAACGCCGCCGCCTATTCGACGGCCAAGGCAGCCGAGGCGCACTTGGCGCGCTGCTTGGCCGAGGAAGGTGGCCAGTTCGGTATTCGTGTCAACACTGTCAATCCGGATGCCGTGCTTTCCGGGTCGCGCATTTGGGATAGCGCCTGGCGTCAAGAGCGTGCAGCGACCTATGGCGTCGAGCCGGACCAGCTCGAAGAGGTCTATCGCAAGC
>Ga0070706_100004734_pt1 | contig 13045 bp, 10 predicted proteins | sample KBSK5501metaG_FD_65476 | JGI IMG/M metagenome (GOLD analysis project Ga0070706, IMG submission 65476) | Corn, switchgrass and miscanthus rhizosphere microbial communities from Kellogg Biological Station, Michigan, USA - KBS K5-50-1 metaG | ecosystem: Host-associated > Plants > Roots >...
CGCCCGCGGCGCAGACGCTCGCCAGGCCGTACCTCGCGCCGCGGCGGCGCATCTCGTTCGCGAGGGTGAGGACGACGCGCGCACCCGTCGCCCCGAACGGATGGCCAAGCGCGATCGACCCGCCCATCACGTTCAGATTTTCCCGCGGGATGTGCCCGACGCCGTTGCGCTCCAGGACCACGAGCGTCGAGAGCACCTGTGCGGCGAATGCCTCGTGCATCTCGAAGATGTCGATGTCGTCGAGGGTGAGACCCGCCCGGCGGAGCGCGATCGGGATCGCGTAGGCCGGCGCGATGAGCAGCTGATCCGCCGGATCGACCGCCGCGTACGCGTAGCTCCGTACCGAGGCGAGCGGCTCGATGCCCAGGGCCCTCGCGCGCCCTTCGCTGGCGAGGACGACCGCCGCGGCGCCGTCGGTGAGCGGACTCGCGTTCCCCGCCGTGATCGTTCCGTGCTCGCGGTCGAACACCGGTCGCAGCGTCGCAAGCTTCTCGAGAGTGGAATCGCGCCGAATGTGGTTGTCGGCGGTGACCGCGTGCCCGTCCACGTAGACGGGACCGACCTCGCGAGCGAGGCGGCCGTCGTCCCACCCCGCGGCCGCACGCTCGTGGCTTCGAAGGGCCCATGCGTCCTGCTCCTCGCGGGGGATGCTGTTGATCGCGGCCATGCGCTCGGCCGACTCGCCCATGGTCAGGCCGGTCGAGGTCTCGCGTATGCCCGGCGCCACGGGGGCGATGTCGGATGCGCGGACCTCCGCCAGGCTGCGGGCCTTGTCGGGCAGGCTCTTCGCCTGCGAGGCGGCGATCAATGCACGCGCGAGGCGTGGGGTCAACGTGAGCGGGACGTTCGTGAGGGACTCGCTCCCGCCGGCGACCACGATGTCGGCATTACCTCCCGCGATGTGGTCGGCGCCGCTCGTGATCGCGACGCAGGCGGACGCGCACGCCAGCCCGACGGTGAACGCCGGGATGCGTGCGGGCATCGAAAGCGAGAGCACCACTTCGCGGGCGAGGTTGTGGTACGCGACCGGCCGCGCGACGTTCCCGAAGATGACCTCGTCGACCTGGCCCGGATCGAGCTCCGTGCGGGCGAGGGCCTCCGCGGTGGCGGCGCGTGCGAGGTCCAGGACGTCGAGCTCGGCGAAGGCGGTCCCCGCCTTCACGAACGGCGTCCGTGCACCGCCGAGTATCAACGCACGCGGCATCGCGCTTGCAAGGCTAGCGGACAACCGAGTATCGACGTTATGAGCATGATGCAGCCGGTGGGCCGATGGGAAGCGGCGTACGACCCTGGCGTTCCCCGCCATTTGACGTACCCCAAATTGCCAGTCCACGCGCTTCTCGAGAGCGCCGCCCGCGAGCGTCCCAAGGCGATCGCCACCGTATTCGGCGGAGCCGTCGGCAGCCGCTGCATCGACACCACCCTCACATATCAGCAGCTTGACGATCTCGCGAGCCGCTTCGCCGCCGGCCTCCAGCGCCTCGGCGTCCGAAAAGGCGACCGCGTGGCCCTGGTTCTCCCGAACTGCCCTCAGTTCGTCTATTCCTTCTTCGGCACGCTCAAGGCGGGCGCGGTCGTCGTCCCGACGAACCCCCTCTACACCGTCCGCGAGCTCCACGGCCAGCTCGCCGACTCTGGAGCTCGCGTGGTCGTCGTCCTCTCGCGCCTCTACCCGCAGGTGGCCGAAGCCGCCGTCGGGACGGATGTCGAGAGGATCGTCGTCACGAACGTAAAGGAACACTTCCCCCTGGCTCTGCGCGTCCTTTTCACGCTCGCCCGCGAGCGGAAGGAAGGGCACCGCGTCGATATCAGCCGGGATGCGCGCGCGATGTGGCTACGCGAAGTCGTCGCCAAGGATGGATTCCCTCAGCCGGTCGACGTCTCGCCTTCGGACCTCGCCGTCCTTCAATACACCGGAGGGACGACGGGCGTGCCAAAGGGCGCGATGCTCTCGCATCGCGCGCTCGTCGCGAACGTCCACCAGTCCAGCGCGTGGCACACGCTGGCGCTCGAGGGCGACCGCATCCTCGCGGTCATGCCGTTCTTCCATGTGTACGGCCTGACCGTCGTCATGAATCTCGCCGTCCTCCGCGGGATGACGATGGTCCTCATTCCGCGGCCGGAGCTTCGGCACATCTTCCTGGCGATCGAAAAGCACCGCCCGCGCTTCTTCCCGGGTGCGCCGCGCATCTACGTCCTCTTGAACGAGTCGAAAGACCTCGCACGGTACGACCTGACCTCCATCGAGGCCTTCCTCTCGGGGTCGGCGCCGCTACCGGTCGAGGTCATGCGGCGGTTCGAAGAGCTCACCGGCGGTGGCAAGGTGATGGAGGGCTACGGCCTGACCGAGGCGGCACCGGTGACGCACTCGAACCCCCGCGAGGGAGCCCGCAAGCCTGGGTCGGTCGGCATTCCGGTGCCCGATGTCGACTGCAAGATCGTCGACCTCGAGACCGGCACGCGCGAGGTCGACCAGGGCGAGTCCGGTGAGCTCTGCATCCGTGGGCCGAACATCATGGACGGCTACTGGAGGCAGCCGGACGAGACCGCGCTCGTCCTGCGCGATGGCTGGCTGCATACCGGCGACATCGTGCGGATGGACGAGGACGGCTACTTCTTCGTCGTCGACCGGATAAAGGAGATGATCATCGTCTCCGGATTCAAGGTGTACCCGCGCGAGGTCGATGAGGTCCTCTACGCGCATCCCGCGGTGCTCGAGGCGGCCGCAGTCGGCGTGCCGCACGCCTCGAAGGGCGAGGTCGTGAAGGCGTTCGTCGTCCTGCGACCCGGCATGAAGGCGACCGCGCAGGAGCTGATGGACCACTGCCGAGCGAACCTCGCGCCGTACAAGGTCCCGGTCCACATCACATTCCGGAGCGAGCTGCCGAAGACGCTGATCGGCAAAGTGCTCCGGCGCCAGCTGGCGGCTGAGGAACCGGAGGTCGCGGTCCCGCCGCTTCCCCGCGCCGGATAGCCCTCGCATACTCGGGCGATGCGCCGCGTCGCGACACTGACAATCCTGCTCTCGTTGGTGGCTCTCGCAGGTGATGCGCTCGCGGAACCGCCCTCATTCGCGGACTGTGGGCTCGTCAAGGCGTATACCCCGGCGACCACGGCCAACGCCGGTTCAATCACCATAGGAAGCAAGACGATCGCCCTCGCGGTCGCCGATCGTATGCCGGCGGACCGAGCGGCGATCGGTCAGGTGATGTGTCTCCACCAGACGGTGACGACGGCCGGTCCCGTGCTTGAGCTGCTCCCACTGCCCACGCCGCTCTGCGGAGCGAGCGACTCCCTCCCGTTCACGGCCACGCCGGACCGGATCGATCTCCAGATCGCGCCCGGATTCCGCGCTGTGTTTTTCACCGCGCCAGGATTTCGCGTCGCGAGCGTCGCACCCGGCTCCCGCGTCTGCCTTCGAGACGCGCGTGTACGCGGAGGGCTGGGCAACGATCTTTCGCGTCATCTCCGCCACGCCGGCCACGACCCGACGGTTACGCCGAGGAACCTGCCCTCGACATGCACGTCCGCATCTTCCATAGCGATGCGGTGACCCGGCGGCGTGTCGCGATCGGCGGCATCCACATCGAGTCGAGCACGTTCTCACCGCACCGGAGCAGACCGTCTGACTTCGACGTTCGTCGGGGCGACGAGCTTTTGGCCCGGTACGAATCGCTGCCAACGAACGTCGACTGGCTGCCACTCGTGCACGCGCGAGCGTTGCCGGGCGGCTCGGTCGAACGGGACTTCTACGACTCCGTCAAGGACGAGCTTGTGGAAAGGCTGCGCGCGACTATGCCGCTCGACGGCGTCTTCCTCGACATTCACGGGGCGATGAGCGTGCTCGGAATGACCGACGCGGAAGCCGATCTCGCGTCCGCAGTGCGCGACATCGTCGGCCCTAGCTGCCTCATCTCCGCGTCGATGGACCCGCACGGCAACCTGTCGCGCCGCCTGGCCAAGGCGCTCGATCTAGCGACAGCGCATCGCATGTCGCCGCACGAGGACGTGGCACTCACTCGGGACCGCGCGGTGAATAACCTCGTCGCCTGTCTTGAGGGTGGCATCAGGCCACACAAGGCGTGGGTCCGAGTGCCGGTGCTGCTGCCGGGAGAGAAGGCGTGCACCCGGGACGAGCCCGCACATGGGATTTACGGCCGCCTCGCTTCGATCGAGAAGCGGGACGGGATCATCGACGCGGCGGTTTGGATCGGATATGCGTGGGCGGATGAGCCTCGCTGCAGCGCGGCGGCGTTCGTGACAGGCACCGACCCGGCCGCCATCAGGGGCGAGGCGCGCGAGCTGGCCGACGTGTACTGGAACGCCCGCAAGGATTTCACGTTCAGCGCGCCGGCGGGGGACGCTGACTGGTGTATCGCGGCCGGACTCGCCAGTCCTGATCGTCCCTATTTCATCAGCGACTCCGGCGACAACCCCACGGCGGGCGGCGCCGGAGATGTGGCGTTCATGCTCGAGCGGCTGCTGGCGCATCCGGCGCTCAACGCGGAACGAGCGACCGCGATCTGGGCGAGCATCGTCGATCCCGCCGCCGTCGCGCGCTGCGTGTCAGCCGGCGAGGGCGCCGCGGTCGATCTGCGTGTCGGTGGCGCCTTCGGATCGCGCCACGGCGCCGGGGTCGCGCTCCGAGGAGCGGTCCAGCGGATCGTGAAGGCTGACCCGATCGGTGGCGACACCGCGGTCGTCGCGAGCGGTGGCGTGCGCGCGATTCTCACGAGCCGGCGCAAGCCCTTTCACTTCATCCGCGACTTCACGGCGCTCGGTCTCGACCCATCGGCGCACGACTTGACGGTGGTCAAGCTCGGGTACCTCGTGCCCGACCTGTTCGAGGCGGCGAAGGGCTGGGCCCTCGCGCTGACGCCCGGTGGCGTGGATCAAGACATCGTGCGGCTCGGCCACCAGCGTCTGAACCGGCCGATCTATCCGCTCGATCCCGAGATGCCTGCTCCAGACCTCGAGCCGGAGATGCTCGCGTAAGGGCACGGTGCTTCCCGCTGCTACTGGAGCCGGCGACCGCCGGCAGCGATCTCATCAGGCAAAGTTGTGATCTCGGATGCCCAGAGCAAGCTCGCCGCCTGATAACCATGTGCCTGGCGTGATCTGCTCGTCCACGACTTCGGGATGGTTTTGGCCATAGAGGATCACGACACGCCGCTCGAAAGGCTGCCGGATCTGGCGCCCGTCGGCGTCCGTCGCCACGACCGTGCCGGACAACCGGACGGTGGCAAGGCCGTCGATGATCTGGCTGAACGTCTCGTAACGCTCCACCGTCGCCGTGACGCCCTCGAACGTCCGCGAGCGTAGCGTCCTGTCGAGGGTGCGCACGTACTGAATCCTGGCTCCTGCGTAAGGTGTCTCGCCACTCGAACCAACGAACGTCTCGAGGGCGGAGCCGGGAATCCAGCTCTCGCTTCGCAGCAGATCCGCGAGCCAGAACGCGACGTTCGGCCGCCAGTCGCTCTTCGACACTGTCTGCGGACCGTTGAACCACCGCCCGTTCGCGCCGTCCCAGCCATCCACCACCGTGGGCTTGTCACCGATCATCCGCAACCGGCCGGTCTCGGTCTGATCCGGCGCGCTGGCGTCGACCGCCTTGTCGAGGATGGTCGCTGTGACCTCGACGACCGCGCGCGTTCCCCACGGCTTCACGAGCAGCCGGTCGATCTTGAAAGAGCCGATGGCGAACTTCCGCTTCACGCCGGGCGTTGCCGATTCTCGGATTCCGGCGAAGACAACGTCCCCGAATCGGCCGGCCACGCTGAGCTGCGAACGGTCGGTCGCGCCGGATTCCCGGAAGCGATCGAGCGTCTCGAGGTACCGCTCGAGCCCCAGGTTGACCACTGCCTGCGCATTGGCATCGATCGGCGCGTCGTGAAGGGCGAGAGAGGCAACGATCGGGAACGGCGCCGGCGCGACGGCGACGCTCGGACTCTCGAGCCGGGCGGCGAGCTGTGGCGCCGCCTCGACGACGGGTGATGCGGTCGGTTCGGGTGTCGCGGGTGGCGCCGGCGAGGGCGTCGACGCGACCTCGATCGAGGGATCGGCGGGGGGAGTGTTCGCCGCCTCGCGTGGCGGGACGGCACACCCTGCCACGACCAGCGCGAGCGCGACCACTGCGATCCGCACGGTTGAACGATACGTGGGCGTGTCGCGTTGCCATCTGCGATGGCGCGCCCTATGTGCTACGGGCGGGATATGACTTGAGCGCCGCGCCAGCGCCGATTTCGAAACAAAACAGCCCAAAACGGAAGTTGCTAGCGTCTCAGCGAGTAGGGATCAGTTGGCCGCTGAGGCGGACGCGCTCGTCGCCGTGACCTTGGTCGCGCACGCATACAGGCGATCGAAGGTGGACTGCTGACGCATGCTGCGCTTCGAGTGGCCGATCGGCATCAAATGGCAGCCGCCAAGACGCACGTTCTTCGCAAGCCACTCAAGCTCGTTCTCGAGATACACCCAGTAGCGTTCCGCGACGTCTGCCTCCGATGTGGCGCGGTCGAGAAGATCGATGAGCCGATCTGGGATCACGATGCCCGGGATCGCCGCCAGGCGGCGGGCGTGATCGGATGAGCGCAGAGGGGCGAGGCCCATGATGATCGGAAGGTCCGCGAGCGCGGCGGGCATGCGATCGATCGCGGCCGCGAACGCCCGCCCGTCGAACACCGGCTGCGTCTGAACGAACTGCGCGCCCGCGGCGCGCTTGCGCACCAGGCGGTCCAGCTCATATGCGGGGTCGTCCGCGAAGGGCGACCACGCCGCGCCGACGCAGAACGGGTCGGCTTGGCCGAGCAGCTCCATGCCCAGTCCGGCAGGAAACGCTCGCGCGAGCTCGATCAGCGCGAAGACATCGAGATCGTGCAGGTCGGCGGAGTTCTCCGGGACGTCTCCGGTCATGCAATTGAGGTTCCGCACGCCCAGGGCGGACGCCCCGAGCAGGTCCGCGACGAGCGCATTCCGCGTCCGAGATCGGGCGGTGAGCTGCAAGATCGGCTCGACGCCGAGGTCGGCGTGGGTCAGGATCGCGGCCGCCGCGATCGACGACAGTGCTGGTCGACCTCGGAGCCCATCGGTGATGTTGACGGCGACGACCTGCGGACGCAGCAGCGCTCGCGCCCGCTCGATGATGACGTCGTGCGCGACGGTCGCGGGGACCGCGAGCTCGACGGTGATGACGACACGCCGTTCGTCAAGCCAGCGCCCAAAGCGCGAGCGCGGATCTCCGGCGAGCCTGCCCGAACCATGGCTTGCCGGGCCGGGCGTGGGGATGATCACGCGACGATGAGGCGTCAGGACGGTTGAGATTCCGTGTACGCGATCAGTAGAGCTTCTTCGTGTCCAGAACGTTCCGCAGCGGCTGGCCGCGGAGGTATCGACGCAGGTTGTCGCAGAAGAGCTCCGTGATGCGCGCGTTCTCCTGCGTCACGGTGCTCGCCGAGTGCGGACTGATGATCACGTTCGGCATCTCCCAGAGCGGCGATTCCTGCGGCGGCGGTTCGGCGCGGAACACGTCCAGCGCCGCGCCGGCGAGGCGTTTGTCCTGAAGCGCGCGTATGAGCGCGTCCTCATCGACGAGCGCGCCGCGACCGATGTTGATCAGGACCGCGGTCGGCCTCATCAGCGCCAACTCGGTTTCCCCGATGAGCCGCTCGGTCTCCGGCGTGTGGGGCGCCGCGAGCACGAGGAAGTCCGCTTCGCGAAGCATCGGATGGAGATCGGTCGGGCCGTAGAGCTTGTCCACATCCGGCACCGGCGCGTCGGAGCGGCGCGTGCCGATCACGCGCATGTCCATCCGCTTGCCGTGGCGGGCGACCTCTTGACCCACGCGGCCGAGGCCGACGATCGCGAGCGTCTTGCCGGTCAGCTCCTCGCCGCAGTAGCGCTCCCAGCCCTTGGCCCGCTTCTCGCGCTCCATCCGGGCGTAGTCCTTGGCGAACATGAGCATCGCCATGAGACAGAAGTCAGCGAGCGGCCGAGCGTGCACGCCGCTCGCCGTCGTGAGGACGATGTTGGCGCGATCGAGGCCGACGCGTTGGACCATCTGGCCGATGCCCGCGCTGGTCGCCTGAAGCCAGCGCAGGCGGGGCGCGACGGCGGGCAGATCGCGCATGTGCGCTCGATCAAAGTCGAAGACGACCTCGGCGCGCCGCAACATCTCGAGGAAACGTGCCTCTTGCTCGGGCGTGCGCGGCGTGTTGCCGCCGGCGTGGTCCGAAACATAACGAGGACGCGGCAGCAGATCCGGATCGTGCAGGACCTCGATCCGCGGGTCGACGGAGCGGATCCGCTCGACGTGCTCGGGCTCGAGCGGCGAGGCGATCAGCACCACGAGCGGCTCTGACGTTCGCGTACTCACGCGGGCTCGGAGACCACGTAGGTCATGGCGCCCCCCTCGAGTCGCGACATCGTCGGCCGCAGGAGCAAGAGAGCCGTCCTCCTGTATGGGGCGCGGAACTCTTCCTGGACTTCGAACGTGACCGGATCGACGAGCGTCCCAAGGAGTGTGCCCTCGTCGACGAGTGTGCCGATCCGCGTGTGGTCGACGGCCGGGATCAGCAGGCCGCCGCGCGAGGGGCGGAGCACATGCGTCGGCTTGACGAGGATCGCTCCATACCTAGGCGCCGGAAGCGATCCGTCGGGCTTTAGGACTCCGCAGGCCGCGAGCGCGCGGCGCAGACCGGTCGCGAGATGGCCTGCCCAGAGCGCCTCGTCAGGACTGCGGCCGCCGAACTCCACGCTCGTCGTCTTCGCACCCAGGCTGTTCGCGTGACCGCTGATACCCATGCCGCGTATCGCCGTCGCCCGCGAAGCCTGGTCGACCACGAACGGCGCGTCGAATGCGTCGGCGATCTCCGGCGCTTCGGCGTTGCGAAAGACGAACGCGTTCACACACCAGCTGCCGCCGCCGTGCAGGTCGATCAATACGTCCGTGCCCTTCACCGCATGCTCGGCGAGCAGCGCGGCCAGCCGCTCGGTGTGCGAGCCGTTCGGATTGCCGGGGAAGACGCGGTTCAGATCGAGCACGTCCAGCGGCGCGCAGCGCGCGTCGGCCTCCATCGCGAGCGGATTGCTGACGGGCACGACCCGCAGCGTGCCGATCAAGTCGGTCAGGGCCGTCCGCTCGAGAAGCTGGTGGATGGCGCGCGCGCTCCACGGACCTTCGTCGCCATGCACCCCTGCCGTGACGGTCACCACGGGCTTTCCCTGGCCGACGCTACCGATGCGCAAGTTCAGCGTGCCCGCGGCGGCGCCGACGGCCACCGGCAGATCCCGCCACCGAACGCTCTGGCGCAGGTTCGTAGCCGTGACGGTCATGCGCCGGTGCTCCCGTCAAGCGGCAGGTCCACCCAGCGGTGCTCACGGTGCGATAGCTCGACAGCGTTGATGACCTCCTGCACCGTTGCGCTCTGTGCGAAGTTGCCCTGGTTCTCCTCGCCTCCGTCGATGATCTCCTGCATGAAGTTGTGCACGAGGTTCGCGTAGAAGAGCGATGGCCAGGGCTCGCCGGGCTGATAGCCGGGCGGGAAGAATCTGTCTGGGATCGTCATCGGGGCGAACTCGACAGCGTCGGGCTTCGCGCCGTGCAACGTCTGGCATTCCCCAAACTCTTCGACCAAGCGGCACACGACCGCACCCTTCGACCCATAGATCCGTGCCTCAATGCCCGGATAGTTACCGACCGTGACGTACGCCGACTGCACGGAGAAGAGCGTCCCATTCGCGCACTCGCCGATGAAGATGTCCGCGTCGTCCACGTTGATACGCTCGCGCTCGGTGTCGAGGTTCGTGCGGCGCCGGTAGGGCAGCATATTCTTGAGGGTTCCGACGACCCGCTCGAGCCGGCTGCCGACGCTCATCAGTCCGATGTCGATGATCGGCGCGCCGTAGCCCTCGAGCGAGAGCACCTGGATCGCCTCGGGCCGCGGATCGTGGCCCTTGATCTCGCTGCCCTCTGAGCGCTCTTTGTGCGGCCGCTTGTCCATCGGCGTATCGGCGTTGATCCACTGATAGTTCTGCTCGAAGCCGTTGAAGATGAACGGCTCGCCGATGAAGCCTTCGGCGATGAGGGCCTGCATATACATGGTCGCCGGGGCGTAGCGGAAAGTCAGGCCCACCTTGGTCTTGAGGTCTTTGGACGCTGCGACCTGATGCGCGCGCCGGACGTCCCGGTAGTCGTGGCAGACGGGCTTTTCGCACAGCACGTGCTTGCCGGCATCGAGTGCCGCGAAGGTCAGCTCCTGGTGGTTTTCGCCGCGATCCGTGCCGCGGGTGACGATGTCGACGACGTCGATGTCCTTTCGGCTGAGGAGCCGCTGGTAATCGGTCTCCACCTCCGGAATGCCGAACTGCTGCGCGCGGGCAGCCGCGAGACCCCGGTCGAGATCGCACAGCACGACGACGTCGCACAGTGGGCTGCGCGTGAGGCCAGGCAGGTGTGCCGACGTCGCCCAGCGTCCCGCGCCGATGACCCCGACCCGAAGCCGTTCGGTCAGTCCCCGACTCCTGGATCGAGCGGAAGGTCGACCCAGCGCCGCTCGCGATGGGAGCGCTCGACCGCGTTGATGATCTCCTGCACTCGCGCGCTCTGCGCGAAGTTTCCCTGGTTCGCTTCGCCACCGTCCGTGATCTCCTGCGCGAAGTTGTGCACGAGGTTCGCGTAGAAGAGCGAGCGCCAGGACTCACCTTTCTTGTAGCCGACCGGGAAGTACGGCGCGGGAACCTCGACCGGGACGAATTCAACGGCCTCGGGCGTCGCGCTCTTCAGGACCTGGCATTCCCCGAACTCCTCGACCAGGCGGCAGATGAGCGCGCCCTTCGAGCCGTAGATCCGCGCCTCGATCCCGGGATAGTTGCCGACCGTCACGTAGGACGACTGCATCGAGCAGATCGCGCCGTTTGCGTACTCGCCGATGTAGATGTCGCCGTCGTCGACGTTGGTCCGCACCCAGTTGCCATCGGGGTTCTTGCGCTTGGGGACGAAGTTCTTCAGCACGCCTACCACGCTCGTGAGCCTCGACTGCACCACCCAGAGGCTGATGTCGATGGTGGGAGCGCCGTATCCCTCGAGAGAGCCCACTTTGATCGGCGCGTCGCCGGTGTCCTCGCGGGCGAATCGGCTGGGTCCTGCCGGATCGATCCACTGAGAGTTCTGCTCCCAGCCGTTGAAGATGTAGGGCTGGCCCACGGAGCCGTCCTGGATGAGGTCGTACATGTACTGCATCGCGGGCGCGTACCGGAAGGTCAGGCCGACCTTCGTCTTGAGCTTCTTCGACGTCGCGAGGGCGTGCGCGCGCCAGACGTCCTTGTAGTCGTGACAGACCGGCTTCTCGACGAGCACATGCTTGCCCGCCTCGAGCGCCGCGAATGTGAGCGGCTCGTGGTTGTCGCCGCTGGTGACGATGTCGACGACGTCGATGTCGCCGCTGGACAGCACCTTCTGGTAATCCGTCTCGATGCCGGGGACATCGAATTCGTTGGCGCGCGCCTCGGCCTTCTCGCGGTCGATGTCGCAGACGACCGCGAGATCGACCAGCGGCGACCGTTTCCAGCCTGGGATGTGCGCCATGCCCGCCCACCGGCCCGCGCCGATCACCCCAACACGCAGCTTGTCCTTCATGTGAACCCTCCCTGCGTTGAGTCGTGACTAAGTCCGAATGGTTGGATCGAGCGCATCACGAAGACCATCGCCCAGGAAATTGATGCCCAGGACCGTGATCAGGATCGCCATCCCCGGAAAGATCGTGAGCCAGGGACGGCTTGCCATCGTGCTCTGCGAATCTTGCAGCATGTTGCCCCAGCTTGGCGTCGGGACCTGCACGCCCAGTCCCAGGAAGCTCAGCGACGATTCCGCGATGATCGCGCCGCCAACGCCCAGCGTCGCGCCCACGATGATCGGCGCCAGAGCGTTCGGGAGGATGTGGCGCACGAGGATCCGAGGGTCGGGCGCGCCGACAGCTCGCGCGGCAAGCGTGAAGTCGCGCTCGCGGATCGAGAGCACGGTGGCCCGCACGATGCGCGCGGTCGACATCCAGCTCAGGAGGCCGATGACCAGGATCATGACCGGGATCGCGGACTTCGCGTACGCGCTCAGGATGATGAGGAGCGGGAGCGATGGGATCGAGAACGCGACATCGGTCACGCGCATGATGAGGTTGTCAAGCGCTCTGCCGTAATAGCCGGCGAGTGAACCCATCAGCGTGCCGACGCTGGTGCCGACCATCGCGCTGAAAGTGCCGATCGCAAGCGAGATCCGACCGCCGTACAGGAGACGTGTGAAGAGATCGCGACCGATGTCGTCGGTGCCCATGATGTGAGCCGGCGATGGCGGCTTTCTGAACTGGGTGGGGTCGATCGCGTCGAACGAGTAGGGAGCGATCCACGGCGCGAGGATCACGAGCGCGGCGAGAACAAGGAGCACGGCCCCTGAGAGGAGAGCCAGCTTGTGACGCCGGAACTGGCGCCAGAAGAGCTGCTTCTGCGAAATGGCGACGTCGGATCGTGCGGCGCCGGGACCCGCTTGAGGGTCGACGTTCCCGCGTTCGGCTATGACGTCGGTCATCGGTAGGAAATGCGCGGATCGAGCCAGCCGTAGGCGATATCCGCGATGAGGTTGAAGAACACGACCAGGAACGAGCCCATCATCAGGATGCCCATGAGCAACGGGTAGTCCCTCGAGAACATGGCCTGCACGAACAGGCGCCCGACTCCCGGCCACGCGAAGATCGTCTCGGTGATGACGGCGCCGGAGAACAGGCCCGCGAGGTCGAGCGCCATGATCGAGACGACGGGGATGAGCGCGTTCTTCACGGCGTGCCGGCTCAGCACGATCCGCTCGCGCAAGCCTTTGGCCCGCGCCGTTCGGATGAAGTCCGCGCGGATCACGTCCAGCAGGGACGAGCGCATGTAGCGTGACCAGCCGGCGATGTGTCTGATCGAGAGCACGAAGGCGGGCAGGATCAGGTGCTTCAGCTGATCGGGGATCGAGCCGTCGCCGACCGTGTCCCGCCCCGAGGTCGGTAGCCAGCCCAGCTGC
>Ga0070706_100004735_pt1 | contig 13045 bp, 14 predicted proteins | sample KBSK5501metaG_FD_65476 | JGI IMG/M metagenome (GOLD analysis project Ga0070706, IMG submission 65476) | Corn, switchgrass and miscanthus rhizosphere microbial communities from Kellogg Biological Station, Michigan, USA - KBS K5-50-1 metaG | ecosystem: Host-associated > Plants > Roots >...
CTCGATGGCCGGCGACCGGTTCAGCACGGCGCTCTTCGGCGCCTTCGCCACCGTGGCGCTCCTCCTGGCCGTCGTCGGCATCTACGGTGTCATGTCGTTCGTGGTCAGGCAGCGGACCCAGGAGATCGGCTTGCGCATGGCGTTGGGCGCCGACCGTGCGCGTGTCTTCCGTGAGGTATTGAACGACGGCATGATGACCGCGCTCGTGGGGATCGTGCTGGGGTCCGCCGCGGCCTGGTACGTGGGTCGTTTGATGCGTGGGATGGTGTACGGGGTGGGCGTCGTCGATCCGGCCGCCTTTCTCGTCGTCACGTTGACGTTGCTCGCGGCCGCGCTCGCCGCCTGCGCCTTGCCCGCCCGGCGCGCCGCCTCAGTGGAGCCGATGGTGGCGCTCCGAGAAGAGTAGCGGAACCGACCAGGGCCCAAAAAAGGGACGGCCGCGGAGCGCGGCCGTCCCCGGAAGCGTCGGCTCGTCAGATGTCGATGGTGCCGCTCGTGCTCTTGCTCTTGGGCTCCTTGCGCATCTCGCTCTCGACCTGGACCTGGTTGTCCACCTTGAAGGCCAGGGTCCCGTTGGCGATCGAGCCCAGGACCACCCGCTCGACGTTGCTGTTCACGACCCCCGTGAGGGTCACCTTGCCGTTCTCCACCACGATCCGGATGGGCGGGTTCACGAAGTTCGCGTAGCGCACGAAGAGGTCGTTGCCGTAGATCCGCCGGTAGAGCTGGGCGCGCAGGCGGTCGTCGAAGATCGAGGTGGGCTGGACGTGGATCTCGTTGTTGATCCCGCGCACGCCCTCCACCTGCGCCACCCTCCCGTCCAGCTCGTCCTTGCGCCAGGGCTGGTGGACCGATCCCACGAGGGTCACGAGCCCGTCGTCGACGGCCACGCCAACGCTGTCGAACACTCCGTAGTAGACGTAGCCCAGGATGGTGTCCGCCACCGCCTTCTGGATCTCGGCGTCGGTCTTCTTCTCCACCGGCACCACGCGGACCCGGTTCTCCACCGTCTTCGCTTCCTTCCGGGCCGCCTTCTCCGCGGCCCGCTGCGCGTCCACAGTGGTGGTAAAGCCGGTGAGGACGGCCGCGCCGCCCTGGACATCGACCTCGACGTTGCCCTTCTCCGACAGGTGGGCCTTCTGGAGCCGCGCCTCGATCCGCGCGCGCAGCGCGGCGTCGTCGGGCGAGGCGGCGCCGGCGACGGCAGGAGTGATGAAGAGCAGGGCCGCCAAGAGAGCCGCCCCGCCGGTGCGGATGACGTCACGGCTGTCAAGACTTGTCATGGCTTCTCCACGATTCGTGAAGCCCGCGCCCCCCGCCGGGCTTCCCTGACTGCTACGAAGCAAAGGCCCTGCCAGCGGTGGCCGCGATCACAAGGGACGCATCTCGCGCGGGTTGCGGGAACGCGCGGCGGAAGGGGCCCCCGGAAGAGGCCGGAAACAGGGGACGCTGCGTCCCTGACAGGGGACGCCTCTTCGTTTACGCTTGACCCCCTTCCGCGGTTTCCTTTAGATTTCAACGATCGTGGATCTGCGGGGACGGCGCGCGCTGGTGACGGGGGGAGGCCGCGGGATCGGCCGCGCCACCGCCCTCGCCCTGGCCGGGGCGGGGGTCGACGTCGCGGTTGCCGCCCGTACCGGGGGCGAGGTGGAGGCGGTGTCGCGGGAGGTGCGCGGCCTCGGAGTGCGGGGAACGGCGCTCACCGCCGACGTCGGGCGGGCCGAGGACGTGCGCACGCTGTTCCGCACCGCGCGGGAGGCGCTGGGGGGGATCGACATCCTGGTCGCCAACGCCGGGATCGCCCCTTCCGCCCCCCTGGTGAAGACCACGGACGAGACGTGGTCCGAGGTCCTGGCGGTGAACCTCTCCGGCCCGTTCTACTGCCTCCGGGAAGCGCTGCCCGAGATGGCGGGTCGGGGCTGGGGCCGGGCGGTGGTGGTGGCGTCGATCGCCGGCAAGACGGCCATGCCCTACATCGCTGCCTACGTGGCGAGCAAGCATGGCGTCCTGGGCCTCACGAAGGTCGCCGCCCTCGAGATGGCCGGCAAGGGAGTGACCGTCAACGCGGTCTGCCCCGGCTACGTCGACACTCCGATGACCGACGGCGGGGTGGCGCGGATCGCCGGCAAGACCGGAGTCGAGCCCGCCGCGATCCGCCGCCAGCTCGAGGAGCTCTCGCCCCAGAAGCGGCTGGTGACGGCGGAGGAAGTGGCGGCCCTGGTGCTCTTCCTTTGCGGCGAGGAGGCCAGGGGCATCACGGGTCAGGGGCTGAACGTGGACGGGGGAACCCTGATGTGAGCGACGTGGCCATCTCGGTCTGGGTGCGGCTCCTCCGGGTGCACGGCCTCTTGCTGCGGCACGTGCGGCGGAGCGTCCCCGAGCACCTCACCCTGCCGAGATTCGACGTCATGGCCCAGCTCCGGCGGCACCCGCGAGGCATGACCCCCGGCGAGCTGACCCGGGCCCTCCTGGTCACAGCGGGCAACGTGACCGGGATCGTGGACCGGCTGGTCCGCGAGGGTCTGGCCGAGCGGCATCCCCTGCCGACGGATCGCCGCACCTGCGTCGTCCGCCTCACCCGCCGGGGCCGGAGCACCGTGGGACAAGCCATCCGTCGACACCGCCGCGACGTGCAGGCGGTGCTGGCCGCGGTCCCCGCCGGCGAGCTGCGCCGCCTCCGTCAGGCGCTGGGCCGCGCCATGCGCGCCCTGGAGGGGCAGGGCCCTGCCCAGCCCGGATCGTGAGACGATCGGCTCTCCAAGGAGAAGAGGCGATGGGACGGATCGTGGACCTGTGCGGCGAAGTGGCGGCGGCGGCCGACGAGGGCCCGGAGGGTCTCATCCTTCCTCCGGAAGCCTGGGACCGCTTGCGGGCGGACTGGGAGGACGAGGACATCGAGGACGCGATGGGCTTCGTTCGCGACTCGCTGCTGCAGGGCGAGCTGGTGGAGGCGGCGGACAGCATCTCCGCTCGCCTCGTGGAGCTGCTCGGGGAGTTCGGAGAGGCCGGGGCCTTCAAGCAGGCGGTGGCGGGGAACGCGGAGATCGGGATCGACGTCATCCGGCAGCTCGCCCATCGGGTGGAGCGGCTGGAGGAGGTCCTGGAGGCATACCGCGAGGGGCGCGGGCCCGAGCGAACGGGTTTCGACGCCCTCCAACGCCGGCTGCTCGACCAGGGGATCGAGGGAGAGATGGGCCAGGACGAGGAAGAGGAGGAGCAGGAATAGCGGACCCGATACGACCGGGGACCTCGGTAAACTCTGAGGCCATGAGACTGAACCTGCCGGTCGTGGCCCTGGTCGCCCTCCTCCCCACCGCCGCCTCCGCCGAGGGCAACCTCGAGGTCACGGGCTACCTGGGCACGTCGTTCCCCTTCTACTCGCAGAGCTTCACCTACAGCCCCGGCCCCGTCAACCTGTCCATCCCGGGAATCACCATCACCCAGGAGGGGGTCTTCAAGATGGACGGCAGCGGCGGGCTGGTGCTGAGCGGAGGCGTGGCCTACTACTTCGGGGGCGTGATCGGCATCGAGGGGCGCCTCGACACCGTGAAGTTGAACGTGGACACCACGGGCGCCAAGTACGACGTGAAGCTGACCCTCCCCGGGCTTCCCCAGCCCTTCACCGCCAGCCTGGACCTCGGCACCGGCACCGCCGACCTCTCGACCCTCAAGCCCTGGTCGCTGAACCTCAAGCTGCGCACGCCGGGGCCGGTGCGGCTCTTCGTCTCCGGAGGGGTGAGCCGCCTGCCCGCGCTGGAGTTCACGGTGAACCAGAACATCGGCCTGGGCGCGACCGCCCTGAACGTGATCACCTCCAAGCTCGACGTGGGCACGGTCCGCCTGAAGGGCGCGCTCGTGCCCCAGGAAGGGGAGAGCCGCTGGGGCGCGAACGCGGGGGGCGGGCTGCAGCTCGGCCTGGGGCCGAGGGTGGCCCTGGTGGCCGAGGCGCGGTTTTTCTATTTCGGCGAGCGCACCTACGACTGGTCGGCCGTTCCCACCGACCGCTTCCTGGCCGGTCTCGAGCAGAGGCTCCTGGACGCCACGAAGCAGAGGTTGCCCGCCGTCAAGTTCAAGCCCCAGTTCTTCCAGGCCACGGGGGGCGTGTCGATCAGCTTCTGAGCCGTCGACCCGAGCCCGCGCGGGCCTGGGTGTAGAATCGGCGACGCATGCGCCGGCGCACGCCGCTCGCCGCCCTCGCGGGCCTCGCACTCCTGGCCGCTCGGCAGGCGCCGCTTCGTGGGGAGGCGCCCGCGACCGGGCTGCCCCCTCTCGAAGCACCCTACCCGCTTCCTCCGCTGCCGGCCGTCTCCCCCCGAATCGCCAACTACACGATCGAGGCCCGCCTCGACCCGGAGAAGCACACCATCGAGGGGACGCTGGTCCTCGACTGGCGCAACTCCAGCTCCGTGGCCCTCCAGGACTTTCCCTTCCACCTCTACTGGAACGCCTTCCAGAACAACCTGTCGGCCTCCGCCCGGGGCGGGGGACGGAGGGCCGCGCGCCTGCGCGACGAGCGCGACTACGGCTGGACCCGGGTGCGCGGCATCCGCCTCCTGGGCGAGGCCGAGGAAGACCTGCTCCCGACGCTCCGCTACGGCACCTCCGACGACCCCGACGACCGGACGGTGGCCCAGGTGCGAACGAGCCGCCCGGTGGCCCCCGGGGCGACCGCGCGCTTCCGGATCGAGTGGTCCTCGCAGGTCCCCTACGGCCGCATCGGCCGGGCGGGCTGGGTCCACGACTACCACTTCGTCGTGCAGTGGTTCCCGAAGATCGGCGTCTACTGGAAGGGCGCCTGGAACTGCCATCCCTTCTACGCGAACACTGAGTTCTTCGCCGATTTCGGGGTGTACGACGTGAGCCTGACCCTGCCGCGCGGCTTCGTGGTGGGGGCCACGGGGCGGCAGACCGACAAGCGCGAGAACCCGGACGGCACCGAGACCCTCCGCTTCGTGCAGGAGGACGTGCACGACTTCGCGTGGACGGCCAGCCGCCGCTTCCTGGAGCGGAAGGCGCGCTTCGACGATCCCGGCTATCCGCCGGTCGACATGCGCCTGCTGCTCCAGCCCGAGCACGCGTCCCTCGCGGAGCGATACCTGGCGGCCGCGAAGATCACGCTCCGGAGCTATGGCGCGTGGGCCGCCCCCTACCCCTACCCGAGCATCACCGTGGTGGATCCGGCCTGGGGCTCGTCGTCGGGGGGCATGGAGTACCCGACGCTCTTCACGGGCGGGGCCAACGTCCTGGCGCCGCCCGCCCTGCAGAGCCCGGAGGGGGTGACCATCCACGAGGCGGGTCACCAGTTCTGGTACGGCCTGGTGGCCAACAACGAGTTCGAGGAGGCCTGGCTGGACGAGGGCTTCAACAGCTACCACACGGAGAAGGCGGCCCTCCTGGCCCTCGGCCCGAAGGGCTGGGGCCGGCGCTACTTCGATCCCGCGCTGGGCCGCGGCGCGCGCGGCGGGATCCCGGTGGTGGCGCCGGGGGTCTGGCTGGCTCGCGGCGAGGATGACCGCGAGGGGCTGCGCAAGGACGGCCGCACGGACGTGATGGCGCGCAGGGGGTGGGAGTACCGCACCCCGGAAGCCTACCGCGTGAACTCCTACGGGAAGCCCGCCCTCGTCCTGCAGACCCTCGAGGGGCTGGTGGGCGACGAGACCATGACCCGGATCCTGCGCACCTACGCGCGGCGCTTCCGGTTCGCCCACCCCACCACCCAGGACTTCATCGCCACCGTCAACGAGGTCACGGACAAGGACTGGCGATGGTTCTTCGACGAGACCTTCTTCTCCAGCAACCTGTGCGACTACGGGATCTCCGTGGAGAACAGGGAGGCGCGCGTCCTCGAGGGCTTCGCCGAGAAGGGCGGCCGGATGGAGTGGCACGCGCCCGCGCGGGACGGGAAGAAGGGGGCCGCCTCCTGGGAGTCCGAGGTCAGCGTGCTGCGCCTCGGCGAGGTGCGCCTCCCGGTGGAGGTGCTGGTCGAGTTCGCGGACGGGACGACCCGGAGCGAGACCTGGGACGGCCGGGAGCGCTGGGCGCGCTTCCGCTACGCGGGCCCGGCCAGGGTCGTGCGGGCCACGGTCGATCCGGACGGCAAGATCGCGCTCGACCTCAAGCCCGCCAACAACGCGTGGATCGAGGAGACCGGCCCCGCCCGCCGCGCCGCGACCAAGTGGGCCTCTCGCTTCCTCTTCTGGCTCCAGAATCTCCTGGAGCTGCAGCTGCTCGTCGGATGAGCGCGATCCTGGGCGCGCTGGGCGAGGGATTCGCGGCGGCCTGGCGGAACCGGGGCCTCGCCGTGGTGGTGGTCCTCGTGAGCCTGGGCCTCGCGGCCGTCGTGGCGGCACCCCTCGCGGTCTCCGTCGCCCACGATCTCGAGCACACGGGCTCGTCCGTCGAGATGATGTACGGCTTCGACCACGGCTGGTGGAAGGAGTGGTCGGAGCGGCAGACGGGGCCATCGGCCGCCCTCGGCCCCGACCTGCTGGGAGTGGGCTTCGCCGCGAAGAACCTCGACCTCCTGCTGCGGGGCCACCTGCCCCTGGGGCTCTTCACCGGCCCCCGCGAAGCGGCCGACTCTGGCAACGAGCCCGCGCCCGGCATCGACCCGGTGATCCTCGGATTGGGGGCCCTCTACCTCCTGGCCCAGACCTTCCTCACGGGCGGCCTCCTGGGCGTCTTCCGGGAGCCCGCGGGCCGATGGACCTTCCGCGGCCTGGTGCACGGCTCCGGCTTCTACGCCGGGCGAATGCTGCGCGTGATGCTCCTGGCGCTGCTGGGGGCCGGGATCGTCTTCGCGCTCCATGCTCCCGTCGCGCGCTGGGCGAACGCGCACGCCCGCGAGGCCGTGTCGGAGACGACCGCCCTCGCCTGGTATCTGGGTCACTACGCGCTCCTGCTGCTCGCCCTCGTCCTGGTCCACATGGTCTCTTCCTTCGCGAAGGTCATCGTGGTGGTCGAGGAGCGCTCGAGCGCGCTCCTGGCCGTGGTGTCCAGCCTGGGCTTCTGCCGTCGCCGCCTCGGGCGCGCGCTCGCCCAGTACGCGGTCGTGGCGGCCCTGGGCGCGCTGCTCCTGCTGACCTGGGGAAGCATCGATGGGCGCTTCGAGGTGACCGGCTACAAGAGCCAGATCCTGTTCCTGGCCCTGGCCCAGGTCTTCGTCCTCGGCCGGGTCGGCCTGCGCCTCGCCCTCCTGGCCGGGCAAGTGGCCCTCTACCGCCGGGCCCCCTGAGGCGGGGGCGGCTTTGTGCCCCGGCGCCGGATACGGTAAAAGATCCAGGTGATGGCCGTCGACGCCTTCACGTTCCGTCGGGCGCTCGGGCAGTTCGCGAGCGGCGTCACGGTGGTGACCACGCGCGACGGCGCGGGACGGCCCGCGGGCCTCACCGCGAGCGCTTTCTGCTCGGTCAGCCTCGATCCCCCCCTGATCCTGGTGTGCGTGGACCACCGCTCGGAGGTGAATCAGGCCCTGCACGCCTCGGGCCTCTTCGGGGTGAGCGTGCTCCACGAGGACCAGGAGTCATGGTCGCGTCGCTTTGCCTCCGGAGGCCCCGAGAAGTTCAGGGACGCCGAGCTGGTCACCGGGGCCCAGGGAACCCTTCTGGTGCCGGACGCCCTCGCTCACCTCGAATGCCGGGTGAAGGCGGGCCACCCCGAGGGGGACCACATGATCTGGGTCGGCGAGGTGCTGGAGCTCAAGGTCGCGCCCGGCCGCCCCCTGCTCTATCACGGAAGCGCCTATCGTCGGCTGGATGGGCCGGGCGGCGCGCTGGACACTGGCGCCCGCGCCCCCGATCGAGTATAAAGACCGAGAACCGGAGTTACCGCCTCCAACCCCCGAGATCAGAACAGAGAAAGGAGCGAAGGAACACGCTTCCTTCGAGAGCCATGGCCGACAACGTGTTGATGTCCGAGATGACCTGGACCGAGGTGGACCAGGCGATGAAGGATCGCCCCGTGGCCCTGGTGCCGGTTGGCGCCACCCAGGCCCACGGTCCCCACCTCCCGGTCTCCACCGACTCCGTGATCGCCACCGAGATGGCGCGGCGCGGCGCCCTCAAGCTGAAGGAGCGCGGAATCTCCGCCCTGATCCTCCCCCCCGTCTCGTTCACGGTGGCCGAGTTCGGCGACTCTTTCCCCGGAACGATCAGCCTCCCCGCCGAGACCGCGCAGGTCCTGGTGCGGGACCTCTGCGTGACCCTCGCCAAGAAGTTCCGCGCGGTGGCCCTCGTGAACCTCCACCTGGAGGCAAACCACGTCGAGACCCTGAAGAAGGCCGTCGAGGAGGCGAAGAAGGCGGGGACCAGCGTGTGCTTCACCGACGTCACGAAGAAGCGCTGGGTGGAGACGCTGGGAGAGGCGTTCCTCGCCGGTGACCACGCGGGGGCCTTCGAGACCTCGCTCATGATGGCCGCCGCCCCCCAGATGGTGCGCGAGAAGACGCGCATCAGCCTCCCCCCGATCGAGGGGCTCAACCCCGGGCTCAAGAAGGGGGCGAAGACCTTCACGGAAGCCGGGGGCGAGGACGCCTACTTCGGCGACCCCACCGCGGCCAGCGCCGAGGAGGGCGAGACCTTCTTCGAGGCCCTCTCGGAGATCCTGACCCTCTCCGTCATGGAGCACCTGGGGAGCAAGGCCTAGGGAGATTGTTCACCACCAGCATCCTCGTCCGCTTCGGCGACCTCGACGCCGCCGGCATCGCCTACTACCCGAACCTGGTCAACTTCCTGCACGAGGCGCTCGAGGACTTCTTCGTGGGGCACGTGGGGCGCAGCTATCCCGAGGTCTTCGGGGGCGGGCTCGCCTCCCCCACGGTCAAGGTCGAGATGGAGTTCCTCTCTCCGGTGCGCTACGGCGACCAGGTGCGGATCGGGGTGGTGGTGGAGCACATCGGCCGAACCTCGCTGCGGGTGCGCTACGAGGGGAGCGTGGAGGGACGACCCGTGTTCCTGGCCCGCAATACGATGGTCATCGTGGACATGAAGACGTTCCGCCCGACCTCCATCCCGGATTGGCTACGCACGCGGCTGGAGGCGGCCCGGGAGGCCTAGAAGAGCTTCAGGTTCATGTTCTCGGCCGCGATGTCGGTCAGGTCGACGATCGCGGCCGCGTTCACCCCGATGGCGATGGCGATCGACTCGGAGATCTCTTCCCGGGTGGCGCCGAACTTCAACGCCTTCTTGATGTGGCCCTCCAGGCAGCCCTGGCAGCGGGCGGCCAGGCTGGCCGCGATCGCGACCAGCTCCTTGGTCTTGCGGTCCAGGACCGAGGGCTTGTAGGTCTCCTTGTAGAACTGGAAGTAGATCTCCCGGAAGCGCGGGTCCACCATCGTGTAGGAGGTGGGCTGGGTCCTGGCCTCGCCGTTGTCCTCCTCGGGAAACGGCACGTGATGCTTCTTGTGGTCCTGCTCGCTCACGGGTCCACTCCCCGGGGTCCTGGGGGCGGGACCCCGCCTGTCCGAAGAAAAACGAGGGCGGTCATCGGGCGGCGACCTGGCTGGTCCCGGCGCCCGCCTGGGCCGCGTCCAGCAGGCTGGCCACCGCGGTGGAGTACGCGGCCGTCCCCTCGCGCCACGCCCCGCCGTGGCTCTTGCCCGGAACGACCAACACCTCGGCCCGTGCGCCCGCCGCCTTCTGCAGATCGAACGCGATCTCCTTGGGCATCCGGCGGTCCTCGGAGTTCGCCACGAAGAGCGCGGGGCGACCGTTGAGGCGCGCCGCGGCCGCCCGCACGTCCACCGCCGCCGGATCGAAGGCGCCGCGCCGGCCGATCCAGAACAGGACCTGGTCGGAGAGCGGCCACGGGGGGACGATCTTCAGCCACCAGCGGAACGAGCGGAACAGCCCCACGTGATGGCGCACGGTGTCCGGGAGATCCCGGTAGCTGCTGTCGCAGACGACGCCCGCGACCGCGGGGTCCTGGGCGGCCGCCATCATCACCGAGGCCCCGCCCAGGGAAACGCCCCAGAGCACGACCGGCCCCGGGGCGCGGCGCCGCGCTTCCGCCACCGCGGCCAGCACGTCGTCCTTCTCCTTGAACCCGAAGGTGGTGGCCTCGCCTCCGCTCTCGCCGTGGTGCCGGAGGTCGAAGAGGAGCGCGTTCCAGTGGTGCTCGTGCAGGAACGGCGCCTTGCGCACCATCTCGATGCGCGACCGGTTCAGGCCGTGCACCAGGACGACGGTGCCGCGCGCCTCGTCGGCGGGCACCCACCAGCCCGCGAGCTCCACCCCGTCGGACGAACGCAACGCCACGGACTCGAAGGGGAGGCCCAGGGCCTTGGGATCGACGCCGGCGTTCTCCTTGTCGGGGAACTGGAATCGGCGAGTGGTGGCCAGGCCTCCGAGGAAGTAGGGCACCCAGCCGAAAACGAAGAACAGGAGGCCCCCGAGGACGAGCGCGGCCGTTCCCTTGAGTAGGCCGCGGATCGTCATCGGGTGGGTACCGCGCGAAGCATGGGAACCGCGATCATAGCAGCCTCGGCGCGGGCTTTCAGCGAAGCGGAGGGACTGGGGACCGGTCGGATGGAGACGTGGCGCCGGACACAACGGCCGCGCTGATGGGGCCTCTCTGGGGGCACTCGATCAGCCCCGGCGCGCCGTCACCACGTCGCGGCGCCACGCCTCCTCCGTCCTGTAGCTTTAGTACGAAAGGCCTGCTTCGAGGTTTCACCAGCAAACGTCAAAGGATGTGACGGAGGCGGCGGCCAGCTCCTCCCGGTAGACGAGCGGCGCCCAGGCGTGGCTGACCCGCCGGCCGGCCAGGGCGGGAATCCAGAGGCCCGCCGACCCGGGCTCGATGCAGACGGCCTCCCAGGATCCCGCATCCGCCGCGAGGCGTGCGACGGCGGCCGCCTCCGCCGGCCCCGGACGCAGCCCGTTGCCGCGCTCGATCCCGTCGTGAACCGAGACGCCGACGGCCGTCAGGACGAGCACAGCCAGACCCACGACCGCCCATCCTCGCGGCGGCCACAGCCGGCGGACGAGCCACGGGGCGAGCACGGCCACGGCCAGCGCCGCCAGCACCGAGGCCAGCCCCCAGGGACCTGGCAGGGCCGCCATCGCCTCGGCGCGGGACAGAGCCGCGGCCAGGCGCAGAAGGAGCGGAGCGGCCAGGGCGACCGCGAGACCCGCCGCCAGCCCGAGACGGAGCCGCCCGCCCCCATCGCGCCAGGGGCGGAGCCGCAGGCCGAGGGCCACGAGGGCGGCTCCCGCCAGGGCGGGCTGGGCCAGGGCCGACGCGCCGAGGAAGCATCCCGCCGCCACCGCGGCCGAGCGGCGGCCGGTCGGGCCCAGCCACGCCGCCGCGGCCACGGCGAATGCCAGCGCGAGGATCGGCCCCCCGTCGCCGAAGGCCGCGAAGGCAGCGGGCACCCGGGCCAAAGCCACCGCGACGACCGCGCCGAGCCCGCACACGACCGGGTCGGGCGGGGGCACGAGGCGGCGGGCCAGAAGCGCGTTCAAGGCGATGATCAGCAGACCGAATGCGGCCTGATGGACGAGCAGGACCGCCTTCGCGGGCGCCAGACCCGAAAGCAGGGACACGTCCGCGGCCAGGGCGGGCAGGGCGGGCGCATGGGCCCCGAAGGGACGCAGGGCGACCAGCGGCTCGTACGTGACCGGGAGGCCGTCGCGCCAGACGAGCAGCCGCGCCCCGAGGGAGTGGAAGCTCATCTCGGCCCCCGGGCACACGGGCCAGCGGAGGAAGGCCAGCAGGGGAAGCACGGCCGCGGCGAGCACCAGCAGGGTCGGTCCTCGCGGGACGCGCAGGCCGAGCGGCTTCAGCAGCCGCAGGAGAGCGAGCAGCAGGAAGCCCACGAGCGCCGCGCGGAGGAAGCCTTGCCGGCTCGCCCCGAACAAGAAGCCCCACGACAGGGCCCAGAACGAGAGCGAGAGGAACGGGACCGCGGACCAGGGCGCGCGCACCACGAGCAGGCCGGGCAGCAACAGGAGCGCGGCGAACGCGAGAAGGCCGCACAGGCTCGCGCCGAGAGAGGCGTCGGTGCCCGCGAAGGCGGAAGCCATCGGCGGGGCATTCTACGCCCTGGTTTCGCGATAGGATTCGGCCGCGGTGACCGAACTCTCGTCCTGGCTGCTCATCGCCCTCGGCGGCGTCGCGGGTCTCGTGGGCGCCCTGCTCGGCCTCGGCGGGGGGATCTTCCTCGTACCGCTGCTGACCTTGGCCCTCGGGGTGCCCATCCGGGCCGCCATCGCGGCCAGCCTCATCTCGGTGATCGCCACCGCGTCGGCCTCCTCCACGGTGAACCTCGACCGCGGCCTCGTGAACCTGCGCCTCGGCATGGTGCTCGAGGTGGCCACCTCGATCGGGGGCCTGGCCGGGGGCTTCACCGCGGCCCTGCTCTCGCCGCGCCACCTCTTCCTGCTCTTCGGGCTGACCCTGGCCGGGATGGGAGTCATCATGGCGCGTCGGTCGGGGCGGCGGAACGTGATCGCGGACACGGACGTCGATCCCGGCCGCCTGGGCGGCCGGATCCTGGAGGGCGAGACCCCCTACGTCTACCGTGTGCGCCGCCTCCCCCTGGCCCTCGGGGCGTCCCTGGCGGCGGGAGCCATCTCGGGCCTGCTCGGCCTGGGGGGCGGGATCATCAAAGTGCCCATCCTGACCGCGTTCTGCGGGATCCCGATCCGGGTGGCGGCGGCCACGAGCGCGTTCATGATCGGGGTCACCGCGGCCGCCTCGTCGTTCCTCTACTTCGGCCGCGGAGACGTGGCCCTCCCGCTGTCCGCGGCGATCGCGCTGGGGGCGCTGCCGGGCAGCCTGCTGGGCGCGCACCTGAGCCACCGGGTGCAGACCCGCTCCCTCAAGGTCATCATGGCCCTGGTGCTGCTGACCATGGGCGCCCAGATGGCGTTCAAGGCCCTGTGAGCGGGCGCGTGCGCGGCGGGCGAGGGGTCCGGATCGAGCGGGTCATCGAGGGAGCCTTGGCCTTTGGCCTGCTCGTCAGCAGCGCCCTTTTCATCCTGGGGCTGGCCCGGGGAGCGAGCGAACCCCTCAAGTGGGGGATCCTCCTGCTGATGCTGACCCC
>Ga0070706_100004737_pt1 | contig 13044 bp, 10 predicted proteins | sample KBSK5501metaG_FD_65476 | JGI IMG/M metagenome (GOLD analysis project Ga0070706, IMG submission 65476) | Corn, switchgrass and miscanthus rhizosphere microbial communities from Kellogg Biological Station, Michigan, USA - KBS K5-50-1 metaG | ecosystem: Host-associated > Plants > Roots >...
CACAGAGAGTTCGATCCGTTGACTTTCTCGCATTCCGCGGTGGCAACGAATCGGGCCGGACTAGAAATAATCTTACAACTAGGCCGGGGACGAAGCGCCTGCGATTCGTCCAAACACGTCATCCAAGAAATGCCTCGGAACTGGGATTTCCAGTCACTGCATGGGAGCGCGAACCGGCTGACGGTCTCCCGAGCTGGAAGATCATGCGACGAAGAGCACTTTGGTTGACTTGGAAGGGCTTCGAGTGTATAGGGCAATCTATCCGGGCGGTCAAAATGGAAATCCCAGTTTACATAGTAAAAGATCAGTAGGAGGGTTTATGCTACACCGCAACTTGACACTGTTTGGCGCGCTGGCTTTCTTATCGGCCAACGCTGTCGTCCAATCGGCGCAGGCGCAAGACAACACGCTCAACCTGCAGCAACCCGTTACATTCGTTGAGGCCTACGAAAATCACAATCCCCAGTCCAGCGCGATCAAGCTGGGGCTCATGCACATCGAACAGCCAAATGCCGACGCCACGGGCGGGTCCGTCATCGTGAGCGTTGATAAGTACCCCGGGTGCCCGGCGGGATCGAGTCAACGGTTCTTATTCAGGTGGACCCAACTCCTTCCAGCCAACGGCAAATGCATCAATGAAGATCCCTCGATGCGGCTATATACCGGTGATCCTTTTGGTGGACGGCCTGGTAGTAATGCGTCATTTTACTATGACCCGAGTCGCCACCTGCCTTACGGCCCGCCTGGCTCTGGAAACGCCTTTAGCCACACGCCTGGTCCTTTTCAGGTCTATTTCGCGTTTGAACCGAAGATGTGCACGCCAGCGGCGATTGCGGAAGCACGCCAACGCAATAGCACCGGGAGTAGTACCGGGGCCTGTAGCATCGGGATCAATATTGGGAACTTCTCGCCGCCACTGGGCTTCGACTTGAGGGTGAATTATCTTTATGCGCCTGGTCGCGCCGCTCGCGGACCGAGTGTCCCCCTGAAGCTCTTCTGGAGTGCACAGCGCGGAGACAACTTCACCACCGCCACGGCGCAGGGTGAAAGCGATGCGCTGGCGGCGGGCTATGTCTTCGTGCGTGTCGATGGCTACGTGTTCCCGACCCAATAGGCAGGCACAGTGCCCCTCTACTAGGTTGTGGGCTTCGCCGTCGTGAACTTGCCGAACTCAGCGTCGATGATGTCCATTAAGATTGTTCCGAGGGCCACCGACCATTTGTAGAGAGCACGTACCTCAATTTGCAAGCCGCATACGGACCTCAGAGAGTTCGATCCGTTGACTTTCTCGCTCCCGCGATCGCAACGAATCGGGCGGGATTAGAAAAGAGTCTGACAACTATGCCGGGGACCGAGCGCCTGCGATTCGGCCAAAGACGTCAGGGCTTGCCTTCGATCAATGAGTAGAACACAGGCATCACGAGCAGCGTGATGAAAGTGGAAAGCAGGAGGCCGCCGATGACGGCCAACGCAAGCGGCTTCTGCAGCTCTGCGCCGGCACCCAGACCCAGGGCTAGCGGCAACAGGCCGAACAGTGTGGCCAAGGTAGTCATCAGAATCGGCCGCACGCGGATGCGCCCCGCAGCCACCAGCGCCTCCTGGAGAGGCATGCCTTGCTCCTCGCGAAGCTTGTGCACGTATTCGAACAGGATGATCCCGTTTTTCACCACCAGCCCCACCATCAGGATGATGCCCATGAAAGACGAGACGTTGAGCGGCGTCCCCGTCAGCAGGAGCATCAGGAAGACCCCCAGCATTGAGAGCGGCGCGGCCGAAAGGATGATCAGCGCTGGGCGAAAGCCGCGGAACTGCGCCACCAGCACCGTGAACACCGCCGCCACCGCCAGCCCGAATACGCTCAGCAGGTCGCGGAACGAGCTCTGCTGGCTTTCGTACTGCCCGCCGATCTCATAGGTGCAGCCGACCGGCAGGCGCGTCCCGCTCATCACTCGCCGGACATCGCCGATGACGCTGCCAAGGTCGCGGTTCTCGAGGCGCGCCGTCAGGGCGACCATCAACCGCTGATTCTCCCGATTGAGCTGGTTTTCCCCGCGCACCTCTTCCACCCGCGCCACTGTCGAAAGTGGCACGACTTGTTTCGCGGGCGTGACGATGGGGAACTGCCGGATATTCGCGTAGTCGGTGCGGAAGGACTCGGGGAAACGGACGCGGATGCCGATGGTCCGGTCGGCTTCGCGCAACGGCGTTTCAGTCAGTCCGAGCAGCCCGGCGCTGATCTGCTGCGATACCTGGTCCACGGTCAGACCCAGGCGTCCCGAAAGCGCGGGATCCACGTGGAAGACGATCTCCGGATTGCCCTTCTGGATGGCTTTGTAGTCCACCAGGCCGGGAATTTTCTGGAGCTTCGGGCCGATTTCGCCGGCCACCTGCGCCAGCAGGGGCATGCTGCTGCCAAATAGCTTGACCTCGACCGGCTCCGCCGAGCCTTCCAGGTCGCCGATCATGTCCTGGAGGAGCTGTATGAATTCCACTTCGACGCCGGGGATGTTATGCGCGATCTGGCCGCGCAGGTCGTCAATTACGATTTGGGTCGAACGCTTCCGCTGCGAGCGGGGCTTCATCTTGACCAGGATATCGCCGACGTTCTGCTCGGTGGCAAACAGTCCCAGCTCGGCGCCGGTGCGCCGCGAAAACGAGGCGGTTTCCGGCATCGCCCGGATGCGCGTTTCGATTTCGTGGATGATGCTGTCGGTCTCGGTGAGTGAAGTTCCTGGCGGCGTGCGGTAATCAAGCACGTAACCGCCTTCATCCATCTCTGGGAGAAAGCCGGTCTCGACCCGTGTGTAGAGGAGAATTGCCACGATCACGACCGCAAGGGCTGCACCGGCGACGATTCCGCGGTGGTCCAGAGCCCAGCGTACGGCTTTGTCATAGCCGCGGTTAACCGGCTCGATGAACCGTTGGGAAGCCGGGCGGTGCGCCTGTGGAGAGAGGAAGCGCTGCGAGAGCAGCGGGATGAGCGTCAGAGCAAAAACCAGTGATAGTAGAACTGAAACTCCGAGCGTGAGGCACAGCGCGCGGAAGAACTCGCCCACCACGCCGGTCAGCAGCCCGAGCGGGAGGAACACCACCAGCGTCGTTGCGGTCGAGCCCACCACCGGGCCCAGCAGTTCTCGCGTGCCGATTTCCGCAGCTTCGACCGGCGCCCGGCCGAGGCCCAAGTGGCGGTAGATGTTTTCCATGACCACCACGGCGTCATCAATGATCAGGCCGATGGCGATGGCCAGGCCGCCGAGTGACATCAAGTTGAGCGTTCCGCCGAACAGCCTCAGGAAGAAAAACGTGCCGATGACCGAGAGCGGGAGCGAGGTGGCGGCGATCAGTGTTGTGCGGCCTTCGCGTAGAAAGAGGAACAGGATGAGCACGGCCAGGGCCGCGCCAATCAGGATGGCGTCGCGGACGTTGGCGATAGCGCTGGAGACGAATTCGGCCAGGTCGTACACCACCGAAAGTCGCAGGGTTGGAGGCAGCGCCGCGCCGGGATTGCTGGCAAGCTGCTTGACCTGGCTGGCGAGCTGGAGAAGGTTGGCGCCGATCTGCGCGGAGATGTTCACGAGCGCCGCAGGCCTGCCGTTTCCGGTGATTAGCGTCCGGCGGTCCTCAACACCGTCGGTCACCTCGGCGATATCCCGCACGCGGATGGGCACTTGGCCCTCGATGGCGACCACGGTGTTGCGGATCTCCTCCAAATTGGCGAACTGGCCGGTGGTCAGCACCAGATACTGCAAGTAGTCCTTTTGCAACCTTCCGACAGAGGTCACTTGGTTGGTGGAGCGCAGGCGGTCGGCAACCTCCACCAGCGACACCCGATGCGCCAGCATTTTCTGCGGGTTCACAATGACGGAGACTTCGCGAGTATCGGTGGCCTGCACTTCCACGCGCCCGACGCCTGCCACGCGGCTGAACATCGGCCGAAGGACGAAGAAAGCGAAGTCGCGCAGGTCGGCGCTGGGCACGTCGCCGCTCAGGATCAGACTGAGCACGGGAAAGAGCGTCGGGGTGACGCGCTCGACTTGCACCTCCGTATCCGGTGGCAGTGTGCTGCGCGCCTCGCTGACGCGCGCCTGCATCAACTGCAGCGCGTACTGCATGTCCGTGTCCGGGGTGAAGAGCACGGAGATCTCAGTGGCGCCGCGAATCGTCTTCGAGCGCACCCGCCGCACGCCCAGCACGGTGCCGGCCGCCTCCTCGAGCGGGCGCGTCACGATCAGCAGCATGGACTCGGGCGCAAGGTCGCCGGAATGCGCAAGAACCAGAATTCGCGGGAAGTTGAGTTCGGGATAAATGTTGCTCGGTAGGCGCAGCGCCGCCACCACGCCCGCGACAATCAAACACGCCGTCACCAGGAATACGGCGTAGCGGTTCTCCCGGCAGAAGCCGACCACATTCATGGCCGGCTCTGGCCCTTGACGGTGACCTTAGCCTTATCCCCGAGACCGTAGCCGCCGGTCAGGATGATCGTATCGCCCTCCCTCACGCCGGAAAGCAATTCGACGCGGTTGGACGTCGTGAGGCCCAACTGTACCGGGATCGCTGCCGCGCTCGTGCCCACGACCCGATAGACGTGGGGGTGGCCCTCCTGGTCGCGGTAGATGGCCTGCGGCGGCACGCTCAGGGCGTTCGGATGCGTTTCAATGGGAATCTGTGCGCTCAGGAACATCCCCAGGCGCAGCAAGCCCTCAGAATTTGCAATGCGGATGCGAATCAGACCGACATTGGTCGCGGGATCGACAGCCGAAGAAACCGCAACGACCCGGCCGGTGAGCGTCTTGCCGGGAAAGGCGTCGCTCGAAATCGGCAGCGTCTGGCCGACGCGGATCTTGCCCAGGTAAATTTCAGGTACGTTGGCAAACAATTCCGCCTGTGCGAGGTTGGCGACCTCCAGGACCGGCTGCGCCGGGGTGCCGTCCACTTGCTCGCCCACGCTCAAGGAGCGTTTGACGACGGTGCCGGTTAGAGGCGAGCGCACCTCCGTCCGTGACACTTGCAGGCGCGCGAGCGCCAGCGCTGCTTCGGCCTGCCGCACCGAGGCCTCGGCATTCGTCTCCTGCGTGCGGGCGTCTTCGACCTCCTTGCGGGCGGTGATGCCGCGGCTGAAAAGATCCTCATTGCGGGTCCGCGTCAGCCGAGCGTTTTCCAGATTGGAGCGTGTCTGCGCCGTGAAGCCTTCGGCTTGCTTGAGCTGTTCGCGGTATGGCCGATCGTCAATCTTCGCCAGTAACTGGCCGGCAGTGACGCGGTCACCTTCGGCCACGCGCAGCTCTGTGATCCGCCCGGCCACGAGCGAGCTGACGCGCACGTCCTGGTTGGGCAGCGCACCGATCATGCCGGCCAGCGTGAGCGACTCGCTGATGTCGGCGCGAGTAACACGCACGAGCGTCACCTCTGCTGTCGGCGCTTCGGCCGGATTATCGGCGCTCGAGCCGGAGCCATGCGAGCAGCCACAACTGCTCAGCAAGATGCCCGCAGTGAGCACGAGCAGATGAGAGGATCTGTTTCTTGCGCGCATTTAATCGAGTGGCGCTCCTATGGCTTCTTCGAGTCCGGCGAAAGCTGCTTGCAGGGCCAACAAGCTGTCCAAGTAATCGCGCTCAGTCAGTTGCACGCTTCTTTGCGCGTCGAGCACGGTCAGCAGATTGGCTCGCCCGGCGCGGTAACTCTCTTCGGCCAGGCCCTCCAGCCGGCGCGTCGCGGGGAGCAGGGAAGTGCGGTAAAGCTCAACCTGCGTCTGCCGCGCGTTCCAATCGAAGTACGCCGCTTCCACGCGTCCCGCGACAGCGCGACGTGTCGCCACGATCTCGCCCTCGAGAAGGCGCTGGCTGGCCGCCGATTGCGCAATCTCGCCCTGGTTGCGCGTAAATATCGGCAACATCAGTGATAGCTGGCTCCGCCCCCCGACGCGGAAGCTAGGCGGCGAATCGAAGTCGGCGCCGAATTGCACGTTTAGCGTTGGGATGCGCTCGGCCCTGAGTAGCGCCTGGCGGCTCTGCTCGACTTTTTGCTCCTGGACAAGGTGCTGAAGGTCCGCGTTGAAACTTTCCGCCTTCTGAAGGAGTTCAGGTAAAGCCAGCCACGGCGGCAATTCTTCGAGAGAACCCTCCAGCTCCCAGCGCGTTTCCGGCGGCTCATTCAACAGAGCGTTGAGCTGGCTAAAGGCAATTTTTTCGCGCTGCTGAGCCACGCTGAGTTCAGCTTCGGCGCGCGAAACTTCCAGGTCGCCCTGGAGCACCTCGAGTTGCGGCACATCGCCCGCATCGTAACGGGCCCGAGCGATCTCCCGCACGCGCCGGGCGAGCTGTGCCGCCTGCCCGCGCTGCGCAGAGCCACCCTGCGCTGAGGCCGCAGCATAGTACGCCTCGCGAGTTTTCCGGCGCATCTGACGGGCCACGGCATCAATCTCGAGGTCCGTCAGACCGACATTCTGTTGGGCCAGCTCGATGCGGCGATGGCGCTTGCCGCCGATTTCGAGCGGCTGCTCAAAGAATAAGCTCTCGTGTGGCGTGTCCCGCAGAACGGCGACGCTGGCGGTGGGATTGGGCAGTTGCCGGGCAATCTGTACTCCGGCTTGCGTGACGCTGCGCCGCTGGCGTGCAGCCGCCAAGTCCAGGTTTTGCCGGCTGGCCAGTTCCAGCGCCTTCCGAAGGGTAAGGCGGCTCGGCTGCTGGGCTCCCGCCGGGACCACGGCATAGAGCAGAAGGGCCAAGGCACCAGGGACTACGAACGGATGCCACAGCGTGCGTCGACTTCTTCCCCGGTCGTCAAGAGTAATCATTTGTCCGCCTCACGATGTTGGGCCTTGGTTTGGATTGCTGGAAACCCTGGCCCGGCATGAACATTGTAGACGTATCCCCTTCACCTGGAGTCTACGTGTTCAAGGCCACCGAAGGTCTGGCAATGAATCGGGTCAGGGGAACTTCTAACATTGTGTATATCGGCTAAGAAGTCTCGAAGCACCTGAAAGCCGGATCAGGGAGCCCCGAATTCTATACGATTTTCGCGCTGAGATACATTGAGTTCCGCAGCGTCAGAACTCCCTGGGAGAAGAAATCTCTCAGAGAGACCGATTGATTTTCCGCTAGAATTAGCTCTGTCCTCCGCGAGTCAAGGTGGATGAGCTTCTGCTGGGCCTCTGCTCGCATCGTAGAAGCGCCCGATGCCCACCGCGGCTTCCGGATTCTTCGGTCAAAAAAGACACAGCGCTGGGACACAGCTTTGAGGTCACAATGAAAAATGTCTTCATTCATTCCACTGCCCTGGTGGAGACGGATCAGATTGGCGAAGGCACCCGAATCTGGGCCTTCGCGCACGTACTGAGCGGCGCCTCCCTTGGGAAGAATTGCAACGTGGGCGATCATTGCTTCATCGAAGGTGGCGCATGGATCGGGGACCAGGTCACCATGAAGAACGGGAATATGGTCTGGGAAGGCATTCGCATCGAAGAGGGCGCATTTGTGGGGCCGCACGTTTTCTTTACTAACGATCTGTATCCGCGGTCGCAGCGGATTCCCCAGTCGCGGAAGCGCTATGCGAAAAAGGAAAACTGGCTCCTGCCCACGTTGATCAAAAAGGGGGCCTCGCTGGGGGCGGGTGCGATGATCCTTGCCGGTGTCACCGTCGGCGAATTCAGCATGGTTGGGGCGAGCGCCCTGGTCACCAAGGACGTGCCCCCCTACGCACTGGTTGTGGGAGCGCCTGCCCGCGTGCGTGGGTGGGTCTGTGAGTGCGGCCTCCCACTACGGTTCAAGCAGGGCAAGGCGACCTGCGCGGACTGCGGGCTGCGATATCGAGCGAGAGGCTCCAGGATTGCGGTCGTTGATCCCAGCCGCTAACATGAATTGCCCGCGTCCCGTCTGAGAACTCTTGCGAGAAGAGATGAAAGAGATGAAAAGGACCTGCAGATGAAGAGAAAAAAGTTGATCATCATCGCCGCGGTGATCGGAGTCTTGCTCGTGCTCCTCATTGCGGTTCCCTATCTCATTAACGTCGACAATTACCGGCCGACCATTGAAGCCGCACTAAGCTCTTCGCTCGGTCGCCAGGTGCAAATCGGTCATCTCCACCTTTCTCTGCTCAGCCGGACCATCAGTGCCGAGGACCTTACCATCTCAGACGACGGGGCGTTCAGTCGTTCAGCGTTTCTGCGTGCCAAGTCTCTGAAAGTTGGCGCCGAGGTGATGCCACTCCTGTTTTCTCACACCCTCCACGTCAGCTCGCTCACCGTCGTGGAGCCGCAGGTGAACCTGTTGCGCTCACCTTCCGGCAGGTGGAATCTCTCCAGCCTCGGTCCCAAGCAGAAGTCCGCAGAGTCAGCAAGCGCCTTGCAGGGATTCTCTGTACAGGAACTGAAGATTACGAATGGGCGGATTTCCGTCGGTCGGTTGCCGTCTGGCGCCGGCCAGCAATCGTACGAAGACGTCAACCTGGTGGCGAAAGACATTTCGACCACTTCTGCTTTTCCCCTGGCCCTGGACCTGAAGACTTCGGGCGGCGGCAAGATAAAGCTGGAAGGCACGGCTGGACCAATCGATCCGCATGGGACGATGGAACACGTCATTGTCCACCTGAAATTCAATGGCCAGAAAATACCGGCCCAGGACGTGGAAGGACTACTGCAGGCTCTTGGCGTTTCGCTGCCTTCAGGTTCCTCGCTCCGAGGCGGCATCCTCAACGCCAATCTTGCGGTGGACGGCCCACTCGAGCGCCTGGTGACGACCGGGCCGGCCTCTCTCTCCAACGTGAGTTTGTCCGGTTTCAACCTGGCCTCCAAGCTGGGCGCCTTGGCTGCCCTGGGCGGTGGCGGGGGTGGTCCTGACACTCTGATTAAGAGCCTGAGCTCCAAACTCCACGTTGCGCCGGAGGGAACGCGGCTCGACGATCTAAATATCGTTATCCCCAGCTTGGGGACATTGACTGGCGCAGGAATCATCGGCGCCAACAACAGCCTGGACTTTCGGATGCTGGCCAAGCTGAACGCGGGGAGCAGCACTCCCGGCGGGGTGGGAGCCCTTGCCAGCCTGGGGCAGGGCGCCAATGGACTTCCCTTCCGAATTCAGGGAACAACTTCCAATCCTGTCTTCGTTCCGGATTTCCCCGGCACGATGCCGAAGAGCCTGGCCTCGCCATCCCAGACCCAGGGATTGAGCCAAATCTTGGGCGGACTCACTGGTAAGAGGAAACCCTAGCAAGGCTGGCAGGCTCCGGTGCGCACTTCCCTCTAGCCAGTCGGTGTTCCCTTGATATCAAAGGATGGTTTGCGCAAGCGCCTGGTTGAAGTCTGCGGACTGCTTCCGTCCCAGAGTGGCCCGATGCCGGACCTCCGCCTCACCGCCGCGCCACTTGAGGTGAACCCGGCGGCGCATTACACTCTCACGCAACAGCCATCCATAGCCGAGACGGCTTGCGCCGCCGCTCTCAGCCGGGCCGGGGCGGACGGGATTGGCGAGTATCGGAAGTTCGACTCGGTACGGCGAGGCCGCGTGCGAAGGCGGGAGCTGTTGAGCGGTGCCTGTGCATATCGGAATTGACGCCCATACGATCGGTGCGCGGCAGGCCGGGAACGAAACGTATGTCAAGAATCTGATACCAGCACTGGCTGAACTGGACAGCGAGAATCACTACACGCTCTATTTCGCCCAGAAACAAGCCGCAGATGAATGGCGCTCGCGTTTTGCGAACTTCAGCGTGCGGCTGGTCCCGGCACCCATGCCAATCGTGCGAGTGCCAGTGGCACTGGCTTTTGAGTTGCGCCGGCGGCCGGTAGATGTTCTGCATGTGCAATTTACGGCCCCGCCGTTTTGCCGGGCGCCCGTCGTTGCTACGATCCACGACCTGTCCTTTGAGCATCTGCCAGAAACGTTCACGCGGCGGGGACGGTTCCAATTGCGCCTGACCGTCCGTCGCACGGCCCGGCTCGCGGCGCACGTGGCCACGGCCTCGGACTACTCCCGGCAGGACCTGATCCGAACCTACGGGCTCCGGCCCGAAAAGGTTGTCGTCACCTACTACGGGGTTGACAGCCGCTATACGCCGAAACCCGCTTTCGATAGGGAGGCACTGGAGGCGCGGCGCCGCTTTCGGATCGAGCGTGATTTCGTGCTGGCGGTCGGCAGCCTCCAACCGCGAAAGAACCTGGTTCGCTTGATTCACGCATACGCTCGATTGCGGGCGAAACAAGAGGGCTTTACCCATCAACTCGTGATCGTTGGTCGCCCGCTCTGGCTCTTCCGCGAGATCTTCGCCGAAATCGAGCGGCAGCCGTGGGCTCGCGATATCATCGTCACGGGCTACGTCGCTGATGAAGAACTGCCTGCGCTCTACCGCGCGGCAGCAGTTCTGGTTTATCCCTCGCTGCTCGAAGGCTTCGGACTGCCGCCGCTGGAAGCAATGGCGTGTGGAACGCCCGTGGTGGCGAGCAACACTTCGTGTTTTCCAGAGATCCTGGGCGACGCTGCGGTACTGGTGGATCCGTACGATGAGGTGGCGCTGGCCCGCGCAATCTTGACCAGCGTGAGCGATGAACGCCTTCGAGCACAGTTGCGGGAAGCCGGGCTCGCTCGAGTGCGGAGGTTCACCTGGCGCGCGACCGCCGAGAAAACCCTCGCGCTCTACCGAGAAAGTCTCCGTGTTCCGGCTCAATCGTTGCAGCGGCCGGCTGGCAGCACGCTCCGGTGAATTCAGAGGAGGCCGGCCGCGTGAGCGCGGATCGGATCGACATGAAACGACAGAGCCGCTCGCAGGGAAGGGCGCTCAGAACAGGTGCGATGACGCGCGCTGCGGTGGGTTTCCGGGCGCACTCGGGATGGGCGGCGCTGGTGGCCGTCGCTGGGCCGCTGCGTTCGCCGATAGTGATCGACCGGCGACGCATCGAACTTGTGGAGCCCGGGATCCCCAAGCAGCCGTACCATGCCGCGGAGAAGCTTGGTCTGAAGGAAGCTGAGAATCTTGTCAGGCGCTGCACCGACACGGCAAGGATTCTGGCCCGACGAGCCCTGCGCGCAGTCGTGGACGAGATGCGGGAGAAGGGCCGCCACGACGTTGTCGCCTGCGGCCTCCTTCTTGGCTCGGGACGACCACTGACAACGCTCGCGGCGACGCTCGCGTCGCACGCGCTGATCCACACCGCCGAGGGAGAGCTTTTTCGGGACGCGCTCAAGGATGCAAGCCAGCACTGCGGTCTGCCTGTCACGGGGGTGAAAGAGCGCGACCTGTTTACCTGTGCCGCGGCCAAGCTGCGCGTCCCCGCGAACGAGCTGCTGCGGCGGGTCACTGAGATGGGGACGGCCATCGGTCCCCCCTGGGCCGAAGACCAGAAGCACGCGGCCCTGGCGGGGTGGCTGGCGCTGGTCTCTTGACATTCGCTTTTTATTCGCCTACTATGGCGTCCCTCGAAGGGTCAACAAGTCAGGTGGTCGGGCCTTCGAGAGGGCCGGAGTTCCGGAAGAATGGGCTCGAATCCAACCACATGGAGGATTGCATGGGACTGAATGAAGCGCTGTTGCCCGAGTTCGACCACGAAATGGCCAACACCCGAAAGACTCTTGAGCGCGTCCCGGAGGACAAGCTCGGCTGGAAGCCCCACGATAAGTCCGGGACGATGGGCTGGTTGGCGACGCATCTTGCGAATCTCCCCGTCTGGGTGAACTCGACCCTGGATAAGGATTCCCTGGACCTCGCGCCGCAGGGTGTTCCGGTCGCCCCGATGGCGCCCGCGAAATCGCGAAAGGAAGTCCTGGAAGCGTTTGACAAAAATGTCGCCGCGGCACGTGCGGCCATCGCCAAGGCAAGCGACGCGGACCTGTTGAAGTCCTGGTCGCTTCTGTTTGGCGGGAAGGCCATGTTTACGCTGCCTCGCATCGCCGTCCTGCGGAGCTTCGTAATGAACCACAGCATCCATCACCGCGCCCAGCTCGGCGTCTACCTGCGGCTGAACAACGTCCCGGTGCCCGCGCTCTACGGTCCCTCGGCGGACGAGCAAGCTGGAATGTAGCGGCTTGAAGTTCTTTTCGGCCGCCGGAGCCGCCCCCGGCGTCGCGGGCTAGGCGGCGCCGTATTTCTTGAACCAGTCCTGGAGCCGCTTCCAGCCGTCTTTGGCCTGCTCGGGGCGATAGCTCGGCCGGTAGTCGGCGTGGAATCCGTGGGGCGTATTGGGATAGACAACGATCTCGGACGGGTTGTTCGCGGCCTTGAGCGCCTGGCGCATGCGCTCGACCGTATCGAGCGGGATGCCCTGATCGTCCCCGCCGTAGAGGCCCAGCACCGGGGCCTTCAGCTCAGCCACCAGATCAATGGGATTCTTCGGCTGAAGCTCGTTCGGTTGCCCGACCAGCCGGCCGTACCACGCCACTCCCGCTTTCAACTTCGGATTGTGGGCGGCGTAGAGCCACACGATCCGCCCGCCCCAGCAGAAGCCGGTGATACCGAGTTTGGCGGTGTTGCCTTTGCCGGATTTCTGCGCCCAGGCCGTGGCCGCGTCCAGATCCGACATGACCTGCGCGTCGGGAACCTTGGCGACGATGGGACTGATGTCCTTGATCTCGGCCAGCTTTGAAACGTCGCCCTGGCGCGCATACAGCTCCGGGGCCACGGCCAAATATCCCAGCTTGGCGAAGCGGCGGCAGATGTCGCGGATATGTTCGTGCACGCCGAAAATCTCCTGCACCACGAGCACGACAGGGAAGGGCCCGCCTTTGTCCGGCATGGCACGGTAGCCGGGGAGCTCGCCGCCGGCTGCGGGAATCTTTATTTCGCCAGCCACCAGGCCGGCGGCGTCCGTGGTAATGGTCTGGGCTGAGACCGGCTGCACGGCCAGAGCAAAGCCGGCGGCAAGGGTGGTCACAACGAACTCGCGCCGGGTGAATTCGGTTTTCGGCAGCAGGCTGACAGCATCTTCGTGCATCGCGGGTCTCCCTTCGATCGAGAAATGGAAAGCGTTACCGCCGGGCGGGCGCGGCTTCGCGCACGGCGCGCACCGCGTCCATGTATTCCCGGACGCGCTGGACATCCACCGGGTTCTGCATGACGTTA
>Ga0070706_100004738_pt1 | contig 13043 bp, 9 predicted proteins | sample KBSK5501metaG_FD_65476 | JGI IMG/M metagenome (GOLD analysis project Ga0070706, IMG submission 65476) | Corn, switchgrass and miscanthus rhizosphere microbial communities from Kellogg Biological Station, Michigan, USA - KBS K5-50-1 metaG | ecosystem: Host-associated > Plants > Roots >...
ACGAGCATGTAGCGCTTCTCGACCCGGCGCGGCCACTGCTTGGGGTCGTACTCGCGCCAGTCGTCCCACTGCTCCGGCGGGGGGAAGGCCTGCAGGCCCGAGCCCGGCGACAATCGGTCCAGCGTCATGACAGCGGCACCTGCTGGGGGGCCTGCACGTAGAGGTGCTCCCACGTCGCGAGGCCGGCCAGGGCCAGGGCGCCGGCCAGCCACGACTGGCCCGTGCCCCAGAGCAGCGTCAGCGGGAGCAGATGGCCGACAGCGAGGACGCCGGTCGTGAAGCGCAGGTCTTCCTGGATGAGGTGCGCCGCGCGGCGGGCGTCTTCGGTCGCGTGGTGGCCCCAGGCCTCGCCCGCGACCAGCAGCCCGTTCAGCGGCAGCAGCCACAGCAGCCAGCCCGGAGCGAAGAGCGCGCTGCCCGCCGTCATCGCCTGCACGATGAGATGAGGTCCGAGGAGCGGCGACTGCCAGAGGTCGCGGCCCTTGGCCTGGCCGAAGAGGAAAGCGCTGTAGAGGGCGGTGCCGGCGGCGAAGAACAGGGTGAGCGGCGTGAGGCCGCGCGGCACCGGGCGGCCGCCGAGCCGCAGCAGGAGCTGCAGGCCCAGCAGCGCTCCGTAGGCGGCAATGACGTAGGAGCCCCGGGTCAGCCAGCTCCGCCACTGCGGCCGCGTGAGGGTCCACAGGAAGCGCTTCGGCTGGCGCAGGTCCCACACGAGGAGGGCCCCGGTGGCGCCGAGGAAGAAGAGGGCGGCCACGAGCACCGCCGTTTCCGGCCCGCGCGCCCCCGAGGCGAGCGCCGCCATCGCGGGCACCAGGAAGCAGCCGGCGGCGAGCGACTTCGTCCACAAGTACGCCGACACCTTCCAGCCCCAGGAGTTCCGGTGCTGCTCGCGTACGCCGTACGTGCGACGCGGAGCGCCCGCCTGTTCGGGCTGAGCCATCGCGCCGAAGGCGGCCGGCGTGGGCGGCGCCTGCGACCACATGTACTCCGTCGCGGGCGGGGCCGCGGAAGGCACGAGCGAGGCGGCGTCGCCGTCGACGTAGAAGACCTTCGGCCGCGTCCCCTTCTCCGGCTTGCGGACCTGCACGCTCTCGCGGGCGACGAGGTGGACGAGGCGCGAGGCGGGGTCGTCGAGGTCGCCGGCCACGATCGCCTGGGTCGGGCACACGGTGACGCAGGGCGGCTCGAGCCCCACCTCGACCTTGTGCGCGCAGAAGTTGCACTTGGCCGCGGTCTCGGTCTGCGGATCGATGTAGAGCGCGTCGTACGGGCAGCCCTGCATGCAGGCCTTGCAGCCGATGCAGCGGCGGCCGTCGAAGTCCACGATGCCGTCGCGTCGGCGGAAGAGCGCCGTCGTCGGGCAGATCTCGACGCACGGCGCGTCGTCGCAGTGGTTGCAGCGCGTGACCTGGAACGTGCGCCGCGTCTCGGGGAACACGCCCTTCTCGACGTACTTGACCCAGGTGCGCGCGACGCCGAGGGGCACTTCGTGCTCGGCCTTGCAGGCCACCGAGCACGCATGGCAGCCGATGCACCGTCGGTTGTCGATCAGGAAGGCGTAGTTCACCGCCGGATTCTACGTCAGGGGAGCACCCTCACCCCTGCCCCTCTCCCTTTCCGGGAGAGGGGATTGCCAGCCCTCTAGTCAGCCCTCTCCCCCTTCAGGGGGAGAGGGAAGGGTGAGGGGGTTGGCGAAGGGATTCTTCGAGCGCCCTTGCAACGACCTCGAGCACCGTGTCCGTCTCCTTCAGGGCCTGATCGTCCCAGAAGCGCAGTACCCGTACACCCCTCTGTTGGAGGCGGCGTGTGCGCTCCTCGTCGTAGGCCGCCTGCATGGGCATCGCATGACCACCGCCGTCGAGCTCGACCGCAAGACGGGCCTCGACACAGTAGAAATCCAGGATGAAGCCGCAGGCCGGGTACTGGCGCCGGAACTTCCAGCCGTTCAAGCGACGCCCTCGCAATCGAGACCAGATGCGCATCTCGGCGTCAGGCGCCACGTGACGCATCTCGCGGGCGCGATGGATGAGCTCTGGACGACGTCGGTGCATGTGGACCCTCACCCCTTCAGCGGGAGAGGGTAGGGTGAGGGGGATCGAGGTCCAGGAAGGTCCGAACACCAGCCTAGGGCGAGCAGGAGACCCTCACCCCTGCCCCTCTCCCTTTCCGGGAGAGGGGTTGGCCGGGACGCTAGCGCCGGTGATCGCCCCCGTGGCCGCCGCGTCCGCCGTGGCCGCCGCGATGGCGGTCGCCCCGGTGCTCGCCGCCCCCGCGATGCTCGCCGCGTCCGCCGGAAGCCGGAGCGCCGGCCGCGGCTTCCGCGGGCGCGCCGCCCTCGCCCTCGCCGAGGAGCGCCTTGCGGGAGAGCCGGATCTTCCCCGAGCCGGGCTCGATGTTCACCACCTTGACGAGGATCTGGTCGCCTTCCTTCACCTCGCTGCGGACGTCCTGGACGCGGTGGGTGGCCATCTCCGAGACGTGGAGGAGCCCGTCGGTGCCGGGCAGTATCTCCACGAAGGCGCCGAAGTCGACGACGCGCACGACCTTGCCGAGGTAGGTCTTGTTCAGCTCCGCGGTGGCCGTCAGCTCCTCGATGATGGCGATCGCCTTGCGGGCGGCGGCTTCGTCGACCGAGGCGATCGACACGCGGCCGTCGTCCTCCACGTCGATCTTGCAGCCGGTTCTCTCCACGATCGACCGGATCATCTTGCCGCCCGGCCCGATGATGTCGCGGATCTTGTCGACGGGCACCCTGATCGTGAGGATGCGCGGGGCGTAGCTGCTGATGCTGGGCCGCGCCTCGGGCAGCGCCTCCGCCATCTTGTCGAGGATGTGGATGCGGCCCGCTCGCGCCTGCTCGAGGGCCTGGGAGAGGATCTGCGAGTTGATGCCGGAGGTCTTGATGTCCATCTGCAGCGCCGTGATGCCCTTGCGCGTCCCCGCCACCTTGAAGTCCATGTCGCCGTAGTGGTCCTCGACGCCGGCGATGTCGGAGAGCACGGCGTACTTCTCGCTTTCCTTCACGAGGCCCATGGCGACACCCGCGACGGGACTCTTCATGGGAACACCGGCGTCGAGCAGGGCCAGGGTGCCCCCGCAGATCGAGGCCATGGAGCTGGAGCCGTTGGACTCCAGGATGTCGGAGACGATGCGGACCGTGTAGGGGAACGACTCCTCGTCGGGGAGCATGTCGCGCAGGGCGCGCTCGGCGAGGGCGCCGTGGCCGATCTCCCGGCGGCCGGGGCCGCGCAGGAACTTCACCTCCGCCACCGAGAAGGGAGGGAAGTTGTAGTGGAGCATGAAGCGCTTCTTGTGATCGGGCTCCTGGACCGTGTCGATGATCTGCATGTCCTCGGAGGTGCCGAGGGTCACGGTGACGAGGGCCTGCGTCTCGCCGCGCGTGAAGAGCGCCGACCCGTGCGTGCGCGGCAGGACCCCGACCTCGCTCGTGATGGGCCGGATCTCGTCGAAGCGGCGGCCGTCGGGCCGGCGGCCGTTGTCCAGGATCTCCCGGCGCATGATCTTCTCGCGGAGCGCCTCGTAGATCGCGCTCACCGCCGCCCGCTTCTCGACCTCCGTCTCGGGGATGGTGGCCAGGTAGTCGTCCTTCACCTTCTTCATGAGGGCGTAGGACTCGATCTTGCCCGGGTGGCGCATCGCCTCGAGCAGGCCCCCGGCCATGAACTGCTCCGCCTCCGCGACCCAGGCGGCGTCGTACTGCTTCTTGACGACCGAGAACTTCGGCTTGCCCGCCTTCGCGCGCAGGTCCTTCTGCAGGGCGACGATGCGCCTGATGGCCGCGTGGCCCTCGCTCAAGGCCTGGACCATCTCCGACTCCGAGATCTCCTGCGCGCCCGACTCCACCATCACGATCGCTTCCTCGGTCCCGGCCACGAGGAGGTTGAGCCTGCTCTTGGTCCGCAGCTCGGTCGAGGTGGGGTTGATGACGTACTGGCCGTCCCACAGGCCCACCCGCACCGCCCCGATGGGCGTCTCGAACGGGATCGACGAGAGATAGAGGGCGGCCGAGGCCCCGGTGATGGCCAGCGTGTCGGAGTCGTTCTCGAGGTCGGCGGAGAGCAGCAGGCCGATGACCTGCGTCTCGTTGGCGTAGCCCTCCGGGAAGAGCGGCCGCAGCGGGCGGTCGATCATCCGCGACGTGAGGATCTCCTTCTCGTTAGGCCGGCCCTCGCGCTTGAAGAACCCCCCGGGGATCTTCCCCGCGGCGTAGGTGTTCTCGCGGTAGTCCACGGTCAAGGGCAGGAAGTCCACGCCGGGCCGGACGTCCTTCTGCGCGTTGGCGGTGGCCAGGACCACGGTGTCGCCGAGGCGGACGACCACGGCGCCGTCGGACTGCTTGGCCATGCGGCCGGTCTCGACGGACAAGGTGTACCGTCCGAGCGGCATCTCGACTCTTTGGATCGTCATCTCTTCTCTCTCCGCTCCGCGCGGGGCCCCCCCGTGGGGGCTTCGCAAGAGAGAGCCCGAGGCCGCGCCTCCGTCCCGTCGGCGACGCTCACCGTGTCTGGATCATGCGTTTTTCATAGCCGGTGAGCGCCGGCGACGGGCTGGAGGAAAGCCGGCTCTCGTTGCTCTCGTTTTGAACGGCCTCTGGGGAGGGGTACGGGTCGTCGGCGGTCGCGAGGGGCCTACTTCCGGATTCCGAGCTTCTCGATGAGCCCCCGGTAACGCGCGACGTCCTTGGTCTTGAGGTAGTCCAGCAGGCGCCGGCGCTGGCCGACGAGCATCATGAGTCCGCGCCGCGAATGATGGTCCTTGGCGTGGGTCTTGAAGTGCTCCGTCAGGTATCCGATCCGCTCGCTCAGGATGGCGATCTGGACCTCCGGCGATCCGGTGTCCGTCTCGTGCGTCCGGACGCCTGCGATGATGTCTGTCTTCTGCGCCTTGCTGAGCGTCACCCGCTTTACCTCCTCACCCTCTCTCTTTCACAAGCGCCCATCGTAACATGTCGCCGCGCCGACTGTAAACCCGTGATAAGCTCGCCCTCCCTTTAATCCATTGAACCTCAGCATCTTACCTTCGACGCTGGCGTACGTGGCCTTCGCGTGCGCGGCTCTCGTGGGGCCCGGGGCGGCGCTGCAGCGGCTCGTCGCCGGGGCGGTCGATCCCGCCCTCGTCCTACCGATCGGGTTTGCCTGCTGCGCGGGCGCCGCCTGGCTGAGCCTGGCCACCGGCGCGTCGTGGCTCTTCCCGTTGCTGATCGCGCTCTGCCTGGCGACGGCCCTCCTTCCGGCACGCCCGTGGCGGCTGGCGGCGGGGCCGCCAGTGCGGGGGGCACTGGCACCGCTGACGGTCCTGCTCGTCCTGCTAGCCCTGACCCAGTACCCGTGGAATCGCCATGCTCCGGACGGCGCGTTCCTGCTCGATCCGTTCGTGGCTTTCGACACCGCCTTCCACGTGGGCCTGACCCGCGAGCTGACGATCGGCTATCCCCCGCAGCTCCCCGGTGTGGCCGGATTCCCCATCGGCTACCACTTCGGCACCGACCTCGTGCGCGCGGCCGCGCTGCGCTGGGCGGGGGTGGATCCCTACGACGCCATCAGCCGCTTCGACGTCACCCTCGGCGCGGCCGCGCTGCTGCTCGCGCTGCGCGCGGCGGCCCGAGCGGCCGGGGCCCCTCCCCTTGCCGTGGCCCTCGCGGGATGGACGCTCCTCGCCACCGACTTCTCGTTCGCCTTCACCGCCAACCCGCAGGCGCATTGGTGGGCGGACCTGCTGCGCGGCAACATCCTCATCTCGCTCTTCCTCGCCAACCCCGTGGTGCCCGCTCTCGCGATCGCCCTGGGAGCGCTCGTCGCCCTCCGCCGCTACGAGAACGCGGAGGGCCGCGGATGGCTGGCGCTGGCGGCGGCGCTGGGGGCGGCCGTCCCCTTTTTCAAGGTGTTCCTCGGTGCGCACCTCCTCCTCGGCCTCGGCGTCGCGGCGCTGCTCCGTCCCCTCCGGTGGCGCGGGCTCGCGGTCGCGGCCGTGCCTTGCCTCCTCGCCACCGCGGCGCTCGCCTTCGGTCGCGGGGCGGAGACGGTCGTGGTGCGTCTGGCTCCGCTCGACCTCGTCGCCGTCACCCGCGACACGCTCGGCCTCACGCCGCTCGCCGGCGCCGCGCTCGTGGGCTGGTCGCTCCTTTGGCTCCTCGCATCCCTAGGCCTCCGGATCCTCGGGCTGCCGAGCGCGGTGAGAGCGCTCGTCCACGGGCCCGCGGTCGCGGGGGCGCTCGCGGCGATGGCGCTGGCCGCGTGGCCGCTGGGCCTGCTGTTCCGCGTCTCGGCCCCCGCGGCGCTGCCGGGCCAGAAGGTGATCAACGACGCGGCCTACATCATCGAAGAGGGTGGGCCCCTCCTGTGGATCTTCGCCGCGCTCGCGCTGGCCGAGCTCGCCTCCGCCGGACGGCGGCGGGCGGCCGTGCTGGCCCTGGCGGGCGTCCTCGCCTTGCCATCGACCGCGCAGTTCATCGTGAAGAAGGCCAACCTCGCCCCCGACCCGGTGCCGGCCGGGATGGTGCGGGCGGTGGAGGCGGTCGCCGCCGTCAGCCGCCCCGGCGACGTGGTCATGCAGCGCCCGGGCGCGCGGTATCCACCGCTGCCGGTGGTGCTCTTCGGACGGCGCGTCCCCTACGAGCGCTTCACGCCCTACCTCACGCAGTTCGCCCCGGTCGAGGCGCTGGAGCGCCGGCACGAGACGGTTTACCGCTTCTTCCACACGACCGACCGGGCGGAGGCGATGGCCATTGCCCGCGACCTGAACGCGCGGTACCTCTGCCTTTACGGCGGCGACCGGGTGGCGTTCGACACCGCCGGCCTGCTCGATCCCATCGACCTGCGGCCCGAGGCTCGTTGCTACGGCTTGCCTACAGCATCTCCTTTCGGGACTGCTTCGCCCGAGCCGCACCGATCGCCGTCTTGACGTCCTTCTCCTTCTCGGGCGGCGGCAGCACGGCGGGCAGCCCGAGCTTCTGCAGGTGCAGCTCGCGGCACCAGCCATGGTCTGGTAGAGGTGCTCCTCCTCCTCGTCCTCCACCTCCTTGTGGGCCTCCTTCATCGCCTTGTGTGAGTCTCCGTCGAGGCCCCGTCCGCTCGCGACGGGAGTATGCTTGTAGCCTCCAGCGGAGGTCTCTCCGATGCCCAGGAAGGGTTCGAGGCCCGAGTCCCCCCGGAAGCCTCGACCGGCCCGAGCCGCCGAGGCTCGCCCGAGCCGGCGCGGGCACCAACGGGCGGTGCCTCGTCCGAGGACTGGGACCGGCGAGGGCATGGAAGAGATCACACCGGCGCCTGCAAATCCCTTTCCAATCGTGGGGGTAGGCGCGTCGGCGGGCGGGCTCGAAGCCTTCAGCCAGCTCTTGCGCAACCTGCCGACCGATACGGGGATGGCGTTCGTCCTCGTGCAGCACCTCGCTCCAAAGCACGACAGCATCCTCCCGTCGCTCCTGGCTCGCGATACCTCCATGCCGGTCCGGGAGGCGAAAGAGGGCATGCGCGTCCAGCCCAACCACGTCTACGTCATCCCGCCCAACCAGGACATGGTGATCAGGGACGGCAGCCTCGCATTGCAGGAGCGGATGGCGACCGTGGGCCGGCATCTGCCGGTAGACCTCTTCTTGCGCTCGCTGGCGGACGCACAGGGCAGCCAGGCGGTGGCGGTGGTCATGTCCGGCACCGGGAGCGACGGCACGCTGGGCTGCAAGGCGATCAAGGCCGCCGGCGGCATATCGATCGCACAGGAGCCGGACTCGGCCAAGTACGACGGGATGCCGCGGAGCGCGATCATCGCCGGCTGCGTGGACCTCGTCCTGCCCCCGGCCGCGATCGCCCGGGAGATCGAGCGTCTTTCCGGCGACGATTACCTGCGGCGGGCCCCCGAAAAGGAGGTGCCGCCCCTCGACGAGGACAAGGACCCCTTCGACCGCATCCTGGGCCTGCTCAAGAAGTCCACCGACACCGACTTCCGCGGATACAAGAAGCCCACGCTGCGGCGCCGCATCCGGCGGCGCATGACGCTCTGGAAGCTCGACACGCTCGCCGAGTACGCGCACTGGCTGGAGCAGAACCCCAGCGAGTTGGACAGCCTGCACCAGGACCTCCTCATCAACGTCACCACGTTCTTCCGCGACCCCGCCACCTTCGAGGCCCTGGCGCAGCAGATCTGTCCGGAGATGTTGAAGGACCGGCCGGCGGAAGCGCCGGTGCGGATCTGGGCGCCGGGTTGCGCCACCGGCGAGGAGGCCTACTCCATCGCGATCTGCCTGCTGGAGGCGCTCTCGAGGTCCGGTTCCATGCCCCCGATCCAGGTCTTCGGGACCGACCTCTCGCTCAAGGCCATCGAGAAGGCGCGGGCGGGCATGTACATGGAGAACGTCCTCGCCGACGTCTCGCCCGAGCGCCTCGCGCGGTTCTTCGTCAAGGTGGACGGCAGCTACCAGGTGAGCAAGGCCGTGCGCGACCTGTGCGTCTTCGCCCAGCACAACCTCGTGCGCGATCCGCCGTTCTCCAGGCTGGACCTCGTCTCCTGCCGCAACGTCCTCATCTACCTCGAGGCCCCGCACCAGAAGCGGGTGCTGGCGGCGTTCCACTACGCCTTGAAGCCGAACGGTTTCCTGATGCTGGGGCCTTCGGAGACGGTGGGCTCCTCGGACCTGTTCGAGGTCAAGGACAAGGAGCACCGGATGTACATCAGGAAGCAGTCCGTCGGACGGCCCGCCCTGCCCGTCATCGGCAGCTACGCCGGTAAAGGCACGAGCGCCAGGGCCCCCATGGTCACCGACGAGGCCGGGGGCCGCCTGCACGTCCAGCGGGAAGCGGACCGCATCCTCCTCTCGCGCTACGGCCCGACCGGAGTGCTCGTCGACGACAACCTCGACATCATCCACTTCCGCGGCGATACCTCCGCCTACTTCGAGCATCCACAGGGCGACGCCAGCCTCAACCTGCTGCGCATGCTCCGGAACCGACCGCTGGTGGTCGAGGTCCGGCAGGCCGTCCAGGAGGCCCGGGCGAAGGACGCGCCGGCCCACCGCGACGTGCGCGGTCGGGGGAGCGGAGCGCGGCGCGTGAGGGTGGAGGCGATCCCCATCCGGGGACCCTCGGCCGGCAAGGGCCGCTGCTTCCTCGTCCTCTTCGAGGAGGAGCCGCGGCGGCCGCCGCGCATGCAGCTCGCGGCCCCGGCCCGCTCCGAGAGCGCCAAGGACAGCCGCCTGGCCGATCTGGAGCGGGAGCTGTCGACGACGAAGCACTACCAGCAGGCGCTCCTGGAGGAGCAGGAAGCGGCCAACGAGGAGCTGCAGTCGGCGCACGAGGAGGTCCTCTCCAGCAACGAGGAGCTGCAGAGCATCAACGAGGAGCTGGAGACCGCCAAGGAGGAGCTGCAGTCCTCCAACGAGGAGCTGACGACGGTCAACGAGGAGCTGCAGAACCGCAACGCGGAGCTGAGCCACGCGACCGATGACATGATCAACTTGCTGGCCAGCCTGAACGTCCCCATCGTGATGCTGGGACCGGACCTGGGCCTGCGCCAGTTCACCCCCGCCGCGGCGAGGCTCTACAACCTGATCCCGGGCGACATCGGACGCCCGCTGGGCGACCTGCGCGGCACCCTGAACGTCTCCAACCTCGAGGCGACGATCCGCGACGCCATCGACACTGTCACCGTGAAGGTGCAGGAGGTGGCGGACCACGATGGGCACTGGTACTCCCTGCGCGTGCACCCCTACAAGACCAAGGACAACCACATCGACGGGGCGGTGCTCCTGCTGGTGGACATCGACGAGCTGAAGCGCGGGACCGAGCGGCTCGAGCTGGCCCGCACCTATGCCGAAGCCATCGTGGACACGGTGAGCCATCCCCTGCTCATCCTCGACGGGCGCATGCGGGTGGAGCGGGGCAACCGCTCGTTCTATGAGACGTTCGGCTTGACCGGCAAGGACACCGAGGGGCGGACCCTCTTCGACCTGGGCTCGCGGCAGTGGGACATACCGGAGCTGCGCCGCCGGCTGGAGCATCTCCCGCCCGGGGGCGAGGCGATGGACGAGTTCACGGTGGACGCCGAGTTCACGGGGCTCGGCCGCCGGACGATGGTCATCAACGCGCACCGGCTCTCGCTCGGCGAGCCGGACCCGACCCGGATCCTGCTGTCGATCGACGACCGGACGGAGGAGGCTCGCGCGAGCCGGGAGCGCGAGATGCGGCTCCTGCGCGAGGAGGAGGCGGCGCGCCTGGCCGAGAGCACGAGCCGGCTCAAGGACGAGTTCATCGCCACCGTGTCCCACGAGCTGCGCGGCCCGCTCAACGCCATGTCGGGATGGGTCCACGTGCTCGGCAGCGGCACCCTCGACAAGACCACGATGGGGCGCGGGCTGGCCGCCTTGGATCGCGCGGTGAAGGCGCAGACCCGGCTCATCGAAGACCTCCTCGACATGTCCCGCATCATGTCCGGCAAGCTGCGCCTGGCGCACCGCTACATCGACCTCGCCGAGGTGACGCGGGCCGCCATGGAGACCGCCGGGCCGGCGGCCGAGGCCAAGTCGATCCAGCTCGGCTTCCAGGGCGACAGCGGTCCGCTCTTCGTGCTCGGTGACCCCGACCGGCTCCAGCAGGTCGTGTGGAACCTGCTGAGCAACGCCGTGAAGTTCACGCCCCGCGACGGGCGGGTGGACGTCGAGCTCTTCCGGAAGGGGACGAGCACGCAGCTCCGGGTCAGCGACACCGGGCAGGGCATCAGCGCCGATTTCCTGCCCTACATCTTCGAGCCTTTCCGGCAGGCCGACAGCTCGCCGGCCCGCTCGTACCAGGGCCTCGGCCTCGGCCTGGCCATCTCGCGGCACCTCGTCGAGTCCCACGGCGGCATCATCCGCGCCGAGAGCGGCGGCGTCGGCCAGGGCACGAGCCTCACCGTGCTACTGCCGGTGCCACCGCTCGTCGGCGAGATCTCTCCCTCCAGCGAGGAGAGCTCGAGCGCGGCGCCGCGCGTGACGCCGGACCGTACGTTCCTCGAGGGCGTGCGCGTGATGCTGGTGGAGGACGAGGCCGACAGCCGCGAGATCCTGGCCGCGGTGCTGAAGGACTGGGGGGCGGAGATCACGACCGCCGCCTCGGCACCGGAGGCGCTGGCCGCCTTCGACGACAAGCCGCCCGACGTGCTGGTCAGCGACGTCGGCATGCCGGGCATGGACGGCTACGAGCTGATCCGGGCGCTGCGGAGCCGCGCGGGCGGCAACGTGGCCGCGATCGCGCTCACCGCCTATGCCGGCGACGAGAGCCGCAGCAAGGCGCTCGCCGCGGGCTTCGACGAGCACGTCGCGAAGCCGGCCGAGCCGCAGGCGCTGCTGGCCGCGGTCGGCCGGCTCGCCGGCCGCCGGCCGCCGACCCGGGCCTGAGCCTCAGTCGGCGAGCACGATCTCGGGATGGAGGGCCGGCTCCACCTCCAGCCCGGGCACTCCCGGCTCGAATCCCCGCGGCACGGCGAGCGCCAGCAGGTTGCCCGCCTCGTCGAGGACGCGGAAGCGCTCTCGCGGCTCCGCGGGAAACGGGGCGGAGAGCAGCCGCCGCGTGAGCTCGCGGCCGTGGCGCAGCGCGGCCGCCCCGTCCGCGCCGACGTGCACGGCCGGCAGCCCGGGTAGCAGCGCGCGCAGCGGCCGCAGGGCACGCTCCCACTCCGGCGAGGGCGACGATCCGTCGACGGCGCCGTCGAGGGCGAAGTCGCCGGAGCGGGTGCGGCGCAGCGCCACCAGGTGGCCGCCCACGCCGAGCGCGTCACCGAGGTCGCGGGCGAGCGCGCGCACGTAGGTGCCGGGCGAGCACGTCACCGCCACCTCGACCCGGTCGCCCGAGACGCTCCGCACCTCGAAGGCGTGGACGGTGACCGGCGTCGCCTCCCGCTCCACTTCCACGCCCTTCCGCGCGAGCTCGTAGAGGCGGCGGCCGCCGACGCGGCGGGCCGAGTACGCCGGCGGGACCTGGCGGAGCGAGCCCGTCAGGCGCCGGCAGGCCTCGTCGATCTGCGCGCGGTCGAGGGCCACCGGCCGGGCCGGCCCGAGCGGCTCGCCGCGGAGGTCGTCGGTCGTGGTGGCCAAGCCGAGCCGGATCGTGGCCTCGTAGACCTTGTCGCCCTCCGCGAGGAAGCGCGCGAGCCGCGTGGCCTTGCCCACGCACACGGGCAGCACGCCGCTCGCGAACGGGTCGAGGGTGCCGGTGTGCCCCGCGCGCCGCGTGCCGAGCGCCCGGCGGACGCGGTCGACCACGTCGTGCGAGGTGGGGCCGATCGGCTTGTCCACGACGAGAACGCCGTGAACGTCAGTCCTCCTCGTCGTCGCCGTCGGGCTCCCCTTTGCGGACCTGGTCGAGCAGCCGCGCCACGCGATCGGTGGCGTCGAGGCCCTCGTCATAGTGGAAGCTGAGCTCGGGCGTGTGGCGGATGCTCAGCCGGCGCCCCAGCTCGCGGCGGATGAAACCCGCGGCCTGCGAGAGACCCTGGAGCGTCTTCGTCCTCTGGCTGGCGTCGCCCAGCACCCCCACGTGGACGCGCACGGTGCGCAGGTCGGGCGTGATCTCCGTCCGGGTCACGGTCACGAAGCCCACGCGCGGGTCCTTCAGGGTGGGGATGATGCGCGCCACCTCTTCGCGGATCTCCTCCGACAGCCGCTCGGTCCGCCGCGTCACAACATCTCTCTCTGCGCGTCGAGCACCTGGATCTCGCGCGCGTGGTAGGCCTCGCCCTCCACCGCCTGCAGGGTCGACTCGAGGTGGCCGTGGTCGGTGTTCACGGAGACGACGGCGAGTCGCGCCCGCTGCCAGAGGTCCTGGTACTCCACCTCGGCCACGCTGACGTTGAACCGGTTGCGCAGGCGCGTCTCCAGGCTGCGCAGCGCCTGCCGCTTGTCCTTCAGCGACCGCGCCCCCGGGAAATGCAGGTCGAGCGTCAGGAGGCCGATCACCATGGCGGGCGAAACGGATTAACGCGGAGGTCGCGGAGAACGAAAAGAGAGATCGCGGAGAACATGAACTTGATCCTCCGCGTCCTCTCCGTTCTTCCTCCGC
>Ga0070706_100004739_pt1 | contig 13042 bp, 11 predicted proteins | sample KBSK5501metaG_FD_65476 | JGI IMG/M metagenome (GOLD analysis project Ga0070706, IMG submission 65476) | Corn, switchgrass and miscanthus rhizosphere microbial communities from Kellogg Biological Station, Michigan, USA - KBS K5-50-1 metaG | ecosystem: Host-associated > Plants > Roots >...
AGGTAATCACACTTGCGACCGGCCAGATGAGGACGTGGGTGTCGCCTCCCCCGGCGGCGACACCGGTGCTCACCGGGCCTGGCACCTGGACGGCGGATGGCCGGACCTTGGCGCTCGGGCAGATGGTTATTAAGCCAAGCGGCATCATCCGTAGCTCGCCTACGCAGATGCGCTTGCTCGACACCGCCGCACCGAGCAGGAACCTGGCCACGGCCAGTAAGCTGATCACCTTGCCTAGCGCCGACACGTTCCCGTGGCCCTTCATCACCCCGGATGGCACCAAGCTGACCGGCGAAATCACGGGGAGGCCCACCCGGCTGACTGCCACTGCCACCACAGAATCCGGCGCGTTCGGCGTGTACTCGGCGCGCACCGGGGCGCTCCTTCGGGTCGTGGCACGGTGGCATCAACACGGGCGAAGGTTCATCTTCAACCGGGCTCGTCAGACGGTCGTCTGGTCTAATCCCTCCGGCAGGAGGCTCATCGTGGAAATGCCCCGCGGAAACATCAACGAGGTGGGCTTCCTCACGGGAGACAAGTTCACGGCACTTCCCAATGTGGCGCTGGCGCCCCTGCTGAACGCGATCAACAGCGGAGGATTCCAGACCAGCGGAGGCTACGTCGGATTCGCCTGGTAACGGAACGCCGACGCAGGGGTGTCCGCTGCCTGCCTCAAGAGATCGTCGTGCCATTAGTGTGCCATTAACGCCGGTTATCAGTGGTCCGTCAGGGTCACTCGCAGACAGGGAGCGGAACAGCTTAGCGGCCACCTGTCCGCCGATCACGGCACCTTGCCAGCAGAGGGGGGAGAGCGGCTCAGTGCGGCTGCGCGTGCATGCCTGCTAGCATGCAGGCATGGAGCAAATGACGTGGCGGGCGCCGGCCGACCTCATCGAGCGGGTCCGCCGCGCGGCCCAGCGGCAGCGCCGCAGCATGAACGACTATGTGACCGCCGTGCTCGACGCCGCGACGAACCCGAGCCTGGCCGGTGGCGAGGCCGAGCGCCTGCGCGAACGCCTGGACCAGGCCGGCCTGCTGGCGGAGCCCGGTGAGCGGCACGCCCGCCCGCCGCGCGAGGAGACCGAGGGCGCACGTAGGCGTGCAGGCACGGGGACGGCGCTGTCCCAGCTCGTCAGCGAAGACCGTTGAGTACCTTCGCCGACTCCTCGGCGCTGGTGAAGCTCTATGCGGATGAGGATGGCTACCAGCATGTTCGTGGCATGGCTGGCACTGCCGTCGCGCAGTTGGCCAGGGTGGAGGTTCCGGCCGCGCTGTGGCGGAAGCAGCGCATGGGTGAACTGTCCGCTGACGATGCGAGATTGCTGACCGCCGATTTCGAGGCTGATTACTTCGGGACCGACTCCGAGCCGCCACGCTTCGCTGCTGTAGCTGCGACGGGCAGGCTCCTTGATGAGGCTGCCAGGCTCTGTGCCTCGCATGGCCTTCGGGCTTATGACGCAGTCCAGTTGTCCAGTGCGCTCGCAGTGCGCCGGGTCGATGGAAGCTGCAGGACATTCGCGGCGTTCGACCGCCCCTTGCGTACCGCGGCAGCGACCGAGGGCTTCCAGCTCCTGCCATCGAATCTGCCGCACCCCGCTTAACGGCACGAAGGAGTCGGGAGAGCGCCGCCCGATCAGCAGCCAGAGACGCAACGCTGAACTGCGCCGTCTGGGACCAGCCAGGCCTCGGCACCGGTAAGCACGCGATCGCCGCTCGCCGAGTCTGGTCTCAACGCGCCGGAGCCTCAGTAATCGTGTCAGTGTGGTGGTGCGTGCAGGGCTTCGAGGGCCCGGTCGATGTCTGCGGGGGTGTTGAACAGGTGGACCGACAGGCGCAGGTTCCCTTCACGGAGGGCAGTGTCCACCCCGGCCTCGGTAAGCTGGCGGTGCCGGTGTGCTGTGGTGCTGTCGGTGCGCGATAGCACCACCACAGTGGATCGTGCCGGACCGCTGGCCGGGCTGAGCACCTCGTACTGGCTGTCATCGATGCCGCCGAGGAGCCGGTCGACCAGGTGCTGATTCCAGGCGGCGATCTGCTCGATGCCGGTACCCAGGAGCAGCTCCAGCGAGGCGATCCACGGAACCGTCGTGGCAAAACTGGCCGGGCAGAACACATCGAATGCGCGGACCCCCAGGTCATCGCGGACGGCGGTGTCGCGCATCTGGTCCAGTCCCCGCCCGGCCTGCATCACCAGCCAGTACGCCTGCTGGGGGCGCAGCCGGCCCAGCAGGTCCGGGTGCAGCCAGGCGAATCCGGTGCCATACGGCCCGCACAGCCACTTATACCCGCAGCAGGCCACCGCATCGACGGGAGTGGCCGTCACGTCGAGCGGCCGGGCGCCCAGCGCCTGGGAGGCGTTGACCACGAGAAAGACCCCCGCCTGCCGGCACACGTCGCCGAGCGCGTGCAGGTCCAGAGCGCGACCAGTGAACGAGTCCACCCAAGTGACGGCCAGCACCCGGGTACGCGGCTCGATCGCCGCCGCAAGCTCGCCAGCTGACAGCAGCCCATTTTCGGGACGCAGCGGGCGCACATCCACGCCCTGGCAGGTGAGGTGCTGCCACGGCAAGATCGTGGCCGGATAATCCCCCTCGATCACCAGCACCTCATCGCCGTCGCGCCAGGGCAGGCCGTTGGCCACTAGGTGCAGTCCGTAGGAGGTGCTGTTGCCCAGCACGATCTGCTCCGGCGCGCCGCCTACCAGTGTGGCCAGCAGGTGGCGCAGCCGTTCGGGAACCTCGGTGAAGTCACTGTCACTGATGCGCTGTGGCGCCGCCTTCAGCGCGGCCGCATGCCCGGCCGCCGCCACCGCCCGGCGGGGCAACGGCCCCTGATGCGCGGTGTTCAGCCACGCCCGCCCGTCGAACGGGCCGAACTCGGCCCCTGCGCTAAGCACGGCGCCTGATTCCCCGGCTTCTGCCATGGTTCCACCGTGCCATTGGCCAGCACCAGGGACGCCGGCGACCCGGAGGCAGGCCTTCTCGATCATCCGTTGGTGGTTCTTCGTTGGCGGCGGACACGACCAGCAGACGACCAGCCCAGCGGTGCGCCCGTTCGGGGTTGGGACTGGGCACCCGCACCCAGGCGGAGCCGTTCCATTGCAGGATGAGGCTGTGGTTGCCGGAGGTGGTGGGAAACTGCCGACCGCCACGCGGTGCTGGTGGAGGTCACGGTCACCCGTTCAGGAAGGGACTCTCGCCGCTGTCGCCGAGGCGAGGCGTGGCCACCCGCATCCACGATCGACCGTTCCAGTGCAGGATCAGCGCCTGCTCGGCGCTGCCTTGCAGGCTCCGTGCCGGGCTCAGGCGGCGTCTGCGGTTTCGAGCACGCAGCGGAGCCGCCGAAGCCCGTAGTGAACGCGGGTGCGCAAGGTACCGGGCGTTACGCCGAGCTCGGCGGCCACGTCGGCATAGGGACGATCGCGCAAGACCGTCTCGACCAGCGCCCACCGTTGACGGGCCCCGATGCGGGACAGGGCATGTCGCAGCTGGGAGCGCAGGATCAGCAGGTCGATTTCGTTGGCGTCGGTGGCGGGCGCATTCTCGTTGGCCGAGCCGGATGCCAGCGGAGGCCGCCGAACGCGCGCCTTGACCATGTCGATCGCGGTGTTTGCGGTGATGACGAGGAGCCAGTTCACTGGCGGGCCGCCCGCGGGATCGAACGAAGAGCAGGCCCGCCAGGCCCGAAGAAAGGCTTCCTGGACTACGTCTTCCGCGAGGTCGGGGTCGACGACGATTTGGCGAGCGCGAGCGAGCAGGCGCGCGTGGTACGCGGCGTGCGCGGCGGCCATGCCGTGCTCCGTACAGAGCTGTGCGCATCCGTCGGGGCTGCAGGTGTCCGGGCCCACTGCGGTCAGCTGGACCGGTGGTTTGGGTTTCATGAGCCGAGCGTGACGCCGAAGCCCTGGCTGCCTCATCGGTGAGCGCTGCCTATTCATGCCGCCGCGCCTGCCTATCCGTAAGGTATGGGCCGCGGTTCGCGGGCTTACCGATCCGCTGGCCAGGTGGGAGAATGATGCACGTGTTGCCGTACCTGCTGGAGCGGCAGGCGGAGCTGCAGATGCTCGGTACGGCCGTTGAGCGCGCCCACACCGGGCAGGGGTCGGCCGTACTGGTGCTAGGTGAGGCCGGTATCGGCAAGACCAGCCTCGTGCAGGCTTTCCTGGCCGCTGAGGCTGGCCGAACGCGGGTCCTCGCCGGTGCGTGCGAGGACCTGTTCACGCCGCGCGCACTTGGCCCGTTGCGAGATGCGGCCCGATCAGCCGCGACTGGACCGCTCGCCGCGGCACTTTCCCCTCGCACCGATCCGGATCTGGTGTTCACGGCCGTGTGCGACGAGCTGGCGTCGCCGCCGTCGCCAGTCGTGCTCGTCATCGAAGACGCTCACTGGGCCGACGGGGCAACCCTCGATGTGCTGCGCTACCTCGGTACCCGGATGCGGGACCTGCCAGCGGTGCTGCTGGTGACGTATCGCGACGATGCCCTGGCCCGGGGCCATCCATTGCGCGGGGTTCTCGGCGTGCTCGGCAGCAGGGCGGCAACCCGGTTGCAGTTGTCCCGGCTCACCCCGGACGCGGTCCGCGAAATGGCGGCCTCATCGACCGTCGATCCCAGCGAGCTGTTCCGGCTCACCGGCGGCAATCCGTTCTTCGTCTCCGAGGCACTCGCAAACCCAGGTGCAGTCGTGCCGCCGACGGTCGTTGACGCCGTACTGGCCAGGGTGGGCACCTTGAGCCCAGCCGCGCAGACCGCGCTGGACCGGCTGGCGGTCATACCGTCTGGCGCTGAGGTGAGCCTGCTGCGCGTCCTGGTCTACGACCTGGCACCGGTCGCCGAGGCCGAGCGCGCTGGCGTCGTGGAATTGCGCGGCGACGTCGTCGCATTCCGGCACGAACTCGCTCGCCGGGCTGTCGTGGAATCGCTGCCGACCAGCGTCCGGCTGGACCTGAACGCGGAGGTGCTGCGTGCTCTGCTCAGCCGCCCGGACTGCGATCCGTTCCGGATCTTGCACCATGCGGTGGAGGCAGGCGACGACGCTGCCGTCATCACACACGGCCCGGCGGCGGCGCAGGAGGCCACGCGCGTCGGCGCGCATTCGCAGGCGGCGGCCTGCTACGCCCAGATCCTCGCCCGGGGAAACGGGCTGGCGACCGCTCAGCGAGCCGCTCTCGGCGAGGCGTACGCGTGGGCGCTGTCCAGCAGCAACCAGCTGCATGCCGCGGCGGCCGCGGCGACAACGGCCGCCGACCTCTGGCAGCAGGACCGTGACGACCGACGGCTCGTCCGGGCGCTGGCCACCCTCTCCCGGCAGCAGTGGCTGACCGAGCGCACCGCCGCGGCCCGCGCGTCGGCCGAGCGCGCGCTCGAGCTGGCCCGGCCGCTCGGCGACAGCTACCAGAACGCGCTGGCTACGGCGAACCTCGGCGGCCTGCTCGTCGTCATCGACCGGGAGGAGGAGGGGCTGCCGTACCTGGATGAAGCGATCGGCATCGCCGAACGCTGCGGCGCACCCAGCGTGGCCACGATATGCCTCAACTACCGGGGTTCCGCGCTGCTGCAGCTGGGAGACCTCGGCGGGTGTGACGAACTACTGCGCAGCATGGCTCAGGCGACCGACCGGAACGACCACGAGTACGTCATGCGCGCCTACTACAACCTCATCGAGGGCCTGTGGCGGCTCGGCGAGTATCGCCAGGCACTCGGCTACCTTGAGCAGGGGGAGTACTTCGGCCGCGACCAGGACTTCCGTGTCTACGGCTACATGTTCGCCGCGCGCCGGTGCCGGTTGGCGCTGATGCGCGGGCAGTGGGCGGAGGCCGAGGCTGGGCTGCGGGAACTGCTGGAGGGGCAAGACGATCCCGGCATGATCGGCCGCGAGACCGTTCCCATACTGGCCCGCGTGCTGGTGCGGCAGGGCAGTGCGGATGCCCCGCAGTGGCTTGCGCTCGCGGCCCGCCATGCGGCCCGGGCGGATGTGCTGGAGTGGCTGGTACCGACCGGCCTCGCGCACATCGAGTACGCGTGGCTGACCGGCGACCACGGGCAGGCTGGGCCCTATCCAGAATTGCTGCTGGAGCGCACGGACCGTCCCGGCATGCTCGTGCAACGCGGTGAGCTGCTGGTGTACCTGCGCCGGCTCGGCTACCCGGCCGAGCCCTGCCCGGGCTGCCGGGAGCCGTACGCCTCGGCGCTGCGCGGAGACTGGCGGTCGGCAGCGAATGCGTGGCTCAGCGAAGGCGACCCGTACGAGCGGGCCGTCGAGCTTGCCGAGTCGGGCCAGGTCGCGCCCACCCTGGAGGCGTTGGCGATCCTCGACAGCCTCGGTGCCACGCCGGCGGTGGCAATCGTGCGCAACCGTCTCCGGGGCCTGGGCGTCGCCCGGCTGCCGCGCCGGCCGCAGCCAGGCACGTTGACAAACCCGGCCGGGTTGACCGATCGCCAGCTCGAGATCCTGCGATTGGTCGCGGACGGGCTATCGAACGCGGAAATCGCGCGCCGGTTGGTGGTATCGCCTCGAACCGTGGACCACCACGTTTCCGCCGTCTTGCAAAAGCTCGGCGTGCGCTCCAGACGCGAGGCCGCGGCCCGGGCCGCCGAACTCGAGGACAGCCCTCCCCACGCGGAGTGATCTGAATCGCCCTGGCGCGGCGTGAACATTCGCCCTTGCCGTGTCGTGCCCTTTCGCGAGCACATACGACACGAAGGACTGGAGCGTCATGTCAACACCCGACACCGCCGTATCGGCCCGGCGAAAACCTGTGCCCTTGGTTCGCAACGCGGCGCGAGTCCGTTCATCCGAAGCAGCGGAACCACCAGTGATCACTGCGCTGCACACCAACTTCGTATCTCACCCCTTGGAGGATCCAATGACCGTCCGCACCCGACAGGCCGCCGCGACCGGCTACTACCTTGGCCGCCCAGCCGCCTTCTGGTTCACCGTGTTGAAGCCGCGGTCGACGACGCGCAAATCACCGCGTGGCTCGGCTCTCGGGGCGGAGCGACCGCGGCAGGCGGCCCGGGCCGCAAGCGCGGCAAAGTGACCGTCCCGCGTGGCAGGCCCCTGGGCTGATCCGGCACCTGCGTCATCCGGGCTGATGCACCCGCCCAGGCCGAACCGGCCCAGGGTGGCCCTGATCGCTTCGGCGACAGCCTCGGGGGTCGGGGCGTCGGGCCGGTACAGAGCCATCACCGATGCACTACGGACCGCGGGCGCCGCGCTGGGTCAGAAGGGTTCTGCTCATCTCCGGTGCTGTAGGCTGCCGGTGGCATGGGGCGGTCTGCGAATGTGAGCGTCGAGGTATTCGCCGACCTTCATGCTGACGTGGGCGAGGCGCCGCATTGGGACGACCGGACGAACACGCTACTGTTCGTCGACCTGACTGGCGGCGCCGTTTTCCGTTATGACCAGTCCGGGGCCAGGCTGGCCTCCTTCGATGTCGGCCAAGAGGTAGGCGCGGTCGTTCCCCGGCGTGATGGCGGGCTTGTGCTGGCGGTACGCGACGGTATCGCCGTGGCCTCGGATACCGGGGAGGGCTTCGAGGTTACCGCGCCGGTCGAGCGGGATATCCCCGGCAACCGGATGAACGACGCGAAGTGCGACCCCGCCGGGCGGCTCCTCGCCGGGACAATGGCGTTCGACCTCTCGCCACATTCCGCGGCGCTCTACCGTGTTGAACCGGACTGGTCATTCGAGCAGATAGTCCGGGACGTAACGCAATCGAACGGAATGGCGTGGAGCCCAGACGGTAGCCGGATGTACTTCATCGACTCGGCCACCCAGGGCATCGATGTCTTCGACTACGAGGCTGGCACCGGATCCGCCGGTAACAGGAGGCGGCTCGTCACCATCGACGCTGCGCGCGGGATACCCGATGGGATGACCGCCGATGATGAGGGCAACCTGTGGGTTGCGTGCTTCGGTGACGCAGCGGTCCGCTGCTTCTCACCGGCCGGTGAGCAACTGGACGAGATACTCCTTCCGGTTACCCAGGTGACGAGTTGTGCCTTCGGCGGCCCCGGGCTAGCGGACCTGTATGTGACCACGGCGGCCTACCGGCTGAGCGCCGGCCAGCTGAAAAGCGAACCGCATGCGGGGGCGACGTTCGTCTGCCGTCCCGGGGCGGTGGGCCTGCCCGCATCGTCGTTCGCTGGGTAGCGAGCGAGACGCCTGGGAAGCCAGATCACAGAATGCGGAGAATCGCCGCGCGCTTGATGGCGGACGAACGAGAGGTGGCGCCGAGCTTCATGTAGGCGTGGCGCACGTGTGTTTTCACGGTATTGAGCGACAGGTACAGCTCGGCAGCTATTTCGGTGTAGGTAAGCCGCTGTGACAGCTTTTCCAGGACGCGAATCTCCGCGGCGGTCAGCGGATCAGGGAGCTTACCTTGCCCATTGGCTGGTGCGGTCCGCTTGCGCGCTTTGAGACCAGCGGTGATCAGTGCGGCCCGCTGCTCAGTCCGGGGATAAAGGTCCGGGTTGGCTATCAAATGCTCCACTAGCTGCGGAGCGGTGTCCACGACGGTCTGCACGAAACCGTGGCGCTCGGCCACGGCCAGGGCCTGTCTGGCCAGGGCAGGTGCCTGGGGTGAGGATTGACCGATGGCGGCGCTCGCGCGCAGCAGCCGCAGTTCCAGGTCGGCCCTGGTCGTGGCGCCTTCCGCCGGGGCCTTGCTCAGGGCTTGTGCCGCTTGCGCGGGGTCCCCGGCGGCCAGGGCGATGGCCGCCGACATGACGATGCGGCGGTCATCGGGCAGCCGCCCGGTGACGCCGGTGGCACCGTTCTGGTCGCCGAGCCCCAGACGGAGCCGGGCTTCGAGTTCGTCGGCCATGGGCAAAAGTACCGAGTGGCCGCTCTTGAGCGCCGATCGTGCCGCCGGCAGCGAAGCGAGGGCTTCGTCAAGGTTGCCGCCGGCCGCCCAGATCCGGGCCCGGTCCAGCTGGGCCAGGTAGTTGAAGGCGGGCCGGGCGCCGCTGACCATCGCCAGCGCGCGTTCGACCGGTTCAGCGGCCGCGGCCAGATCGCCTCGCTCGAAAGCGAGCAGCGCCGTGGTCCGCAGCGCGTGGAAGTTGAAGTAGTGGCGGTCGAAGTGGAGCCGGCGGGCCGCGGCGAGGGTGCTGGCGGCCAGGGTGCCAGCCTCCCCCAGGGCTCCTTCGAGGAAGGCCGCCTGGCTGATCACTCCGGGACAGAGAACCTCGGTGAGCGGAGCGCTCACCTGAGTTGCGGCGAGGGCCTCGGCGAGCTGCCGCGCTTCACCGAAGTGGCCCACGTAGGTGTGGCAGTACATGGCCAAGGTGTCGAGCGTCACGGTCCAGTCGCTGACCCCCTCGGCTCTGGCTTCGAACGGCCGCGCCCGCTCCCGGTGCGCCAGTGCCTCGTCAAACTGGCCGATGAACGTGCAGTGCAGCATGTTCACCAGCGCCAGCCGCACGGTCAGCTCGGGCTGCCGGCCCGGATCGATACGGGCCTGCTGGGCCAGCGCAACGGCCCGTGAACCGCGCTCGAACGCCCCCCGCCACAGCAGCTCAGCCGCCAAGGGCAACAGGAACTCGGGTACGTCTGCGAACAGCTCCGGCCGGATCTCATCCAGGTCAAGCGCGCTGCCGACGGTCGGGTTGGTCAGCACGTCGCGCACAACCCCCTCACTGAGCAGGCTGAAGGCAGCGGCCTGTGCGCCGGCGGCGAGCAGATGCCGCGCTGCGGCGCCGGTCTGACCGGCCTCGATCAGGTAGTGCGCGGCGGCCTCATGCAGCCGCTTTTCACGCTCCGGGTCCCGAGCGTGCAACTCCGTTTGCAGGACTTCCCTGATCAAGTGGTGATAGCGGTAGGTTCCGGCGAGTTCGTCCACGATCGCCACGAACATGTGCGCGCCGTAGAGGAATTCCAGCATCTTCGCTGATCCCGGGCCACACACTGCAGTGCAGGCGGGCACCGACAGTTCATCGAGGATCGAGGTGGCCAGCATAAAGTCGGCGACCTCTGGCGGCTGGTAGGACAGGACCTCGTCCAGGAAATACCCGGCGACGGCATGGCGGCCCAGCTGTACCCGGCTCGCAGCGGTGGCCGGATCGGGCGAACCGTGGATCGAGATCGCGGCCATCTGCAACCCGGCCACCCATCCCTCGCTGCGCCGGTGAACCAAGGCCAGTTCCGGCTCGTCGAGCCGCACGCCGAACCCGTCAAGCAAGCTCCTGGTCTCCTCCACCGAGAAGGCCAGGTCCCCGTCCCGCAGCTCGAGCAGATCCTGGTGCGCCCGCATCCGGTGCACCCTGAGCGGCGGGTCAACCCGGCTGGCCACTACCAGCTGCAGCGACGGCGGGTGATACTCCACCAGCCAGCGCAGGGCATCGGCGCCGGCGGGACCGGCCAGGTGAAAGTCGTCAATGACCAGTACCCGCATCCCCTCCGGCGCGTCGAGATCGTCAGCCAGAGCTGCGACTGCATCGGCCGATACCTCGCCATCGAGGCTCATCAACTGGCGGGTATCCTCGCCGATCCCCGGCTGGCCAAAGCCAAGACGTGCAGCCTCGATGATGGCAGTGACGAACCGTACCGCGTCGGTGTCGGCTGCGTCGCAGCTCAGCCACGCCGACGCCCGCTCCGGGCGGGCCGCCAGCCAGTCAGCCAACAGCATGGTCTTGCCTGCCCCGGCCGGGCCCACCACCAGGGCGAGGCGAACCTGTTCTCCCCGGTCCAGCCGGTCCAGCAGCCTTGACCGGCGCACGAGCCCCGGCACCAGCTTGGGGGCACGGAATTTCGAGGACGGGAACCGGGGACCGCGCGGGCCAGGCTCAGCGATCAGTGTCGCTTCCGGCATCCAGCCTCGGCCTCCTATAGGCAACTGCCCAGGCCGGGCCCTCAGGGAGCGGCACAGAAACCCCAGTCCTGGGCGATCGGTTGATTTTACCGTCGGCTGGGGCAGGGACAAGGCCATCGCGTCAACCCGGGATCACCCGGAATCGGGTGACGCCGCAGACCCCGCCGTCACGCACGCTGGCAGCGGGGTCAACCATCGACTACGAGGCGTAATCCCAGTGCGGTCACACACATACGAGATCACTTTCACCGGCCAGGCGGACAGGATACTGCGCGCACAATTCGACGAGTGCACAGTCACCACCGGCCCGGACACAACTACCCTGCGCGCCGAACTGCCCGACCAAGCTGCGCTCTCCGGGCTTGTGCAGCGGATCGCCGGCCTTGGGCTCGAAATCATCAACGTCCTGCAAGTGACACCGCCATCTGCGCCGTGACGCGTCTCGCGCCAGTCACCCATGGCAGATGAGGAACCGGCGGTGCGCCGGCCCAGCATTGACCTGACCCGGAGCCGCAACAGCACGGGACGAAGGCGCGGCAGCCATCCAGAGCGGATCACCCGGCCGTCAGAGCGCCGGGCCAGGTCAGGCGGCTTGCCGGGCGGCGGCGCGGCGGGCGAGCCCGGCGATGAGCTCAGCGGTTCGCTCCGGCTGGTCCAGCATCACCCAAGTGCGGCTGTCAGCGATCACCTCCAGTTGCGCATGGGGGAGGATGGCGGCTAGCCGGCGGGCGTGCTCGACCGGGAAGAACCTGTCGTCGGCGGCCCAGGCGAGCAGCGCGGGCTTGGTGAAGGCGGCCAGTTCGGTGGCGATCTGGTTCATGAAATCGTCGTTGCCGAGCGTCGCGGTGAGCCGCCGCAGGTCGCGGCGCACGCCCTTGTCGGCGAAATACGCGCCGACCCACTCGTCGATCAGGTCATGTGGCAGGTCGCCGTGGGTCAGCCAGCCGTAGGCGTTCGGCAGGGAACGGGCCGGCCGGGCCTTGAGCATGGCGATCATCCCGGTGAGCGCGCCCGCGCGGGCTGCGGCGATGAGCGGACGGAACGGCTTGGGCGGGAAGTTGTCGAAGGCGTCGCCGGTGGCCAGTACGAGGCCGGCGAGCCGCCCGGGGTGGCGAGCCGCGACCACCTGGGCGATGGCGGCCCCGCTGTCGTTGCCGACCAGGGTGACATCGCGCAGGTCCAGCTCGCCGAGGAAGTCTGCGACCAGGTGGCCGAGCCCGGCGGCGGTCAGGTCCGCGCCGGGTTGCAGCGGGGCCGGGTGCGCGCCGAACGGCAGCTCCGGGACCAGGCAGCGAAACTCCCCGTCCAGCAGGCGGACGACGGGATCCACAGCCCCGCCCCCATGAGATAGCCATGCAGGAAGACAACCGGCGCGCCGGCGCCGGACTCCCGGTAATGCAGCGTGCCGTGGGACAGTTCGATGTGGGGCACTGCTCCTCCTAGGCTCGGAACCTAAAAAAACATACTGCCTGTATGATAATTACATACGGGCAGTATGTACGGCAAGGGCATAACCACATGACCAAGAGCAAGCATGATCTCCGCTCGGAGGCGACTCGCCGGCTGCTGGTGACCGCCGCGCGCACGCTGTTCGGCGAGCGTGGCTACGCCAGCGTCGGCACCGAGGAAATCGTGCGGGCCGCCGGGGTCACCCGGGGCGCGCTGTACCACCAGTTCCGCGACAAGGCCGACCTGTTCGCCGCCGTGGCCGAGCAGGTCGAAGCGGATATCGTCAACCGGGTCGCGGAGGGCGCGGCCGCCGCCGCCGACCCGGTGGAGGAACTGCGCACGGGCATGCGGCTCTTCCTCGACGCTTGCGCGGACCCCGAGGTGGAGCGGATCATTCTGCTCGACGCTCCTGCCGTGCTCGGCTGGGAGGCGTGGCGCGACCTGGCCAGCCGTTACGGCCTCGGCCTGGTGCAGTTCGCGCTGCAAGCCGCGATCGAAGCCGGCGCCGTCATCCCGCAACCCGTCGTCCCGCTCGCACACGTCCTGATCGGTGCCCTCGACGAGTGCGCGCTCTATGTGGCGCGAGCCGAGGATCCCGAAGCGGCGCGGCAGGAATGCACCGCGATCCTCGACCGGATCTTGCGCGGCATCACCCCGGGCGGCTGAAGGCCGCCTCCGCTAGCTTCCGGCCTGTGGGCTGTATTCTCTTTGCCGGTAGCCTGCGGTCATCCCGCCATCGACTAGCAGCGTGGTCCCGGTGATGAACTCGGCCTCGCCACT
>Ga0070706_100004743_pt1 | contig 13032 bp, 16 predicted proteins | sample KBSK5501metaG_FD_65476 | JGI IMG/M metagenome (GOLD analysis project Ga0070706, IMG submission 65476) | Corn, switchgrass and miscanthus rhizosphere microbial communities from Kellogg Biological Station, Michigan, USA - KBS K5-50-1 metaG | ecosystem: Host-associated > Plants > Roots >...
CCCCTGCCCCATGAGCGAGCGAAGCCTCCTCAAATCCCCGCCGTGTTGGGTGAGTGAAAACAAACATCTGTCATTCTCTCGTAGTTGTAGCAGAAAAAACGCTCCAGGGCAAACACGTTCGGCCATACACTGTCTGCCTTTGAGAAGGGCTAAGTACTCGCCACAACAAAGCAACACCGGGTGGCCTCGCTTCCGCTACAGCATTCCTGGACCGGCACACCCACCAACTCTGTGAGCAGGGACGCGGCCAGGTGGCAGACCTCCGGATGGCCTGGCACCACCGCCGCTAGTGGACAGCTATACCCCTGGATGAGGTAGGTGCCGTTACGTCGTTCGAGTTCTGTCAGGCCGCCGAGCGCATTGAGGACGGAGACCGCCGCTTCGACCCGCGTATGCAGCTCTCCGCGCGGGAGAGGCCACTGCGCCGCGAGACGGCGGCCCGTCGAACGCAGCAGCGCTTCCACTTCCGAAGCTTCCATGCGCTCGGTTAGCTCTTCCAGGAGCTGACGCAATACCGGGCCATACGCTTTCGAAAAGAGGTCCTCTGCTGCTGCTGTCAGGGTGTAGACGGAGGCGGGTTTACTGCTGCTCTTCCGGCTCCCGCTCTGTTGGACCAACCCGTCTCGCTCCAGGGCCGCCAGTTGCGCGCGAACGGCATTGTCCGTGAGGTCAAGTGCCTGGGCCAGCTCGTCTACCGTTCGGCTGGCACGGCGTAACAGGGTGACAATGTTGCCACGTGTATTCGTGAAAAAGCGTGGGTACCTTTGTGACATGCATCTCCTCCAATCGTGTTCCTCAGTCTACCACAGAGTCGCTTCTATCGTCAAGAAACTCAAGAGGTTATTTGACTTTCTTACGGCATTATGTTATAGAAATAGGGAGGAATACTCATGTAGAGCTGACCTGCTCATTGGCGATGGGCCAGCGAAGATAACGAAGAACTCAGGCTCATCGCCTCTTGCACACAAGGAGAAGTTGCTATGTCCGAAACGCCTGTACAGGTTCCCCGGCCCGAAATGGCTCCTGCCCCTCCACCCGCGCCTCAGCCCTTCATGGAGCGGCTGAGCGATACGTTGCAGCATTGGATAGGGGTCATCGTTGGCTCTCAGCGCAAACCGCCGCGCCGCCTCAAGAGCCTGCTCAATGGGACCTGGCTCGGCCATCCGTTGCACCCGGTCATGACCGATGTGCCCGTTACGGCCTGGATGCTCACCGCCGTCTTCGACGTCATCTGGCTGATTGCTCACCCCACCTGGGCAGCCTATGGAGCCTTTGTCACTGTGATCGTAGGCCTCTTCGGAGCCTTTGGTGCGATTGTGACCGGCCTGACCGATTGGAGCGATACCTACGGTGCTGAACGACGCGTTGGCCTCAATCACGCCCTCTTCAATGCGTGCGCCACGATCCTCTACCTCGTCTCCTTTATCTTGCGCCTCCTCGCTGGTCCGGGGGATGGCATCGCGGCCGTCATTCTCGGCTTCGTCGGCCTGGCAAGCGTCTTCTACGCCGCCTACCTGGGCGGTGACATGGTCTTCACCAAAGGCACCGGCGTCAACCATACCGCCTGGGAGGCGGGCAGCGAAGACTACGAAGCTGTGCTGCCCTTGGCGAGCGTTGAGGAAAACACACTCTGCCGGGTGACGGCTGCCGGTGTGCCGGTCGTCTTGCTGCGCCAGGGCTTGCAGTTCTACGCCATCTCGGCGACGTACCCCCATGTCGGCGGCCCGCTGGATGAGGGAACAATAACCGGCGATATTGTCCAGTGCCCCTGGCACGGCTCGCGCTTCTGCATGCGCGATGGGCGCGTGCTCACCGGTCCCGCCACCGTCAACGCACCGCACTACGATGTCCGTGTACGCAATGGTCAGGTGGAGGTCAAGCGCGTCGGTGGTCACTAACGACGAAGGAGTGATGTGTTGTTCGACCGAGATGTCGTTGACCTGAGCATTCGGTAGCGCTTTTTATCCATCCATGGAGGCAGCAGAGGAGCGGTGAGGCGTGGGGACTCTTGCGGTCCCCCGCATGAGAGATCCAAAGGAGGGAGCAACATGACCAATCCATTACTGGAACTCAAGACACTAAGGCAAAGTATCTGGCTCGATGACATCGACCGGGGGGACCTGCGCTCGGGTCGCTTTGGACGCCTGATCGATGAAGATGGCCTCAGCGGCGCCACGGGCAATCCCACCATTTTTGAGCACTCGATTACGCATGACACCACCTACGATGAGCAGATCCAGCAGTTGATCCCTGAGGAAACGAGTGCTCAAGAGATCTACGAAGCACTGGCGATCACCGACGAGCAAACCGTGGCCGATCTGCTGCGTCCTGTCTATGAACGCACGGGCGGCCAGGACGGCTTCGTGAGTATCGAAGTGTCGCCCTATCTGGCCTATGATACCGAGAAGACCCTCGCAGAGGTACGGCGCTTCTGGCTCACGATTGATCGACCCAACCTGATGGTAAAGATCCCCTCGACACCGGCGGGCATTCCCGCCATTCGCCAGGCCCTCGCCGAGGGCATCAATATCAACATTACGCTGATGTTCTCCCTGGACAACTATCGCCAGGTGGCCCAGGCCTATCTCGGCGCCCTGGAAGAGCGTCTTGCTGCAGGGAAAGACATCAGCCGCATCGCCTCGGTGGCCAGCTTCTTCGTCAGTCGTGTGGATGTGCTCGTCGACAAACTGCTTGGGGACAAGATCAAAGCCACCAGCGCGGGCGCCGAGCAGCAGAAGCTCAAAGCGCTCCAGGGGAAAGCAGCGATTGCCAATGCACGCCTGGCCTACCAGGAGTTCAAACGGCTGTTCGGCACTCCGCGCTTTGAGGCGCTCAGACAACATGGAGCAAGGGTACAACGCCCCTTATGGGCCAGCACGGGCACGAAGAATCCGTCCTACCGCGATGTCTTGTACGTCGAGGAACTGATCGGCCCCAACACCGTGAATACCATGCCACTCACAACACTGGAAAGCTTCCGCGATCATGGCAGAGTGCGCCTCTCCGTTGAAGAGAACATCCCACAGGCCCAGGCAGTCCTTGCTGCGCTCGAGGCCGCCGGGATCGACTACGAGCAGGTTACCAGCCAGCTGCAGGATGAGGGAGTGCAAAAATTCATCGATTCCTTCCGCCAGCTGTTTCAGTGTATTGAAAGCAAGCGGAAGGCGCTTCAGCGGTAACGAGGGGTGTTAAGCAAGGAGCTATGCTCATGATCAAGGGATATACGAGACCGCTCTATCTCCTCCCGTTCGACCATCGCGCGTCCTACATCTCGGGGCTCTTCGGCTGGAAAGGACCGCTCAATGTGGAGCAGATGGTCAGCGTTGCCAACAGTAAGCAGGTCATCTATGCAGGCTTTCAGCAGGCCATTGCGGACCAGGTACCAAAAGATCGCGTCGGTATTCTGGTTGACGAGGAATTTGGTTCCGCTATCCTGCGTGATGCGGTGAGCAAGGGATATATTACGGTGGTATCCGTCGAGAAGAGCGGCCAGGAGGAGTTCGAGTTCGCCTATAGCGATGACTTTGCACAGCACATCGAGGCCTTTCACCCCACCTTCGCCAAAGTGCTCGTGCGCTATAATCCTGAGGGAGAGGTGGCTCTCAACCAGCGCCAGGTCGGTCGGCTTAAACGCTTATCCGACTATCTGCACCGGACAGAGACGCTATTCATGTTCGAACTGTTGGTGCCAGCCTCCGCCATGCAATTGGAACAGGTTGAGGGGGACAAGAACGCCTATGACCTGCAGGTACGCCCACGCTTGATGCTGCGGACCATACGGGCATTGCAGGACGCTGGGGTTGAGCCGGATGTCTGGAAGGTCGAAGGGCTTGATCGCCGGGAAGAGTGTGTCGAGGTGGTGGAGATGGCCCGGCGGGGTGGACGGAATACCGTGGGTCTCATTGTGCTGGGACGCGGTGCGGAGCGAAACCGGGTCGTGCGTTGGCTGAAGACAGCGGCGAGCGTTCCCGGGTTCATCGGTTTTGCGGTCGGGCGAACGAGTTTCTGGCAGCCCCTTGTCGATGTTGAGGCCAAACGCGTCACTAAAGAGGAGGCAGCCACACACATTGCACACAATTTTGAAGCATGGATCCGCATCTTTGAGGAAACCCGAGGCGCATAAGCGCCTGCGCTCAGCAATGCGCATAAGGAGATGGCTCGTATGGATATAGCCAACAACGATCAGGAACTGGAATCGGCTTCCGTGACCCTCGTGGATGGCCTGCACTTTGCCGGGGACATCGGCGGCGTTCGCATTGATCTCGATGCCGAGGAAAATGTAGGTGGAGTGGGCGCTGGCCCCCAGCCGCATCGCCTGATCCTGTTGGCGATGGCCGGCTGCACGGCCATGGATGTCCTCTCGATCCTGCGGAAAAAACGCCAGCAGGTGAAAGGCCTCAGTGTCGAAGTCCAGGGGAGCCGGGCAAATCAACATCCGAGGGTCTACACGCGCTTCGACGTACTCTACCGGGTGAGAGGCGCCAACATCGATCCTCAAGCGGTAGCGCGTGCCATTGAGCTTTCCACCACCCGCTATTGCCCGGTAATCGGTTTGCTCGGCAAAGTGGCGGAAGTTGCCACACGCTACGAAATCGAGGAGGAAAACAGAGTAATCCTCGCGAATCGAGGAGTATAGTTTAAGGAGATCAGAACTATGTGTTACACCTGTGGATGCAGAAGGCCCTACGATACGATGGGCGATGCAAGAAACATTGTAGAAAAGTTTTTTGAAGAAGCAGGTCAAACCGAGGCGATTGGCAAAGCAGGAGTCTTGCAGGCAAAAAAGCATATGCTGGAACTGCTCCAAGCAGAACTTGAGCAACGCGAGCTGGAAAAACCAAAACAGCAGTATTGACTTCCAAGACTTTTCTGCAAGGAGGAGGTCCCAGAGGATCAACTCACGGTGCCCTTCATACTCACGACGATGCCTGACTTCGCCAGCAGCTCGCGGTAGTCGGCTGCCGTATTCTGACTGCCCCGATCCGCATGATGCAGCATGAGATTCACCCGCTTTTGTGGAAGCCCGAAACATTGGGGCTAACCCATCACTTGTGTAGAAGCAACCGGGCTGACGTAGCTCAGCGAAGAGGGACTCGGAAACAGAAGGCGTATCAGTCAGGTATCACTGAAGAGGATGTATGTAGACTCAGAGACAAGAGAGCGCATGTAGTGAGGAGAGATCGAGATGAAAGAAAAGATGTTCCAATAATAATAGAAAGATACACAAATAATCGGGCGGAACCGACGGGCGTCCGATCATCCGCAAGACAACCTGCGGGACGAGCAGACGCAATGGGCCAATCCTCGTCATAAGAGTAGATGGTTGTTTCCTTCTAAGCTTGGTACACTTGGCATACTCACAGTGTAGCACAGCGGAGTGCGGCACACACGGGAAGAACCTGGACCGCTGACGAGCTAAAGGCGGCTCACCAGACTGAGCCTGCGTTTCTAGCAAGCGGGCTCACTTAAATTGGTATGATGGTGGAATCTAGCTCAGTATGCCGGTGAGCAAGCAGTCGGCGCGGAACAGCCACAGAGCCAAAATTGAAGCGCCGCCTGGGAGGAGGCATAAATTGTTGTCTCCTCTCGCCTGTTTTGCCACCAGCAGAATGTGGTGATTTACAATACTAAGGAAGCAACAATGAATAGCTCAGGTGCCTCGATCCGGGCCCCGGAGCAGAGAGAGGAGAAGCAAGATGAAAATGAAACTAGAGTTGGTGCCGGTCCCGGTGACGGATGTGGACCGTGCCAAGTCGTTTTACGTTGAACAAGTAGGCTTTCAAGCTGACCTGGATGTTCGGCCGAATGATGCCGTCAGAATTGTCCAACTCACTCCCCCGGAGTCAGCTTGCTCCATCGTCATTGGAACCGGTCTGCCCAGTATTGCCATGCAACCTGGCTCACTGCGGGGCCTGCATCTAGTCGTCGGGAACGTGCGGGCGGCACGCGAAGCACTCCTCAGCCGAGGCGTTGAAGTCAGCGAGGTTGAGGAGCACGATCAGGGCATCAAGTACGCTTACTTCAGCGACCCCGATGGCAACACCTGGGCCTTGCAAGAAATGCCCTGGCGCTCTTCAGAGTTTTAGACCAACATGTTTCTGCACGAAGAGGGTAATTCGATTACCTGTGTTCCTCGGTTGTTTCGAGGCTGGACTGCTCACGGAGCCTGACGGTCTCGTGTTGGAGGATCTGGCCCACCCGCAGGGCAAATTCATTGAGCAAAGCCAGTTCCTCGGTCGTGTAGTGCTCAAAGAGGTCAGCCAACGCCTGCTCGAACGGTGCAAAGAGGCGCGCCACCTCCTCTGCCCGTCCTGGCAGTGGCCGCACCAGGATTTTCCGGCGATCGGAGGGGTCCCTCTCCCGTTGGACAAACCCGGCTTGTTCGAGGCGATCCAGGATGCTGGTCACTGCCGCCGTGGTCAGCCCGGTTAACTCGGCTAAGCGCCCCGGCGTCAACCTCGTTTCCCCGCGGGCCAGATCCAGGCACTTGAGGTCGGTCACATGTAGTCCCAGGCGCCCAGCCACCGCTTGATGAAACAGGAGCGAATAGGTGCTCAGGTGGCTTCGGAAATGCTCACCCAAGGCTTGTTGCAAGTGAGCGCGTTGGCTTGACAAGGTTCCTCTCTCCCGATTATAATTTAGATAATCTGATATCTAGATAAGTTAGATATCAGCAAAACTAGTGAATGTCCTCCTAGTATAGCACAGGAAAGGATGAAAGGATAGAGATGAAAGTCCTCATTGCTGGGGCGACTGGAGCTTTGGGCGTGCCTCTGGTTCGCGCCCTGATTGCCGACGGCCACCAGGTGATTGGCCTGACCAGAACGCCCGACAACGGGCGTTCGCTTTCCGTGCTGGGTGCGCAGCCGGTTGTGGCCGACGCTATGGATCGCGACGGCCTGCTGAGAGCCGTCGCTGGGCTGCATGCCGACGCGGTGGTCCATGCGCTGACCGCCCTCAAAAAGACGCCGCTGCGTCACCGCGACATGTACCAGACGAACGCCTTGCGCGAACTGGGTACCGCCAACCTGCTTGCCGCCGCCCGTGCCGTCGACGCGCGCACCTTCGTGGCAGAGTCCATGACGATGGGCTACGGCTACGGCGACTGGGGCGAGCAGGTGCTCACCGAGGAGTGCCCGTTCGCCCCGCCTGGGCGCTCTCAGGAGTTGGAGCGGCACCTGGCAGGGTTCCGCGCGCTGGAGCGGCAGCTCTTCGAGGCGTCGCAGGCGGGCTGGATCGAAGGCGTGTCACTGCGGTACGGGGCCTTCTACGGCCCGGCATCCATCCGACCCATCATCCAGATGCTGCGTCGGCGCAGCTTACCCCTGCCAGATGGGGGACGCGCGGTCATGTCCTGGATCTATCTCGAGGATGCTGCTGCCGCCATCGTTGCCGCACTCGAACGTGGCAAACCAGGCCAGGCCTATAACATCGTCGATGATGAACCGGTGCGGGTACGCGACTTCTTCGCGCAGCTTGCCCGGCAGTCTCACACGCCGCGGCCCCTCTCGCTCCCCGCCTGGGTCATGCGACTCGTGGCTCCGTATGGTACCGACTTCTTTGCCACGACCATGCGCGTTTCCAACGCCAGGGCCGTCCGCGAGCTGGGTTGGCAACCAGTTGCCGCGCCGACCTACCACGAAGGCATCCAGCGAGCTACCCAGGCACTCGGCCAGTAGAGGATCGCTTCTTTTATAAGTCTCGATCGCGAGGCTTGAGAAAAAGTCGCACGCTTGAGACAGACCTGGAAAAGGCTTGTACGGGTCACACCTCGCCATGTGGCGAGGTGTCGTACGGGTTCCTCGGTGGTGTGAAATTTGGAATTCTGTGAGCGGATTTGTGCTCATGAGGTGGGTACTTCATTGCCAAGAAGGCACATAACTGTGAATGCTACCATAAGAGTGGCTCATCCCGAAAAAGATGTTGGTGGCGAAATCTAAAACCCCTCTCGCTTTGATACAATACCGGGGTAGATGTATTTCAATATACTGAGCAGGAGGCAAGCCATGTCGATGAAACCGCAACCAATCCCGGAGATCCCAGCAGAAACGGCCCGAGTCGCGCGTGCCGTCTTTCCCAAGGGGAATATTTACATCCATCTGCGCGACACGTTGGGAACGATCTACCAGGATGAACTGTTCAGCGATCTGTATCCCAATCGCGGGCAACCCGCCTATGCGCGCTTCTCGTCTGGCGTTAGTCACCATCTTCCAATTCATGGAGAACCTGACCGATAGGCAAGCGGCTGATGCTGTGCGCAGTCGGCTCGACTGGAAGTATGCGCTTCCGCCTGGAATTGACTGATCCGGGATTTGATCATAGCGTCTTGAGCGAATTTCGGACGCGTCCGGTGGCTCTGACTGCTGAGGAACGCTTCTGGGAAGCGGTGTTGACACTCTGCAAAGAATCTGGTTGGCGGAACCGTCCATGGGCGCCAACGGACCGACTCGACCCAAGTCCTCGCCAAGATTCGTGCGCTCAATCGAGCCGAATGCGTGGTAGAAACGCTCCGTCACGCCCTCAATGTGCTGGCGGTTGTCGCCCCTGACTGGTTGCGAACTCAGGTGCAGCCAGAGTGGCTAGGGCGCTATGGCTCGCGTGGAAGTCGACTATCGCTTTCCCTCTGGAGCGGACAAGCGTCAACAGTTCCTCCACCAGGTGGGCCAGGATGGCTGGGGACGGCTCTCAGCGAACACGGCAGACCCTCCCAACCGACTTCCTGCTCTCCATCCCGGCGGTTGACACATTACAGCGGATTTGGAAACAAGACTACTTGCCTCAGGACAAGGGAGGAACCTGGATCGCCGAGGAGGATCGGCTGGAGGCGGCGCGATTGTTCTCTTCCCCCTACGAGCCTTTCCGCGTCGGCGGCCAAGAAGCGCTCCACATATTGGATTGGGTACAAGGTGCATTTCACCGAAACCTGTGATGAAGACGGGCCACACCTCATTACGCATGTCGCTACTGACATCGGCCCCGTTCCAGATAGAGAGGCACTTCCAGATTTTCACACGGCCTTAGACCAGCACGACTTGCTCCCGGAGCAGCATCTAGTCGATGCGGGATACGTTGATGCGGAATTGCTGATCGCCAGCCAGACGGAGTATCGAGTCGATCTGGTGGGCCCGACCGGCAAGGATCATTGAGGGCCTGCACGGGAACAGACCGGCTATGCGCTCCGCGATTTCTCTTTGGATTGGGAACACGAACAAGCCCGTTGCCCACAAGGACACACGAGCAGCAGTTGGACGCCCACCACAACACGAGGCCACGAAGTGGTCAAAATCAAGTTCGCCTACACGATATGTCCCACGAATTGCGCAACGAGCTTGTTGAAGAGCTAATCACTGATTTCGTAAGCGGAAGTCATGCAGAACCGGGCGTCGAGTAAGTGAGAGAGAGCAGAACCAGCGGGATGAAGAGCAAAAAAGGCAGAAGCAGGGAAGAATTGAGAACCAGCCGGGAAAAGAGGCCATGAGGTTCCACCCGGAGAAGCAAGCTTGTCCGAGAAGAGGGCACCCAACGGCTGTCAAGACCGTGTTAAACCGTCGCCAAACCGAGCGAGGTGGCAAAGGCTTCTGGAACACCGAACAATCTGATCGTCACTCGGTTCGCTGTTGGGCCTCGCACGTTACGAGTGAGCCGCTTTGCCCAGGAGAGGCGAGCATGCACTCGCTGCGCGCGAGAAAGGATCACGTCTGCGGTGCCTGGCGAAGCTGCGGGGGGTGGCGACAGGCTCACCTCGATCCGTTGGTGTCGTACGAGCTGCCTACAGGCGCGCCGGTGCTCCCTCCGGCTCCAATCTCGCCAGAGCAACGGTGCGGAACCCACCCGGAGCGGATGCAGAAGTACACTCACCTGGCGAGGCTTTGCGGTAGCGCTGCCATTCCATTGACACTGCTCGCGCAGGGGACAGGGACGACAACTGTGGATGCTGGCCGCATAGACCACGCGCAGGCTTCCATCGGCTTCCTGGCGCCGCTCATGTGCCACAAGTGACTGATTGGCTGGACAGCGCAACGTCCCGTCGGACTGGAGGGCAAAGTCCTGCCCGGAGAAGCGGCCAGCTTTCCAGGGTGCGGCAACCGAGGGCCTGCCATAGCCCGAGGAGGGAGGCTGCTGCTCTTTGGTCTCGGACACCGCAGGAGCAAACTCGGTGGTGCGCGTCGGCCCAGGCTCAAGCTGGTGTCCCAACTCCAGACGGAGGTTCCAGACCCATTGCGAGATGATCTGCCAGGCTTCTTGCCCGCAGGCAGAGTGAGAACACCAGCGATCCGGGTCTTGCTCCAGATCTTCATCAGCGCGGGCAGTTTCGAACGCCCCGCGATGCAGGTAGAGTGCGACCACATCGGCTGCCGTGAAAGCCGCTTGCGGCAAGTTGCAAAGGCGCGAGTTCGTAGACCACTCCTGCACGTTCAACACCGACACGAGGCTTCTTCTCGGAGCCAGGATGGGTCGCCACCACGACCCGACAGTGTTGCCCTGTTGGCCCCACAGCTACGTCAGGGCAGTCGTAGAGGGTGCGCACGAGGTAACTTGTCTTCGCGGCTGAATTGCTGATCGGCAGGCAAGTGCAAGCGGGCCTGGACCTCTGGTCGGTCGAGGAGTTGATAGTCTTTGCCACGCATCACGTAGGCCAGCCCTGCCAGTGCAGCAAGCGTCGCTCCAGTCCCATACTGGCCGTCCAGCCGCATGAGAACGTGTTCCTCGGGCTGCACATAGGCCTTGGCGTAGCACTGGATCGCGGCCACCGCACGGCGCAATTCCTCACGGTACTGACCGAGGCCCTCGTTGCCGAACGAGCCGAGCCACTGATGGCTATGGGTCTGTAAGATGGTGGTGCGTGTTCGCACCACTTCCCCACGCTTGCGCCCAGTGTAGCCTGGGGCGCAGAGTGGACGCAAGCGGCGCTGGGCAGGCGGCAGTTCAGGGGTACATGGTAAGGCTCGTTGGCGAGCAGCCTCTCGCGTGCCATCCACATCGAAGACAAGATAGTGGCTACCTGCCCGATCCCATAGGCCCCCTGCTGGCTCCTCTTTGACGAGTGGGCGGGCCAGGAGATCAGAGAAAAAGAGCCTGCGGAGGGCTTCGACTGGTTCAGCGGTTAGGGCAGCCAAAAAGCGACTGAGCGTCGAGCGCGCAGGCAGCCGATCCCGTCCGAAGAGGGCCATGAAGGCATAGGCCCAGGGATGCAAACGCTCGTAGAAAGCTTCCAGTGTGCGTTCGCCACTGATGGCGTAGCCGAAGAGGACGGCGAGAAAGTCGATCACCTCGTAGTGTCCGAAGCGTCGCCGCGCAAAGCGCACCTGCGAGTCGATAGCGTCAAGGACTCCTTGCTTGCGCAAATAGGGGATGAGCAGCGCGACCTCCCCGAACCAGGGCGGCGGCGAAGGGGTAGACGCGGAAAAGGTCTGGATACACACCGAGATATCGGCGATACTATTCATGCATACCTCCTTGATAGGAACAAGTTTGTTCTTCCTCATCAAGGAGGCATATTTTTAGGCTGGTTTGCTACTGGCTTGTGCTGGCTACTTGGGACGTCCGTTCGGGAAATCAGAGACAAGGACCTGTATGTTCCTCTATTTCTCTGACCGGCACAAAGAGAAGCATCTCTACTAAAGGAATGTTCAGAACAGCCAAGCCGACGCTCAATGAACAGGCATCAAGACCGCTCAGCGTAGGCAAAAGAAAGGGGTCTCATCTTTGTTCGTCGAAGGAAAACTGACAGAGAAGAACCCATGCGCTTTCAGCTTGACATACCTATGTAGTTTCGCCGCGCGATTTTCTTTGCTCTTGAGGTGCATTCTTTCCAGGAGTTATGCTGTTTTTCGGTAATCATGATGTAACCCGCCCAATACGGGAGTAGTGATGACCTGGTTCAGTGGTAGAGGAGCAGGCACTGGCGGATCGGGAATTCGCTGCCCAAGCCCTTGATGGGGTCGGGCTTGATTGAAGTACACGATGTAGGCTTTGAGAAGGCGGTACAGCTGCTTCTCCTGGAAGATCAGGAAATGATCCAGGCATTCTCGTCTCACGCTCCCCAAAAAGCGTTCGCACACGGCATTTGCTTGGGGCGTCCGATAGGGCGTGCGAAGGACTTTGATGCCACTTGTCGTGGCCACGTGCGCAAAACTCGACCCGAATTTGCGGTCATTATCCCGGATCAGATATTTTGGCGTATCTCCATATGGAGTTGCTTCTCGCAGTTGTTGCGCCACCCAGGGATCGGTCGGCGATCGTGTCACATGCATGTGAATCACCTTCCGCGACTTCAGCTCGATAATGAAGAAGGCGAAAAGTGGACGAAAGACGAGATCGGTCACCTGCAAAAAATCACAGGCCCATACCTCTGCTGCATGATTGCGGAGAAACGTTTTCCAGTTCTGTCCACGGGCATGTGTTGGGCGAACATGTCTCATATACTTCTGAATCGTGCGTTTGACTTCTCCGCATATCCAGCTTAAGTAACTCGCCACGGATACGTTCTGCTCCCCAGAGCCGATTGTTGGCTGCCATTTCCTTGATCAAGCTGATTGTCTCGGGCGAAATCCTCGACTTTCTTGAGTGCACCTTGGATTTGTGCTTCCAAAACACGCGGAAAAGCTCCCGGTGGAAGCCGGAGAAGGGTCTCTGGCTGGACCAGGACGAGCGCCTGCTTCCAGGTCCGGACCATCCTCGCCAGGAGCACCAGGAGAAGCCGGTCCGTCTTTTTGTACACCGGTCGCTTGATCTGTCGGCACAAGATGATGAGTTGTTGCCGCAGCAGCGCGTTTTCCGCCAGCAGTTCGGCTTTGCCTCTGGTCAGATCGGCGAGTGTACCAACCACAAGGGAGGTCGTTGGTGGCTTCATCCACCGCAAAACCTGTTCTTGAAGCGTATGAAAGCAGAAAGAGATGTGTTGCTTGATTGAGGGAAACGCAAAGCGCACAAACAGAACCTCTTCTTTGTGAAAATAGGCGCATGGTCGGAGCGCATACGCAGAATGGACCATGTTGATTGTATGCGCATCTCACGTGCTTTGGCAAGCAA
>Ga0070706_100004744_pt1 | contig 13031 bp, 10 predicted proteins | sample KBSK5501metaG_FD_65476 | JGI IMG/M metagenome (GOLD analysis project Ga0070706, IMG submission 65476) | Corn, switchgrass and miscanthus rhizosphere microbial communities from Kellogg Biological Station, Michigan, USA - KBS K5-50-1 metaG | ecosystem: Host-associated > Plants > Roots >...
GGCGGCCGAGTGAGTGCTCGCTGTACAGAGTCTGAGGTGTGTGCTCCCGCGTGCGGGGCAACAGTCGGTGGTGCCTTCCGAGCACTCTGGTCAATCTGTTAATCGGGCTCGCAGCACCAGGCTCTCCCGACCTTTCGCTGCTTCGACCGTCCCACTCACACCATAGCCCACCTCAGCCCCATTTTCATCCTCGGTGGTGGCCTTACAGGCCATGCGCATCTGTTATGAACCTTACCTTTCAGGGGCAGAAGGCCCCGCCCCTTCAGGGCAGGGGATGAATGCCGCCTCGCCCGCAGGCGAGCATCTGATGAGATGTGCGATACTGCCTGATAGCACCTGGCCAACGGCCTCGTGTGTGGGCGTTCCACGGTCAATCGTTCCCGTGGGGAAAAGCACGAACGTGTCGTGGACGTGGTGCTCGTTCGGGAAGCCGGAGCAGCGCATGCCACCTCTCCTGTGTTGAACGAAGCCAACCTCATGGCTGTGGGGCGACACCGCCTCGGTGCAAACCCGTAGAAGCCCCTTCCCTTTAGGGATGGGGAGTCGTCACTCCGTGGCGTCGTTGCGGCGGGTGAAGTCCGCCGTCCAGTTCGTCTCCCAGGTGCGGCCGCCGTCGGGCGAAAACGCCTGCTCCCAGCGACAGGCGTCGGCCCCGCTACTCGTCCAGATGAACCGGCTGAAGATCGAGCGCCCCTCGAAAGTCTCCCGGTCGTAGAATTCGCCGCGCCCATGCTCGAACCGCCCGACCATCGGCGTATCCAGCACACTGCGCGTGCTGCTCGACCAGTAAATGCTCCAGAGCTGCGTCTGCGGATCGAAAAGGCGCAGTGTCACACCCATGACTGGCCCCGCCGGCATGTCGAATGTGACCTCATCGAAGTTGCCCAGGCCACCTAGAATCGTGCGCACCACCGACACGCCGGAAAACTCTTCCCACTCGTCGCAGCCCGTCAAGCGCTCTTTCAGCTTTCGTTGGTGACTGTCCCAGGTGCCGATGAAGAAGTCGAAATCGGCGCGCCCATCGGGCCGCGCGTCCACACTCACTTGCTCCGTCACGTCTGTCCTCCTCAGGGAGCGCGCTCGCTATTTCCCACGCCACAGCGGCGTAGACGCACGCTCTGCCCCTATGCTAAGGTGAAAAGCGGACACGGATTATCCTGATAGCATGAGTTTGGCGAAACGGGCACATCATGTACTATTCCACGTCGCGCGTGCTGGCGGTGCTTGACCTGTTGCAGAACCACGGGCAGATGCGCGGAGACGATCTGGCGGCGCGGCTGGAGGTGGATGTGCGCACCGTGCGCCGCTATGCGCTGATCTTGCGCGAGCGCGGCATCCCAGTAGAGGTGAAGCGGGGACGCTACGGCGGCTACTCCTTGGCAGCGGGCTATCGGCAACCACTCGCGCTGACGAAAGACGAAGCGCTGGCGTTGACCTATGGCTTGCTGGGAGCGGGGAAACAAGCGCTGGGGCTGGATGAGCGCGAGGCTGCCCGCACACTCAAGAAAGTGACGCGCGTCTTGCCCGCGGCCACACGCGACCTCATCGGCGCGCTCGACGGCGCGGTGACGTTTGCGACGCCGCGCCCAGCTGGTGACATCGGCGGAGCGCCAGAGTGGCTGGATGCCGTGGTTCGGGCCATCCAGGCGCGCCAACGCGTGCGCATCCACTATCACGCGCAGACGGGCGACGTCACCGAGCGCGATGTGGACCCGTATCAAGTCGCCTATCGTGCGGGCCGATGGTACCTCGTCGGGCATTGCCATCTGCGCGCCGACCTGCGGGTGTTTCGTCTCGACCACATCCAGCACGCGCGGGCACTGGCCGAGACGTTCACGCCACAACCCGTGGACGCCATTGCCGCCGTCGAGCGGTCCATCGCGCAGGTGCCATGGCGCTGGGAGTTCGCGGTGCTGGCGGATGCGCCGCTCGCCACGCTACGCAGCCGCATGCCTGCCACCGTGGCGACCTTCCACCCGCAAGCGGATGGGGTCCTCTTGCGCGGATTCGCTCACGATCTGGACGTGCTCGCGTGCACGCTGGCTGGCCTGCGCTGCCCGCTGGTGATCGTGCGCCCGGACGAGCTGCGTGACCACGTCCGCGCGCTGGCGGACCACTTGCGGACCATCGCCAACCAACCCGCGCCCGTTGGCAACTAAACGCTGTACGCAAAGGCCTCCCGTCGGGGCTCTCGCAACCTGGCGGTCATGGATGGCCGGCTGCGATGCCTATCCGGTGTTGCCCTTCCGCCAGCCGTCATTCAGACGTGCTGGACGCACTATTGATGTGCGCCGTCATATGTCTTGGTATGATATACACATGCGACGGCTTCAGTCGCACGCTTCCTCACCCCACATGCACCCCGCGCAAGGCTCTCAGATCGCCTTGCCACCAGACCAGAAAGGTAAACGAGTCCATGGCATCGACTCCAAAGTCAAACGGCTCGCAACAGGGCTCGGCCAACAACGGGCAGACCGTCGATTCCAACCTGCTCACCTCGCTGGAGTGGCGCAGCATCGGCCCCTATCGCGGCGGTCGCGTTGTTGCCGTCGCGGGCGACCCCAGCCACTATCACACTTTCTACTTCGGCTCCACCGGTGGCGGCATCTGGAAGACCACGGACGGAGGGCTTTTCTGGGAGAACGTCTCCGACGGCTACTTCAGACGCGCCTCCGTCGGCGGCATCGCCGTCGCGCCATCCGACCCCAACGTGATCTACGTCGGCATGGGCGAGGCGACCATTCGCGGCAACGTCTCCCATGGCGACGGCGTCTACAAGTCCACTGACGCAGGCAAAACCTGGACGCATCTTGGCCTCGACGACACCCGCAATATTGGCAAAGTGCGCGTCCATCCGTCAGATCCCAACCTCGTCTACGTCGCCGCGCTCGGCCACGCCCACGGCCCAAACGAGCAGCGCGGCCTTTTCCGCTCGCGCGATGGCGGTAAGACGTGGGATCGCATCCTCTACGTCAACGAGAACGTCGGCATCCACGACCTCTCGATGGATCCCAACAACCCGCGCATCCTCTATGCCGCCGCCTGGGCCGCCCGCCGCAATCCCTACCAACTCATCAGTGGAGGTGAGGGCTGTGGTCTCTACAAATCCACCGACGGCGGTGACACCTGGCAGGAGATTACCCGTAATAAAGGCTTGCCCACTGGTCCCGTCGGTAAGATCGGCGTCGCTGTCTCGCCAGCCCTCACAGATCGCGTCTATGCCATCGTCGAGTCCAAGGAAAGCGCCGTCTACCGCTCTGATGACGGCGGCGACACCTGGGAGCGCCTCGCCGACGATCATGACCTCTCCGGGCGTCCCTGGTACTACCAGCACATCATCGCCGACCCACAGGATCCCAACACCCTCTGGGTGCTCAATGTCCGCTGCTATCGCTCCATTGACAGCGGGCGCACCTTCCAGCAGGTCGGCGTTCCCCATGGCGACAACCACGATCTGTGGATCGATCCCGCCAACTCGCGCCGCATGATTCTGGGCAACGATGGCGGCGCCACCGTCAGCTACGACGGCGGCGAGACGTGGACCTCACTCTACAATCAGCCTACCGGCGAGTTCTATCACGTCACCACCGATAACCAGGCACCCTATCGCATCTATGGCGCCCAGCAGGACAACAGCACGATCAGCGTGCCCAGCCGCTCCTACAAGGCTGCTATTGTACAAGCCGACATGATGGAGGTCGGCGGCGGCGAGAGTGGCTACATTGCTGTCCATCCACAGCATCACAACATCATCTACGCCGGGAACTATCAAGGCTACCTGACCCGTTACGATTACGCCACCGGACAGCAGCGCAACATCACCGTCTGGCCGGAGTCCTCGATGGGCTCGCCCGCCAGTGACGTCAAGTATCGCTTCCAGTGGACCTATCCAATCGTCCTCTCGCCACACGATCCAGGCGTGCTCTACGTCACCGGCAACCTCGTCTTCCGCTCGACGGATGAAGGCGCGAGCTGGGAGGCGATCAGCCCGGATCTTACCCGCAACGATCCCAAGACGCTCGGACCCTCCGGCGGGCCGATCACCGGTGACAACGTCGGCACAGAGTACTATGCCACCATCTTCGCCTTCGCCGAGTCACCGCTCCAACAGGGCCTCTTCTGGGCTGGCTCCGACGATGGCCTGATCCACGTCTCGCGCGATGGCGGTGCCTCCTGGCAGAACGTCACCCCCCCAGACCTGCCGGTTTGGTCCCTGATTAGCATCATCGAGCCGTCCCCGCATAATCCTGCCGTCGCCTACGTCGCCGCCAATCGCTACAAGCACGATGACTTCCATCCCTATCTCTACAAGACCACCGACTACGGCGCCACCTGGACGAGGATCACCAATGGCATCGCCGACAACGACTTCACCCGCGCCATCCGCGAGGACCCCGAGCGGCGCGGCTTGCTCTTCGCCGGCACTGAGACGGGGGTGCAGGTCTCCTTTGACGGCGGCGCGCACTGGCAGCCGCTCAAACTCAATCTACCTGCCGTGCCCGTCCATGACCTCACCATCAAGGAGGGCGACCTCATCGCCGCGACGCATGGCCGCGGCTTCTGGGTGCTCGATGACATCGGTCCGTTGCACCAGGTGACCGACGAGCTGCGCGAGGCCCCTGCCCACCTCTTCGCGCCGCGCCCCGCCATTCGCTACACGCAGGCACGCGGCTTCAGCGGCGCCGGCGCGCCCGGCAAGAACTACAGCTCCAGCGGCGCGTTCATTCTGACCTATCGCGAGAAAGAGCTGCCGACGAGCGAGAAGACCCAGAAGTACCTCGATGCGGGTCAGAATCCCCCCAATGGCCTACTGGTCCAGTACTTCCTCAAGGAGCAGCCTGATGGCGAGGTCATCCTGACCATCCTCGACGCCGACGGCAACGAGATCAAGCGCTTCAGTAGCGAGGAGCAGAAGCCCGCCGCCACAGGAGTCGTCGGCGCGTCAACCGCTGAGGGCGCCGAAGGCGGTGAGGAGGAGCCGCCTGCTGCCGAAGAGCCAATCGAAAAGCCCAAGGGTGAGAAGAAAGAGGAGAAGAAGGAGCCGCGCGTCCCGAAGAATGCCGGCGGCAACCGCTTCATGTGGAATCTGAAATACCCGGACTCGGTCAAGATCGAAGGCTTCGTCGCCGGCGACGATGCGCTGAGCGGACCAGTTGCCGCGCCAGGCAGCTATCAGGTGCGCCTCCAGGTCGGCGATCAGACATACACCCAGCCGTTCGAGGTGCGCAAAGACCCGCGCATTCCAACGAGCGACGAGGATTTGCACGCCCAGTTCGATCTCCTGCTCGCCATCCGCGACCGATTGTCCGAGGTCCACGACGGCATCAACGCCATCCGTAGCATCCGCAAGCAGACCGAGGAGTGGGAGAGCCGCACCAAAGATCACGAGATCCAAGACAAGGTCGCCGCCGCCGCCAAGGATCTGCGCGAGAAGCTGCTCAGCGTCGAGGGTGAGCTGACCCAGGTAAATGCCAAAGTCCGTTCCGACACGATGGACCACCCCATCAAGCTCAACGCCAAGGTGGCCGCGCTCGCCGCCGTCGTCTCCAGTGGCGAGGCGGCGCCTACCCGCCAGTCGCGTGAGGTCTTCGACGACCTCTCAGCCCGTGCCGCTGCGCAGCTCCAGCGCTTGCGCGAGGTGATTGACACGGACGTCGCCGCCTTCAATACGTTGATCCGCGAAGCTGGCACGCCGGCTATCGTGCCTATCGTTTCCTCCAAAGAGCGCGCCAAAGGAGCGGCCGCCACCCAATCCTCTCCGCGGGTGGGAAGGTAAACCGTCGTCGCATCCACACACCTCCGCATACATCCGCCGGCTCCCCCTCTTTGGAGGTCGGGAGCCGGGTGGATCTCACGGGGCTTGACAGTCCTCTGTGAACCAGAGTGAACCTGAGGAAACAAGACCCTCAAAATTCGCGAGGTGCAGATTCGATTCCTTTCCCACCGATGGCGAGCGTCGTACTGGCTGGCTCGCCGGCTACAGGTCGCGAGGCAGCTCGCCCCGCGGAGCACGGTGAGTATAGCAGCGGTGACGATACGGTCCAGCTTCAACTTGCTCGCCTGCACGGATCTCCCCGCCTTTCATGTTGCCTGGGCTGTCTCCTAAATGGTGTACAAGAAGGCTTCATTCCTGACTTCGAGTCAAGCGACCGAGAAGGAGACGAATGCCTGTCAGGTAGACCAGTACTTCACTCGTGGAAGGCAGTCGTCCATAATCTTTGCTCATGCGGCGAGAGCGGCTGGTCCACGCCAGCGACCGTTCAACTACCCATCTCCTGGGGTGAGGCTCGAAGACCGCGGGCAAAGCAACACGCTGGAACTGGCCTGTGCGCGCACCACGAAGCCGCGACGCGGCGAGCGCTCGACGATCTGCACTGTCCAGCCCAACTGCTCGGTGATCCAGTCCCCAATCGAGCCGGTATTGGCCTGATCCGCCCACAGGTGGCGCAGACGCGGGAAGCGCTCTGGTAGACCGGCAAGGACGTGTTTCGCGCCGTCACGATCCTGTACGTTGGCTGGATGAACCACGACCTTGAGCAGCAGGCCGAGAGTATCCACCAGGATGTGCCGCTTGCGCCCACTGACCTTCTTGCCGCCATCGTAGCCGCGGGGACCACCCTGCTCCGTCGTCCTCACGGACTGGCTGTCAATGATCGCGGCACTGGGCGTCGGATCGCGTCCTACCGCTCGGCGCAGGCGCTCACGCAGCACCGCGTGAATCCGCTTCCAGATGCCGGCCCGTCGCCAGGAGCGGAAATAGTGGAAGTCCGTGGACCATGGGCCGTACTCACGCGGCAGTTAGCGCCAGGCGCATCCAGTGCGCAGGAGATAGAAGACGCCGTTGAGCATCCGGCGCAGGTCAACACTTCGAGGACGCCCACCTGGCTTGGCCGCTGGGAGCAGGGGTTCGAGCAAGGCCCATTCACCATCGGTGAGATCACTGGGATAGAGGGAGAGAACTGCAGGCATGCGACTCAATTGGCGGCTCGTGAATGACGGCGTGCAGAGCCGCCCAACTACTCAGCATATCACCCTTCTCGTACACCCTTTACTGACCCCGACACCGGTGTGTAAACCGAATAACCACAGAGAGTTGAGCAACCGAGATCTGTGCAGGTAAAAGCAGAGGGTTTACCGCAGCGCAAGTGCCCGCCACACGTCACCCGTTCCGGAGCTCCTCTTTCATCGCGCGGGCAATGCGCTGAAAATCGTCGGCGCTGATCTGGAACAGTCCTCGCCGGAATGGATAGCCGCCCCCGTCGCCTATCCCCAACTGACGTTGCTCATCTCTTGTTGGCGAGCATGCGCTCCAGCGCGATCTTTGCCCACTGCGCCGTCTCGTCGTCCACGCGCACCCGATTCACCACGCGCCCTTCCGCCAGCTCGTCGAGCACCCAGGCGAGATAGGCGGGATGGATGCGGTACATGGTCGCGCAGGGGCAGACGACCGGATCCAGGCAGAAGATGGTCTTGTCGGGATGCTCGCGCGCCAGCCGCTTGACGAGGTTGATCTCGGTGCCTACCGCCCAGATGGTGCCCGGCGCCGACTCCTCGATCACCTTGATGATGTACTCGGTCGAGCCGTTCTCATCCGCCGCTGCCACCACCTCATGCCGGCACTCGGGATGCACCACTACGCGCACCCCAGGATAAGCCGCGCGCGCCTCGGCGATCTGCTCGGCGGTGAAGCGCAGATGCGTCGAGCACCAGCCCTTCCAGACGATCACCTTCGCCTGCTGTAGCACGGTGTCGTCCTCGATGCCACCGAAGTCCTTGCGCTGGTTCCAGACGACGATCTGGTCTTCGGGTATGCCCAGCTTCAGCGCGGTGTTGCGGCCAAGATGCTCGTCTGGGAAGAAGAGCACACGCCGCCCTCGCGCGAGCGCCCAGGTCAGCACTTGCTCGGCGTTGGAAGAGGTGCAGACGAGGCCGCCGTTGCGCCCGCAGAACGCCTTGAGATCGGCGGCCGAGTTCATATACGTCACGGGGATGACCGGCTGCGGCTCACCCGTGGCGCCGGTTCTCTCGTCCGCGAACAGCTCGTCCAGCGCCGCCCAGCACTCCTCGACCTCGGCGATATTCGCCATGTCGGCCATCGAGCAGCCGGCGGCAGGATTCGGCAGCACCACCTGTTGATGCGGTCCGCTCAAGATATCCGCGCTCTCAGCCATGAAGTGGACGCCGCAGAAGACGATGTAGTCAGCCTCGGGTCTGGCCGCGGCGAACTGCGCCAGCTTGAACGAGTCGCCGCGTGCGTCAGCGTATTTGATGATCTCATCGCGCTGGTAGTGGTGGCCGAGAATCACCAGCCGCTCGCCCAGTTTGGCGCGCGCCGCCGCGATGCGGCTGTCGAGCGCGTCGCCGTCCAGCAGCGCGTACTCGCGTGGCAGCGCATCCGCTCGCTCGGCGCCGGCATGCAGCGCTCGGTGCACCGTCGCCACGCCGGCCTCCCGCGCGCGCCACTCGACCAGCAACGGCAGCGTGCGCTGCTCGCTGCTCTCGTCGCACTCCGCCACGACCGCTGGCGTCGCCAGCTTCAAGATGTCAGTCGCCATCGTGCTCCGCTCCGCTCCTGTGAATGGGCCACATTAGCTCTGAGAATCGAATTCGAGTGAGACATCCAGCGCCGGCGCCGAATGGGTCAGCGCACCGAGCGAAATGAGATCGACGCCGGTCGCCGCCACGTCCCGCAGCCGCGTAGGGTCGGTGCCAATGCCGCCGGATGCCTCGATCAGCGTGCGCGGCGCATGTGTGCGAATCCAGGCGACGTTGGCGCGTAGCTGTTCCAGCGGCATGTTGTCGAGCAGCAGCACCTCTGCGCCGACCTCGACGGCGTCGCAGACCTGCTCCTCGTTCTCGCATTCCACCTCGATTTTCAACAGGTGAGGCGCCTGGTCGCGCACCCGCGCGACCGCCGGACGGATGCCGCCAGCCGCGGCGATATGGTTGTCTTTGATGAGGATGCCGTCGTCCAGCCCCGCACGATGGTTGCGCGCACCCCCCATGCGCACCGCGTATTTTTCCAGCGTGCGCAGCCCTGGGGTCGTCTTGCGCGTGTCCACCACCGTCGCGCCGGTGCCGGCGACGGCTGCTACGCACGCGGCGGCCAGCGTCGCAATGCCACAGAGCCGGCCGAGGAAGTTGAGTGCCGTCCGCTCGCCCGTCAGCAGGGCACGTGCGTCGCCCGCCACCGCTGCCACTTGCGCGTCTGCCTCCACGCGCGCGCCCTCCACGACAGTTGCCGTGAAGCGCACCTGCGGATCGAGCAGGCGAAAAGCCATTTCCGCCAAGGACAACCCAGCGACGACGCCTGCCGCGCGCGCGACGATGCGCCCGCTCGCACGCGTGCCGGCTGGGATCGTCGCTGTAGTCGTCACGTCGCCCCGGCCGACGTCCTCGGCTAGCGCCCGCCGCACGAGCTCTACATCGAAGACTGGGTCGAAGCCCATGCCGTTGAGTACTGGTACATCAGACATGGCACACCGCCTCGTGCGCCGCCGGCTGCTCGGCAGGCGTGATCGCGCGGCCGCTTACCAGGGTATGCTGGCCGTCCAGCGCTGCATCGCGGGCGGGGTAGTCGTCGCGGAAGTGCCCGCCGCGGCTCTCCGCGCGGGCAAGCGCCGCCGCCGCGATCGCCTGCGCCGCGAAGAGCATGCTTGCGGTGTCGGGGTCTACCGCGCTGCTCTCGCTCGCCAGCGCCCGTAGCGCGCGCTGCGCGCTGCGCAGCCCATCCGCGTCGCGGCGCAACGCGACATCCTCCCACATGATCTGGCGCAGGGGGGCGGTGACGTCCGCACGCGCCGGCACGCTCAGCGACAGGCGCGGCTGCACCAGGTCATCCAGCGGCACGGCTCGCCCCGCGAGCATGGGCGCCTGCGGCCAGGCGAGAGCCGCCTCGTCGCCGATGGCGCGCGCGGCGCGCCGGCCAAAGACGAGCCCCTCCAGCAAGGAATTGCTGGCGAGCCGGTTGGCGCCGTGGACACCAGTGCAGGCGACCTCGCCGACCGCATAGAGTCCGGGCACCGTGGTGCGCGTCCAGGTGTCAACCGCCACGCCGCCCATGAAATAGTGCGCGGCTGGCGCGACTGGGATCAGGTCGCGGGCGAGGTCCAGGCCGTAGCGTTGGCAGGTGGTGGCGATGGTGGGGAACCGCTGCCGCATCTGCTCTGCCGGCAGGTGGCGCAGATCGAGGAAGGCGCTGGTCGCGTGCTCGGCCAGCATCTCGCTCAGAATCGCGCGGGCCACGACATCGCGGGGCGCCAGCTCCGCTTCGGCGGCGTAGCGCGGCATAAAGCGCTCGCCCGCGGTATTGCGCAGATAGGCGCCCTCGCCGCGCACAGCTTCCGAGATCAAGAACGCATCGGCGGTGGCGACCGGCGGCACAAGCACCGTCGGGTGGAACTGGACGAATTCCAGGTCGGCCAGCGTTGCCCCGGCGCGCCAGGCAAGGACGAGCCCATCGGCGGTCGCGCCGGTGGGATTCGACGTGCGCAGCCAGAGCCGGCCCGCGCCGCCATTAGCCAGCACCACCGCCGCCGCCTCCACGCGCACCACGTCGCCGGCGCTGAGTAGCTCGACGCCGCCACAGGTACCATCGTCCCGCACCAACAGATCGAGCGCAAGCGTGCGATCCAGCACGCGGATGTTTGGCCGGCGCAGCGCCGCGGCCACCAGCGCTCGCTCGATCTCTGCGCCGGTGGCGTCGCCGCGCGCATGCAGCACGCGGCGACGGCTGTGGGCTGCCTCGTGCCCGAGCGCAAAGCGCCCTCCCGGCGTACCATTGCCTAGGTCATCCGCGGCGGCATCGGCGGCGGAGGGCGCGCGCTCATCGAAGTGTGTGCCCGCGGCGATGAGCCAGGTGACCGCCGCGTTCGCCTCTTCCACCAGCACGCGGGCGGCGCGCTCGTCCACCAGCCCCGCGCCGGCGGCCAGGGTATCGCGCAGGTGCAGCTCCGGCGTATCGTCGCGGCCCACGGCGGCGGCCAGGCCACCCTGCGCGTACCGCGTGTTGCTTTCGCCGAGCGCGCCCTTGGTGATGAGCAGCACGGTGCGCTCTGGCGGCAGACTGAGCGCCACCGTCAGCCCCGCGATCCCGCCCCCGATAATCGCGACATCGTAGCGCATGCGCCACACTCCCATCCCGGCGCCAGCAGACGTACACCGCCTGCCACAGGCCCACATTACACGTGAGTTAGTGTTTGGTGTACAACATACACTAACTCCGGTGCCGAAGATTATACCACGGGCGTCTACGGGTGGCAAAACAGTGTCAAGGAAGGGGGCCGCGCGGCGCGCCTCAGCCCTTACTGCGCGGGTTCATATGCGATGTAGCCTGTCTCCGTGTCGGCCACGAGGGTCGTGCGCGGGCGGCGGCGCAGGCGGGCGACGGTGTCCAGATCGCCGACGGCGCCAGAGACATTGCCGGCCAGCCCGAAGAGTACATACGCGGCGGCATCGGGCGAAAGCCATGTGAACCCGGCGCCGGCGGCCGAGATGATAACCAGGGGAGCGAGCGCGACCGCGGTATAGCCGTCGCGTGTGAAGAGCTGGCCCGGCGCGGTGCAGTACGCGGCGAAGGGCAGCTTGAGGCCGAAGCGCGGCCGGCCGCCGAGCGCCACAATCGTCGCGGCGTGCAGGGCCTCGTGGACCGGCACCATCACGATGTATGCGGCGGCGTTCGCCAGCACGAGCACCAGCACGCGCGTCGCGGGCGAGCTCTCGCCGAGCAGCGGACCGCTCTGCCGCACGGCACGAACCGCCAGGTTGAGGCCGGCAAACGCCACACCACCCGCCACGAGCAGCCAGAGACTCTTGCGTGCCAGCGCGCGCAGCCCCTCCACCGCCAGCAGATCAAATCGCTCGACTTCGCGCAGCCTGTCTGCCGCGATGGCGTCCTCCAGCTGCCGGCGCCGCGTGCGGGAGAGCATGCGCGCCACGAGGCGTGGTCGCGGCGCATCGGCCGGGGCAGCGCCCGCCGGCAGGGAGGGAGTGGTCGGCGTCGGCATGCTACGCGGTCGCTTTCGTCTTCATGCGGCGCCGCTATGGCGCCGCCAGCCACACGTACGTTTGGGTATCGAGCAGGGGGAAGAAGCCGAGGTGACGGTAGAGCCGCTCGGCGGGATTCCCATGCTCGACATACAAACAGCACACATCGTTCCGCGCGGTGATCGTGTCGGCGATCGCGCGCGCCAGCAACGCCGTGGCGACGCCGCGCCTGCGCGCCTCGGGTGCCGTGTACAGGCCCATGATGGTGGGGACATCTTCGTAGAGGCTGATGTAGCCTCCACCGACCGGTTTACCGTCCAGCCAGGCGGCATAGTAATTGCACCAGTCGCGCTCGATCTCATGCCAGCGCTCGCTCGCGCGCTGATTGACCAGGGCGTGCACCGGGTGAGGATCGTCGTAGAATGCCTGGCGGCTGCCATACTCGTACTGCCAGATCTCCTGCCACGTAGTGATCGACTTCACCACCACGCTGGCGGCGAGCGGCGCGCGAATATGCCCCCGATGCGCCATCAGCAGGAGGTTCTCCGTCTGGGCAAAGCCACGCGCGAGCAGCGCCGCCGGCAGCTCTTCTTCGCCGGGGCGCGCTGGCACGACCTGCCATTGCACCTCCTTGTGTCGCGGCCGTGCATACCGTTGCACGGTGTCCACGACGTCGCCCGCACGGCCCGCGCTCACCGTGGCGTAGGCGACCCGCAGCCGGGAGGACTCCACGCGAAAGCACGCCTTGCCCAGCGACCCCAACGCGGGTCCGAGATCGGTATAGCGCTGCATGCGTTGGAGGAGAATACGGCGTGCGATGCTCTGCGTCTCCATGCCTGCTCCATCAGCGGAAATCCACCCGAGATACTGCGAGTTGTACAACAGCGCTCGCCGCGCCGACAAGGGGCGATTGCTACTAGGCCGCGCGAGCGCGTCCGGCGCGCGCCGGTTGACGCCACCGAGCGCGCATGATACACTGCGGTGGCGCCCGGGTGGTTAGCTCAGCCGGCAGAGCGCGTCGTTCACACCGACGAGGTCACTGGTTC
>Ga0070706_100004745_pt1 | contig 13030 bp, 10 predicted proteins | sample KBSK5501metaG_FD_65476 | JGI IMG/M metagenome (GOLD analysis project Ga0070706, IMG submission 65476) | Corn, switchgrass and miscanthus rhizosphere microbial communities from Kellogg Biological Station, Michigan, USA - KBS K5-50-1 metaG | ecosystem: Host-associated > Plants > Roots >...
CTGTTCTCGACGGTGTTTCTCGGCATCATCGTGATTCCCGCGCTCGCGATTGCGATTCGACGAAGGCTCGCACTGCGCTACCTGGCCGTTGCGGCGGCGATGCTCTTCCTAGCCCTCGGAAGCTCCAACCCGATCGTGAAAGCGATCGTCGAATCGATGCCCGCAATTCGAATCGGGCGCTATCCGGAGAAATTCGCGATGGCGCTGATCGTCGCGCTGGTGGTGGTGGTCGCAATTTTTTTCGATCGACTCGATGCCAAATGGCACATCGCGTGGAGCGTCATCACGTTTGTGCCTCTGGCCCTCTGCTTGTGGCACGGAGCGCCGATCGATTGGTTCGCGCCGTACCGCGTCGGACCGTTGCCGCCGGTGCGCATCTGCGGAACGGAGTACATCGACTACGGCACCCGGCCGGCGCGCGAGGAATATCGTCGAGCGGCGCGAACGATGCCGCCGATCTTCGGGGCGGTGGGCGGGCTGCGATACGCGCTCGACCGCTCGCCTGAAAACATGCATTCGCTGATGAGCCGCATCGTCGTCGAGCGCGCATCATCCTCTCCGCCTCAGATTCGATTGCACTACCAGCGGATGGCCGGATGCGCGGTCGAAGGCGCGCTGCCGCCCGCATGGATCGTTCCGCGCGTCATCGGAACACGCTCGGTCAATGAAGAGGTCGACCTGATCGAGAGCGGACGTTTCGATGAACACGTTGCGGCGCTGGCACCTGCGAATTTCGCGTCGCTGACGTCACCGGCCGCTGCCAAAATCACGAGCTATGCCGAAGGTTTGCAGGACATCGCCGTTTCGGTCGCCACGCCCGCTCCGGCGCTACTGCTCATCAACCAGAGTTTTTTTCGGGCCTGGAGCGCACGTTCCGGTGGCCGTGAGCTCACCACGCTTCCGCTCAACATCGATCGCCTTGGCGTCATCGTGCCGCCCGGCCAGCATCAGTTCGTGCTGACGTTCGGACGCCATCGCACCGCCGTCGTCATGGCGTGGCTGGCGTCATCGGTACTGATTCTGGCGGGCCTGCTTGCGCTTCGCATCGAAATATTCGACCGCCGCCCCGGCGAGGTAGAGCGAACCGCCGATGAAAACGCTGTGCTGCGGTGAGCGCATCGCAAGAGCAAGCGCGCGCGACGGCTGACGCTCGGTTTTCGACTCGACGTTCATCGCGCGCGCAACCGCTGCCAGATCGTCCGCGTCTGCCGATCGCGGCGGATAGGGCTCGGTCGCGATGACGCATTCGAAAAGAGGAAAGAGCGTGCGCGCGACGGCGTCGATGGCCTTGTCGCGCATCATGCCGAAGACCAGCAGCCGTGGCGGCGGCAGATTCTCCTCGATGAAAGGAGCGACCGCTGCCGCTGCATGGGCGTTGTGGAAGCCATCGACCCAGATCGTCTTTCCGCCAAAATCGATGCGTTCGAGACGTCCGCGCCACTGCGTCTGCGCCACCCCGCGAGCGATCGACTCTTCGTCGACGCCCAGCTCGCGCGCCGTCCGAACGGCCAGGGCGACATTGCGGCGCTGAAAATCGCCTCGCAGCGGCGTGGCGTGTTCTTCGCGGACCACGATGAACCGATTGCCGAATTTTTCTGCGCGCCGCCGAAGGACGCCGACCACCGGCGGCGCGTCGTTCGTGGTCAGCACCGTCGCGCCGCGATGGATGATGCCCGCTTTTTCAGCCGCAATTTTTCGTAGCGTGGTGCCGAGGAATTCCGTGTGATCGAAGCCGATGGGGGTGATGAGCGCCGCGATCGGCCGCACCACATTTGTGGCGTCGAGCCGCCCGCCCATCCCGACCTCCAGCACGGCCAGCTCGCAGCCGACGTCGCGAAAGACGATGAAGGCGATCAGCGTCAGCGCCTCGAAGTACGTCGGCAGGATTCTGATCTTCTGCGACGTGCGGCGCAGCAGATCGATGCTGCCATCGAGCTGTACCTTGTCGATTGTCCGGCCGTTGATCATCCATCGTTCGCGCATATCGACCAGATGCGGCGAGGTATAGAGACCGGTCCGATGTCCGGCAGCGGTCAGGATCGAAGCCAGCGTGGCCGAGGTCGAGCCTTTTCCGTTCGTGCCGGCGACGATGATGGAGCGATAGGCGCGCTCGGGATGGCGGAGCGCGCGCAGAATCGCGCGCATCCGGCCCAGTCCGGGGCGGATTCCCGAGCCCTGCAGCGACTCGAGCCAGACGCGGTTGGCGCTCACTTCCCGGCGAAGACTCGAAGGAAGCGCGCCAGCGTCGGTTTCATCGCGGCTCGCGGAGTGATCACATCGACCATGCCGTGTTCCACCAGAAACTCGGCGCGCTGGAAGCCCTCCGGCAGCGTTTGTCGAATGGTCTGCTCGATGACCCGCGGCCCGGCGAATCCGATGAGGGCTTTCGGCTCCGCGATGTTGAGGTCGCCTAACATCGCGTAGGAAGCGGTCACCCCGCCGGTGGTCGGATCGGTCAACACCGAGATGAATGGCAGGCCGGCGGTCGCGAGTCGCGCCAGACCTGCCGAAATTTTCGCCATCTGCATCAGCGAGAGGATGCCCTCCTGCATCCGCGCGCCGCCGGAGCAGGAGACAATGATCAGCGGCTGCTTCTTGTCGATCGCGCGCTCGACCGCCTGCGTGATTTTTTCGCCGACCACCGAGCCCATCGACCCGCCCATGAAGTTGTATTCCATGGCGCAGATCACGACGCCCATGCCGTCGAGCTTTCCTTCCGCGCACAGCACAGCGTCTCCCCTGCCGACGCGCTGCTCGTAGACTTTCAAGCGGTCGCGATAACGCTTCGTGTCGCGGAACTCGAGTGGATCGCTGGAGCGGATGTTGGTCGCGAATTCCTTGTAAGACTTATCGTCGAACAGAATTTCGAATCGCTCGCGGGCGCTCAGGCGGAAGTGGTAACCGCACTTCGGGCAGACGCTGAGGTTCTGCTCCACTTCCTTGCGGTAGACGATCTCCTTGCAGTCGTCGCACTTGATCCACAGACCTTCGGGGATCGTGACCTGCTTTTCGGTCGGTTCCTTCGGCTTCTTCTCTTTGCGGAACCATGCCATCGATCAGATCTCGCGAAAAATGTATGGGCGGAGAGCGTCGAGCCGATCCTCGAGTGTGCTCGGATCGAGATAGCGCAGCGTGGCCGCCACGGAAGACAAAAGAGAGTTGCCATCCTGCGGCGTGTAGCAGAAACCGACCACCTTGCGCGGATGCGGAACGGAGACCGTCGACAGAGGAATGACGGTCTGCGAAAAGATCCGGCCGAAGTAGCCGTGATCGCGTCCGAACGAAAAGATCTGATTGACGGAGCGGCGCTGCGTGACCGCCACGCGGGTGTTGTTCCGGAACGCCGACTTCACTTCTTCGGCCGTGATGTCGAAGCCCAGCTCCAAATCAAACCATAAAGTGTGCATATATTGTGTATTGATTTTTATGGCCGAGGAGAAGAGATTGAGCTTCTCGCCAAGGGTTTGAAAGAGATGGTAGGCGTCGCGGGCATGGTGCGTGCCGAATTCCGGATCGTCGTGCTTTCCGGCCTCCGGCGAGGCGATGAAGTCCTTGGAATCGGAGACATCATTCGCCCGCCGCATGCAGACAAAGCGTCCCGCCTTGACGTTGGCCTTGCCGTTCTGCCAGCCGATGGTCTTCAGCAACACCGAAATGTTGTGGGTGTTGCACGAGACGATTTGCAGAAAGCGCTGATCGGGACCGCAGACCTCGTCGTTGATTCCGCGGGCGTACGGTCTTCCGAAACCGAATTCCGATCCCTGCGCCAGAAATCCTTTCGGTCCCCGGCAGCGCTCGTAGTACTTCGACTTGTTCTCATTGCCGGCGGGCGTGCAATCCACCACCACCGTCGCGCGCTCGATGGCCTCCTCGGCGGTGTACGAAACGCGATGGCCGAGGGCGGCGAAATCGTCGCGGGCTTCTTCGTCGGTGGCCAGCCGCGCCCCATGCTCGATCAGTTGATTCACTTTGGCGCGGTCGTTGGCGCTGGGCGTGCGTTTGTGGAACGTGACCTCGTCGATGCCCCACCGATCCTTGAATTGATTGAACAATCCGATCAGCGGCTCGCCGATGGTCCCCGTCCCGACGACATGCACGATCGTTTTCTTCGCAGTCATGCCCCGTCCGGCGGCGGATTGTAGCAGTACAATCGCCGCCCCTCATGGCCACCAAGCCCGAAGCCTCCGAGAAGGTGATCGCCACCAATCGCAAGGCCTTTCACGACTACTTTGTCCTGCAAAAAGTGGAGGCAGGAATCGCGCTCACTGGCACGGAGGTCAAATCGCTGCGCGAGGGGCGGGTGAATCTGAAGGACAGCTACATCGGCTTCGACCATGGCGAGGCGTTCCTCATCGGCGCCCACATCTCGCCTTACAGCCACGGAAACATTCAGAATCACGATCCCGAGAGAAAAAGAAAGTTGCTGCTGCATCGGCGCGAGATCGATCGATTGCAGGGGCAGGTGGTCGAGAAAGGTCTCACCATCGTCCCGCTTCGCCTCTATTTCAAAGGCGGACGCGTCAAGGCGGAAATCGCGGTCGTGCGCGGCAAGAAGCTGTATGACAAGCGCGAGACCGAGAAGCGTCGGGAGCTCGATCGCGAGGCCGAGGCGGCCATCAAACAAAGATGAATTCCATCGTTGACGAGAGCGCAATCGTCACGATGACCAGAGATGCACACGAGGCCAGCCGCGCGCGTAGAGGCCACTGCGAGAGTTCAATGGCTGCAGGAATGACGGTGAGCGGCATCAGGAAAAGCCAGACTCGGGCAGTCTCCGCCTGCAATTGACCGCTCAGGGCAATGAGGAGCGGCGTCACCACGCCTGCGGTCGCGAGGGGACGAAGGTTGCGCGGCGTCGAACGGAATCGCGCGAGCCACATCACTGCCAGGACCGGTATGGCCCATCCCAGTCCGAGGCAGAAGTCGAGAAGATCGTAGGGAATGGTCCGTGGATAGGAGCGACCGAGTCGCACCAGCAGCCAGCGCTGGCCGGCCAGTGCCGACCGAAATGACGCCATCGCCGGATAGTGGGTCGTGACGAACAAGAGCAGGTAAGCCACGAAGAAAGTCCCGGCCGCCACAACAAGCGGCATGAAGACCGACTTCGGCGATCGCGTCTCTGCGACCTGGCTGATCGTCATCAGCAACAGCGGAATGCCGATCGCCAGCAGCGGAAAGGAAAGGATCGAGGCCAGGAAAATCACGAGGGATGCGACAGCAGCAGCGAAGGCATCCCTCCGCGACAGTGCGCGCCACCAAAACGCGATCGCCGTAATCGTCAGGAGCGGGTAGGCAATGTCGGGGAGCGGAAAAAATAGAGTCATCGAGGGCGCGAGCACGAACAGGGTGGCGGCGTCGATTGCCGTCGCTTGACCGAATCCAATGGCGCGAAGCGCGGTGAAAATCACCGCCACTGTGGCCGCGCCGCAGAGGAGCGAAGCCGCGGCAGCAATCGCGATCGTGGCCGTCGGTCCGAAGGCCCGCAAAGAGAGGTAGTGGGCAACGACCAAGCCGAACGGTTTCGTCCGGGAGTGCAGCGGAAAATACGGCATGATCTTGTCGTAGTTGCGCACCCAGTCAACATCCGGACGGCGATGCTCGAACTCCACGATCTCCTGCGCGGATGCCAGAAATCCCGTGACGGAGGGATCGAGGACGGCGGCGCGAATCCAGGCGCTCGAGCTCCGGCCCTCGTGTAGTGCCGCTCCGGTCACCGGAAGGGCCACGCTGCTCAATATCAGAAGACCGACGACCAGACGTTGCTCGGGCGCCCGCTCACGAACGACTTGTGCGAGCAGGGCGGGAAGTGCTGCAAAGCCAAACGCCGCCGCCACCCCGATCGGGTGCGCATGGCGCCGCCAATGCCACTTCCAATACGGTGGGCCGTTGACCGCCGGCACCTGCAGGAACGCGAGGACCGCGAAGACAATCGCTGCTACTGGCGGTAGGGCCCATCGCCAGTCTCGTGCGCGATCCATCCCGGAGGCGATTCTACACCGTGGCTATCCAGCCACACTGCTGAGTCCTCCGAAACACACTTTTCGAAGCGCAAGCAAGAGTTGAAACGATACAAATCATTGATGCAATTGATACTTCGGACAATTGAGAGCCTCATCCGGTCGTGGCACCCGCCGTGCTCAACGGGGGCGTGGATATGAGTGCTCAACGCAAGACGATCAGCACCAACGTCAGCATCAGCGGCATCGGCCTTCACTCCGGCATCTACACCACCCTCGAGCTCCGGCCTGCTCCCGCAGGCAGCGGGCTGACATTCGTACGTGCGGATCTGGATGGCCTGCGCATTCCGGCGCTGCAGGCTTCGACCACCGCTCTCGATCACGCAACCACAGTCGGCAAGGATGATGTGGCGGTCGGAACGGTCGAGCACATTCTCTCCGCGATCATGGCCTGCGAACTGACCGATCTCGACATTCACATCGACGGTCCCGAGGTTCCTATCGTCGACGGAAGCGCGCTGCCGTTCATGCATCTGATCGACGCGGCCGGCGTTCGGGCACTCGGCGCCGAAGTGCCGCTGCTGCGGCTTCGCGAGCCGATCGAGGTTGTCGAAGACGGCAAGAGCATCCGCATGGTGCCTTCCAACCGCCTGGTGTTGAAGTACAAGATCGATTTCAATCACCCCGCCATCGGCAAGCAAACGTTCCATTTCGATTACCAGAATGACAATTTCCTCAGGAAAATCGCGCCGGCGCGGACGTTCGGATTCGTACGCGACGTCGAGAAGCTCCGCGCAGCCGGACTTGCCCGAGGCGGGTCGGTGGAAAACTGCGTGGTCCTCGATGAAAAGGAAGTCATCAACGGACCGCTGCGCTTCCGCGATGAGTTCGTTCGCCACAAGATCCTCGATCTGCTCGGCGATCTCGCGCTGATCGGACGTCCCATCGCGGGCGAAATCACAGCCCATCGCGCCGGACACGCGCTGCATTCGCGGTTCGTCGCCAAGGTTCTCGAGGCTGCGGCCCGGGCTGAAGACACATTTGGCGAAAGCGCATCTTCCGAGACGGTTTTCGCCTGATCGCCCGTAAGTGTGGTAAAAAAGCCACACAGTGCGGGTTCAAGCCCTATCCATCCTTCTATATCTCGTCGCGGCCGGTGCTTTTGGCGCCGATCCCAAGATTGAAAACCTCACGGCCACAGCCGCCGGCGGCAAGGTCACGGTTCATCTCAATCTTCTGAACGCCTTCGACCGGCCGCAGATCGTCCAGGGTTTGCAGAGCGGCGTTCCGACCGGGTTCACGTACATCATCGAGATCTACCGCGATCGCCCGAACTGGTTCGATGAGGGGATCAATCGCTCGCGGATCGAAGTGATCGCGACTTTCAATTCCGTCACGCGCGAGTACTTGATGAACTATCGACGCGATCGCAGGCTGGTGCGATCGGAAACCTTCAATGATCTGCCGACGCTCGAGCATCGGATGACCACCATCGACGAGACGGACCTCTTCGACATCGGAAAGCGGCGTCCTTACAAGCTGCGCCTCCGCGCGAAGGCCGATCTGATGCGCGGCTGGCTGCTGTACTTCATTCCGTGGGACGTCTCGACGCGCTGGCGTGATGTCAAGGTGGTCGACGCGGAGGCCAGGCCGTGAAGCCGCGCGAATTCGTCGATCGGTACCGAAAAGATCCGCGCTTCATCGTGACGGTTCCGCTGCTGATCCTGGTGGTCACGAGCCTGATCTACTACGCCATTCAAAAAGCGAAAGAGCTCTCGCCGGAAGCGCTGAGCAGCCAGGTCCTCCTCTTCGTCCTCGCCAACATCAACGTCCTCCTGATCCTGGGCATCGTCTTCGTGCTGCTGCGCGGCGTCGCGAAACTGGTTCTGGAACGGCAGCGCGGCATCATCGGGTCGCGATTCCGGACCAAGCTGGTCGTGACCTACATGCTGATGTCGCTGGTGCCGGTTGGGCTGCTGTTCTTCGTGGCCACCGATCTTCTGCGGGTTTCGATCGATCGCTGGTTCAACACGCCGGTTCGCAAGATTCTGCAAAACGGAGAGGCCATCGCGCAGATGGCGCAGGATCAGGCGGCTGCCAACGCCGCCGCCGCAGCGCGAGAGATCGCCGCCACGCCGGGCGCCACCGATCTGGGGCGGGTCGACGACGTGCTCAATCGCGTGCAGCAGTTTCATACCATCGACATGGCGGGGGTGTATCGCGACGGCGCGATGGTCAAGATCGTCGCCAATCCCCGCGCGCCCATTCAGGAGGTTTCCGAGCCACCCAGGAAATTCTTCGAGGATGTGGCCGCGCACGGCAGCGCCGTGAAGATCGATCTCGGCGCGAGCGGTAAATGGATCCGCTCGGCCACGCGCATCGGCGACACGCCCTACGCCGCCATCGCCGGCGTTTTCATTCCGTCGACGATGAATCGCATGATCGACGAGAACATCATCCTGCACAAAAATTTCGAGCAGCTCGACGCCCAGCGCCCCACGCTGAAGGCCTCGCAGACTTCGCTCTTTCTCGCGGTCACGCTCGCGATTCTGCTCTTCGCGCTCTGGCTTTCGATCTACGCCTCCCGCCGCATCACGGTGCCGATCAAGGCTCTGGCGGAAGCGACCGGGCGGCTGGCGGAGGGAGGGTATGGCTCGCGCGTCGACGTAGTGGCCACCGACGAGGTGGGCCGGCTCATCGAGTCGTTCAATCAGATGTCGCTGCAGCTCGACGAGCAGCGGCAGGCCCTCACGCAGACGAATCAATACCTGTCGACCGTTCTGGAGAGCGTTTCGGCCGGAATCATCGCGTTCAGCGACGACTTTCGCCTGCTCAGCATCAATCGAGCTGCGCTGGCGATGTTGCAGATCGACGAGCCGGAGCCGCGCACCCCGCTGTCCGAAGTCTTGTCGGGCGATCTGGCGATGCTGAACGCCGCGATCCACGAGCTGACCGATCGCGCCACTCGCACCCGTGAGGTCACGCTCATTCGCGCCGGCGAGCTGCGCTATCTCGAGCTTTCGCTGGCCCGCCTCAGCGGAGGGGCGGAGGAGGGGTGGGTTCTGGGCATGGAAGACTCCACGCAGCTCGTGCAGGCGCAGAAGCTGGCGGCCTGGAACGAGGCTGCCCGCCGCATCGCGCACGAGATCAAGAATCCGCTGACGCCCATTCAGCTTTCGGCCGAACGCATCGCGAAGAAGTTCCAGAATCATGAAGACGACGCGTCGCAGGCGATCGATGAAGGGACGAAGACGATCGTGTCGGAGGTGCGGCAGCTCAAGAGGATGGTGGATGAGTTCTCGCGATTCGCGCGCATGCCGGCCGTCCATCTTCGGCACGCGCAGCTCGCCGACATCCTGCAGCAGGCGGCCAGCCTGTATCGCGACGTGAAGCCGGGCGTGAGCGTCTCGGTGTCGGTCGATCCGGAGATCGAGCTGCTGATGGATCCGGAGCAGATTCGCCGGGCAGTCGGCAATCTGCTCAACAACGCCGTCGACGCCACCGAGCGGGGAGAAGTTCGCGTGACCGCCCGGCGCGAGCCGCATCGGGTGGTCATCGAAGTGGCCGATCCCGGTCGCGGAGTCCCGGACAGCGATAAGGAGAAATTGTTCCTGCCTTACTTTTCCACCAAAGGGCGCGGCACCGGACTGGGCCTGGCGATCGTCCATCGCATCGTGAACGATCACGACGGACGGATTTCAGTGCACGACAACTATCCGAAAGGAACTCGATTCGAGATCGAGCTGCCGGCCTGATGGCAAAGATCCTGATCGTCGACGACGAACAATCGATTCGCACCACCCTCGGGAAGATTCTCGAAGACGAGGGTCACCGCACCGCGCTGTGCGATTCGGGCGAAGAAGCGCTGGCCCAATTCGCGCGCGACGAATTCGATCTGATCCTGCTCGATCTCTGGCTGCCGGGCGTCGACGGCATGACGCTGCTGGAGCGATTCCGGGCCGCCGGCGCGCCGCCGGTGATCGTCATCTCGGGCCACGGCAACATCGACACCGCGGTGCGCGCCACCCGTCTTGGTGCCTACGATTTTCTGGAAAAGCCTCTGTCGCTCGAGCGGGTGGTGCTGACCATCAATCACGCTCTCTCGGATCGCAAGCTGCGCGATCAAGTACGCGATCTGCGGCGGCAGGTCTCCGATGAGCTGCTCATCGGCGAAAGCGAGCCGATGCGCGCGCTGGAGCAGCACATCCGCAGCGCCGCACCGTCAAACAGCCGCGTTTTGATCCGCGGCGAGAACGGCAGCGGCAAGGAGATCGTCGCGCGCACCCTGCACCGGCTCTCGCATCGCGCCGAGCAGGCCTTCGTGGATGTCAACTGTGCCGCCATTCCGGAGGAGCTCATCGAGTCGGAGCTGTTCGGCCACCGCAAGGGGGCATTCACCGGCGCGATCGACGAGCGAAAGGGAAAGTTCGAGCTCGCCGACGGGGGCACGCTGTTCCTCGACGAAATCGGCGACATGAGCGTGCGCACTCAGTCGAAAGTGCTGCGCGTCCTGCAGGAGCAAACGTTCCAGAAAGTCGGAGGGCAGCAGCCGATCACCGTCGATGTGCGCGTGATCGCGGCCACGAACAAAGATCTGCAGGCGGAGATCGCCCGCGGGACGTTTCGCGACGACCTGTTCTATCGCCTCAACGTGATTCCGATCGAAGTGCCGCCCCTGCGCGCGCGCGGCAACGACATCGTGCTGCTGGCCGAGCACTTCCTTCGCCGCTTCGCGGCCGAGACCGGCACGCCGCGCAAACGGCTTTCCGCCGGCGCCGCCACCAAGTTAAAGGGGTATCACTGGCCGGGAAACGTGCGCGAGCTGCGCAATGTCATCGAGCGGCTGGCCATTCTGCTGCGCACCGACACCATCGAGCCCGAGGACGTTCAGCTCGGCGAGAGCGCGAGCGCCCCCGCCCGGATCGCTGCCGATCTGAGTCTGAAGGAGGCGCGCGACGCGTTCGAAAAACAATACATTCTGTCGCGGCTCCGCGACTTCGCCGGCAACGTCTCCCGCACCGCCGACGCCCTCGGCGTCGAGCGATCGAATCTGTATCGGAAGCTGCACGCGTACGGCATCACGGTCGAAAGACCGTAGCTTTGGAGTGCGGCGGCTTGCCGCCGCTTTGAAGTCGGCAGCTTGCTGCCGACCGGCCGCAGCAAGCTGCGGCCGTGAAAGCGGTGCCAAGGCACCGCACTCCAAAGGCTTCGGAATAGCAGTTGCGAGCGTCCCGTTAGCTTGTTAACCTCGCGCAGCATGCGGGCATAACTCAGTTGGTAGAGTGCGACCTTGCCAAGGTCGATGTCGCCGGTTCGAGTCCGGTTGCCCGCTCCAAAAGAATCTCACTCGGGTCGCCACGGCGACCCTTTTTATTACCGGATTCGAGGGAAGCTTCGTCTTTGCAATTCCCTGAACAGCGTCGCCAACAAAATCTCATCCGGATCCTCGCTTTGCTCCCAGTACATCACGCCGCCGAGTTTGTGGTGCTTCACGAAGCGAGCCTTTTCGCGCATGGACTGCGGATCATCGTATGTGATGAAGACTCCCGAACTGGCATTCCACAGAAATGGCGCGCGAGCGGCGCGGTCCCAGTGGCGTTGAAAGCCGTTGCGATCGATGTAATCGCGCACAAGGACCGAGTAGGGCAGGCCGCCGACATACGCTTCGACCGCTTGATGGAGTCCGTTGTTGGTCGGAGTCACGCCGCACCACGCCCGGCCGTACAGCGGCACGCCTAACACGAGCTTTCGCGACGGAATGCCGGCCGCAAGATGCTCCTTGATGAATCCTTCCGCCGAGGGATACGGAATCATTCCGAACAACCCGGCATGATGGGTGGTCGCCTTCGACCACTCGCCGGCGAAGTCGTAGGCCATGATGTTGATCCAGTCGACATATGGATGCAGGCGATCCATCTCCGTGTGTTGAAAATAGACCCCGCCCGCGGTCGCAATCGACAACGTGTAGCGATCACGGCCGGTGCGCCCGCGTTCATCGCTCAAAACATCGAGTTGTTGGCGCAGCGTCTTCAACAGCTCCGTGAAATTCTCTTTGTCCTCCGCCTGATACTTGATGCCCGGGCCGGGCTGACCGGGATACTCCCAGTCGAGATCGAGACCGTCGAGGGCATAGCGCCTGATCAAAGAGATCGCGCCGGCGGCGAACTTTTTGCGCGTTTCGTCGTTGAATGCCGCCAGCGAAAAGTTGTCCGCCCCCCACCCACCGATCGAAAGGATCACTTTCAGGTGCGGGTTCTTGGCCTTCAATGCCTGCAGTTGGCTGAAGTGCGCGGGCGCGTTGCGTTCGTCGATGATGACATCGCCGTCCTCACTCACTTTCCCGAACGCGTAGTTGATGTGCGTCAACTTCTCGGCGCTGATCCGATACATGTCGGCGCGCCGGTGGACGTACGCGATGATGCGATAGTGCGGCTCGAGCGGCGTCAACCGAATGCTGCAAGCGCTCAGAAAGCAGCCGAGGATCGCAGCAGTCATTCGCCGCATGCGCGATCTCCAGACCGGGGCCCTCTTCATTTCAGATAGCGATCGAACCAATCGATCATTCGGCGGATGGCGTCGATCTGATTCTCCCGCTTCGCGAAGCCATGTCCCTCGGCGGGGTAGTAGTGTGCGTCGACGGTCTTGCCGGCGTTTTTCAGGATCGACACCACCTGCTCCGCTTCCTCCTTCGGAACGCGGATGTCGTTCTCTCCCTGCAGCACCAGCAGCGGCGCCTTCGCGCTCTGCAGGTACTTGATCGGCGAGGCTGCCTCGTAGATCGCGCGATCTTTGACCGGATCGCCGAGGAGCGACTTTTCGTACTCCTGCAGGAACGGATCTTCATGCTGGAGCATGGTGTACCAGTCGACGATTCCAAACAGCTCGACGGCCGCCGACCAGACGTCGGGCGTCTTCCCAATCGCCATCAGCGTCATGAACCCGCCGTACGAACCGCCCGTAATGCCGATCTTCTTCGGAGCGATGTAGCCGGTGGCGGTCAGAAATTTTGCGGCGTAGACCTCATCCTGCAGATCGCCGCCGCCGAGGTCCTGGAAATTCATTTTCTGGAAGGC
>Ga0070706_100004746_pt1 | contig 13029 bp, 14 predicted proteins | sample KBSK5501metaG_FD_65476 | JGI IMG/M metagenome (GOLD analysis project Ga0070706, IMG submission 65476) | Corn, switchgrass and miscanthus rhizosphere microbial communities from Kellogg Biological Station, Michigan, USA - KBS K5-50-1 metaG | ecosystem: Host-associated > Plants > Roots >...
CGGCGCCAAGGTGCTCGACGGGCTGGCCTACGTGCTGAAGCACGCGGCACCGGGCCTGCGCCTGGTCGTCGCCTCGCGGATGGATCCGCTGCTGCCGCTGCACCGTTACCGGCTGACCGGCGAGCTGACCGAGGTCCGGGCGAGCGACCTCGCCTTCACCGTGCCCGAATCCTGCCGGCTCGTGGCGCAGCATGGCGTCGGGCTTTCCGCGGAGTCGCTGGACAGCCTCACCAGGCGGGCCGAGGGCTGGGCGGCCGTCTTGCGCCTGGCCGCCATCTCGATGGGCGGGCACCCCGATCCCGATCAGTTCGTCAAGGAACTGGTCGCCGAGGACAGCGCCGTGGCCGGCTACCTGGTCGAAGAGGTGCTCAACGTCCAGCCGCCCCCGGTCCGGACCTTCCTGCTGCGCACGAGCATCCTGGACCGGATCAGCGAGGAACTGGCGGCCGAGGTCGCCGGGGAGGGAAGCGACGCGGCCGTGCTTCCCGATCTGGCGCACGTGAACGCCCTGGTCCAGCGGGACGACGGCGGCTGGTATCACTATCACTCCCTGTTCGCCGCGGTCCTGCGCCTGAAGCTGCGGCGGGAGGATCCCGGCCGGTTGCAAGAGCTGCACCTGCGGGCGGCCCGATGGCTCCGCCGGAACGGGTACCTCGCCGATGCGGTACGGCACGCCGCGAGCGCGGGTGACTGGGAGCTGGCGGCCCGCACGGTGGTGGACGAGCTGGCCATCGGTGAGCTGATCGAGCCAGAGGGCAGCGAGGCGCTCGCCGACGGTTTCCGTGACATGCCACGCGACCTGAGGTGGACGACGCCGCAGCCGTTGCTCGTGGCGTCAGCGATCGATCTGGTCCGTGGCGAGGGCGCCCTGAGCGGTGCCTTCGTCTGCGCCGCCGAAGACATGCTCGGGCGGCTGCCCGCGGAGACAGAAACGCCATCCCGGCTGGCCGCCGCGCTTATCCGGATCGCCCTGGCCCGGCGCTCGGGCAACCTGACCGCGGCCGCGGCCGCGGCCGGCGCCGCCCAATCCCTGATCGACGCGATTCCGCAGGACCAGCACGCGCGGCATCCGTGGAACCAGTCCAAGGTGGTCGCGGGGCGCGGCGCCGTGGAACTGTGGTCGGGCCGGTTCGACGATGCCGCGGCCATCTTTACCACGGGCGCGATCACCGCACGTATGCCCCGGGCCGGGTATGACCGGGCCGATTTCCTTGGCCACCTCGCCTTGATCGAGGCGCTGCAGGGCAGGCTGGCTCACGCTGAGGAACTGGCGACCGAGTCGGCTGGCCGGTGCGGGGAAGACACCGGCCCGTCGCCATCCCCCGGCAGCGCCGCCGCGGAGGTGGCGCTGGCCTCGGTGCACGTGGACCGGAACGAACTTGCGCCGGCCCACCGCTGGCAGAAGCGGGCCGAGGAGGCCCTGCACGCCCGGCCGGATAAGCTGCTCGGCGTGGCGGCCGGCCTCGTCGCGGCGCGGCAGAGCCTGGCCGAGGGCCGCGGCAAGGCGGCGCTGGAGCTCGCCAGCCGGGCCAGGACGAGCTGGTCCCCCCCGGCCTGGCTGGAACACAGGATGTTGCTGCTGGAGTCGTGGGCCTACACCGCCACGGCTGACTTCGAGCCGGCCGTCGAGACCGCGATGCGGGCAGGCCCGGAGTCCTCGCTCGGCGCAACGGTCGCGCTGGCCCATGCGCTGCTTTCTTCGGGCGACCGGCCGGGCGCCGCGCGGGCGCTCGCCAGTGCGCCGGCCGGTAACGACGAGACCATCGGTACCCGGCTGGCGGCATGGCTGGTGGACGCGCAGCTCAGCTACGCAAACGATGACCATGTGCGCGCCCGCCGGTCACTGGAGCATGCGCTGCGGCTCGGTGAGCCAGAGCAGTTCCGGCTGCCGTTCGCGCTGGAGCGTGACTGGCTGCGGCCGGTGCTGCACCGTGACCCCGAGCTAGCCCAGCAGTACCGTCGCCTGCTCGAGCCGGATCTGGTCCGGCCGGGCTGGATGGAGGCCAGGCAGCGCCCGGGCCAGGCGGCGCCGATGATCGTGGAATCGCTGAGCGAGCGCGAGCGAGAGGTGCTCGAACACGTGTCGGCGATGGAGAGCACGGCCGAGATCGCGACCGAGATGTACATCTCGGTCAACACGGTGAAGACCCACCTCAAGAGCATCTACCGCAAGCTGGCGGTCACTCATCGCGGCGAGGCGGTCCGCCGGGCGAGGAAGCTGGGCCTGCTGTGACCTAGCGGAGGCGCGGAGCGTCCGGGCCGGCCTAGCCCGGCCCGGACCGCTGCGCCGCCGGGAGGTCGGCGGCAACCCGGCTGATCGCGCCGAAGATGTCAGGAGCGGCCTCGGTAACCCGGGTGACTCCCACCGTGGGAAGCAGGGCGACAAGCACGCCGATGATCTCGTCCAGGGTGACGCCCTGGTCGAGGGCGGCCGCAACGTGGCGGTCGTACCCCTCCGCGTCTTTACCGGCGGTCACCACCGCGGCCAGGCGCACCAGTGCGTAGGTCCGGACATCGAGCCCGGACTCGTCGATGTTGTCGGCCTCCGGCCCGACGCGGGGCGCCGGTACGGCCGCGCCGCCGGCTGCGACGCCGGCCAGCCATTGTGCCAGGCTGGCCTGGCCGTTGTCACTGCTCACCACGCGTTGCCCAGTGCGGCTCGCGGGCGGAACACATCCGAACCCAGTTCGTTGAGACTTACAATATGCAGTGCAAATTCCTGAATCCGGTCCAGCAGTCCATAAAGCTCGGACTCATCACGCACCGAAGCCATAATGCACGTCCAGCCCCGGCCGGACTCGACGACGGCCTCCTCCAGGGCGTCCGTCAGCATCTGCTGGCATTCACCTCGCAGGATGATCCGGTAGCGGCGGCGGTGGTCAGCGGTCGCGCTCATGACCTGTTCCTCCGGTGGCAGCAGCGCGCGAGGGCTGTTCGCCCCCCGCTTCCCCGGGCGAGTGTGGTCACCCCTTTGTACACAAAGATTGGGTGAGATATTGCCACCCAATCGATGAAATCACCCGGGTGATCCGGCCTGGCGCGGCAGGCGCGCCTTTAGATTCCCAGCCGTCTGCCCTGCGCAACGGCGTCATGCCGGGTGGACACCCCGAGCTTGCGGTAGATCGCCTGGGTGTGCGTCTTGACCGTGTTCGCCGAGACGTAGAGTTCGTGGCCTATCTCGCGAAGTGAGAGCGTGCCGGCGAGCAGGTGCAGGACCGCCACCTCGCGCTCGGTGAGCGGCTCGGCGGTGTGCGCTTCATGGTTGGTGCCACCGATCCGCCGATCGATTTCGGCCAGCCGCGCCCGAAGCACCTCGGTGCCGTCCGGCAGGGCGGTCAGCACCTCTCTCGCCTCCTCGGCCAGTTCCGCGGCGCCCGTCGGGTCTCCCGTTTCGAGGCGTATCCGCGCCAGCAGGAGCGCGGGCACGATGGTGCTCCACGGGCCGAGTCCTGGTGTCTTCCGGCGAAGCTCAAGCACCGGCTCGAGTTCGCCGCGGGCCTGGTCGAACTGGCCCCTCGCGGCCTGGACCGCCCCGGTCGCCGCGTACGCCATGACGGTCTGTGGCAGCCGGCCGAGATCACCGGTGATGACGGCGCTGCGTGCCGCCTGCGCGTACTCCCGCGCCCTCGACAGCTGGCCCCGCTCGACCAGGACCATGGCCAGGACGGCGTCGGCGAACATGCGCACCAGCAGCAGGGACGCCTCGCTCTGCACCGCTTCTTCCAGCGGTCTCACCGCCGCCGCGTAGTCACCGGACAGGTAGTGGCCGAAGCCGAGTGCCCCCCGGGCCAGCGCGTAGTACGGCGATGCCGGGTCGGTTTCGATCCTGGTGGCGGCCACCGCGGACTCGCGCATGACCGGAAGGCCGTCGAAACCGAACGAGGCCCGCAGCAGGGCGGCGGAGGACCCCAGCGACCGCATTCCGTCGGGCAATGGGCCGTCATGGCGGCCCGCTTCGAGGACCTCGAGCCAGCGCCGCACACCGTTCCGGTCACCGGCGAACCCCGCCGCCCAGGCCGCGCAGTGCGCCGCCAGGGGGCTGGCGGCGATCCGGTCATCGCCGAGCGCGCGCATCCATCCGCTGACCGTCGCCGCCCGGCCGCTGTCGACGTAGGCGTGCCAGTAGCGGGCGATGAGCCGCACCGCCCGGGCGGTGTCGGCCGCGGCGAGCGCGTGCTCGACCGCCTCCTCAGGCTGGCCCGCTTCCTCGTGCCAGGCACTCGCCCGTTCATGCAGGGTGGTCAGGAGGGCTGGCTCGGTCCGGGCGAGCCGGCTGCGGAGCAGCTGCGCGAACAGGTGATGATAGCGGTACCACTGGCGGTTGTCGTCCAGTGGCACGAGGAACAGGTTCTCTCGTTCGAGCACCTCGATGATCGCCGCAGCGCCCGTGATACCGGTGACGGCGTCGCACAGCGGGGCGCAGAACCGGGCCAGCAGCGAGGTCCGCGCCAGGAACTGCTGGATCTCGGGCGGCTGGCGGCTGAGCACCTCCTCGGCCAGGAAGTCGACGATGAACCGGTTGTTGCCGGTGAACTGGCGGATGAAGGCGTGCGGCGACGGATGGTCACGCAGCGAGATGGCGGCCAGGTAGACCCCGGCGGGCCATCCCTCGGTCCGCTCGATGAGCTGGTCAAGGTCGGGCCCGCTGAGCCGGATTCCGGCTACGGCGGCGATCAGCTTCGCCGCCTCCTCCGGCGCGAAGCGCAGCTCGCGCGCCCGGATCTCGGCCATCTCCCCCGCCGCCCGCAGGCGCGCCAGCGGCAGCGGCGGATCGGCCCGCGTGATGATCACAATCTGCGCGGACGGCGGCAGGTGCAGCAGCAGGAACTGGACCTGCTCGTGGCAGCGGCGCTCTCTGATCATGTGGTAGTCGTCGAGTACCAGGACCACCGGGGCCGGGAGCGCGGCCAGCTCGTTGGCCAGCATGGGCAGCACCGAAGCGGGGAACTCCGGCGCCTGCGCCCGGAGTTCTTGCCGGATCCCCTCGCCGTCGAAGTCGGGGCAGGCCCTGGTCAGGGCGCTGACGATGTACCACCACAGCCGGTGAGGGTCGCCGTCGCCACGATCGAGCGAGACCCAGGCAAAGGGCCTCTTCTCGCCCGGGCTGGAGCGCCACTGCGCGACCAGGGTCGTCTTACCGAAACCAGCCGGCGCGTCCACGAGCACGAGCTTCGTGGTGGTGTGCGCCAGCTCATCGATGAGCGCGGACCGCTCCACCCACTCGGCCCGCACGCCCGGAGGGTGGAGCTTGGTCTCGATCGGTGCGGCGATGGCGCGCGGTAGCGCAGGAACAGCGCCCATGCCTTCGTCGGGCCGCCCTCCTGCCCCGAGTTGAGCGCCGCCGTGCACTCCGTCGAGCCTAATAAACAAACCGGATTTTGGCCAGGAATGACCCCTCTCGCCACATCAGGATCATTCTCCCCCAGAACGCGGGGGCCCGGTGGCGCCCCTGATCACGTCGGTATCGCATAATGTAGATGAATGATTGCTCTCTGCCACCGAGGAATGCGGCCGGGTCACCCCTCTGGGGCGAGGCGTTCCGCTGAATCCGGGGGCAATACTGACACCGGAGGTGCAATTACGGTGACAATCGGTGGCAGCGCCGCACTTATTGTTATAGGCGCAATTCTCAAGTGGGGTGTGACCTGGCAGCCGGCGCATGTAGACCTGCAGGTCATCGGCGTGATCCTGATGATCGCCGGGGTGCTGGGCCTGGCTATTTCCCTGATCTTCACTATCATGCGGCGCAACGATCGCCGGTCGGCGCAGGTGTACGAGGAGCGCCGCTACACCGACCCTCCTGCGTGAGGCGCCAAGCCGGGGTGCCGGGACCGCTTCCAGCCCCGGATCCCCGCCGCGACCAGGCCAGTTACCTGCGCTTCGGGCCGCGCGGTATCACCCGCCGGGGGTGGAGCAGGAACGGGCGGGTCTTGATGAACTGGGCCGGATTCCGCCCGAGCAAAAGGAGAAAAAGACGTTATGGCTGACTTGATCGCCATCGGGTACCCCGATGAGGCCACGGCCGAAGCAGCCGCCGAGGAGGCGCGGAGACTGGCGCGGGACCTCATCATCGAGCCCGACGCGATCGCATCGATCGTGCGGGACAGCGAGGGCAAGTACCACGTGCACACCAGTCATCACCCGGTCGGCGCCGGCGCGACCTGGGGCATGTTCTGGGGCATGCTGTTCGGCCTGCTGTTCTTCATCCCCGTGTTCGGCATGGCCGTGGGCGCCGGCCTCGGCGCCCTCATGGGCAAGGTCACCAAGTCGGGCATCGACCGTGAGTTCCAGGACCAGGTGCGCGGCATGCTGCAGCCGGGAACCTCGGCGCTGTTCCTGATGGTGGAGAAGGTCACGCCGGACAAGGCGACCGAGGCGATGAGCAAGTACGGCGGCACCGTGCTGAAGACCTCGCTGTCCAAGGAGGGCGAGCGGGAGCTTCAGGAGGCCCTGCACGGCGGAGGCGCCGAGTAAGCCAGCCCGCGACTACCCTGGCCGGCCGCCCGCCGGCCGGTCATGGCGGGCAGCGGGGCCGCCGTCCCGGTGCGCCTCGCTTGACTTTGTTCCCTGCAGTTAACGACCCGCTGCCACACCGGCGGCGGCCATATTCGGACGGATGTTGAGGACAATGAACGGCTGGTTCTTGGGCATCGGACTGGGGGTTATCTACCTGGTCTTGGTATTCACCTTGGCCGTTATGACGTTCCGCAAGGGTCACTGGGTGTTCGGCCTGATCGGCTTCATCCTGCCGTTCCTGTGGCTCGTCGGCGCGGTCCTGCCGGACAGGCGCCGCCGCCGCTGACCGCCTAGGGGCCCGCGCCCGGCCGTCGCCCGCCCGGGCGCGCGGTCATAGCCCGTACTCGGCGGTGATCCGCCCGGTGGCGGCGGCGTCCTGGAGGGCTTGATAGTCACGCTCGTTCTGGTCGGCGTAGGCGACGGCGAACGCCGCGATGGCCTTGTCGAAGACGTCCGAGCCACCGAGGTAGGACGCGATCGCGGTGCGGTCACCGGAGCGGGCGTGTGCCCGCGCCAGCGTCCAGCCGCACAGCTCCCCATAGCTCCGCATGCCGCCCGGTTGCATGGTCGCGATGTCGACGGAGAACTTCCAGTCCCGGAGCTGGCGCACGTAGAAGTCGCGCGCCTGGCCGTCGAGGCCGGCCTCGGTCCGCTGCCAGCCAAGGAAGATGTCACTGGACGCCTGCATCAGCCGCTGGCCCGCGACCACCCGCTGGCCCTGGTTGGCATGCTTGCTGGCGCCCACGAACCGGCTGAGCACCGACCGCTCGGCCTCCTTCACCTGCAGGAACAATGGGTCGTCGCGGTCACGGCCGAGCATCAGGACGATCCAGCAGCGGGTGCCGACGCTGCCCACGCCGACCACCTTGCGGGCCATGTCACAGAACTCGAACTGCTCCAGCAGGAACCGGCGGTCGGTTTCCAGCGTGCGGCGGTAACTGGCGATGAGGCCGGTCAGCTGTGTCTCCAAGGCCGACCGGTCCGCATTGTCGGGAATCAGCTCGGCGACCGGCACCAGCAGCGGCGGGTCGGAAAGGATTCGCGGCCGCCCGTCCACGACGCGGGTGAGCTTGGCCACCGCCCGCATGCTGTCCCTGGTCCGCGCCTGGGCCATGCCCTTGTCGATCGTCTTGCGCTGGCGCCCGGTGAGCTGGGCGGCGAGATCGCCCCGCAACTGGTCCACGTCCGCGCGGGCGTACCAGACCTCGAGGTGGGTCATCCCCGCGAAGCTCCGCATCGCCTGCCGGTACCGGGTGACCGCCGCCAGGACGATGTCCCGGCGCTGCTTGGTGGTGAACCCGTTGTCCCGCCCCGCCACCTCCAGGCTGGCGGCCAGCCGCTTGACGTCCCACTCCCACGGGCCGGGCAGGGTCTCGTCGAAGTCGTTGACGTCGAACACCAGGCGGCGCTCGGGCGAGCCGAAGATGCCGAAGTTGGACAGGTGCGCGTCGCCGCACGCCTGCACCGCCAGCCCGGATACCGGCGTCGTGGCCAGGTCGCTGGCCATCGGCAGCGCCGCGCCCCGGTAGTAGGTAAACGGGGACACCAGCATCCGGCCCCAGCGGACCGGCACCAGCTCAGGTACCCGGGTCTTCGCCTGCTCCTCCAGCAGGGCGATCGGATCGGGCCGGTCCGCCCCAAGGTTGAACGCCGCGTGGCTGACCCGCGGGACCGCGGTCCGGGCCGCCTTGCCCTTGGCCGCGCTCGCCTCCGGGGTCAACCGCCCCGCGGCGGTGTCCAACCGGTATCGCGGCGCACGCCGGGGCGGAGCCTCGGCCGTCAGTCCAGCCATCGCCGGCTCCTCCACCGTCCTGGGCCCGGGTTAGGCGTGAGTCAGCTCCTGTGTGGTGCGGAGCGCATGGCGCAGCAGCAGCCCGCCGATGATCTCGAAGACACCCATCACCATGAACCAGATTCCGAGCAGGGTGGCCAAGACGTTCAGCGACGACGCGGGCGTGACCGTCACCGCGATCCCCGCGATGAGGCTGGCCGCGCCGAAGAGGATCCACCAGGCGCGCCCTTCCCGTACGCCACCGGAGATGCCGCCGATGAGCGCGGCCAGCCCCTGGACAATCCAGGTGATGCCGATGATCAGGCCGATGATCGCCCGGGTGAGGTGCAGGTGCCGGATCAGGATGACACCGATCACGATGAACAGCAGGCCGGCGATGCCCAGCCAGACCCGGTGCGCCTCCTCCGGGTCGAACACCCGGATCAGGTGGAAGATGCCGGAGAGGATCATCAGGATGCCCAGCAGCACCGCGACCACGTTCACCGAGCTGCTCGGGTGAAGGCTCACGATGAGCCCGAGGATCACCGTCAGCGCACCGAGGACCACTGCCGCCAGCCACGAGCCCGCGAGCACTCCGGGGGGCAGCGAGTCGGTGCCGTCCTGGCCCGAAGTAGCCATGGGCCCTCCTTTCACCCGGGCCGTCACTGTCATTGATGCTGGTGGGGCAGCGGGAGCATGTCCTCACCCGCCCTGGGTGATCGGCCTTCGGCCGGGGGACCAGCCTGGGCGGGGTATCACCCGCTTGGGGTGGTGCTGGCCGCTGCGGCGCTCCCTAGGGTCGCGGTCAACGGCGCGAGAACCGGGAGCACGCGCAGCATGTCCACGACACGGCACCAGCTTCGGCACATGACCTGGATCCCCGGCGGCACGTTCGCGATGGGCTCGGCCGGCCTCGATGGCGCGGTGTACGCGTGGGGTGATGAGTTCGCGCCGGCCGGCCGGATGATGGCGAACACCTGGCAGGGTCAGTTTCCCTGGCAGAACCTGATGACCGACGGATACGAGGGGACCTCGCCGGTCGGGTCGTTCCCGGCCAACGGCTACGGCCTGTTCGACATGACCGGCAACGTCTGGGAATGGACGTGCGACTACTTCACCCCGCGCCACGCGCGCGCCGCGGACGGCGGCTGCTGCGCGCCGCGCAATCCGCGCGTGGACTCCCCGGCGGCCAGCGGGACCTTCGCCGGGCCGGGGTCACACCTGCCACGCAGGGTCATCAAGGGCGGCTCGCACCTGTGCGCGCCCAGCTACTGCCTGCGCTACCGGCCGGCCGCCCGGCAGGGCGAGGCGGTCGACACGGCCACCTGTCACCTGGGTTTCCGGTGCGTCGTCCGGGGCGATGCGCCAGCCGGCCGCTGAGCCCCGGCAGGTCGGCTGGGCCGAGCGGCAGGTCCGCCGCGTCGACCGCTTCCAGCAACGCCACGTCGTCCTGGGGTTCCCCTGGGCCGTGATGCAGAAGTTCGGCAACGACCAGGCCGGGGGCAAGGCCGCGCTGATGGCCTACTACGGGCTGTTCGCGCTGTTCCCGCTGCTGTTGCTGCTGGCGACAGTCCTCGGCTTCGTGCTCGCGGGAAACACGGCGCTGCGGCAGCAGTTGATCGACTCCGCGCTGGCGAACATCCCGGTGATCGGCGATCAGCTCAAATCCGACGTCCATCCGCTGGAGGGCAACACGGTGGCCCTGGTCATCGGCATCGCCGGCACCATCTACGGCAGCCTCGGCGTCGGGTTCGCGTCGCAGAACGCGATGAACACCGTGTGGAACATCCCCTACGTCCAGTGGCCCAACATCTGGATACGGTACGCGCGCACGTTCGGCGTGATCGGCCTGCTCGGCCTGGCGGTGGTCTCGTCCACCGCGCTCGCCGCGTTCGCCACCGCCGTCGCGCACGGGCCTGCCTACACGGCGCTCACGGTGGCCGGCTCGGTCCTGGTCAACCTCGGGCTGTTCCTGCTGGCCTTCATGGTGCTCACCGCCGAGCCGTTGCGCCCCCGCGATGTGGCGGTCGGCGTGATCGCCGCCACGGTGTTCTGGGAGGCGCTGCAGCTCATCGGCACCTGGTTCGTGGCCCGGGGGCTGCGGCACGCCAGTCCCACCTACGGTGTCTTCGCGGTCATCATCACCCTGCTCTCCTGGCTGTACCTCGGCTCCCAGCTCACCTTGCTGGCGGCGGAGATCAACGTGGTCCTCCGCTACCGCCTGTGGCCGCGTTCGATCACCCAGCCCCCGCTGACCAGGGCCGACCGCCTCACGCTGGCGCGGCTGGCCCGGATGGAAACGCGCCGGCCCGAGGAGGTGGTCAGTACCTCCTTCACCGGCGCCGCCGACGAGGACCCGTTGCAAGGCCTGCCCTGACCCGCCCAGATCGCCCGCGGCGGGTGACGTACGGCACCTCCGCGGGCACGATGCTTACCGCGTGCTCGCCGGACATTTTTCTCGTAACGATGCGCGTGCGGCCCGGATCCGCCGCCGGGCCAGGTGCCTGGTTCTCACCGGGGCAGCCCTGGCCGGCGGCGTAGTGGCCACGGGGTGCGGGGGGACCATCAGCAGCACCATCAAGAGCGCTGCCCCCAGCGTGACCCTGCCGAGCCGGCCCGCCGGGCAGAGCCCGGCGGCCGCGGCCAGCCCCGAGTCGACGGCCGCCAGCAGTGGCTCCGGGTCGTCGCTCCTCTGGCTGTGGATCTTGCTCGGCGTGCTTGCCCTCATCATCATCGGCTTCCTGATCGCCCGGTCCCGCCGGGGGCCCAAGGCCGGTGACATCTGGCGCTCGCGGGCCCTGGACGCCTACGCGAAGGGGTCGGCGCTCTACGACGCGATGCGCCTGGCGGAGGCGCCCGGGGCGCTCGTCGCCGCGGACGCCGCCGCCCGCTGGGCCGATATCCAGCGCCGCGCGGATGACCTGGCGCAGGCGCTCTACGCGATGCGCGAGGCCGCGCCCGACGAGGACAAGCGGATGCGCACCGCCGACGTGCTCGCCGCCCTCCAGGCGGTCCGCTCCGTGATGGCCGCCGAGCGCGGCACGGATGTCTCCCAGGTTCCCCCGCCGGACCTGGTCCGCAGCCGGCTCGCCGCCTTCGGGGCATCGCTCCAGGGACTCCGCGAGCCGGACGACGGGAGGCCGTACTGATCCGCCCGCTACTCCCGGTCGATCAGTCGATCAGTGGTGGCGGCCTGGCGCTTCCATGACGATGACGGCCACGCCGCTGTCGCGGCCCACCCACAGGCCCTCGCCGGCCAGCTCGAAGTAGCCAGGCTGGTTCTTGATACGGCCCTCGCCGGCCTTGCGGTCCCCGTGGTAGAGCGACAGGATGCCGGTGGCCACGCCCGACGTGCCGCTCGCGCGGACTGGTGTGAGGAAGAACGCGCCTGGGGCGGCTCGAAGGGCGTCCAGTCCGGCACCGAGTCCCTGATGTCGGCGTTGATGGTTCCCCTCAACGCCGAGCTCATCGGGCCTCTCTCCGTTCGGCATTCCCGGTGCCGGTCCTGGTGCCCCACGCCCCTCGCCGGGCGCCTTGGTTCAGCTAACCGAGCAGCTTGGCCTTGGCGGCGGCGAACTCCTCGTCGGTCAGCGCGCCCTGCTGGCGCAGTTCGTTGAGCTGGTTGAGCTGATCGATCATGGACGATCCCGGTGCCGGTGGCGCCTGCGGCGGGGGTGGTGGCGGGGGCTGCTGGTACTGCGCCTGCTGCTGTTGCGCTTCCAGGTCCGCGATGCGCTGGTCCTGATCGGCCTCCGCGCCTTGCGCTTGCTCCGCTTGCCGGCCCATGTGCCGGCCTGCCGCGTACGCGCCACCGCCGACCACGGCCGCGCGCAGCAATGGGCGTCGTCGCCTAATCATTACGTGCCTCCTTCGTCGTTGTTCTGGTCCGGGCCTATTCTCCGTCCACCCCCGACGGCAGGGAAAGGCCGAGCGCAATCATGAGTTCCGGCGCGGCGGCGACGGTCCTCGGGCCACCGACCTGCGGGGCGATGGCCTTCAACACGCCGAGGAGATCCTCGGGCGTGCAGCCGGACCCCAGCGCGTTGGCTACCTGCCACAGGTACGAGGCCGGGGGCGCGTCGAGCGCGATCAGGGCCGCGATCTTGACGAGCGAGAACGTGCGCGCGTCCAGGCCGCTCGTCTCCTGCCAGTTGGCCCGGGCCTCCAGGCCCGCCAGCAGCAGGTCCGGGTCACTCATGGCCAGTCCGGCCAGGGTCTCCCTGGTGGCGTCGCCGACGTCGATCTTGCTGGGCATAGTCATGGGGCAGATCCTCTCGGTCGGTCCGCAGGGTGGACCCATGCCTGGTCCCCCTGGCGGTTAACTTGTTACCGCTCGGGGGCGGCGTCGGCGTCACCCGCCAGGGGGGATGCGGTGGCGGGCGGTGCGGTCGTCTCCGCCTCGCGGGCGAGGAACCTGAGCCGGGCGGCGCGCGCGTCCCACGCGTAGATCACCGCGGTGCCCGCGATGAGGTCGTGCAGGGCCCGCCGTTCCCGCTGCACGAGGATGCCGAGGAAACCCAGGCCGAACAGCAGGAAGCTGAGCGGGAACACCAGCGCCCGCACCACGCCGCGCCGCGGCTCCGCGATCGCGCCGTCGGCCCGCACCACCCGCACGCCGAGCACGGCCATGCCGAACGTCCGGCCGCTCACCGCCCAGGAATAGCCGAAGTAGAAAAACTCCCAGAGCACGTAGATGACCACGACCACGATGTCCTGCCGGTTCCAGGAGACCTGCTTGCCGG
>Ga0070706_100004750_pt1 | contig 13023 bp, 11 predicted proteins | sample KBSK5501metaG_FD_65476 | JGI IMG/M metagenome (GOLD analysis project Ga0070706, IMG submission 65476) | Corn, switchgrass and miscanthus rhizosphere microbial communities from Kellogg Biological Station, Michigan, USA - KBS K5-50-1 metaG | ecosystem: Host-associated > Plants > Roots >...
TCCAGTTCGTGAGTGGAATAGGGTCGATCGCACGCACCGAGCAGACGGGGGGCGGCGTCGCGTTCATGGCCCACATCGGGGGGTTCGTGGCCGGCATGATCCTCATCAAGCTGATGGCCGCGGGACGCTCGCGCCCGGCCTACGCCTGAGCCGAACCCTCGTGGTACGCTGGCCGCCTGAGACAAGGGGGCTCTGGGGGGACCGAAGGGTCCCCCCAGCTTGAAGAGCGAGCGAGGGATTCACTCCCGAGCGAACGAACGCTCGCGGGGGACTCCGCCGCGGGCCTCCGGCGGGACCTCGGGGCTCTGGAATCGTACGCCACCCTCGTCGGCATCCTGATCGGGGCCGGCATCTTCAAGGTGACGGGCCAGGCGTGGCTCCTCACCGGCCCCAGCGTGATCCTGGGCTACCTGGTCCTCGCCCCCGCGATCCTCGCGACCTCCGTCGCCTATTCGTTCTTCCTGTCGACGCCCCTCGGCCGCGACCCCGGCGGCGAGTACACGCACGTCTCGCGCACGTTCGGCGGCCACGGCCTGGCCTTCGTGGGCGTGTGGCTCAAGGCCATCTCCTATCTCGGGGCACTGGCATTCCTGGCCCAGGCGTTCGCCGATTACGTGCTCGAGCTCGTCGGCGCGGGGGGGGCCGGCCCCACCGCGCGGCAGGCCGTGGCGCTGGCAGGTCTGGCCTTCTTCTTCTGTGTCCACGCCGCCGGGGTGCGCTGGTTCGGAAGGATCCAGGTCGCGATGTGCGCCGTGCTGGGGGTGTCGATCGTGGTCCTGGTCCTGCCGGGGCTCTTCGCCATCAAGACTGAAAACTACCGGCCCTTCTTCACCCACGGCTTCTCCGGCTTCGCCGCCGCCCTGCCGCCCCTCTTCTTCGCCTACGCCGGCTTCGAATCGCTGGCCCAGGCGGCCGGCGAGGTGAAGGACAGCACGCGCCGGCTGCCCGGCATCTTCCTGCGGGGCATCGCGGCCACGACCGTCGTCTACCTCCTCATGTCGGCGGTGGCGTTCGGCACGCTCCCCGGCGAGCGGCTGGGTCGGAGCGCCGCGCCCATGGCCGAGGTGGGCGCGGTGTACCTCCCCGGCGGCGCGGCCTGGTTCGTGACGCTGGGGGCGGTCATGGCCGTCACGACCTCGCTCAACGTCACGATGCTCGCGCCGTCCCGCGTCGGCATCATGCTCGCCCGCGATCGACTGGCGCCGTCGTGGCTGGGCGCGATCGAGCCGCGGACGGGCACGCCGGTGCTGGGCCTGGGACTGACCCTGGCAATCTCCGCGCTTCTCCTGCTGAGCGGCCAGCTCTCCCTCGCTCTCAACATCGCCGTCTTCGCCCTCGTCCTCCTCTATTTCCTGCACAGCCTCGCCTTCCTCCTGCTGCCCCGGCTGAACCCGGCGCTCTTCCGCCAGGCGACGATCGCCATCCCGCTCCCCCTCCAGCGCATCGCGGCCATCCTCTCTCTGCTCTCCATGGGCGCCCTCGTCTTCGTGCAGGTGGCCGACGACGTGCGGACGCTGCGGGCCTTCGATTTCTCCGAGCGACTCGCGAAGCACTCGCTCACGACCCTCGAGCTTTGCCTGCTGTGGAGCGCGGTGGGGGCCGTGCTCTACGCGTTCGGACGCCGTCAGGCCCGGGGCGGCACGCCGGCGGCCGCCCTCGAAGGCCCGAAGGAGGCTTGAGCTGGGACGGCGCGTGGCGTCCGTCTCGTTGCTCGGCGGCAGCCTGGCCTCCGCGCTTCTGCTCTGGCACACCGCCTACTGGCGCGCCGGCACCGACCTGTTGGCCTTGCCGACGCCCCGCCGCTACTGGGAGGACCTGACGGTAGCGGCCACGCGGTTGCTGGACCGCGACGGGAACGCGGAAAGAGTGAGCATCAATTCAGCCGAGGGCGCGGAGCTGCGCCTGGGGTTTCAGCGCTCGCTGGCGCGCGCCGCGGCCGCGGATGGGCTGGCCGCCTGGGAGTTCTGGCGCACGGTCGCAGTGCGGCCAGCGCTCAAGGGGCGCCGCCTCCTGCCGCGCGACAGTGACGACCCGGGCCGAGCCGCTCTGCTCACCGCCGGCTTCCGTCTGCTGGGGGGCGTCAGCCCCTTCCTGCCCCTCTGGATCGGAGCGCTGGCCGCCGTGCCGCTGCTGCCATGGGCGGCCTGGGAGCTGGCTCACGCCGGCCGGTGGGTGGCGGGCGTGCTGTTCCCGCTGGTTCTCGCCTCCTCGCCGTTCTTCGTCGAGGCGCTCTCCCTGCCTTACTCCGCAGTGGGATTCTATTTGATCGGCCTGCTCGTCCTCGTTCCGTTTGCGACGTACGCGCTCGCCGGCGACGTGCGGCTGAAAGGCCTCATCGCGCGCACGGTGCTGGCGGGATCGGCCTTCTCGATCTGCGTCCTGTGCCGGGGAGCCACCTTCCTGACGCTTCTCGGCTTCGTCCTCGCATTGGGAGCCGCCACGGCGTCCCTCGGGGCTCGCTGGCCGTTTCGCCGGCGGGCGCTGGCCTTCGCCGCCGCCCTCGTCCTGTTTCTGGCCCCTTACGCCCTCCTCCGGCAGCCCTCACACCATGATGTCTGGATCGCGCTGTGGGAGGGGCTCGGGGACTTCGACCGGACCAAGGGTCACACCTGGGCCGACTCCGCGGGCCGGGAGGTGCTCCGGCAGGCCGGCGTCGAGCTGCCGGCGCGCTACCCGATCTTCGAAAACGCCTCGGTGGCGGAGCCGATCTTCCGCCGGTTGTTCCTCAACGACGTGCGCTCGGATCCCCTCTGGTTCGCCGCGATCCTTGGCCGGCGGGCGTGGGCGACCCTGACCCAGGCCAAGCTCACCCCTTGGGCCCCGAGTGGTGGCAGCTCCATCGCCACCCGTGCGTCTCCCAACGAGGGAGCGATCGACACCTATTACGCCATGGCCACGACGGTGGAGTGGCTCGGCCTCGGCCCCTGGCGGTTCGAGCTCCCGCTGCTGTTGCTGTGGGGCCCGACGCTCCTGCTGGCGCTCGTGTGCCTCGCGGGAGGCCGGGTGCGCACCCTGGCCCCGGCGAGCGCGCGACTGCGGCCTGCGCTGGCGGTGTTGACGACGGTCGGGGTCGGCGGCCTCTGCTTCCCGGTTCTCTTCACCACCGCCGGCGGCTTCGAGACCCAGGCCTTCGCCATCGTCTACGGCCTGGGCTTCGCGTTCCTGCTCGACGAGGCATTGCGATACAGGCGCGCGGCCGGGCTTCCCGCCGGGTAGAAGACGCCCAGGAGGCGCAGCGGTCCATTGCCGGTGTTCTCGACGCAGTGGAGCTGACGGCGCGGCAGGAAGATGCAGGAGCCGGGGCCGATGGCGGCATGTCTCCGTCCCGCCCACATGCGTCCTTGCCCTTCGAGGATGCAGAGCACCTCCTCGTAGTGATGGAAGTGGTCGGGAGACCGTCCGGGGGGAATCGTTCCCACGAACTGCGTGACGGCTTCGCACCCCACCGACCGGTCCACCAGGACGCGATACGAGCGATCGCCGGTCGTCTCGGAGGGACGGTCGGCGACGCGAACGAAGGGGGACGGTGACGCGGGTCGGCCACCGGGAATTGGAGCGGTGCGCGGCGCGGCGGCCTTCAGCGCGGGGCCAGGATCCGGGCACCGCGAGCCGATGAGGATCATGGGCCCCGGCCCGGGGTTGTCGATCGTCAGGCACACACCCGGGCGGACGTAGATGCCCGTGTCGGGACCGGCGACGTGCGGCCACCCGTCGAGGTAGACGGTGGCCCGGCCTTCCAGGACGTAGAGCACGTCGTCGGCCTCGGAGGTCTGGATGCCCGGAGAGAGGCCCGGCTCCAGCTCCATCACGCGGAGCGAGATGGCCTTTGCTCCCGACCGCCGGCCGGCGCGGTCCCAGATCTTCAGGCGGCCGAGCCGGCGCGGCCGGCCTTCCTTCAGGCCCCAGACGCGACAGCCTCCCGCGAGCATCCTCGCCATCGCCGTGGCCTGGGATTATGCTGTGGGGCGCAGGGAGGGCCAAGCGTGGAGGACCGCAGGTCCGACGGCGTCGGCGCCACCAACCGGGAGTTCATCCGCTACGACCAGGTCGAGAAGCGCCAGACCTATCACCTCGCCGAAGCGGCGGACGGCGCAGAGGCCTTCGACGAGGACTACGCCATCCGGACCTGTGACGTCGGCCGTTTTCTTCACGGCACCGAGGCCGATCGCCGCGCGTTCGCCGGCGAGCTGGGCGAGGCGCTGGAGGCCATCGGCTTCGCGGTGCTCGACGGACACGGCGTCGATACGCGCCTGTACGACCGGGCGCACGATGCGGTCCTCGATCTCTTCACGCGGACTCCTCTCGAAGAGAAGATGCGCTTCCGGGCCCAGCGCCACGGCTCGGTGAACCAGGGCTACTTCCCGATCAAGGAGACGAGCGGCATCCACCCGGACCTGGTCGAGGGATGGGTCTTCTGCCGGAGGGCGTTCGACCTGGGCGACGATCCGGCGGCGCCGGCCCGGCTCCAGGAGTTCTGGCCGCGGCCGGAGGCCGAGCGCGTCTTTCGCGACATGTGCCTCGCCCACGAGCGCCTGATCCTGCCCGTCATGCAGAGCCTGCTGGGCCACCTCGGCTGCGATCCGCATCTCTACGACGCGCGGCTCACGCGGACGAACTTCGGCCAGCGCCTCAACTACTACCCGCCGCTCCGTGCCGAGGACGAGGCCAGCGGCGCCGGCCGGCTGCTCGGGCACGAGGACGTGGACATGTTCACATTCCTTCCCGCCCCGCGGATCGAAGGGCTCCAGGTCCTCAACCGCGCGAACATGAAGTGGATCCGTCTCTCGCCCCCGCCGGGGACGATCATCCTCAACACCGGCGACTACGTGCAGCGGATCGCCAACGACCGGTTGCCGTCGACGACGCACCGCGTCAGCCCGCCGCGCGACCCCGCGCTGCGGCGGCAGCCCCGCGTCTCGTTCCCCATGGCCGTCTATTTGTGGGAGGACGAGGTGCTCGAGGTCCTGCCGGGCCTCGGTCCGGCCAAATACCCACCGGTGCGCGCGATCGAGTTCCACACCCGCACCACGAGCAAGTTCTACGGCGACGACTACGCGGTGAAGAAGTAGTCAGTCCAGTCGCCGGCCCTTCGTCTCCGGCAGCGCGAGGGCGAGGAGGGCGGCGGCGAGGAACGCGCCGGCCTGCAGGAAGAACGCGGAGCCGAGGCCGAAGCGATCCGCGAGGATCCCCACGACGGCCGGAGCCGCCGCCGACAGGCCGCGGCCGACGTTGTAGCTGAGGCCCATCGCGGTGGCTCGGATCGGGGTCGGGAACAGCTCCGAAACGATCGCGCTGAACCCCGAGAAAAAGCCGGTGCCGAAGAAGGCCACCAGCGGCCCGAGCACCAGCAGCGACGCGGGCGTGCGGGCGACGCCGTAGAGCGGCACGAGCGCGGCGGCCACCAGCAGGTACGTCACGTACGTGAAGCGGCGCCCCCACCAATCTCCGAAAAAGCCGAAGAGCGCGTACCCGAACCACTTGCCGACACCCATGATGAGGAGCCAGGTGGTGGTCGCCATCAGGCCGAGCCCGCGGCCGCCTTGCTCCATCGGCAGCGACAAATAGGCGGGGATCCATGTGAACAGTCCCCAGTAGCCGAACATCGCGCACGCGTTCATCGCGGTGGCGATGAGGCCGTTCCGGCGCAGGTCGGGGCGCCAGAGGATCCGCAGCGAAGCGGCCGGGGTCGCCTGACTCTGCCGGAGCCAGATCTCCGATTCCGGCACGCGGCGCCGGATCCAGAGCACGATGACGGCCGGCAGCACGCCCACGAAGAAGACCGCCCGCCAGCCGAACGTGGGGAGCACGAGGGCGACGACGCCGACCGCCAGCATCTCGCCGATGGCCCACGTCGACTGCATCAGGCCCAGCGCCTTGCCGCGATGCTCGGGCCGCCACGTCTCCGCGATGAGGGCGGCTCCGGTCGTCCACTCGCCGCCCATGCCGAGGCCGAGGATGAACCGGCAGATCGCGAGCTGCTCGACCGTGCGCGACAGCCCGCAAGCCCCGCTCGCCACCGAGTAAACGAGGATCGAAGCCATGAGCGCTCGGGTTCGGCCCACCCGGTCGGCCACGAAGCCGAAGGCGACCCCCCCGAGGGCGGAGGCCAGCAGCGTGAGCGAGTTGAGTGCTCCCGCCGTGCCCTTTGCCATCCCGAGCTCGCGCATCAGGTGGGACAGGACGAGCGAGTAGAGCATGACGTCCATCGCGTCGAGCATCCAGCCCAGCCCGCCGGCCACGAGCGAGGAGCGCTCGGCCGGGGTGACGTCGCGTGGCCATTCCATGGCCGGGCACTATAGCCCCGAGGGCGCATCGGGGAGTCCCTGAACGAGGATTCAGGAAGGCCGTGAGCCCGATTTACGTGACGGCCGGATTTTCTTCCCCCCGTCGCGTGACTACCTTTGACTGGGGTGGTGTTACGCGAGGAGGGAACGATGAGCCGATCCACTGACGGCCGTCGCGCCGGATTCGGTCAGGTGGCCGTGTTGTCGCTGGTTCTCGGCGGGGCGTGGATTGCGCCGCCGCCCGCGTTGGCCGAGGTGGCCGGGCTGTTGGTGACCATGACGTCGCCGACATCCGGAGCGACCTTGCGCGGCACGGTCGCGGTGAGCGCGACCGTGACGTCCGCAGTGCTGATCCAAGGCGTCCAGTTCACGCTCGACGGCGCCCCGCTCGGCGCGGAAGACACCACGGCGCCGTATTCGGCTCCGTGGGACACGTTCACCGCGAGCAATGGCCCGCACGTCTTGAGGGCCATCGCGCGGGACGCGTTTGATATCTGGTACCCGTCCGATCCCCTCTCCGTCACCGCGTCGAACGACGTGTTCGTGGCGCTGGCCGACGGCCGGGTGCTGCGCCACAACCCGGACGGCACGTTGCAAGGGACGATCCCGCCCTACTCCGACGGGCAAGTGAGCACCCTGGCCTTCGACGCCGCGGGGAACCTGTACGTCCCGCACTGGTGGGGAAAGGCGCCGGCCACGCCGGGCAACACGATCGCGCGCTACGATCGGGGGCTCAACTTCCTGGGGACCTTCGGGAGTGGATACGATGCCGATCCGTCGTCGATGGCGTTCGACCGCGACGGGAACGTGTACGTGGGCCAGGCCGACGGCACGGGCGCGGTCCTGAAGTTCGACGCTGCCGGCAATCTGCTCGCGACCCTTCACCCGACGGTGGGTACCCGGGGCACGGACCACATCGATCTTGCCAGTGACGGCTGCACGCTCTTCTACACGTCGCGGACGCACGACGTCTTGCGCTTCGACGTGTGCATCAACGCCCAGCTCCCGAACTTCAACACCGCCCCCCTCCCCGGCTACGAAAACTACCACCTGAAGATCCTTCCCGACGGCGGCGTCCTGGTGGCGGCGACGCAGGCGATCGTCCGCCTCGATGCGTCCGGCAACCTGCTCCAGACGTACTCCGCCCCCAACGAAGCGAACTACTGGGGCGGCCTGGATTTCATCGGCGACGGCACCTTCTGGGCGTCCAACGCGTCCACCGCCAACATCTACCGGTTCGATCTCAAATCCGGAGCCGTGCTCACGAGCTTCAACCCCGGAACCGGCATGTGGAGCGTGGCCGGCGTGGGCGTCAGGCGCTGATCCGACCGTTCAGGCTCAGATCGAATCGAGGAATTCCAGCAACGCTTCCTGCTCCTCGCGGGAGAGCTCCTGGAACGCCTTTTGCGCGGCCGCGCCCTGATTGGCGTGTCGGCGGATGGCTTCCCTGATCGTCGCCGCTGACCCGTCGTGGAGGTACGGCGCGCTCTCCGAGATGCCCCAGAGGGGCGGCGTGCGCAGCACGTTTGCCGGCGCATCACCCTGGACGATCCCATCCCCCGTCCCCACGTCGTGCAGGAGGAAATCCGAGAACGCGTCGACCCTCCGCCCGTTGATGGCCGCAATCGGGCTCTCGGCCGTAAAGCCGGCGCGATGGCAGACGGCGCAACCGATCTTCTCGAACAGGTGCCGACCTCCCCGCGGCCGCGACGACTGCTGACCCCGCTCGCGGTCGTGGTCGCCGTCGTGATCCTCGTCGTCGTCTCGCGGCGGCGGCGCGAGGAGGCGCATGAAGTTCTCGAATTTGACGATGTCATCCCCCTTGTCCTCGGGGTCGGGGACCGTGTCGCACGCGCCCAGCTTGACGGCATTGCCGTTCGGCGCGTTCTCGAAGGGAAAGAGGCGGCTCGTGATCCCCATCTCATTCACGTAGGCATCGCCGCTGAACGCGAGGAGAGAGGCCTGCTGCGCCTTCCAGCCGAAGCGGCCGACGCGGGACATGCCGGTCGCAACGTCCAGGACGCGGTGGATGAGCCCCGCCTGCTCCGGGTGGGCGCTGGCCTGTTCGGCCCGGTAGGCTTCGATCTGGGCGTCGGGGATCGCTTCGATGAGGCCGACGCCGAAGAGCGGCGTCGTCTGGCGCTTCGCGATCACGTTGGCCTCGGCGGGGATCGTCTCGCGGCAGTTCGCGCTTATCGCGTCGGACTGGAAGAGCGACCCGCCCGGCAGCTCGAAGTGGTTTCCCCCGACCACTCGCTGGGCGCGCGTCTCGGTGATCGGACTGCTGCCCCCGACGGCGGGAACGAAGTGGCACGCGACGCACGAGACGTTGTTGAAGATGGGGCCGAGTCCCGAGGCGACGCTCTGCACCTGCTCGAACTCGTCCTTGCCGTCACGGAAGAGCTTGCGTTGATCCATCGTGAGTCCGTCGAGGGCCTTCCCGAGCTGTCCACGGCCGCCGCCTGCGGATGCGGGCGGCCCGACGGCCGTGGCGACGGCAACGGCGACAAAAGAGGCGAGAACGAAGGGAGCTCTCGCGGCTTTCATGATCTCCTGCTTTCCGCCGGGGGTCACTCGTTCCCGGCGCGAGCAGGAGCGTACGGGCCGCGCCCCGCGCACACCATGACGATGGTTACGGTGTGATGGGGATCAGACCACTTAAGAGGATTGCCTTAGAGGCACCGAACGGCTGACCAGCATCGTCAAAGGTCACGGCTCTCGAAGAGTCGCACTGCGGCCGTCAAGACGACCAGCAGGTATCCCACCGCCCACGCCACCATGGCCGGGCTCGGCACCGAAGCTGGCGAGAATGGCGTGACGTTGATGTCGCGCATGAGCGGCGGCTGCATGTGGTGGGCCGCGAGCTGCCAGAGGGCCTCGCTGGGGACGAGCAGGCTGGCCGAGATTCCGAGGTATCGCGCCGTCGCGTTGCCCGTCAATGTCCCGATCTGCTCCAACCAGCCGCCGATGAATGCGAGCCCGAAGAGGCCGAAGACCGAGACCCCGTTGGCGACCGTCGAGAGACGCGTGCCGCCCGCGAGGGCCAGCGTGAGGAGTATCGTCCCCTCCAGAAGCAGCAGCGCGACACCCAGGACCGCGTGGGGCGGAGTGTAGCGCCCGACCAGCCGGGCGACGAGGAGTACGCCCCCACAGAGTACGAGGGCATACAGCACGAGGAGCGTCCAACAGCCCAGCCACTTGCCCAGGGCGACCGCGGCGCGTGGGATGGGCTTCGTACACAACGCTTCGGCCACTCCCGAGCCGATCTCCCCGGCGAGCGTGTCCACCGCGACGAGCACCGAGGTCATCACGATCAGGAAGTTCGCCGCGTAGAGGGCAGCCATCACGACGAAGCCGAGCGTGAAGGCCTGCTGCGTGGGGGCCATGCGGGCCCGGGCGTCCCGGGCGATGAAGTGAAGGCCGATCGCGAAGACGGCGACGAAAGCCACCCCGAGGATCAGCGCGGCCGCGAGGAGTCGCTTCCGTCGCGCATCGGTGAAGGTGAGGTGGCCTATGGTCAAGGCGGCGCGAAGGACACCTGGCATGCGGGCGGCGCCGCTCCGACCCGGCTCACCCGGCGACGGGGACATCCCCGATGACCTCCAGAAACAGCTCCTCGAGCGAAGGACGCCGGGCGGCGAGGTGGTACAGGCCAATGCCCTGCGCTCCCAGCCAGCGCGTCAACTCCGGCAGCCGCTCCTCGCCGTCGACGCGCAGACGCAGGAAAGCGCCGTCCTCACGCAGGTCACGACCGAAACGAGCCAGCGCCGCCAGGACCTCGGGCGTCGTCCGCTCCAGGCGCAGCTCGACCTCGAGGTCTTGCTGAGCGGCGCCCAAGGCCATCTCCCGGACGACCCGGCCGTCCTTCACGAACACGACCCGGTCGCACGTCACTTCGACTTCGCTCAGCAGGTGAGAGTTGAGGAACACCGTGGTCCCGGCCGCACGCAGCTCGCGGATGACATCACGCACGAGCCGGCGGCCCAGAGGGTCGAGACCAGAGGTCGGCTCGTCGAGGAAAACGAGCTGCGGCTCGCCCAGGAGCGCCTGCGCGAGGCCCAGCCGCTGCTTCATGCCCTTGCTGTAGTCGCGGACACGGCGATGAGCGGCCTCGGCCAGACCCACGCGAGCGAGCAGCTCCGCCACGTGAGTCTCCAGCCCGCGCCGGGCCAGGCCGAGCAGGCGGGCGTGGAAGCGGAGCAGCTCGCTCGCCTCGAGCCATTCGTGGAAGGCGAAGTGCTCGGGCAAGTAGCCGACGCTGGCCCTGCCCGCCGGGTCGCCGAGCGGTGCTCCCAGCAGACGTCCGCTGCCGGAGCTGGGATGGACGAGACCGAGGAGCATCTTCATCGACGTGGTCTTGCCCGCACCGTTCGGGCCCAGGAAGCCGAAGATCTCGCCTCGCGGCACCGAAAGGCTGAGGTCGCGGACGGCTGACGTGCAACCGAAGTCCTTCCGCAGCCCGCGAGCCTCGAGGGCGAGATCAGCCACGTCGCCTATCGGATGGACTGTGCCATTTCGAGGACCTCGATGCCCTGGCCCGGACCGTCGAGGGCGAAGATCTCACCGCCGTCCGCCCACAGCAGAACGGAACGCCAGCGGCCCGAGCGAGGCGCTCCGTCCGCCGACGCCTTCGGCGGCTGCATGCAGGTGACCAGCAACCCCTTCTGTCCTTGTACCTCGACCTCGCGGAAGGAGCCGCCCTGGACCGGGATCGGCACCAGGAGGGTGCTCCGCCAGTCGATCGTCCGAGCGAAGAGGCGCGCTTCTTCCGAGGTCATCCCCGTCATGCGCAGCCCCAGCGTGCCCAGGCGGGCGAGGTCGACGCCCTCCGGCACCTCGATCGCCGGATTTCGTGACTGGAGCAGCACGAAGTCGTCCGCGCCCCGGTGGTAGCGCATCATCACCACCGGCGGCGCCTGCACCTGGATCGTGGCGCCGTTCCATGAGGCGGGGATGTCAGGGTCGTCGACGCCCACGGCTCGGGCGACCAGCTCGACCTTCGCGACGTCCAGGCTCACCCGGAAAGCGCCGGGGTGACCGACCGAGACCTCGGCCAGCGCCGCGCCGCGCGGCAGGACGGACGGCTGCCGGACGCCCAGGCCGGCCGCGACGGAAGCGGCCTCGGGACCGTCGACCGGCTCGGGCTTGCGTGCCGGCTCGATCACCTCGATCTGCTCGGACACGAGCGACTTCAGATCGAGGCCGCCCCGCTGGAGACGGGCCAGGCGATCCGGGTCGACCGGCACGGCCGCGAACCGCTTCACGCGGAAGAGATCGAGGAAGTTGCGCGCGGCCGCCCGAACGGGCGGCAGCGTGAAGGCAAGACCGACCGCCGCCGCGAGGCCGGTCCAGGCGAGCACGGGAACGGCCCGCCCTCGGCGGCGGGCGGCCGGCTCCGCTTCGGCCACGTCGATCTCGCGGAGGCGTCGCTTCAAGTCCTCGGCGAACTCGCGGCGGGGCTCCTCCTGGAAGCGCGAAAGGAAATCGTCGCTCATCATCGTCCTCCTGAGTCCCACGCGGCCCTCAGCCCGGCGATCGTGCGGTGCAGGATCGTACCCACGTTCGACTCGCTGAGGCCGGTGAGCTTCGCGATGGCACGGTTGGTCGCGCCCGCCCCGAACTTGAGCGCCAGCAAATCCCTCTCCCGCGGCGGCAGCCCGCCCAGCAGAGCCCCGAGCCGCCGCAGGTCGCTGCGCCGCACCGCCATCGTCTCGGGCGTTTCATCGCACTCGGCGTGAGCGTCGTCGATCGGCAGCTCGAGACGCGTGCGGCGGAAGTGGTCGATCGCGACGTTGCGGGCGATCGCGAGGATCCAGGTCGAGACCGCCGCGCGGTCCCGGCGGTACCGGCGGCGCGCTCGCCAGGCCTTTTCGAAGGCGAGCGCGGTCAGATCCTCGGCGGTCGCGCGGTTACCGGTGCGGTAGCGGAAGAAGTTGTAGACGCGAGGCAACTCCTCCTCATAGACCGCGCTCCAGTCGACCGGCTCACGTTCGGCGGCGCCGACGAGCCATCCAACGAGCCGCGTCCCTCCCATGCCGATCTGATATACGGAGGCGGAGGCAGAGTATCACAGCGGTATTCGCGCGGGCCTCAAGGCCAACTGGCGCAGGAAGCAGGCGAACGGCCCCGAGATCAGGGTTGCATCCGGTGAGGGCACGCGCCTAGAGTCTACGCATCTGATACCGGAGGCGGACATGAGAGTCATGGCATCGGCCATTCTTGCATTCCTGTTCACGGGCACGACATTCGCCGCCACGCCAAAGAAGGCGCTCATCCTCGACACGACGGTGCAGGGTGGCGCGAATAGCCGCGAAGCCTCGTCGGCCCGGACGGCCGGTTTCGACGTGACGGTCACCGATGCCGCCACCTGGAGCGCGATGACCCGGGACGGTTTTGCCGCCTACGACCTTCTGATCCTGGGCGACCCCGACTGCGGTTCGGTCAGCGCGCTCGCCGCCGCCGAGGCCAACCCGGACGTGTGGGGCGCCGCCGTCAACGGCAACGTTGCCGTCGTGCTGACCGATCCGGACTTCCACGCCGCCTTCCTGAGCGCGCCGCAGAAGCTGATGGACAACGCCATCGCCTACGCGGGCGCGCAGGCCGGCCGGACCGGACTCTACGCCTCGCTGAGCTGCTACTACGCCGGCGCGGCGCCGGGCACGCCGGTGCCGGCGCTCGGCGGCATCGGCACATTCACGGTGCAGGGACAGGGCGGCTGCCCGAACTCGATCCACATCCT